>Ga0268299_1000113_pt1 | contig 319536 bp, 296 predicted proteins | sample NOBtaG_FD_193484 | JGI IMG/M metagenome (GOLD analysis project Ga0268299, IMG submission 193484) | Activated sludge microbial communities from bioreactor in Nijmegen, Gelderland, Netherland - NOB reactor | ecosystem: Engineered > Bioreactor > Aerobic > Activated sludge | place: Netherlands... | reverse complement strand
CCATCGAGGGTGCGGTTGCCGGCGCCATCGTAGCCGAAGCTCTGGGTGATCACCGGGCCCTGCTCGCGGGTCAGGCGGTCCAGGGCGTCGTAGCTGTAGGTGGTGGTGTCCGGCGCGCTGCGGGTCAGGATGTTGCCGTTGCTATCGTAGGTGTAGCTGGCGTCGCTGGCGCGGGCGTCGGGGGTGGTCAGGAGCAGGACTGTGCCCGCCAGCGCGAGCAGCAGCCAGGCGGCCGGGCCGGGCGTTCGGCTGCGCCGCGCCAGGATGATCAGCAGCACGCTGCCCAGCAGCATTGCACCCCACTCGCCCAGGGTCGGGATGTCGTCGCCGGTGGCCTCGGCCCCGCCGCTGCTGCCGCCGCTGTGGGCCTGCGCGCTGCGCTGGCCGTCGGCGTCGTAGGTGGCGGTCTCGGTGATGCCGTTGCCGAGCGTCTGCGCGGTCAGCGCGCCGGCGGCGTCATACGTGAGGGCCTGCGCCAGGGTCTGCGCCCCGGCCGCCAGGGCCGTGACCCGACCGGCGCTATCGCGCGTGAGCGTCAGGTTCTCACTGGTCGGCAGCGCCGTCGCCAGCCGCCGCCCGGCGGCGTCGTAGGTGTAGCCGGTGGTGCGGGTGATGCCGGCCTCCACGCGCGACTCGGTCACCACCCGCCCGTGGGCGTCGTAGGCGTAGGTGGTCTGCCCGGCACTGTCGACCACCTGGCACAGCCGGCCGATGCCGACGCTGCAGCCGGGCGCGGCATCGTAGGTGTAGCTGACCGTCTCGCCGCTGCTCCAGGTCTCGCTCAGCGGCCGGTTCAGGGCGTCGTGGGTGTAGGTGACGGTCACGCCGCGCGCGTCGGTGCGGGTCAGCAGGTTGCCGGCGGCGTCGTAGGTGGCGCCGCGGGTGCCCCGGTCGGGGCTTTGCTCCTGGGTCAGGTTGCCCAGACCGTCGTAGGTGTACGCGGTGGCCGCGCCGTTGGGGGCGGTGATGCCGGTGACGCGGTCCTGGCGGTCGTAGGTGAGCGTGGTGAGGCCGACCAGGGCATCGGTGATCTGCGTGAGGCGATGGCGGGCGTCGTACGCCTGGCCGGTGGTTTGCTCCTTGGGGTCGGTGATGGTGGTGGGGTTGCCCTGCGCGTCGTAGACATACTCGGTGGTCTGCCCGCCGGCGCCGATGGCCTGCTGCAAGCGACTCAGGGCGTCGAACACCCGCGTGCGGCTGCGCGCCACGCTGTTGTCCGGGTTGCGCCAGGTCTCGCTCAGGCGATTGCCGGCGCCGTCCAGGGCGTAGACGATGCGGTTACCGGCCGTGTCGGCAGCCTCGGTCAGCCGCCCGGCGCCGTCGTAGGTGTAGGTGACGAAGCTGCCGTCCGCCAGGGTGACCCGGCTCAGGTGGCCGGCGGCGTCGTAGCTGAGCGCGGTGGTGGCGCCGGCGGTGGTGAGGGAAATCAGCCGGCCGCGCGCGTCGTAGGCGTAGGCGGTGGTGACGCCGTTGGGGTCCACCGCCTCGCGCAGCCGGCCCGCCCCGTCGTAGCGGGTCAGGTTGGTCGCCTGGCCCAGCGCGTTGGTGACGCGCATCAGGTCCCCGCGCCGGTGGTCGGCGGTGGTGTCGGTGTAGTAGGCGTAGGTGGTGAGGTCGGTCAGGTCCGTGCGCGGGCCGTCCACGGTCAGCACCTGGCCGTCGGCGTTCCAGGTGTGGGTCCAGGTCCGCGCCGGGCCGGTCAGCGTGGCGGCGAAGCCCTGGCTGCCGTCGGCGTCGGTGCTGGCCTGCTCGGTGCGCGTCAGCACGTTGCCTTCGGCGTCGTGGGTGTAGGTGATGCGCCGGCCGGGCTCGGCCACACGCAGCGGCAACCGGAAGCTGGCGTGCCACTCGGTGCTCACGGTGCGCGTGACGCCGGCCACCGGCGTACCCGGACAGGCCGCGCCGGACAGCCCTTCCACGCGCCGGGTTTCGAGGTTGCGCGCCGGGTCGTGCGTGTAGCAGGTCAGGTTGCCGTTGAAGTCGCGGCGGGCGGTGACGTTGCCGTTGGCGTCCCGGGTGAGGGTCTGGGCGGTGTCGGCGCAGCCGCTGGTGCAGGGTTGCGACAGCCCGGCCAGGCGCGCCACCTGCTGTTGCACGGCAAAGCCGTAGGTGCGCACGGCGCCCAGCGGGTCGGTGATCCGGGTGCTGCCGTCCGGCTGGTAGGCGAGCGCGTAGGTGTCCACGTCGCCGGCCCGGCGCGAGCCGGTGGCACGACCGTTCGGCGCGTAGGTCCACGTCGACACGCGGATGCCGCGCTCGTCGGTCAGGCCGGTGAGCGCATGCGGCAGGTTGGCGCCGCCGGTGTGGGCGGCTTCGTTGTAGTGGTAGCTGCGCGTGAGCGCGCCGGGGTAGGCGACGCTCGCCAGCTTGCCGGCGGCGTCGTAGGCGTAGGTGAGCGTCTGGCCGTCGGGCGCGGTGAGACCCGCCAGACGGCCCTGCGCGTCGTAGGTGAAATTCATCACCTGGCCGTAGCTGTGCGTGACGCGCGTGAGCCGGCTGGCCCCCTGGGTGACCGCGTAGGTGAGCGTGTGGCTCAGGCCGGCGCGGTCGCGCACTGAGGTCAGCACGCCGTCGGGGCCGTAGGTCTCGACCCGGTCGTCGGGGAGCGTCAGGGTCCAGTTGGCGCCCGATTGGGCCAAGCGTTCGAGCACGTCGGCCTGACTCGCCCAGGCGCTGCCGTTCCAGGTGTAGGTGAGCACGCGCCCGTCCGGGCGCACGGCGCGCACGCGGCTGAGCGTGCCGGCGTCGTCGGAGATGACCAGCGCGCCGGCGTAGCTGTGGCGCCAGCCGGCGCCCAGCGCCGTGGCGGTGAAGTCGCGGCTGTTGTAGTGGCGCTCAAAGCGCAGCGGAAAGCTGCCGGCGCCGTCGAAGTCCACCTCGCGCTGGTACTTGTTGCCCGACGCGCCGTGAATGGGGTTGGTGCCGTTGGCGCCGGCCGGGCAGTTGGGGCCGAACGCCCCCTTGGGCGCGCCACACTGGCCGGTTTCGGGGTCCAGGTAGCCGGCCAGCGCACAGGCATCGGCCGCGCCGGTGCGGATGTGTAGGAAGTCGTAGAAAAGGTCGGTGGCGATGAATGGCCGCCGTTCCTCGATGACGAACCGGCACTGCGATTCGCCGTCGGTATATTCGTTGGCGAAGGCCCATATCAGCGTGTACTGTCGCGAAGGGTTCACCGCCCGCAGCCGCGCCAGCTCCGGCAGGGCCTCGCCCAGCGAGCAGGCTTCGTCGGCGGTGCGCCACTGATCGGGGGGCGTGCTATCCGGCCACTGGTAGGCGGCCTGGGCGGACGCACTCAGACAGGCGAATGCCAGAACAAGACGCAGCGTGCGGCGCATGAAGTCCTCCCTGTGCGCGCGGTCCGGGGGCTGGCTGCCGCCTTGCTCAGCCGCATGCAGTGGCAAAAAAGCCACAACTACATGACGGGCGCGTGACAGCCGCAGCGGGCGTACGGCTTGTCGCGCGCGCCCGCCACGGGTTCTGTTAGCCTCTGCCCCGTTCTGTTTCTCGGCGAGGTGGGACGCCCGATGTCTGCTTCCTTGAGCGCCCGGCCGGGCATGCATCTGGCGGGGCGGGCGCTTGCCTTCCTGGCGCTGTTCGCCGCGCTCGATCTGGCCTACCTCGCGTTCAAGGAGCCCTGGCTCAAGCCGTTGGTCATCGATCTGCTGACGGTGCGTCCGGCGGCCTGGCTCGCCGATGCGGCCCTTGCGGTGCCGGTACACGCGGACCGGCACGTGCTCATTGCCGGCGGGTGGCGCATCTCAGTGCTCAACGGCTGCGAGGGGGTGGATGCCATGCTGCTGCTGGCGGCCATCGCAGTGGCGCCGGCCGGCTGGCGGAACAAACTGTGGGGCGCCGGCCTGGGCCTGTCGCTGGTCTATGTCGCCAACCAGGCACGCATCGTGGCGCTGGTGTGGGCGCGCCTGGACGCGCCGGCGGCCTTCGCCGTGGGCCATGGCCTGCTCGGCCCGCTGGCCGTCACCGCCGTGGCGGGGCTGTATTTTCTGTGGTGGAGCGGCGTGTGCCTGCGCCGCTGAGGCGCGCCCGGTTCGGCGTCCTCGCGCGCGGCCTTGCAACGGCCGCCCTGCTTGGCGCCACCGCGCCATGGTGGGGCCCGGTCTGGTGCGCGGCGCTCGCGCCGCTGCTCGAAGGCGTGCTCGATGCCACCGCAGCGCCCTGGGATACGGTGCAGGTCACGCTTGCGAAGCGTGGCGAACAGGCGGTCCTGGCAGCGCTGTTCTCGACCGTGGACGGTTTCGTCTACCGCGGTTTCCCGGTGCCGCCGGGCGTGTGGGTACAGACGCAGACCCTGCAGGGCTATGCCTGGCAGCACCCGGTGATTCTGCTGACGCTGTGGGCGGCCTGGCCGCTTCCGGGAACCGCCACGCGCTTGCGGGCGGGCGCGGCGCTGCTCATGGCGATCGTCCCGCTGGCCGTGCTGGACCTCGCGCTGACGTTGCGCGGGTCACTCACCGACCTGATGCTGGCCGGCACGGCGCCGGAACTCATCGCAAGCTCGATGCCGGTGCAGGCCATGCGGCTGCTCGAAGCCGGCGGGCGGGCCGCGCTCGACCTGGCGGTCGGCGTGGCGATGCTGGCTGCCCTGTGGCGCCCGGCCACGGTCGGCCCAGCCGCCGCGCAACGACGCCGGGCCGAGGCCACCGGCGCGCCGCAATGACGCCACAAGGGTTCGATCATGGCCGCCCTTGCCCGCTGGCCCCACGGTCGACTACAACGTCGGCAGCACGGTCAGCACCGGCCCGTGAACTTGGGCCGGGCAGCCGAAACGGGCGCCGGCAGCCCCTTTGAAACGAGGAGAAAACCCATGCATGACGATCTGACGACCGCCCTCGCCCGCCCGCTGTCGGGTGAAGTCCATCCGCAGGTTGCCGCCCATCTGGCTCAAATGGCCGCCATGAACCCGCCGCCCATCGAGGCGCTGACGCCCGAGCAGGTGCGCGTCGGCTTTGGCATGCAGATGAAGATGACCGCCGGGCCGGCGACGCCGCTGGCGGTGGTGCGCGAGCTTTCCGTGCCGGCGCCTGGCGCGCCGATCAAGGCGCGCCTGTACCGGCCGAGCGCCGACGGCGTGCTGCCGGGGCTGGTGTTCTTCCACGGCGGCGGCTGGGTGATCGGCGATCTGGACAGCCATGACGACCTGTGCCGCGACCTGGCCGCGCAGGCCCAGTGCGCGGTGCTGGCGGTGGATTACCGCCTGGCGCCGGAGCACTGCTTTCCGGCCGCGGCCGAGGACGCCATCGCGGCGGCTGACTGGGTCGCCGCGAATGCCACGTCGCTGGGCATCGATCCGGCACGCTTGGCCGTCGGCGGCGACAGCGCCGGCGGCAACCTGGCGGCGGTGGCGGCGCTCGCCGCGCGCGATGCCGGCCGGCCGCTGGCCGCGCAGCTGCTGATCTACCCGGTCACTGACCTGTCGCGCCTCGACGGCGAGTCGTACCGCAGCTGCGCCGAGGGCTACGGCCTGACCGCCGGCGCCATGACGTGGTTTCGCGGCCATTACCTGGCCGATGTCGCCGCCGCGCAGGACTGGCGCGTGTCGCCGCTGCGGGCGAGCGATCTTGGCCGCCTGCCGCCGGCGCTGGTGGTGACGGCCGAATTCGACGTGCTGCGCAGCGAGGGCGAGGCGTATGCGAAGCGCCTGGCCGACGCCGGCGTGCCGACAAGGCTCGCCCGCTACGACGGCATGATCCACGGCTTCGCGTCCATGGCCGGCGTGCTCGACGTCGGTCGCCAAGTGCGCAGCGACATGGCGCAGTGGCTCAGGGGCGTGCTGGCAGCCCGCTGATGGCCTGCCGCCGGCTGCCTTGAAGCCAGGCCCGGCGGGCTGACCAAGCAAGCCCATTCGCAGCCGCGCGCTGAACAGCAGACCGGCACGGCACGGCGCGAAGCCGGGCCAGATCAATAGATGCCCCAGCGGCGGGTCTGCATGGCGGTGTGCAGGCGCTCCCGGGCGAGCGCCTCGGCCGCCTGGCGCGGTGGGCAGCCTTCGGCCCGGGCGCGCTCCAGCACCGTCGCCGTATTGGCGCGGATACGCGCCTCGACCGCCGCCAGCGCGGCGTCTTCGGTGGCGCCGCGCAGCTCGAAGGCGGCGCAGATCACGCCGCCCGCGTTGGCAATGAAGTCCGGCACCACCCAAACGCCGCGCGCGTGCAGGCTGCGTTCGGCATCGGCGGTAACCGGAATGTTGGCGCCCTGCACCACCAGCGCGGCGCGCAGGCGATCGACGTTGTCGGCGTGAATCACGTCCGGCCGCGCCGCCGGTATCCACACCTCGCAATCCACGCCGATCAGCCGCTCGGCGTCGATGCGTTCGGCATCCGGATAGCCGGTCACACTGGCGCCGCTGGCCTTCAGGGCCAGCAGGCGGTCCAGGTCGAGCCCCGCCGGCTGGTGGATGGCGCCGGCCGAGTCGGCGACCGCCACCAGTCGCGCGCCGCGGGCCACCAAAAAGCGCGCCGCGTGCCGGCCCACGGCACCGAAGCCCTGCACCGCCACGCGGGCGCCTTCGAGCGACCGGCCGAGCCGGTTCAGTGCGACCTCGGTGGCATGGCACACGCCCCAGCCGGTGGCACCGATTTCATCCAGCGGGATGCCGCCCAGAACACGCGGCAGACCGATGGCGCGACCGATTTCGTCGTGTATCCAGGCCATGCAGGTCTCGTCGGTGCCCATGTCCGGACCGACGATGTAACCGTGCTCATGCCGCAAGGCGCCGGCAAAGGCGCGGATCAGGCGTTCCTTGTCCGCCACCGGCAGGCGCGGGTCGGCGCGCAGTACCGACTTGGCGCCGCCGTGCGGCAGGCCGGCGGCGGCGTTCTTGAGCGTCATGGCGCGCGCCAGGCGCGCGCACTCAGCGGTGGTGACGTCGCTGGCCATGCGCAGGCCGCCGATCGCCGGCCCGCAGGCGAGGTTGTCGATCACCACGCTGGCGGTCAGACCCAGCGCCGGCTGGTGCACGTGGATGACGCGAGCGGGGCCAAGGTCGTCGGCAAAGGGCAGGTCGGGGTGCATGGCGGCTACCGCGGTGTCCGGGGCGAGCAGTGATTAGAGCGTATTGGCGCCGCTGCGCGCTGACTGCGGTCATTCGGGCCAGCCGTGGCGCCGCGGCTTGAGGCCAATCAGGGCGCCGCGCGCCGAACTGCCGCCCAATGAGCGCCGCGCTGCCACTGCACGGTGTCCCGGCGGTGCGGAACGGAGGTGATCATGAACGCCAACGAGGAACTGCGAAAACTGCTGGATCGGCTGGCCACCCAGCGCGACGAACTGATCGTCCAGGCGCACCTGGCCCGGCTGCAGGCGCACGACGACTGGGAGCGGCTCGAAAAACAGCTCGAACAGATGCGCGAGAAGGCCGCCGCAGCCGCCACGGTAACCGGCGATACGGCCCGGGAAGTCCTGGCCGCGGCCAAGCTCGCCGGCGAGGAAATCGCCCGCGGTTACGAGCGCCTGCGCAAGGCGCTGTAGTCGCCCGCAGCGCCGGCACCCTGCCGGCCACGCGGCATCGCTACTCGACCAGCACCGGCAGCACGTTGTCCATGCTCTGCAACGGGCCAAGCGGATTGAGCCGATCCGTCTGCCCGTCCAGCGTGGGTTGCCCGCCCCACAGCTTGTAGGTGATGCGGTCGTCCTGGGCCAGCAGCAGGGCCGTGAACTGCCATCCGCTCTGTGTGGCACGACGGCGGAAGTTGAGCAGGTCCAGCAGCACGTTGCCGTGGCGCTTGCTGTGTTTTTCGCCGGCAGACACGCGAAAGCCGCGGCAGGCTTCCCGTGCACTGATGCAGGCGCGCACCGCCGGATCGAGATCCTCCAGGCGAATGGACTGGTTCGGCATGAAGTACTTGATCACGTCGAGGTAGGTCAGGATCGTCGCGTTGGGCGACGTGTACGGGTCAAAGCCGAGCGCTTTCAGATCGGCCACGGTGGTGGCGTTCGGCTCGATGCGGTCAAAGGCGGACTTGGCTTCGTCAAAGTTCGACCAGCTCACGTTCACCGACTGGTGCGAGCGGGGCAACAAACCGCCACAGCCATGCAGCGCCAGCGCGGTGAGGGCCACGGCAAGCGCCCGCAAGGCGCCCGCGCCCGGCGGTGATCGCCGGCAAACCGGATGTATGGGAGCCATCTTGGAATCTGTCGGAAGGCGCGAGCAGGCTGTGTGTTGTTGGAGATTATCCGGCAGGCAGAGCGGTCATCAATCCGCCCGCTCCAGGTCCGCCTTGACGGCCATCAGAAACCGCGCCGCCTCGCCGCCGGTCACCACCCGGTGGTCGAAGCTCAGCGACAGCGGCAGCACCCGGCGCACGACCGGCCGGCCGTCGATGGCCAGCACGGCATCGCCGGCGCGACCGGCGCCCAGGATGGCCACCACCGGCGGCACCAGCAGCGGCACTGCGTAGCGGCCGCCGAGCGGGCCGAAGTTGCTGAGCATGATGCTGGCGCCGCGCAGTTGCTCCGGTTTCAGGCTGCGCCCGCGCACGGCGGCCATGAGGGCATCGACCGCGGCGCGCAGTTCCCCGGCCGACTGGCCGCCCACATCGCGCAGCACCGGCACGAACAGGCCCTCCGGGCTGTCCACGGCGATGCCCACGTCGATGTTCTTCAGCAGGCGCCGGCCCATGTCCTCGCTGTCGAACCAGGCGTTCAGCGCCGGCTCGGCCCGGCAGCCGGCCACCAGCGCGCGCAGCAGGCGCGTCATGGGATCGCTGCCGGCCGGCCAGGCGTGGATGTCGGCATCGTCCAGCAGCGCCGCGGTGGCGACTTCCGCCTGCGTCTTGGCCATGTTGACGGCCATCGCCCGGCGCGTGCCGGTGAGCGGTTCCAGCGGCCCGGTTTCGGCGTAGATGCGCGCCACGCGCTCGACATCGGCCTTGGTGATGGTGTCGTTGGACCCGCTTGGCGTGACCGAGCCCAGATCGACGCCCAGGCGCTTGGCGATGGCCCGCACCGCCGGCGTGGCGCGCACGCCGGCGCCGGACCGGCCGACTGCCTGCGCCGCTTCGTGCAGCACCGCGCTGCCGACGGCCACCGCGCCGACCACGGTGCCGGTATCGGCGCTGGCGCCGCCGACGAACTCGACCAGCGGCGCGCCCACGTGCACCCGCTCGCCGACCTGCGCGCACAGGCGGGCGATCTCCCCGGCCCGCGGCGAGGGCACCTCGACCACCGCCTTGTCGGTCTCGACCGAGGCCAGCGGCTGGCCCTCGACCACGTGATCGCCCTGGCCGACGTGCCAGGACAGCAGCTCCGCCTCGGCCAGGCCCTCGCCCAGGTCCGGCAGGGTGAAGATTTTTGCCGGTTCGTTCATCGGTTCAGTGCTCCAGCACGCGATGGGCGGCGGCCAGGATGCGCGCCGGTCCGGGCAGGTAGGCGTGTTCCAGGCGCGCCAGCGGCATGATCGTGTCGTAGCCGGTGACGCGCTCGACCGGCGCCAGCAGCGACATCAGGCCCGGCCCGGCCAGCAACGCCGCGATCTCGGCCCCGAAGCCGCCGCTGAACGGCGCCTCGTGCACGATCACGCAGCGCCCGGTCTTGGCCACCGACGCCAGCAGGGTGTCGGCATCGAGCCGGTTCAGGGTGGCGACGTCGATGACCTCGGCGCTGACGCCCTGCCCGGCCAGGCTGTCGGCCACCGCCAGGCAATCCAGCACGCTGGCGCCCCAGCTGACCAGGCTCAGGTCGGTGCCTTCGCGCAGCACGAAGCAGACGTCCAGCGGCAGCGCCTCGCCGGTGTCGGCGACCGCTTCCTTCATCGCGCGGTAGATGCGCGCCGGCTCCAGGAACACCACCGGGTCGGGGTCGCGGATGGCGGCCAGCAGCAGGCCGTAGGCGCGCGCCGGTGAGGACGGAATCACCACCCGCAGACCGGGAATGTGCGCCAGCATCGCCTCGTTGCTTTCGGAGTGGTGCTCCGGCGCGTGGATGCCGCCGCCGCAGGGCGCGCGCAGCACCATCGGGCAGCTCAGACGACCGCGGGTGCGGTTGCGCAGGCGGCTGGCATGGCTCACCAACTGGTCGATGGCCGGATAGATGAAGCCGGAGAACTGGATTTCCGCCACCGGCCGCAGGCCTTCCACGGCCATGCCCACGGCCACGCCGGCGATCAGGTTCTCGGCCAGCGGCGTGTCCATGACACGTTCGCCAAAGCGCTCCTGCAGGCCGACGGTGGCGCGAAACACGCCGCCGTTGACACCCACGTCCTCGCCCAGCACCACCACCGTCGGGTCGTCCGCCAGCGCCCGGGCCAGCGCCAGGTTGACCGCCTCCACCAGCGTCGATTGCTCAGCCATGGGCGGCTCCGGCCACTTCGGCACGCTGCCCGGCCAGACTGGGCGGCAACTGGGCATAGAGGTGGTCGAACATGTCCGTCGGCAGCGGCGGCGGGGTGGCCAGGTAGGCCGCCACGGCGCGCTCGACCTGCGCGTCGATGTCGGTGAGCAGGGTTTCTTCGTCGGCCGTGCTCCACAGCCCCTGCCCGGCCAGGTACTGGCGCAGGCGCGGCAGCGGATCGCGCTTCCAGGCCGCGCTGACCTCGGCCTCGGGGCGGTAGCGGCGGGCGTCGTCGGAGGTGGTGTGGTCGCCCAGGCGGTAAGTCAGGGCCTCGACCAGCGTCGGCCCGTCGCCGCGCCGCGCCCGGGCCAGTGCCTGGCCCATCACCTGGCGCACCGCCAGCACATCGTTGCCGTCCACCTGCACGCCCGGCACGCCGCCGGCTACGGCCTTTTGCGCCAGCGTGGCGCAGGCGGTCTGTTTGGACAGCGGCACCGAGATGGCCCACCGGTTGTTGCCGACCACGAACACCAGCGGCAGACGCCACACGCCGGCCAGGTTCAGCGCCTCGTAGAAATCACCCTTGGAGCTGGCGCCATCGCCCAGGCAGCACACGGCGACGCGCCTTTCCCGGCGCAGGCGCATGGCGCTGGCAACGCCGGCGGCGTGCGTGCATTGGGTGGCGATCGGCACGTTGTAGGGAAAGTCCCGCCGCGGGCCGGCAAAGTCACTGCCGCGCTCGTCGCCGCCCCAGTAGCGCAGCAGTTGCTCCATCGGCACGCCGCGCGCCAGCAGCGTGCCGGCCTCGCGGTAGGTCGGCAGCAGGACGTCCTCGGCCCGCATGGCTTCCGCCAGGCCGACGTGCAATCCCTCGTGGCCCAGGCTCGAGGCATAGGTGCCCAACTGGCCGGTGCGCTGCAGGCGCACCGCGCGCTCATCGAAACGGCGCGTGCGCACCATCTGGGCGTACAGCCGGCGCAGGGTCGCCGGGCTGACGCGCGGCGGCCGACCGAGTGCCTGGCCGTGTTCGTCGATGAGCTGGTGATGGGCGACGCTGAATCGGGCGACGGTGGTCTTCACGTTTCCCCTCCGGTGGCGGTCCCGGAGTTGTAATGCCTGCGCGGGGTCAGGGGCAAGGCGCAGGCGCGGCGGCAGGGGTAGTCAATCCGGTGCGCGTCGCCCTGAATCAGCACGACCCACCGCGAACGAAAGCGCGAAGATGGCCAGATAAGGAAGCACCGACCTCAGGAAAAAAGCGGCGGGGGCCGGAATGGTGGGTGCCAGTCACCATCAGGAGGAGGAGGGGAAGATGTTCCGGCCCCCGCCGATCAACTCATTGCAGGGAGCGTGCCAAATTGCGAAATGGCGCTGTTTCGGCTCTTTGCCGCCTGCGGGAGCGATGCCGCGACGCCTCGACGCACCGGAATGAGGACCGCCGAGCGTCGGACGCGCCAAAGTTGATCCAGCAGGCGGGGCACGGGCCCGAACGACCGCGCAGCCCGAGCTCGCCGCGGCAAGTCAGACCAGCAGCGCGAACAGGACACCCACGGCCAGGATGCAAGCGATGGTGGCGACCAGAGCCTTGGGCAGAGTGTCGAACATGGGAAAGCGCGATCCGCGACGTGGTGGCTGGAGAGGGGGCTTCAAAGGACCGAAACGGCAGGCCGATCGGGGCGCTAACCGTCTCATTGGCAACCCTTTTTTGTCAAGCTCGCCCGCCGGGCGCTGGGAAACCCAGGCCTGCCCCCGTGGAAACGGGAGATGGATTCGTTCAGCGCTTCCTAGCGGGCCGTCTGCCCGGCCTGCTTGTTGCCGATGTCCTTGCTGAAGTCCTCGAGCGCCAGTTCATCCACGGTGACCGGGCTGTCGCGCAGCAGGCCTTCCACGTAGGCGGCCCGGTTCGTCGCCGCCTGCTCGTTGCGCAGCGCGGTGTCGATTTGCCCGCGGGCCGCTTCGAAGCTCAAGGTGTGGGCCGCCTCGCGCGCTTCGAGGCGCACGATGTGCCAGCCGTCGTCGAGTTCCACGGGGTTGCTCACCTGGCCCGGTTCGAGACGCGCCACCGGCTCGCGCAGCTCCGGGCGCAGCAGGTGCTCGGGAACCCAGCCCAGCAGGCCGCCGCGGCCGGCTGTCTGCGTGTGACGCGAATGCGCCGCAGCCAGGGCGCCGAAATCGGCCCCCGCGGCGGCCGCCTCGCGGCCGATCCGCTGCGCTTCCTTGCGCGCTTCGGGCAGCTGCGCGTCCTGCTGCGGGCGGGGCAGCCAGATCTGCGCGAGGTGATACCGGTTGGGCACCGCAAAGGCGCTGCGGTTGGCGTCGTAGTAGGCGCGGGCGAGCGTTTCGGGCGGATAGTCCGCGGCCGGCGCCGTGCGCTCGGCCAGCCAGGCTTCGATCAGGACCTGCTCGCCGGCCCGCCGCACGCGCGCCGCGATGCCCGGGCGCTGCGGCAAGCCAGCCGCCTCGGCCTGCGCCAGCAGCGCCTTGCGCAGCGCCTCCTCGCGCACCGCGCCGGCCAGGGCCGGCAGCGCGACCGCTTCGTCCTTGGCCCCGGCGCCGCGCGCGAGGTCGAGCAGGGTGCCCAGGTCGGCCGTGTCCACGCGCACCTCGCCCATGCGCGCGAGCACCGTCGAGCCGGGCGTGCGTGCGCCGACCTTGCCGCCGAGCACGCCAAAAGCGAGCGCGCCCAGCGCCAGCGCCCCCAGGCCAAATGCCAGTCCTGCCTTCATCATTGCGTTCCGATTCACCATAAATGCCAAGCGTCAAAGTGCAGCACCCATGCGCCGAGCAGCGCATTGGTCAGCGCGTGGGCGGCGACGACCGGTGCCAGCCGACCGGTGGCGCGGTACAGCGCGCCATAGGCAAAACCGGCCACAAAGCCCGCCAACACCTCTTCGTGAGCCAGCGCGAAGACCCCGGCCTGCATGGCGACGACGCCCCACGGCACAGCGCCGGGCGCCACTGCGCGAAAATCGTTGCGCACCAGCACGCGCATCAGGTAGCCGCGAAAAAACAGCTCCTCGGCCAGCGGCACCACCAGCACAGCCCCGGCAAGCCGGGCCATCACCAGCGCCTCGCCCAGCGACGCGGACAATCCGCCGTAAGGATCGTAGGCGCCGCCCGCGCCAAGCCGCGCCCAGGGCACGTCGAGTCCGACCCAGGCCGCGAACACGGCGCCGCCGACGAGTCCGGCCGCCGCCCACACGCCCAGGCCCGGCAGCGGCCGTGCACCGCGCCAGGCACGCGCAAGCACCCAAGCCAGCACCACCGCCACCGCGGCGGTGCGCAGCGGATACAGCAGGCGGGCATCCAGCGGCGCCAGCGCAGTCAGCGCGGATTGCCCGGCCAGCAGGGCCATCGTGACCGCAAACGGCAGCACGAAGGGCAGCGCCGGATGGCGCGCGCCCGCGCGCAGCGCCGTGGTCACCGCGCTCACGGTGCGACTGGCTGACCCGCCCCGGCGTCGGCGGGGGCTGTCGCCGACGTCGAAGGCGCGGCGCCGACGGTGCCGGCCGAGCCCGACGTCGCATCGCGGGCGACCGCCTCGTCCTCGATGCGGAAGCGGTAGTCCTGCACCAGGTTTTCCAGGCGCACGCGCGCCGTGCCGATCAGCGGTTCGCGCGTCGCCAACACGGCGCCAAGGCCCTTGCGCTCATAGCGGTCCAGCAGCTCCATGCCGATGCGGTACAGCTCGACGTTATGGCCTTCGAGCGTCGCCACGCGCGCCCGGCATGCGTCGCGCTCGCCTGCCAGCGCCTGGCGCCCGGACTCGCTCGTCTTGAGCTGTTCGCCCTGCGCGCGGTGCGCGGTCTCGAGCGTGGCGAGCGCCTGCGCGCCTTCATTCAAGCGCCCGCGCAGACCCGCGTTTTGCGCCTCGAAGGCGCCCACGGCGGCGCGCAGGCGGGCGCTTTGCGCCTCGGCTTCCGCCAATGCGCTGCGTGCCTGCTCGAGATCCTTCTGTGCCTGCGCGAGCGCCTGCTCGGCGCGCTGCTGCTCGGCGCGGGCAGCGTCGCGCTCGCTGCTCACCTGCGTGACCAGCGCCTGCATGCGCGCCGCCGCGCCGTCGCCGGCGGGCGCGGAACGGCGCTCCGCCGCGTCCGGCGCGGCAGTGACGACGGCAGCCAGCAGGCCGGCTATAAGGGCGTTCCGGGACAACATCAGAAACGCGTGTTCAGATCGAGCTGCAGCACATCGATACCCAGCGGCGGGCCGTCGATCTCGTCCGCACTCAGGTAGCGCAGCGTCAGCCAGGTGTTGCGCGCCAGGCCGTAGTCACCGCCCAGGATCCAGCCCTTGGCATCGGTGCCACCCAGGTGGAAGTCGGAGTCGGTGAAGGCGTCCAGCACCGCGTCGCGTTCCAGATGCTTGTAGCCCCCGAACATCCGCCACTGGCCAGCCGCCGCTACCCGCGGGAAGCCAACGCTGGTCAGGAACTGGTAGCCGTTGACCTTGGCATCGATCGGCCCGCCGATCCGTGCCGCCACCTCGTCCTTGTCGAAACCGATGTTGCGCACGAAATCGCCGGTCAGGATCACGTGGTAGGGCGCGAACCGGGCGATGTCGTACTGCACCGTCAGATCCAGCAGGTGGTAGTCGGCCGCCAGCGCGAACAACTGCGACTGCGGGTCGGCGTCGTTGCGGATGTCGTATAGCGTGTTGCCCTTTTGCAGGTACTCGGGCGCCGTGAAGTCGAACTCGACGCCGTCGAGCGCGTTGCGCTGGCCGACGATGTTGTCGAAATAGTAGAAGGCAAGGCCGGCCTTAAGGCGCGACTGGTCGGCGAAACCGAAGTCGAACCCAGCCTGGCCACCGAACAGCCATTTGTCCTTAGAGGACAGCTCCTCTTCCTGCAGCGGGAAGGCGCCGGCGGTCAGGAACACACCGCGCGCCGGCTGCCCGGAACCGACGAAGTCGTGCCGCAGCGTGGCGGCGGCACCTTCGAAGCCGAGGTCGCTGTCCCATACCAAATCGGTCGACAGCCAGGGACTGTCGAAGCGCCCGCCCCAGGCGGTCAGCCAGGGCATGGCGCCGGCTGCCTGGTAGCGCAGGAAGGCCTGGTCCAGCACCGTCTCGTAGCGGTTGCCGGTATTGCCCAGGGTCTGGTTGGTCGACACCGGATCGCGGGTGTTGCCGGTGCTCAGGCGGAACCCGGCCAGCAGACTGTCGGCGATGGCCACGTCCAGCCCCAGGCGCGCACGGGCACGCAACCGGTCGCGGTCCTCGGCAGTGTTCAGCAGGGCGTCCGCGCCGGCATCGGCCAGCCCGCCGGCGTTGTTGATCTCCAGAAAGTCGAAGTAGGCGAACTGGGCGTTGCCGTCGGCGTAGCGGTCGGACTGCGCACGCAGGCGCAGATCGCCATGGAACTTCAGCCGCGCGACCCAGTCCGGCAGCGCCGCCGGCACACCCCACTGCTCCTGACGGGCGCGGTCGATCACGTCCTGCGCCACCTCCTGGCGCAGCTCATCGCGCACCTGGGCGCGGATTTCGTCCTTGACGAACTGCGGCACGTAGCTGACGCGCACCTCACCGGGCTTGGCCGGCGCGGACTGCCCGGCCTGCGCCGCAACAGTGCGCGCGGCGTCGGCTTCGGCCTTCTTGATCATGCCGTCGGCCGCCTCGCGGCTGAGCACGCCCTGCTCGACCAGGGCGCCGATCAGGCCGGTCACGGTGGCGCGCAGCTTTTCCAGATCGGCACGCTCGTCGCCCAGGGCGGGCGCCGTGCCGAACAGCAGGGCGGCCACCACGGCCGCCGATCGGGCCAGCCGGGATTGCCAGGGACGCACCGGTTTCATCGAAAGTCTCCGCAAGTCGAAAGGCCTACAGCCAGTTAAAGGGGTGCTCGTGACGGGCACGGGCTCGGCGTGACGGCGCGTTGGCATGGGCGCTGATTGGGCAAATCAGACCGATCCGACCTGCAGGCGCAGCGTCGTGCGCACGCCCGGCGGCAACGGCTCGCTCAGGCGTACCTCGCCGATACGCGCCTGCAGGCGGCGGTCGATGTCGCGGTCGCCGGTGCTGGCCAGCAGTTCGACGCGCACCACGCTGCCGTCCGCGGCCAGCTCGAGTCGCACCGGCACCTTGAAGCGTTTGCGCCGCAGTTCGTCGTCGGCACCGAGCATTTCGCTCAGGCGGCGGTCGAGCTCGCGCGCCACCCACGCCTCGCCGTCACCCGCGCCGCTTTTGAGCAGATCGCGCCCGCCGCGTCGGGCCGCCAGGCCAAAGCCATCGCCGCCGGCGCTGCCGTCCGCGTCCAGGCCCAGCGCCTCGCCGGGCGGCGGCTCGTTGGCGGCCTCGGGCGCGTCTTCAGGCACCGCTTCCGGCTCCGGGATGTCCACTTCCTCCTTCACCTCGGGCGGCGGTGGCGGCTGCTCCTTGGGCGGCGGCGGCGGGGGTGGCGGCTTGATGAGCGTTACTTCCTGCGGCCGGCGCGCATCCGGGGCCGGGGCGTCCTGGAGCAGGCCGCGGATCACCAGGCCAAGGCCGACCAGTACCAGCAGCGCAACCGCGAACGGTGCCAGCCGGCGCAGCAGACGCTTCATGCGCTACTTGACCAGGCGTTGCGTGACCAGGCCGAGCTGGGAGATTTCCAGCCGCCCCAGCAGGTCCAGCACGTCCACCACCTGCTGGTACTGGATGCTGGCATCGGCCTTGACCACCACCGGCAGCGCCGGGTTGGCTGCCTTGTAGCCGCGGAGCGTGGTTTCGAGCTCGGCCAGCGTGACCGGGTACGTGTCCAGATAAATCGTGCCGTCGGCGGTAATCGAGATGGCCTTGGTCTGGTTCTGGCCCAGACTCGGCGTGGCGCTGGCCTTGGGCAGGTTGACCTGGATGCCCTGCACCGCGGCCGTGGTCATGATGATGAAGATGATCAACAGCACATACGTGAGGTCGAGCATCGGGACGATGTTGATGTCGTCGTAGGGCTTGCCTTCTTCCTGAACCTGCATGGCCGTTACCTCAGGCGCTGTGGCGTTCGGCGATGTCGGCCAGCAACTCGTCCACGAACACGCGCAGATCCGTGGTCGTGTCGCGGATCAGGGTGCCCAGATAGTTGTAGCCAAACAGTGCCGGAATGGCGACCACCAGGCCCGCCACCGTCGCCACCAGGGCGGCGGCGATACCCGGCGCGATCGAGTTGACGTTGACCTCGCCCGAAGCGGCGATGGCGGCGAAGGTGATCATCACGCCCACGACCGTGCCCAGCAGACCCAGAAATGGCCCGCCCGAGATGGCGATCGTCAGCAGCACCATGCCGGAGTTCAGGCGCTGCTGCTCGCGCACCGCGGCAGCGTCGACGCGCGCCCGCAGCGCGTCGAGCGCCTGCGGCGACAGGGCGCTGGCCTGCGCGCCGACGCTGCGGTGCAGCAGGCGATCGTTCAGTTCGTCGGTGGCGGCGGCGCAGATGCGCTGCAGCGGCGCGCCGACGAACTGGGTCTGCCTGGCCAGCGCCGTCAGGTCGCCATCGCCAAGCTTTCGAAAAGCGTCGTAGAAGGCCGCATTGCGCCTTCTGGCAAAACTCAGAAAGCGACCCTTGCCGAACATCACCACCCAGGAGATGGCGGACATCACCGCCAGCAAACCGATGATGATCCAGCCGTCCAGCGTCACGTTCTGCAACACCACGCCGATGTACGAGCCGTGCCCGCCGGCGGCCTCGCCGGACTCGTCCTCGCCGTAACTCACAAGATTGGCGGCGGTGCCCTGCGAAAGCGCCAGCAAGCGAAGGTAAGCGGCGCTGCGTGCCACACGCGCGACGCCCAGTTCGTCGACCTCCATCGCCAGACCGGCCGTCCCCGCCGCCTGCGCCAGCGCGCCGGCGCCCAGCACCAGATCGCCCGCCAGCGGCGGCGTTGCGGAGGCGACGCTGCCGGCTGGCGAGCCGTCCACGTACAGCGTGAGCGCCGTGCCGTCCAGAGTCAGCGCCAGGTGGTGCCAGGCGCCGGTGGCGAGTGGCGCCCCGCCGCGCGCCTCGAGCTCGCCCAGGCGCGCCACCGGCACGCCATCAGCAAGCTCCAGGCGCAGCGCCTGCGCTTCGGTGCCCAGAGTCAGCACGGCGCCGCTGGCGGCGTCCGCCTTCAGCCACAGGCTCACGGTCAGTCCCTTGGCCGGGTCCGCGGCCAACGAGGCCGAGCCCGGCACCCGCAGCGCCTCGCTCCCGGTAAAGCGCAGGCCGCCGCCGATCAGGCTGCCGGGCAGCGCCTGGGCAGTGGACTCGGCGGCGTGGTTGGCGTTGGCGGTGGCGTCCCTGGGCAGACCCTCGGTCTCGCCGAAATGCAGCACCAGCGCCTGTTCGGCGTCGTAGGTGCCCGCTGCGTCGGCGCCGGCCGGCGCCGACGCGTTGCCGTAGTACAGAAAGCCGTTGGCCGGCGCGCCGGCCGCCAACTGCGGCTGGCGCAGCCAGATCAGCCCCATGCCGGTAGCCGGGTCGTAGCGTTCGATATGGAACTTCAGCGGCGTCGTATCGTCGCCGGCCATCAGACGCAGGTCAGCGCCGTCGGGCAGGGTGTCGCTGAAATAGCCGAAGTTGCCCGCATGCAGGCGCAGCAGCACCGGCAGATCGCTGGCCGCAAGGCCGGCTTCCTGCGCCGGCAGCTGGATGGTCAGCGGCTTGCGAAACTGCCAGTCGGCCTGCCACCAGGCCTGGGCCAGGGTCGGCACCAGCAGCGCCAATGTCAGTAAGAAACGAGCGTAGGAAAAACGCAGCATGGGCGGACGGTCCGTGACAGGCGAGCGGAAAAAGCAGGGGTCATCGATCGCGGCTGCGGCGCCGCTCCCACAGCGGATGCGGGAGGCCCGCCCCGGGCCCAACCGCCAAAGCAGAGACCGTGGGAGGCTCGCCCCCGGGCCGAATGGACCCGCAGCTTCGGTCGGCGCGGCCAAAAGCGTGGAGTCTCTGCCAGCACTGTTACAGAGCCTTGACACGCCCCCGATCCAGCCAACGGTCATCCTTCAAACCCGAGCACGTCCACCACCACCGTGCCCAGGCCGGTGTCGACGCCGGCCGCCGCCGCCGCGGAGGCGCTGGCCACGGCGGCATCCGCGGCGGCCTTGGTGGCCGTGCTGCCGGCCGCTGCGGTACCGGCCACGCTGCCGCTGACTGCGGTGCTGGTCACCGGCACGCCGGCGGAAACGCCGCCGACCTGGATGTTGTCGGCGCCCACCACGCGCGGCGCAGCGATGGTCAGGTTGCCGGCCGAGCGGATGCCGGCGTCGCCGGCGTTGACCTCGCCGTTGGGCGCGATCAGGTCCACGTCGCCGGGCACGATGTCCGGCCGCGACAGCAGCACGCCGATGCCCGAGCCGCTGACCGAGCGCGAGGTGTCCAGCACGAACTGGCCGTTGCTGAAGCGCACCAACGGCGGCGGCGTTGCGACGGCGGTCTTGGCGCCTTTGCCGGCGTCGATGTTGCCGTGGGACGACCACAGCAGGATGTCGCCGCCGCCGAGCGTGAACACACGCGATTGATTCACCAGGAAATCGCCGTCCACCAGGCTGCGCACGCTGCCGCCGGCGGCGGTGACGATGCCCAGTTCGTTGGCCGGTTTGTTGAAACCGCTCACACCTGCCAAGCCGGCGTTGACCCGCCCGCCGGGCGCGAACAGATCGATGTTGCCGCCCTGGTCGGTTCGAATCTGACTGAAGAACAGGCTGATGTCGCCGCGGTACGGTGAGCCTTCCGCGCCGGCGCCGGGGAACAGCGTGGCGATGGCCTCGAAGCCGCGCCGGTAGCGGCCGGGGTCGCTGCCACCCTCGGCCACCGCGGCGCGGCCGGTGGCGCGTAGTTCGGCAAAGAACACGTCGTGCAGCAACGGCTGCTTGAGGTCCTCATCGAGCGCCGCGAAGCGCGCGTAGGCGTCGGCGGCGTCGACAGGCTCCTGACCGAGCGAGCGCAGGTATGCCAACAGCGTGTCCCGATGCGGCGCCGACAACGCGCTCGCCGGATCGAGGTAGCGGGCGGCGAAGGCCCCGTAGGCTGGCGCGGCGCCCAGACCGGACATCACCGTGACCGCCGCCCCCTGCTCGGGCAGGAAGGGGTTGTTCAGGTTGCCGCGCGTGACGATACCGCCGCCGGTGCCCAGATCCACGTCGTCCCCGGCCAGCACTTCCAGCCGGCCCGGCCCGCCCAGTTCCAGCCGGCTGTTGGAACTGCCGATGGCGCCGGTGACGCTGCGCGGCGTGGCATAGCGCACCGAGCCGCCGGCGGCGATGCGGGTGACGTCGGCGGCAGCCAGGTTCTGGCCGGCCAACCACAGATCACGCACATCTCCGCCGGCCTCGATAATGGCCGCCTTGGGCAGCACCAAGGCCCGTATGGTCGAGGTGCCGATCACGTCACCGCCGGCCGCAATGCGCACCGGCTGACGGTCACCCGCGTGCAGCGGCGGGTTGCTGTGGACGAGCGCGCCCTGAGCAACGGTGGACAGCTGCCCGACGAACGCGCCGCCATCCCTGGCCGGCGCGACGACGGACGGAAGACTGGCCGGTGCCACGTCGGACATGACGAGCGTGTTGTTCAGGTTTATGTCGCCGGCCGCCAGCAGCGCCAGGTTGCCGCCTGCGGCGGGATACATAACGCCGGCGGCGGCACTGCCAAACGACACGTCCCCCGCAAACGCCGTCGCGGCGAGGTTCGGGGGCAGCACGCGCAGCGTGGTTTGGAGGGTCAGCTGCTCGGAGCTGCTGCTGACGCCGTGCCCGGGATAACCCGCCAGGACTGCCAAAGCGGACTGGGTGAAGCGCACCTCCCCGGTCAGCGCCTGGGCGTCGAGGCCGGCGAGTGGCGCGTAGGTGAAGAAATTGGTCTTTTTAGCATTGTTGATGCCGGCGACATTGGCATCCACCTGGCTCAACACGGTCGGGTTCGCCACAGCGTCCAGCACCACATCCCCGCCGGCGTGCAGCGCCAACGTGGCATCGCCGAGCAGCGCCAGCGCGTTCACCGGCTGGTCGCCGGCGCTGCGCGCAGCCGCGATGTCGCCGCCCGCGCGCACTGTGCCGGTGCCGCCGCCGAGCAGCAGCAGCGCGCTGCCGATGTCCCCTTCCGCCGCCAGGTACAGATCTCCGCCGCCCTGCACTACCAGCGCGTCCGGGTCGGGCTGCCCACCTATGGGCACCGGCAGGCGGGCGGTGGTCGGAATGGACACGCCAAGGTTGGTCACGTCCCCACCGGCGCGGATGTCCACGTCGCCGCCACCGAGCGCGCCCACGCCCTGGCGGAAATCGTTGTAGCGCAGCCACCAGGCGGTGCGGTTGGCAGGCGCCATCGTGCCGTCGGCGTTGGCGCGGCCCTGGCGGTACAGCCAGGCGGTCGGGAGCTGCGTGGCCGGGGCGGCGGCGACGTCGCGCCCGACCGCGATGCGCAGGTCGCCGCCGTCCACCGGGAACTGCGCCGCAACACCGCCGACGCTGGGCGGCGTGAAGTCCGCCAGCGCCGGGCCGGTCATGCCGGCGGTGTAGATCACCGAGGTGTTGGCAGCGAGCGTGAGATCGCGCGCGGCGGCGAGCTCGATGCGCCCGCTGCCGGTGCGCACCAGCCGCCCGGCGCCGACAGTGACATCGCTGGCCGCGCCGGCGACGGTGGCGAGCGGGTCGGCGGCGCCGAAGTCCGCTCCGGCGACCAGCCGGTAGGACCACGACGGCCCGCCCTGCAACACGCCGGTGGTCGCGGCGGTGGAAAAGCCGTCCGAGATCGAGCCGTTGAGATTCAGGCTGCCGGCCGCGCGCAGCGTGAGCACGCCAGGCTCGCCGCCGGCGCGCAGCGGCTGGAGGTTCAGATCGCCGCTCACGGTCAAATCGCCCGCGCTGCGCACTTCCGTGCCGGGGCGCAGGTGGAAGGCGGCGTTGCCGCCCTGGCCCAGGCGCGTGCGAATGGCGTCGACACCGCCCATGTAGGCGGTGTCGTCGGCGGCGATGGTGGCGAGATCCAGCGTTCCGACCCCGCCGCCAAAGGCGGCCAGCGTGCTCACGCCTTCATACACCCGCACCGCCTCCACGACCAGCTCGCGCGCGCCGGTGATCGTGGTGTCCAGCGCGCCGATGGCGACATCCGCGCCCGCCCGCGCGGCGCGCAGCAGCACCCGCCCGCCCTGCGCATCGGTGGCGCCGGCACCGGCCGAGACGTCGATGCCCGTGCCGGCAGCCAGATTCAGCGTGCCGTCGCGCACGCCGAGCGTCACCTCGCCGCCGCGCCCGGCGGAGCCGTAGGCCGCCGCCGGGCCGGTGGCGTGAGCGTCGAGCAGCGCGCCCGGCGCCAGCGTCAGGTCGCCGCCGGCGAAGAGTGCGATACGCCCGCCCTTGGGCCCGCTGGCGTCCACCGCGCCGGCGAACGTGAGGTCGCCGCTGTCCAGCGCGAGCTCGAAGCGCCGCGCGGTGATGGCCACATCCGGGCCAACCGCCAGGTCGCCGCTGCGCACGCGCAGCAGGCGCTCGTGAGTGAAACGGCCGGCCTCGAGCGCGGTGTTGAGCGCCGCGAAGTCCGTCAGCGTGCCGGCGTCGAGCACGAAGCGGCCCTGCGCCGGCGCCGGCTGCCCGGGCAGCGCATCAGCCCCCGCGCGCAGGGTGCCGTCGAGCCGGGTCGTTCCCAGCGGCGCGCGCACCTCGACCAGGCCGCCGTCCGCGCCCGGCGCACCAGACACGTCCACCACGCTCCCGGTCTGCGCCAGCACGTCGCCCAGCGCGGCAGAGAGGGTGAGGTTGCCGCCGCCGCTGGCGCGCGTGGTGCTGCCAAAGGCCAGCGTACGGCCGGCCAGATCCAGCATCGCCGCGCCGCCGAGCGTGATGCCGCCCGATGCGCTGGCATTCACCGCCAGCGTGCCGGACCGCGCGGTCACGCGGCCGTCGAGGTTCACCGCGGCCGCGCTGAGCGCGAGCCGCCCGCCGAGCCCGCTCACCGCCGGCAGCGCGGCGCCGGCCGGGGCGTCGAGGTAGGCCAGCGTGCCGGCGGCGGTGAGCGCGTAGTCCGTGCCGCCCGCAGCCGCCAGGCGGGCCGCGCGCAGCGTCAGGTCGCCGCCAGCCGCCAGCGTGCCGCGTCCGCGGGCGAGGATGTCGCCGGCTGTCAGGTCGGCCTGCCCGTAGCCACTGAGGGCGAAGGCGCCGGCGCCAGTGTCCGCCAGCAACAGCCGCCCGGCCTCGACACGCAGCGCGCCGGCCGCGCCGCCCGCGGCGCTGCCGCCGGTGGTGTTGGTCAACGTGACGACCTGCCCGCGCAAGGTGAGGTCGCCACCGAAGCCGCGCAGCCCGCCGCCGTCCAGCGTCAGCGCCGCCAGGGCGGGGCTGCCGAGCGCGAGATCGCCGTATACGTCTATGCCGGCATAGCTGCGCAGCTCCAGCGCCCCCAGGCCGGCCAGGGCGGCCACATCGGCGCTGCCCAGCACCAGGCCACCGGTGCCGCCGGGCACCGCACCGAGGCTCACCTGCCCGCCGGCCAGCGCCAGCGCGGCGCCATCCGCCAGATCCAGCACGCCCGCGCCGAGCAGGTGCTCACGCGTGGCGTCCAGCCGGGCCGCGCCCTGGGCCCGCAGCACCGCGCCGGCTTCGATCAGCAGGTCGCCGCGATTGCGGTCCACGTTCTGCCGCGCGAGGGTGGCCTGTGCGCCGCCGGCGAGGCGGATCAGCGCGCCGTCACCATCGCCATCCGACCCCACGGTCAGCCCCCGCCCCGGCGCGCCGGCGCCGCGCCCTTCGAGCACGCTGCCCGCGCGCACGCTGAGCGTATCGGTGGCGGCAAGGATGAGTTCCGGCCCGGCCAGGTCGACGCCGGCGGTATCCACCACCAGTTCGGAGGTGCCGACGGCGAGGGTCAGCACGTCTCCCGCCAGCGCGCGTGTGCCGCCCAGCAGCAGGCTCGAAACGCCGAGGCCGTTGAGCGCGGCGGCATCGAGTGCCACCCAGCCCGGACCCGGCGCTGCCGCTCCGGCGCCGAGCAGCGCCAGGCGTGGCGCGGTTATGTCGAGCTCTGCACCGCGTCCGCCGGCAGCCGGCGCGGTGCGCAGCGTGCCCGCCAGGCGCAGCGTGTCCGTGGCGGCCAGGCTCAGGCGCCCGGCGTCGGCGGGGAGCTGGGCATCCGCCACGCCGGCGAAGAAGGTGCCGGCGCGCGCCTCGGCGTACTCGCCCAGACGCCGCAGCTGCGAGCCCGAGCGCACCAGAAAATCGCCGGCGAGCGGTGCGCGCACAACGGTGCCGCCGGCCAGCATCCGGGCATCGCGTCCGGCCACGACCACGCCGCCCTGCGCCAGCGGGCGCGGCGCGCCAGGCAATCCTGCGGTGCCGGGCAGTGCCGTGACCAGGTACGCGCCCGGCAGCAGCGCATAAGACGCCGGCAGGCGTACGTAATCCCCCGCTGCCAGACCGGGCACGCCTTCGAGATACACCAGCGCGCCCGTGGCCGGTGCCCCGCCGAGCGCGGCCTGATGGTCGTGCGGCGCGTAGCCGGTGCCCAGCGCCGGCAGCACGGCAAAGCTGTCGCCGGTAAGCGCCGGGGCCAGCACATTGAACGAACCGCCCGGCCCGGGCAGGAACTCGTGAGCCACCAGATCGCCGCCGCCGCCCAGGTCCACCGTGGCGCCGGGCGCCAGATCCAGGCTCTGCCCGGCGAGCGTCACGCGTTTTTCCGGCGGCGCCTTGAGCACGCGCACGCTGTCGGCGGACAGGCGGTACGCCCAGTCGCGGCCGGTCAGCTCGGTGCTCCCAAACGGCACCAGTAGGCCCGCGCCGGACACGGACGTGAGGCTGCCGTCCGCCAAGGCGATGACCGGCGCCTCGAAGCCGATGCGCCCGAACGGCGCGCGCAGCGTGCCGGTGTGCTCGATGCCGGTGCCGGCGGCCAGCGTGAGACTGCCGCCGGCGGACAGCGGCGGCGCGGCGGCCGGCCCGTCCGCCTGCGCCACGCGCAGCGTGCCGGCGGCCTCGACCCGGTAGTCGGAGAGCGTGGCTGGGTACACCTGCGCGCCGCGCAGGGTGATGTCGCCGCCACTGCGCAGCGCGCCTGTGAAGGACTGGGCGAAGCTGTCCGCGAGCAGGCCGCGGCCGCGGATATCGCCGCGGCTGTCCAGCGCGAGCAGGCCGGCGCCGTGCACGCTCACGTTGCCGGCGAGGTCCACGAAATCGCCCCGCAGCGTGAGCGTGCCATCGCCCGGCGTGGGCGCACCCGGCGCCACCAGGTTGCGCAGGTTGCCAAGGCGCAGGTAGGCGCCCGAGACGCTCGCGTCCACGCCGGCGTCCACCCCCACCTCGGGCGCCTCCAGCACGACGTTGCCGGCCAGCGCCAGGTCCACGTCGCCGGTGAACTGGATACGGTTGCGGCTGAGCAGGGTAAGGTCGGTGAAGCCGCCGGCGGCGATGGCCCCCGCGGTGACGAGGCCGCGACCGTTCAGCGCATCCGGGATGTCCTGCCCGGGCAGCAGGCCGGCGGGCACCGATGTGCCGTCCGGTCGGACTTCCAGGCGCACCGGCCCGGAGGGGAACCCAACGTTCGGCACCTCCGGGCGGTCGAGCGCCACCTCGAGCGACCCGCCGATGGCCCCCGCGCCGCCCGCGGCGGCGCGCAGCGTGGCATCGAGCAGCAGCCCTTCGCGCCCCTGGATGCGGATGCGTCCGCCGTTGCTCGCCAGCGTGAGCGCTATGGGCGCGCCGACGCCGCCCACCGGCGGCAGGTCCACCGCCGCGGCGGTGCCCGAGGCGTCGAGCAGGGCGCCCGCCTGGGCGACCACGTAGCCCTCGCCCGCATCAAGCGTGATGCTGCCGCCGCCGAGCACCTGACCGCGCCGTAGGCCGAGCGCATCCGACTGAACCTGGGCGTGCCCGCGAGCGAGCAGGCGCGCCTGCGCGCCGAGCCAGATGGACTGGCCGGGCAGGTAGGAGTCTGCAGTGTCGCCGCCAGGCAGGGTCTCGAGCGTGATGCTGCCGGCCGGCGCCTCCACCGTGCCGAGAACAGTGAGCTGGCGGGCGGAGCTCAGGCGCACCTCGGCGCCGGGGTCGGTGCGGATGGTGCTGCCAGCGTCCAGCAGCAAATCGCCAAAGTTCCCGGACACCGTGGACAGACGCAGGTCGGTGCCCGGACGCAGCGCCGGCAGCAGCAGCGCCGGCGTTGTGAAGTCGCGCACGTCCGAGCCGGTCGGCCGGGTGGCGAAATCCGTGTCCGGAACCAGCGTCTGCGTCTGCGGCGCCAGCGTGGCGCCGGCGGCAAGCGTGAGCCCGTCGCGCCCGGCGATGGCGTAGTCGCCAAAGCCGCCCTGTTCGAAGAAGGCTGGATCCAGGTGCAGCACGCGCAGATCGGCCGGCGCCGCGCCGCCGATCTGCACCTTGGCGCTGGTAATCGCAAGCGAGCCGCCCGCGCCCAGGCCGTGGCCGCGCAGCTCGCCATTCAAATGGACGCGGTAGGGATTCGCGCCGGACAAACTGATCCGCGAGTCCTCACCACTCACCAGCGTGATGGCGCCGCCTGCGCCGGGCGTGAAGGCGCCCTTCTCGTCCAGCGTGCCCCCGCCGGTGAGGTCGAGCAGACTGCCGGCGCCGAGCGTGAGGTCGGCCGCGCTGGTCAGGGTGATTCGGCCGGCGGCCGGCGCCAGCAGGCCGGTGCCAGAGCCGGTGAGCGCGTCGTTAGTCCACAGGCCGCGCGCGGCGAGCGTCACTCCATCCGCCACCGTGAGCGTCAACGTCTCCGGGTGCGCCGCGACGGTGGTGGCAGTGACGCGGCTGCGCAGCGTGATGTTGCCAGCCGGCACCGACAGGTCCGCGCCGACCGCGACGCGGCTGCCGGTGAGGGCCAGCGAGCCGCCGGGCGCCAGGGACAGCGGCGCGCCGGCCGCTACCGTTACCGTACCGTTGGCATAAGCCTCGATATGGCCCATGCCGCCGGCCGCCAGACGCGCGGGGTCGAGCACCAGCCGCTCGGCGGCCGACGGCGGCAGCGGCGTCAGCGCATCGGGCACGCCGAAGCTGAAGTCGCCGCCCAGCGTCGGTGCCGCCACGGTGTCCAGGCGCAGATCGGGCAGCATGAAGTCCGGGATCGTCTGTGCCGCCGCGCCGGCGTTGCCCAGGATCAGCCGCCCCGGCGCCGCGCGGTCGGAAAGCTCGCGCTGGCGCGGGCCGTTGACCACCGCGCCGCGCAACTCGCCGTCCAGCACCACGCGACGCGCCTGGACGGTGATGCTGCCGGCCGGCCGGCCCTGCACGTAGCCGGCATCCCAGCGCCCAGGCAGGGTGCGGAACTCGCGCGTCACGCCCCATTTGGGGTCGGTCACCGCATAGCGCCCGGCCAGGGCGACATAACGGCGATCCGGGCTGGCGCCGGCAATGTCGTACAGACGCCCGTCGGCACCGACCAGCACGGTGGTCTCGATCAGGCCGCCCTGCCACTGCACCGACCCGCCGGACACGTCCAGCACCGAGCCGGCACGCACGATCAGATCGCCCTCCGAGCGCAGCGTGACGTCGCCGCCGGTGGCGTTGCGCTCGCGCGTGCCGGTCTCGATGCCGGCCAGCGCGCCGGACACGTCCGCCAGCGGCGTACCCTCGCGCGCATCGACGAACACCGTCTTGTTGCGCAGCGGGCCGTCGCGCTGCAGGGGGGAGTCCTTGAGCTCGTCGCCACGCAACTCGACGCCGACCACGTTGCGCGTGAGTTCCACCGCCACGTCCTGCTCGCCGGACACGTCGATGCGCGCGCCGGGGTCGATCTGCAGGCGCACGTCCTCGCGCACCGTGCCTTCGGCCTGGAACAGCGCCCCGCGCTGGGCGCTGACCGTCACCTGCCCGCCCGGGGCGCGCACCTGCGCGCCGCCTTCCAGGTGCACCGTGCGCCCGGCCAGCTCCACCTGAGAGCGGCTGAACGGCGCGTCCTGGCGCGCCGTGCCGGGGTCGGCGTCGGTGCTCACGGCGGTGACGCTGTGCGCGCCCAGCGTCAGGGCGCCGCCGTTGTTGGCCACGATAGTGTCGCCGCTGGGCGTCACGCCGTCGCGCGCCAGCAGGCGCACCGAACCGTTAAGGCTCACCGAGCTGGTGGCGCTGGCTTGGCCGTCCTGGCGGACCTTCGAGGCCACCAGGGTGACGTTGCCGCGCTCGGCGTGCACGCGGGCGCCGACGTCGTTGACCACGCTGCCGCCGCCGCTGGCGTGCGGGTCCACTTCCACCAGAAAACCGCGCAGGTCGGCGGAACTGGGCAGGGCGAGATAGACCTTGTCGCCGCCCGCCAGCACTGCCTGACCCTGCGGGGTAGCGATGCTGCCGGCGTTGGTCACCTTGGGCGCCAGCAGCATCACGCGCCCGCCGTTGGCGGTGGTAATGCTGGCACCGGCCTCGACCTTTACCTCGCTGCGGGCGAAGGCCTCGGCGTCGCCGCCGAAGGAGAACGCCGCCTGGCCTTGCGGCACGCTGAGCAGGCCGGCGTTGAAGGTGTCCTGCGAGATGCCGAGCGCCGAGGCCACAAGCCCGCCGACATTCACCTGCGCGCCCCGGTCGAACAGGATGCCGTTGGCGTTGATCAGGTACACCTCGCCGTTGGCGGTGAGCTGGCCCTGGATGACCGACGGGTTGGCGTCGTGGATGCGGTTCAGCGCGGCGGCGCTGGAGTTCGGCTGGTCGAAGCGCACCTTGGCGTCGGCCGACACGTTGAACGACTGCCAGTCCAGCACCGCCCGCTGCGACTGCTGGGTAATGGTCAGGTTGGCGCCGCTGACCGCGCGGCTGGCCGCGCCGCTGGCCACCCAGGCGGCGGCCGGCACCGGCAGCGTGCCGGCCGGCAGCGGCGGCGCCGCCCACAGCAGGCTGTGCTGCAGGGTGGCGGAAATGGCCAGCGCGGTGGCAAGCAGCCGCCGTGGGGCCGGCCAGAGCGAAGATCCGCCGTGCGAGGGGCTTGCCTGAACATTCGCGGCGGGGCGCCGCTCCCACAGGTACGCCGCTTCCACAGGGGCGCCGCTCCCACAGAAGGCGCTGCTCCCAAGAGCATCTTGCCCTGTGGGAGGCCCGCCCTCGGGCCGAATCCGCGACTTCGCTAACCGCTCGGTCATGGCCACCTCAGAACGCGTAGTCCAGCGCGAACAGCCAGCGCCAGTCGCCGGCCTGCGTGGTGGAGGCGTCGGTCAGCGGCAGGGCGAAGTCGACCGCCGTGCTGAGCTGTTTGCGCAGCGTCAGGCGCAGTCCGGCGCCGACACTGGCCAACTGCACGCGCGCGTCCTGCCCGGGCAGGGCGTCCACCAGCCACAGCCGCGCGCCCTCGGCAAAGCCGAGCGCGATCAGCTCGTCGATCCCCGGCACGGTCAGCGGGTGCGACAGTTCCACGCCACCGCGCACGCCGCGGTCGCCGAGCTCCTCGGCCTCCAGGTAACCGCGCACGGTATCGGCGCCGCCGGCGGCGTACTGATCGTTACTGATCAACGGTTCCGCCGCGAACTGGCCGTCCACGCGCAGGTTCAGGCCGAAGCCGCCCGGCAGACGCCGCTGGCGCTCCAGGCCGGTGCTCAGGTAGAAAAAATTGGGCTTGGCCAAAAAGCGCTTGTCGGCGAACTCGGCCTCGTCGTTGCCCAGCAGGCCGCGCAGCGCGAAATGCGCCCCGACGCGGCCCTGCCAGAAACCGGGCTCATCGCGGTGCGTGGCGCTGTACTCGGCCGACAGGGGCGTGTAGCTGATGGGCGTGTTGATGGCGTCGGCGCCCAGCAGGTTCAGCGTCTCGTCGAAGCTTTTGTAGTCGACGCCCAGAGTCAGGCTGTGCCAGAAGCTGGCCTCGGCGCCCAGCGGCAGCACCCAGCGCGCGCCGAAGATGTCGCCGCTGCCGATCACGCCGACGCCGCCCAGCGCCGCCACGTCGCTTTCCGAGTGCACCGCGTACAGCGCCAGCACGCGCCGGTCGCCGCCAAAGGGCAGCCGGTAGGTACCCGCGAACACGGTCGCGTCGCCCGGCTGCTGAGGGGCGGTGATCCAGGTCAGCCCGGCACTGTGCTCGCGCTGCCACAGGTTGTCGTAGCGCAGGCTGACGGTGCTGCGCAGGCGGCTGGTGTTGGCCGAGTAGCGGTCGTTCAGCGACAGCGTGCCGTGCAGCGGGCTGCGGTCCTTGACCTTGAGCTCCACTTCCACCTCGCCCTCGCGGGGGCCTTCGCGCAGCACCTGGAAGAACTCGCGGTCCGGGTTGCCGCGCAGGCGGTCCAGCTGCTGCTGCACGGTGGGGAAATGCGGCACCGAGCCTTCGGCCAGCGCCGGCACGGCCGCTTTCATGCGCTGCGGCGAGAAGTGGCGGGCGCCGCTGACGCGCAAGCGGCCGACCGGCCGCTGCACCACCTCGAGCTGCACCACGCCGCCGTGGGCGTCCTGCCGCGGCAGGTCCACCGCCACGGTGCGGTAGCCGGCGTCGGCGTAGGCCTGTTCGAGCGCGGCACGGGCGGCGTCGACGTCCTCGAAACTGCGCTGCGGGCCTAGGAACGGATACACCGCCTTCTCCACGACGACCTGCGGCAGCAGCGAGTTGCCGCTGACGCGGTACTCCCACACGTCCAGGCGCGCCGGTGCCTCGGCCGCCCCGGCCAGCACACAAACACCCAGCAGTGACGCGCCAAGGACACGTCGTATCAACTTGCTCGCCAAGGGGTCGTCCACAGCAAAAGGTCGGAAACGCGACACCGTCGGCGCCACGGACGCCCTCGGGAGGCGGAAGTCTGGCGGCGGGCCGTTACAGCACCATTTCAGTTTTGCGACAAGCGCGCTTCACTGTGGGAGGCCCGGCCCCGGGCCGAACAGGTGGCCGACCAGGGCTGGCCGATACCCAGCACGCCAAAAAAAACCCCCGGGGATGTCGCCATCCCCGGGGGTTGCTCAGGTCGGCCGGCCTTGCGCCGGCGAAGGGGAATGGATCAGAACTGCTTCTGCAGCGGCGAGCAGGTGTTGCCGAAGCGCGTGGCCTTGGCAACGTTGTTGGTGCCGTCCGGCGTAAAGGCAATCGGCAGCGCCATGGTGGCTGCCTTGGGGCCGGCCGCCAGCGTGTCCAGCACGGCCGGGTCGCCGAGGAACTTGATGAAGTCGTCCGCGAAGGCCTTCTTCAGCGCGTTCACCGGATTGGTCAGCCCTTCCACCGTCTGGCAGGAGGCATCACCCACGCAACCCGCCGCATTGCCGGCGTTGGTCTTGGTGGCGTTGCGGTACTGCAGCGACAGCTCCACGGCGAAGTCGTAGATGCCGTCGCGGTGGTTGGCCTTGGCCGGTGCCACGCCGCAGTCGTGCTGGTCGGCGCTGGTGCACTCGAACAGGTCCGTCGCCGGGTTGATGCGGCCCGCGCCGTCCAGCGCGCGGAAGGACCAGCCAGACTCAGAGTTCAAGCTGTCGAGCGAGAGTACGCCGATGGCCTTGTCCACGCCCGCCTTGGAGAACAGCACCTTGTAGACCTTGCCGTCGTCGCCGGTGAACTGGTGGTCGGTCCCCGATTGGGCCCGCGCCAGGCAGTCCCGCACGTTGCCGGAAGAGGGGTTCTCCACCACCGTGTAACCCACGTCGGGGTTGATCTCGATGGGGTCGCCGCTGGTGCCGAGGCTGCCGTCCGGGATGCCGTCGCCGTTGCCGTCGTCAAAGCCCGCACTGTCCGCCATGCGCGCCGGCGCGGTGCTGCCGTTACCGGCCAGCGAGTCCGTCGTGCAGGGGAAGTTGTTGAAGTACCAGTTGTAGCTGGCCTGTGTGCCGGAGCCCTGCACGCGCCGGCACACCGTCACGGGGCCGGTCACGCTGCCATCGCCCACCAGATCCCACACCGGAACGTTCGCAGTCAGCATGGCGCCGTAGTCGGCGGTGCTGAGCTTGAGGGTGGACGGCACGCTGTCGGTGGCGACCATGCCCATCATCAACGAGCTGGCGCCGAACTGGGTGCCGCCGAAGATGGTGGCTTCGCTGGCGCTGAGCTGGACGGCGCCGAACTCGACGTTGAGCGGGCCCTTGAACATGTTCGGCTCGACATCCGACACGCCGAAGTCCGGCACGCGGTTGGCGGTGTTGTTCTGCGTCGCGTCACTGCCCTGCTCCGGGCAGCGGTAGATGCTGGTGTTGAGTACGCAGTCGGCCATGCTGATCTTGAGGTTGGCGATGGCCTCGGCACGCGCCACCGGGTTCACGCCCCACACCGAGCCGCCCTTGGCGCGGTTGATGAGGCGCACCTTCTTGCCCACCAGGGCCGGGTTGATCGAGGGATCGTTCTTCACCACGCCGTAGTAGGCGCGGTAGGAGCGGCCGTCGTCCGTGAACGTGGCGGCAGTCGCGTTGTTGTCGTGGTAGACGAAGATGCCCTGGCCGGCGTCGAAGAACTTGTTGGCGATCTCGCCGAGCAGGTTCTGCGGCGCCGAGGCACCGGACAGGTAAATCTCCACGTCCGGTGCTTCGAAGGCGGTCAGCGCCAGCGCGTTGCCGGCGGAAAGGCCGAGCGCCGCGGCACAGGCCGCCGCCAGCGGATTCAGTTTGAACAGGGTCATTGCAAGTACTCCATTTATTAATGGGATGTTGAGAAGGTCAGGGAAACGCTGAAAATTTGCCGCGAGGGTGGCGCTCCCACAGGGGGATCGATCTCCTGTGGGAGGCCCGCCCTCGGGCCGAAGGGATCAGCTGAAGATTCGCGGCGGGGGCGCCGCTCCCACACGGGTGGCGCTCCCACAGGGGAGTTCCCCGTGGGAGGCCCGCCCCGCGGGCCGAATCTTCAGACACTGCACCCCTCAGCCCTGCCGCTCAGGCCAGCGACGGGGCGCGGCTGCGACGGCGCGTCAGCGCGCCAACGCCAAGCAGGCCCAGGCCCAGCAGCGCCCAGGTTTCCGCTTCCGGCACCGGAGCGGCAAAGGTGAGCGCGCCGTCGGAGGCAAAGGTCCACACCGCCGGGCCCAGGTCGCCCATGAACTGCGTGGCGATGACCTTGCCGGCGGCGGTGGCGTTGCTGCCGATGAACCAGAAGGTGTTGGACTCGCCCACCTGCTTGGTGCTCACGAAGCCCGACAGATTGCCGACGTCCGAACCCCAGCCGCCTTGGTCCGCGTACGCAGAGTCGTCGTCCGGGTCGCCACCGAGCGTTGCGATGTTCGAGCCATCGGTTTGCGTGCTGTGGTTCGGAATGGCGTTGAGTGCCACCTGGAAAATGTTCTGATTGCCAAGAGCGGTGGTGAGTTGCGTCGTCGAGTTGATCTCGATCTGCGCCTCCGTGTTGCTGCTGGTGACGATCAGCCGTTTGGCGTTGACCCCAGTCCCAACGCTATCGCCCGCGGCAATGTTCCAGATGAGGTTGTCGAGGTTCCCGCTGGCAAGCAGGGTGTCGTTCAGGAAGGTGGTCAGCAGCGCATCGGCGCTGAAGCTGTAGATGAGGCCCTGCTTGGTTGCCACACCGGCCAGGGTGACGTCGGTCAGGTTCAGGCCCAGGTCCCGCGTATAAGAGGTGTTGCGGGTCGCGTCCCACACCGAGAAGAACAGCTCGCCGTTACCGGTGTCTACCCGGTCGATGGCGGCCTGCGCGCCGCCGGCGAGGCCCGCCAGCGCCAGCGCGGCGGACAGGGCCGTCAATTTCAATTTCATCTGCATGGTCGATACTCCCTCGCAAGGAATGATGAAGCCGGCGACAGGCCGGCTGCTTGAGCGAACGGAGAGTTCATCCAGGGGCCGCTTTGGCAGCCCGGCCGTCTTGAGCGATCCCGGTCGGGAGCGGCAAGACCCGTGGCTTTCCGGCCCCGCCTCGCGACGGGTGTGGCTTGAATCCCGCGGCGGCCCGAAGACCCCCACACGCCGCCCGGACCTCCAGGCGACGGGGGGCACACTAGCGGCCGATAGTTACGTGGCGCTTACCGTTTGATGACAGGTGTTCGGGTCGCGATTCCGCCCGGGGGGCGGGCCCCGGCGAAACCGCTCAGTTCGAGCTGCGGTATCGGCAGCCAGCGCAGGCCAAGCGTTGCGGCGTAGCCAATGCCGGCGGCGCCTTGGTCGTCCAGACGCTCGTAGGACGGGCGGCAGCCCGTCAGGCGCAGGCCCGACCGCTTGCCGGTCGTTGTAGGCGTAGGCAAGGCTTCAGCCTTGCCATTCGCCTTGCAACTCGCCGGTCCCGGTCAGGCTGAAGCCTGACCTACAGAGAACCTACAGAGAATGGGCGGTTAAATCGCGGGGCTTGCGTTTGCGCGGTATCGTCAGGCTGCTTCATCGGCTGTTTCGATACTGTCCCGCGCGGCGACCATGCCCAACGGCCGCTGCGCCACCGCCTTCACCCAGGTGCGCCTCTGCCCTTGTTGCCATGCTTTGCCAGGCCGCCGCCGCCGCGGCTTTCGTTTTGGAGGGGCCCCCTGGGAATGAACGGGAACTCATGCTGGCGGCAGACCGCCGCGCTGCTGCTGGCGCTCGCCCTGCCGCTGCCGGCGGCGGCGTTGTTGGCCGGCACGCCGGACGGACCGGACGCCGATAGCCCTGACCGGCGCCTCGATTTCGCCGCCGAACGCTCGCCCTGGTCGGGGGTTGGCGCGGTGGTGGTCGGCGGGAATGTTTACGGCGGGGCGCTGATCGCCGACCGCTACGTGCTCACTGCTGGGCATGTGGTGGCGGGCGCCGATCCCGCCACCGCTCTGTTTGCGCTGCCCCAGCGCACGGCCGCTCCGCTGCGCGGGGCCGTGGATGCGATCTACGTGCATCCGGACTTCCGGGGCTATTCGCCCCAGCGCCCGCACGGCGACATCGCCGTGCTGCGTCTGGCCCGACCGGCGCCGCGGTGGGCGCGCCGCTACCGCCTCGCGGAAGACACTCCGGCGCCGGGCAGCGTGATCAGGCTGGTGGGCTTTGGCGCCGGCTCGGACGGCTACGGCGGGGGCGCCGTGGCGGCCAGCCCGGCCCTGCGCCGCCACGGCGGCAACGTCATCGACGCCCTGCTTTCGCCACCCGGCACGGACCGACCGACGGTGTTCCTGTACGACTTCGACGGGCCCGAGGGCGAGGGCGCAAGCGGCGGGCCAACGCTGGGCAACCGCATCGAGACCACGGTCGGCCCGGGCGACTCCGGCAGCCCGGTGCTGGCGCCGGACGGCGCGTCACTGCTGGGCGTGTCCACCTTTCGCATGGGCACGCCGACCGGGCCCGCGGGCCGTTTCGGCTCCGCCGCCGGCGGTGTGCTGGTGGCGCCGTACGCGGCGTGGATTCGCGCCGTGCTGGCGGGTCAGGTCGAGGCGCAGAGCTTCAGCGCGCCGCCAGCGTCGGCACGATGAGGTCGAGGTCGCCGGGGGCGTTCAGACCCTCGCGCACGCGAACGCCGCTGGCGTTGCGCAGCACCAGCGCCGGGGTGCCGCCGGCGCCGGTTCGTTCCATCAGCTTCAGGTTGGCGGCCAGACGCGCGTCCTGCGCCTGCTGCGTGGCGCTGTCCGGCGCCGCCGCCAGCGGCGCGCGAAAATCCTGCATCAGCGCGTCCAGGCGTGCCGCGGGGTCGGCATCGGCCAGCACCGCCGCCGCCTTGGGGGCCGAGTCGACGCCCAGAATCGCCACCGGCACCCAGCGCACGGTTAGCCGCTCGCGGTAGTCGGCAAGCCAGGTCCAGGTCTGGTGGCAGTAGGGACAGTTCAGGTCAACGAACACGTAGATGACCGGTGCCGCCGGGTTGCTGCCGACCTCGACGTAGGCGCTCTGGCCCAGATCCGCCCACAGCGTGCCGTAGTCCGGGCCAGGGGTGTGCAGCTCGGCGTCGCGCGCGCTCAGGTTGCCGCCCCGGGCGTCGGTGAGCAGGCCCGAGACCAGCGTCTGCCCGTCGGCGGTGGCGTACACGATGCCGCTGCGTTCACCCCGCTTGATGACCCAGCCGCGCAGCCCGGACGGACCGGCAAAATCGTTCAGCACGGTCACGCCTTGCGCGCGCAGGAACTCCACCACCGGCGCACTGACCGGCTGGGGCGGTGCGTCGGCCACAGGCTGCGACGGGCGGGCACAGGCGGCAAGCGACAGGACGGCGGCGATGGCCACCACAACGCGGTTCATGAAGGCTCCAGGTCGGCACGGATCGGCCGGGCAGAATGCCGCCCGCGCATGACCGGCGCGTGACGCGATCAGCGCCTCCGGGGAACCAGCGCGGCGCGCGCCCGGGCGGCGAGGAACAGCGAGTTGGTGACCACGTAACGCCCGGCCAGGCGGCGCGGTTCTTGCGCGAGGCGGTACAGCCATTCGAGGCTGGCGCGCTGCATCCAGGCCGGCGCGCGCGCCTTGACGCCAGCGTGAAAATCGAACGCGGCGCCGACGCCCAGCAGCACGGCCGCCAGGTGTTGCCGTGCGCGCATCATCCAGATTTCCTGCCGCGGGCAGCCCAGCCCCACGAACACCAGGCGCGCGCCGCTGGCCTCGATGTGCTGCAGGTCCTGCGCAAATTCCGCCTGCGTGAGCGGTCGAAACGGCGGCGAGTGCATGCCGGCCACGATCAGCCCCGGAAATGCCGCTTGCAGACGCTCACGCAAACGCGTCAGGGTCTGCTCCGCACTGCCGTAGAAATAGACCGCCACACCGGCGCGCGCCGCCGCGCCGCACGCCGCCCACATGAAACCGGGGCCGTCGACGCGCTGCTGGCCGGCGTATCCCGCGCGGCGCAGCGTGGCCGCCACCGGGGCGCCGTCCGGCAGCACCAACTCGAAGGACCGCAGCGCGCCCGCCAGTTCCGGCTGGCGCTGGGCGCTCACCACCATGTGCACATTGCAGAAGGCAACGGCGCCGCCGGCGGCCTGCTGCGCCCGCTGCAGTACCACCTCGACGGCGGCATCACGGCTGAGCGCATTCACGCGGGTGCCGAACACGTCGGCAGCGGGCAGTGGCGGATTTGGCACGGTTGCCATCACGCGCTCAATCGCCGTGGGGCAGGTAGAGACGTGCGTGGCGCTGTCGACGGGTCGGCCGTCGGGCACCTGCGCGCTGTTGAACGAGAAACGCCCTGCGTGTCGGATGTCCGCGCAAGGGCACGGCCCGCGAGCGGAACAACAGGGCTGAATGCGTCGATGGAATGGCTCCCCGGGACGGGCTCGAACCGCCGACCCAGTGATTAACAGTCACTTGCTCTACCGACTGAGCTACCGGGGAAGAAGAGGGCGCGTAGTCTAGGGGCCGGCGCGTTGGCCGGTCAAGGCGGCGCGGCGGCGTTCAGCCCAACGCGGCTTTCAGGCGGCGCATGGCCTCCTGCAGGTTGTCCAGGCTGGTAGCGAACGACAGGCGCAGGTAGCCCGGCGCGCCAAACGCACTGCCCGGCACGAGCGCCACCTCGGCCTTTTCCATCAGCCAGGCGGCGAACTCGACGTCGTCGCTCACGCCGGGCGTGGCGGCGATGGCGTCCTGGACGCTGAAGAAGCAATAGAACGCTCCGTCGGCCGGTGCGCAGCGGATGCCCTTGACGTCGTTCAGCGCCGCCACCACGTAGTCATGGCGCGCCTTGAAGGCAGTGTTCATCTGCTCGATGAAGCCTTGATCGCCTTCCAGGGCAGCCTGCGTCGCCACCTGCGAGATGGAGCACGCGTTGGATGTGCTCTGCGACTGGATCTTGGCCATCTCGCTGATGACGCGCACGTCGCCGGCGGCGTAGCCGATGCGCCAGCCGGTCATCGAGTAGGCCTTCGAGACGCCGTTCAGGACCATCGTGCGGCCGTACAGCTCGGGACAGGCGTTGACGATGTTGCGAAATGGCGCGCGGTCCCAGCGGATGTGCTCGTACATGTCGTCGCTGGCGATCCACACCTGCGGGTGGCGCAGCAGTACCTCGCCCAGGGCGACCAGTTCGGCCTCGGAGTACACGCTGCCGGTGGGATTCGACGGGCTGTTGAGCACCAGTAGCTTGGTGCGCGGCGTGATGGCCGCCTCCAGCTGTGCCGGGCTGATCTTGAAGTGGCTGTCCAGATCGGTTTCCAGGATCACCGGGCTGGCGCCGGCCAGCAGCACGATGTCCGGGTACGACACCCAGTACGGCGCCGGGATGATGACCTCGTCGCCTTCCTCCAGCAGCACCTGCGCCAGGTTGTAGAAGCTCTGCTTGCCGCCGGAGGAAACCAGAATTTGGGTCGGCAGGTAGGTCAGGCCGTTCTCGCGGATGAACTTGGCGACGATGGCGCGGCGCAGTTCGGGCGTGCCCTCGACCGCCGTGTACTTGGTGAAGCCGGCGTCGATGGCGGCCTTGGCAGCGTCCTTGATGTGCTGCGGCGTATCGAAGTCCGGTTCGCCGGCGCCAAGGCCGATCACCTTGCGCCCGGCCGCCTGCAATTCCTTGGCCTTGGCGGTGACCGCCATGGTGGCGGACGGCTTGATGGCAGCGACACGGGCGGCGAGCTTCAGTTCCACGGTGGTGACCCCGACATGGGCAGGCGGCAAAAAAAGGGCGGCTAATATACGGGTTTGCCCAGCGGCAGCGTACCCCATGACGGACCCGTTCAAGCTTGTCAGTCCCTACGCGCCGGCCGGCGATCAGCCGCAGGCCATCGCACGGCTGATCGAAGGCGTCGAGGCCGGCGAGGACGCGCAGGTGCTGCTGGGCGTCACCGGCTCGGGCAAGACTTTCACCATCGCCAACGTCATCCAGGCGGTGCAGCGCCCGACCATGGTGCTGGCGCACAACAAGACCCTGGCGGCGCAGCTGTACGCGGAGTTTCGGGATTTCTTTCCGCACAACGCGGTCGAGTACTTCGTCTCCTACTACGACTACTACCAGCCGGAAGCCTACGTGCCGGCGTCCGACACCTACATCGAGAAGGACGCCTCCATAAATGCGCAGATCGAGCAGCTGCGCCTGTCCGCCACCAAGGCGGTGCTGGAGCGGCGCGACGTGATTGTGGTGGCCTCGGTGTCAGCCATCTACGGCCTGGGCGACCCGCGCATGTACCTGAGCATGGTGCTGCACCTGTCGCGCGGCGAGCGCATTGATCAGCGCGCCATCCTGCGCCGCCTGGCGGAACTCCAGTACACGCGCAACGACCTGAACCTCACCCGCGGCACCTACCGCGTGCGCGGCGAGATCATCGACGTGTTCCCGGCCGAGTCCGAAACCGACGCCGTGCGCATCGAGCTGTTCGATGACGAGGTCGAGTCGCTGGCGTACTTCGACCCGCTGACCGGCGCCATCCAGCGCCGCGTGCCGCGCCTGACCATCTACCCCAAGACCCACTACGTCACGCCCAAGGACACCGTCCGCGCGGCGGTGGAGCACATTCGCCAGGAACTTGGCCCGCGGCTGGAAGCCCTGCGCAGCGCCGGCAAGCTGCTGGAAGCCCAGCGCCTGGAAGAACGCACCCGCTTCGACATGGAAATGCTGCAGGAGCTCGGCTACTGCTCCGGCATCGAGAACTACTCGCGCTACCTGTCCGGCCGCGGCCCCGGCGAGCCGCCGCCGACGCTGTTCGACTACCTGCCGCCCGACGCGCTGCTGGTGGTGGACGAAGCGCACGTCATGACCCCGCAGCTGCGCGCCATGTACCGCGGCGACCGCTCGCGCAAGGAAGTGCTGGTCGACTACGGCTTTCGGCTGCCGTCGGCGCTCGACAACCGACCGCTGAAATTCGAGGAATGGGAGCGCCTGGCGCCGCAGACCATCTTTGTGTCCGCGACGCCGGGGCCGTACGAACTGGGCCGCACCAGCACCGTCATCGAGCAGGTGGTGCGCCCGACCGGCCTGGTCGATCCGGAAGTCGAGATCCGCCCAGTGGCCACGCAGGTGGACGACCTGCTGTCGGAGATCAACCGCTGCGCCGCCGCCGACCAGCGCGTGCTGATCACCACGCTGACCAAGCGCATGGCCGAGGACCTGACCGAGTACCTGTCCGAACACGGCGTGCGCGTGCGCTACCTGCACGCCGACGTCGAGACCGTGGAGCGGTCCGAGATCATTCGCGACCTGCGCCTGGGCGCCTTCGACGCGCTGGTCGGCATCAACCTGCTGCGCGAGGGCCTGGACATGCCCGAAGTGGCCCTGGTGGCCATCCTCGACGCCGACAAGGAAGGCTTCCTGCGCTCCGAGCAGTCGCTGATCCAGACCATCGGCCGCGCCGCGCGGCACCTGAACGGCCGCGCCATCCTGTACGCCGACCGCATCACCGGCTCCATGCAGCGCGCTCTGGCCGAGACCGACCGCCGCCGCGCCAAGCAGATCGCCTACAACGCCGAGCACGGCATCACCCCGCGCGGCGTGCAGAAGGCCGTCGCCGAACTGCTCGACATCGGCCGCAAGGAGCCGGCCAACGAACGCCGCACCCTGGCCAAGGTGGCCGAGGAAGCCGCCGACTACGGCGCCATGTCGCCGCGCCAGATCGGCCAGCTCATCGCCCGCCTGGAACAGGACATGTACCGCCACGCCGAGAACCTGGAATTCGAACAGGCGGCGCAGGTGCGGGACCGGATTCATGCCATCCGGGAAGTCATGCTGCGCGGCGGGGCGGTGGATGTTGCCCTGCCGTAAGGCGCCCTGCGCGAGCAGGATTGCAGGCATTGATATCAATGCTTACGATGCACCCAACTTCGACAGGGGTAGCTGCCATGTCCAGCATCACCATTCGCAACCTCGACGACGCCGTCAAACAAAACCTGCGCGTGCGCGCGGCGCTGCACGGCCGGTCGATGGAAGAAGAAGCCCGCACCATCCTGCGCGACGCTGTCGAGCAGGACGCGCCCTCCAGCGCGGCGCTGCTGCAGCGCATTCGCAACCGCTTTGTGGCGCTGGGCGATGTCGACCTGCCCCAACCGCCACGCGAACCCATGCGGGAGCCGCCTGAGCTTCCGACCGACCCGGCAGCCTGATCTGTCGATCCGGGCATGATTGTTCTGGACACCAACGTGCTGTCAGAACTGCTGCGGACCGCCGCCGACCCGGCGGTACTGCGGTGGATGGCCGCTCAGGCGCCCGGACGCATGTACACCACCGCCGTCACCCGAGCGGAAATGCTCTACGGAGCGCGCCTGCTGCCGCCGGGCAAACGCCAACAGCGACTGGAAGCCGGTCTGGCCGCCATGTTTGACGAAGACTTCGCCAGCCGCGTGCTGCCCTTCGACGCTGCGGCTGCCGATGCTTACGCACGCATCGCGGCCGATAGAAAGCAGGCCGGCCGACCCATCTCACAGTTCGACGCGCAAATTGCCGCCATCGCCCTGGCCAACGGCGGTGACTTGGCCACGCGCAACGGCGATGATTTCAAAGGCTGTGGCGTGAGCGTCGTCAACCCCTGGCGGGCATAGCGGACACGCATCGCCTATATACGATAGCCATCGGGCCGCGGAGTCGGAGAATGTCGAGCCTGACCCTTCTTTTCCTACTCAACGATAATCAGAACTGACATCCTCGATTGCACACCTGCTCTACGCAAATGATGCTCGATACGTCACGGGATCGAGCCCGTCGTAGTTGGGCTGCGCAGGAAGCCCAACGTTTCCAAGTCCTCCCCGGAAAACGCAATCACAAAGCCAGTGCGCAGCGCTCACCCTCGCACATTTCGAAACAATTCGGTCGGCCAGATCGATGCAACGGCAGTTTTTATAGCCGCCCGATCGGTGAAAATGACGTTGGGCTTCCTGCGCAGCCCACGCCATGCTGCCGGCCCCGTGATCTGGCCGATAGCGCGCCTCTAGCTAGATGCCCCGCAGCACGCTGAACTCGCGGAACAGACGCACCGGCAGCGGCGTTTCCAGTTTCCAGACCAGACTCATGGGCCGGTCACCTTCGGCCTTCTCGATAATCACTCGACCGCATGCGCGGTAGGCCTCGCCTTTGCGCGGCCGCACGAACAGCTGAAACTGCCAGCCGTTAGCCGGACTCTCAAGGTAACGCCGACCGCTTTTCGTATCCGGCCCGGCGCTGTTCTGCGTCTGCCAGTGAAAGCGCTCGGCGCTGATGGCGTAGTCACGATAGGCGATGCGGTCGTGGTAGCCCTCGCTCTTGTCGAGCGTCACGAACAGCAATTCGATCTTCCGGCTTGCCAGCGGCAATACGCCGGCCTGAAAGGGTGCGCGACGCTCGGCCGTGAGCCAGCCCACGGCAGTCAGAATTTCGCGCGCGCCGTAGGCGGCATGCAGACACAGTGGCGTGTCCGCAAGCCCCGGCACGGGCACAAAGGGCAGAGTGCTGCGCGCCTGAAGGACCCCGGATAACTCTGCAAGCTCTTCACGGATCCGGGGATGACACGCCAGGCGTCCAAGAAAGGCGCTGTAGCTCGCGGCCTGCTCATGCCGCCCATCGATCTGATAGGCCAGCATCTGCAAGCCCGGCGCGGCGCTCACGTCCGGCAACACGCCCAAGTCACCCGCCGCACCGACTGCCATCATCAGATCGAGCCGCTGCGGATCGTCCACATGCAGCAAGTCGGCCATGCGGCGGCTAAAGTAATCCTCCTCTGGGCCAGGGTCTTCAGCGATCAGGCCGGCATCCCGTTTCAGCGCTGTCCATCCGCTGCGCCCTTGTCCGGTGGTCAAGCGGTACACATCTTCGAGGTCCAGCGCCTGCTCGTGCAGGAAGTCCGCCAGGCGCACCGCTGTGCGCCCGCGGAGGGCCACGTAAGTTTGCAGTTCCGTGCGCAGTCGCCGCCAGTTCTGCACCGTCAGCGCCCGCAGTCCCTGCAACACCTGTTCACGGGTTTGCCGTTGCAAGTGTATGTGGCAGCCTGGCGGCAAGCTGCCAAAGCCGTTCTCAACGCCATCAGTCAACGCTCGACGCGACAGGCCGGTCAGGCTGGACAGCAGCCTGTCGAAACGAAAATCGGCCCGATGTTGGCCGACAAAATCGAGCACCAGGCAGCTTTCCTTGCCCGGCGCCAAACGTAAGCCGCGGCCGATCTGCTGCTGGAACAGCACCGGGCTTTGCGTCGGCCGCAGCAGCAGCAAAGTGTCGACCGTGGGCAGGTCGATGCCTTCGTTATAGAGGTCTACCGTGACCAACGCGCACAGCTCACCGCTGGCCAGCCGTTGCGGCGCACGGCGGCGCTCGTCCAGTGGCGTTGCGCCGACCACGCAGGCGGCCGGTAGTCCGGTCCGATTCAGCCAGTCGGTCATGAACTCGGCGTGCGCGACCGATACGCAGAATATGAGGGCGCGCGACCGCGCCGCATCGGACGCCAGCCGGCGCCACTCGTTGACCACCAGCCGCGCCCGCACGTCATTGCCCGTGACCAGATTGTCCACCGCCTCGCGCTCACCCGGCCGGTCCCAGGGCACTGCCGAGAAATCGGTGGCATCGTCGCAGGCGTAGTACTCGAAAGGGGCCAACAGCTGGAGGTCGAGCGCGTGCCAAAGGCGCAACTCGACCGCCGGGCTGCCGTCAGCACGTGGATCGAAATATTGCGCGATGGGTTGCCCGTCGCTGCGCTCGGGCGTCGCGGTCAGACCGAGCAGCACGCGGGGTCGAACCGCTTTGACGAAGGCATCAAAGCGATCCGCGGCCAACCGGTGGCATTCATCGACGACCACGGTATGCCAGTAGTCGGCGCCAACGGTGGCGACCAGATCGCGACTGGTCACGCTATCGATGGTGGCAAACAAATGGTCGCGACGTTCGGGCTCGTGACTGCCGCTCAACAGTTCGCCGAACTCCGGGTCGCGCAACACTTCACGGTATGTACGCAGCGCCTGGCGCAGGATTTCCTCGCGATGGGCGACGAATAGCAGTCGCGGCCGTCCACCCTCCGCCTGACAGATGTTGCGGTAATCGAAGGCGGCCACAACCGTCTTGCCAGTCCCGGTGGCGGCCACCACCAGATTGCGGCATCGCCCATGGACGCGCTCTGCCGTCAGTTGCTCCAGCATCTCCTGCTGATAGGTTTTCGGTTGCAGGTCGAAAAAGCTCGCCAGTGCCGCGGGGCCGTCACCGCTACCGAAGGACTCGCGCCCCAGAGCCACCGCCAGCGTGCGCTGGTGGTCGGCATTGTCCGGATCGTAGCGCTGGAACTCGTTGTCTTCCCACAGCGTCTCGAAGTGAGCAATAGCCCGCGCAAACAAAGATTCTTGCGCGCGCTGGGTCAGTTTGACGGTCCATTCCAGCCCCCCAGTGAGCGCGGCGCCGGACAGATTGGCGCTGCCCACATACGCCGAGCCGAAACCGGTCTTGCGGTGGAACAACCAGGCTTTGGCGTGTAGACGCGTGCGCCGGCCGTCGAGGGAAACCCGCACCTCGCATCCGGGCAAATGCGCCAGTTCGTCAAGTGCCCGCGCCTCGGTGGCGCCGGTATAGGTCGTCGTGAGGATGCGAACACGGGTGGCGCCACGGCCGTGCGCCGAGAGCGCAGTGATCTGCTGCAACACGTCTTGCAGCTTGCGCACACCGGACACGGTAATGAAGCTCACCAAGATGTCCACCTGATCGGCGGATGCGAGTTCGCGGCGAATCTCCTGAAGCAGCGACGGCGAACCCTTGCCGGCGGTAAACAGCCAGGGTGTCGCCAAGCCGACTTCGGGTGGCACGGGAAACTGCCGGTTACGGTGAATAGCCTTCAGCACGCGCAATGGCGCAGCGACCAGGTCGACGATGGCGGCCGATTCCTCGCCAGCGCCTTCAGCAGCGAGTCGCTGACGCAAGGTCACCAGTAAGGCGTTGACAAGATCGAGCTGGCGCTTGGACCTTTCACCCTCATCATCGCCCATGTCGTCAAGTATGGCTGTGAGTTGCCGAGCGATTGTGTCGACCAAAAACTCAGATGCGCCTGACTGCAAGGCGTGAATGTCCGCTTGGTTTGCATCAAGCCCGGCTGCCAATGAGTGAGTGATCAGAAGGTCGTACAAGCCATCGGGAAGCGTCATGACCCGCGCGTCCATTGGCTGCAAGTGCTCATTCGGCGTCCGCCCCGCTCCGTATTCGAGAATCCCTCGAAGTCAAACGAGAGTTGCAGGTGGTAGCGAATCGCAAACAGGTAACGGACATCGGCCGCGAGACCGCGCCTGCGCCACTGTCCATGCCGTGCAGGATCAGATAGTTGCCCACCAAATACTCGCGCAGGTCAATGTTCTCAAGGCGTTGCTGAAGGCTGGCGACGTGTGCCGGGACTTCGAGCGACTGCGGCAATCTCGCGAAAAAGCCCCGGCCCAGGCGCGGGTGCTGTTCAAGGTTGCCAATGACGGTCTGCTGCAGGGTTTCCAGGAGAAGCGCGTAAGCCTGCCGGGCCTGCCGGGCCTGCCAGAACGCCTCGATTGATGCCAGGTTGGCCTCGAAGTTGGCGGTGAACCTGACCGCGGCTTTTGGCCCAGCCACGGTTCAGCGCGAACCAGCACCCGCGCGCGAGCGCTTCGCAGCGCGCGTCAGGTCGGCAAGTGCCTCGCGGGCATCACGCGTGCGCCCCGCTTCGACGTCGGCAAGGCCCTTGTCGATTTCGTCCAGCGGCAGCAGGTGGATGTGTTCGCGCTCCAAGCGGTGGTAGTAGTCGAGCCGTTCGGCATCGCTCAAGGCCACGTAGCTCTCGCCGTGCTTGGTGATGATCTTCTGGGCGCCGGCCTTGGCCTGGTCAGCCAGCTCGGACAGTTTGGCCCGCGCCTGGGTCAGCGGAACGACGTCGGATGCTGCGAACACCATGGGAGCCTCGGGCGGTGCAGGCTGATTCTGTGCAGCATTCAAAGTGAAGCCAATCATGTGGTCGACATAGAACCGCCATTCACGGGGCGGGGCATCAGGCATGCACGGCTTCCTTTTCGATGAAGGGCCGCAGTTCCGGGCGCACGGCCTTGTCGGTCACCAGGTCAACCGGGCAGCCGAACAGGTCTTCGAGGTAGAACTGGACGCCGAAGTAGCGTTCCGAGGTGGCCGGCCCGTCGAAGGCAACCAGTATGTCGATGTCGCTGCGCGCGGCGTCGCGGGCGGTAGAGCAGAACAGGGCGAACCGCACGACGCCGTAGTGCTCGGCCAGCGTGGGCTTACTGTGCGCGAGCAATTCGGGGGCGCGTAAGCGATTCATCACAACCTCCCTGCGCAGGCCAGTTGGCGGCTAGTGTAGAACGCGACAGTGCCGCGCAGCACCCGGCCTCGAAGGTGTCGAGCTGTTGCACGGCGCGCGCTTCGACGATACCCCGCCTGCTTTGCGCAGCAAGCCTTGATGGAGCGGCCGGTGCGTCGAGATTTGTAAGTGGCCCGCGCTGCCGCAACCCGATGTGCACGCAGATTGACAGCCGTATCTCACAGGCTACACCTCGCCCATGCGCGTACAGATGACCGCGGTCTACAGGGACTGGATCAACGCCATCCGGGAGACGGCGCTGCGCGGCGGGGCAGTGGACATCGCCCTGCCGTAGATCGACGAACCGGGCTGCAGGTCTTGCGGCGTAAGGCCGGCACGCTTCGAGGCACGGTTCCGCATTTGGCGACCGACCTCCTGCGCCTCCAGTTGGATGCCCCGCAACGCGCTGAACTGGCGAAACAAACGCACCGGCGGCGTTTCCAGTTTCCAGACCAGGCTCATGGGCCGCTCACCTTCGGCCTTCTCAATAATCACTCGACCGCATGCGCAGTACGCCTCGCCCTTGCGCGGCCGCCTGAAGACATCGCAATCCGCCCCGTAACTGACGCTTGGTTCAGAAAAACGTCCGCTACGCGTGGCCCGTTGTCCGGACTGGATGCGGAAGGTGCGCGTGTGCCGGGCGCCACCAGCGGAGGGAACTTTTTCGCACCTGTCCGGGTCCGCTGGAGTGGGAACACGAGATGTGCACTGCATGTGCCGTCGCTGCGCGGGATGCGCGCTGCGCGCGTGCGGGTGTCGTCGGATGGTTTCCATTTCGTCGCTCGACGTGCAAAGAACCGGAGGTTCAAATGAACGTGTCACGGAAATTCATTCTCCCGCTGCTGTTGGTGTTCATGGTGCCGCTGGCATTCATTGGGCTGGCCGGCGCCGCCCACGCAACGACTGCCGAGGATTTGCAAAAAGATGCCAACCAGGCATTGGACAGGCTGGTGCGCACCAACCCGGCTGCCAAACAGCTGGCAGGCAGCGCCAAGGCCACGCTGATTTTTCCCAACATCGTCAAGGCCGGGCTGGTGTTCGGCGGCAGTTACGGTGAGGGTGTGCTGAAGGTGGGTTCCAGGGTCGAGGGCTACTTCAACTCGGTGTCCGCGTCTTGGGGTCTGCAAGCCGGGGCGCAGTCCTACGGTTACGTCGTGTTTCTGATGACCGATGGGGCGCTGAAGTACCTGCGCGAGACGAAGGGTTGGGAGCTCGGCGTCGGGCCGACAGTGGTACTGGTCGACGAGGGCGTAGCGAAGAACTTGTCCACATCGACGCTCCAGGACGATGCGTATGCGTTCGTTTTCAACCAGCAGGGCCTGATGGCGGGCCTCACCATCGAAGGCACGAAGATATCCCGCATCGACCCTTGAGGGCATTGGACAGGGGGCGCCGGGCCGGACTGGCGTGCGGGGTGCCGGCCGGTGCTTCTGAGGTGCTTCTGAGCGGTCAGCGCCTGAACCATGTCGGCCTCCGGCTCGCACCGCCCCCGCAACCGGCGCAATCGTGTATCGGTCGACCGCAGGCCGATTCGGGCAGCAGGGGTCGGCCGTCGATCCCCCGCCGCGTTGCCGATGGCGCCAGCCCTGTGCTACTGTTCGCGCCCTTTTTAGGCGCGTAGCTCAGTTGGTTAGAGCACCACCTTGACATGGTGGGGGTCGTTGGTTCGAGTCCAATCGCGCCTACCAGAACAAGACCCGCAGGTCCGCATCGAGCCGGGCTTGCGGGTTTTTTTGTTGGGGCTGCGAAGTGTCTGGCGCGCCCTTGAGGTGGGCTGCTGCCGGTTTCCAAGACACCCTATTTTTGTTTAGATGGGAACGAAACCGGAACGAGACGGCAATTCAGCCGGGAGTTCAAGCTCGAGCCCGTGAGGCTGGTCAAGGAACGGGGTGTTGCGGTGGCACAGGCCGCGCGTGACCTCGACGTGCATGAGAACGTGCTGCGCAAGTGGCTGCGCGAGCAGACTGCGGACCTGCAGCAGGTCTTCCCCGGCAGGGGCGTGATGAAGCTCGAAGCGGCCGAGATCGAGCGACTGAAGAAGGAAGTTGCAAAGCTCAGGATGGAGCGCGACATCCTGAAGAAAGCCGCGGCCTACTTCGCGAAGGAGTCGATGTGGAGTCCGGCTTCGTGGCGAAGCACCGGAGGCGCGATCTGCCCAAGAACGTTGGCGAGCCCGCCCCCATCGCCGTCAATGTACTGGACCGCTAGTTCCAGGCCGACGCGCCGAACTAGAAGGGGGTGGCTGGGCTGCTGCCGGTTTCGAAGACACCTTGTTAAGGTGCGGTGCAAAACTGGAGGTGGTTTATGGCGGCAAGACGGCAGTTCAGCCGAGAGGCCAAGCTTGAGGCGGTGAGGCTGGTCAAGGAGCGGGGGGTGTCGGTGGCGCAGGCCGCACGGGACCTGGAGCTGCACCAGACGGTGCTGAGGTCCTGGATCAGGGAGTTGGCGGCAGACCCGCAGCAGGCATTTCCAGGCAAGGGCGTGCTCAGGCCCGAGCAGGCCGAGATGGCCCGACTGCGCAAGGAAGTGGCCAATGTGAAGATGGAGCGCGACATCCTAAAAAAAGCCGCGGCCTACTTTGCCAAGGAGTCGATATGAAATTCGGCTTCGTTGCAACGCATCGAGGAATCTGGCCGGTGGCAGTGATGTGCGGGACGCTCGGTGTCTCGCGGGGCGCGTTCTACGCGTGGCAGGACAGGCCGCGCAGCCCGCGCGCACTGGACGATGAACGGCTCGGCAAACGCATCCAGCACAGCTTCATCGACAGCGACCGCACCTACGGTGCACGCCGGGTGTGGTTCGACGTGCGGGCGCTGGGCTTTGAAATGTGGCCTGCATCGCATCGAGCGGCTGATGCAGGTGCTGGGCCTGCCCGCCAGGCCGCGCCGGCGTGGGCTGCCCAAGGATGAAGGCACGCGCAGCCGGATCGCCGACAACGTGCTGGACCGGCAATTCACGGCCGAGGCACCCAACCAGAAGTGGGTGGCTGACTTCACCTACATCTGGACCGCCGAAGGTTGGCTGTTCGTGGCCGTGGTGCTGGACCTGTTCTCCAGGCGGGTTGTTGGCTGGTCATGCACTGAACCGCCCCGGCTTTTGTGGAGGCTCCATCACTTGAGAGAATGGAGCCATGAGGAAGTCGACGAAGTTTTCGCCGGAGTTGCGTGAGCGCGCGATCCGGCTGGTGGGACAGGTGCGGGGTCAGCACGAATCGCAGTGGGCAGCCGTGGTGTCGATTGCGGGCAAGGTGGGCTGCACGCCGCAGACCCTGCTGAGCTGGGTGCGGCAGCACGAGCGGGATACCGGCCAGCGCCCCGGCGTGACCACGGCCGAGCAGGATCGGGTGAAGGCGCTGGAGCGAGAGAATCGCGAACTGCGCCGGGCCAACGAAATTCTGAAGCTGGCCAGCGCGTTTTTCGCCCAGGCGGAGCAGGGCCGCCACACCAAGCGATGAGGGCGTTCGTGGACGCCCACCGGGACCGTTTCGGGGTCGAGCCGATCTGCAAGGTGTTGCAGATCGCCCCGTCGGGCTATCGGCGCCATGCGGCCCGCAGGAGAGAGCCTGCACTGTCCCCTGCACGGGCCCGGCGCGATGTGCTGCTGATGCCGCAGATCGAGCGGGTCTGGCGCGTCAACCTGCGGGTCTACGGCGCTGATAAGGTGTGGCGTCAGCTGCGTCGCGAGGGGATATCCGTTGCCCGCTGCACGGTGGAACGGCTGATGCGCCAGCAGGGCCTGCGGGGCGTGGTGCGCGGCAAGGTCGTGCGCACCACGATGCCGGATGCGACAGCCCCCTGTCCCCTGGACCGTGTCCGGCGGGCCTTCCGGGCGGATCGTCCGAACCGGCTCTGGGTGTCTGACTTCACCTACGTGTCGACCTGGCAGGGCTTCGTCTATGTGGCCTTTGTGATCGATGTCTTTGCCCGGCGCATCGTCGGCTGGCGGGTCAGCGCCTCGATGCAGACCGATTTCGTCCTTGATGCCCTGGAGCAGGCGCTCTACGCCCGCCGCAGGGCGTCCGGCGAGGGGCTGATTCACCACTCCGACCGGGGATCGCAATACGTCAGCATCCGCTACTCAGAGCGCCTCGCCGAGGCCGGAATCGAGCCCTCCGTGGGCAGCAGGGGGACAGCTACGACAACGCGCTGGCGGAGACCGTCAACGGCCTCTACAAGGCGGAACTGATCCACCGCCGGGGGCCGTGGAAATCCCGTGAGGCGGTCGAGTTGGCGACCCTGGAGTGGGTATCCTGGTTCAACCACCGCCGCCTGCTCAGTTCGATCGGTTATGTTCCACCGGCCGAAGCCGAAGCGGCCTACTATCGGCAGCAGCAACCCGGGCAGGCCGTCCCGGCCTGACTCAAACCAACGAGCCTCCACGATTCCCGGGGCGGTTCAGTAGAGCATTTCGAGCTGGCAAGCGGTGATGACTGGACACGCTCCGATGCGCGGGCCGTGACCCGCTGGTTCAACGACTTGGTGGGTGAACTGAACGCCGGAGAATCGGACGGCAGCCAGATGCGGCGCATCACCAAGTTGACCAAGAAGTTTGCGCGCCGCGTAGGCTGGAAGGACAAGACGACCAGCGGGATCTGCATCACCAAACTGGTCGTCGACAACTTCCAGTGCAGTGAGGATCGGGACGACAAGGCGCTGCGCGAGATGTGGAAAGCCATCGACAAGAAGCTCCAGAAGTCAACCGAGATCGACCACCCGGTGCTCGACACCAAGCTCGCTTCGGAGGGCGACGATGCGGTCACGTTCTTCCGCGATTGCTTGAGCAGGGCGCTCAAGACGCTCGAGGTGCTGGACAACTCTGGTTGCACGCGCAAGCAGGCGCGCGAAGCGTGGAATGAGGTGTTCGACACCGACTTCTTCACAAAGCAGCCTGACAACAACGGCGATGACGGCGGTAGCAAAGGTTCCGCCATGAAGGTCACGTCGGTTGAGACGGCCCGGCGCAATGATGGTGGCGGGAGGTTCGGCTGAGGACGGAGGCAGAGAGCGCCCAGATCGCAGGTGAGATTGAAGCTGGCTTCCAGCGGTACCGCCCGGGCCAGTGGCAGCGGCTGGGCGCGGACCAACTGAACAAGATCCGCAAGGGCTTCGTGGTGGGCTGGCGGGTGGACATTCCCGCCAGATCGCTCGAACTGCAAGAGGCTGATCACCTGGTGTTGGCCATCGACGCCGCATTCCCGAACTCGCAAGCCCGGATCTTCGTGCCCGCGGCGGGCAGCGACTACAACTGGCCGCACGTCGAACCGGCCGGCTTGCTGTGCTTGCGGCCCACCAAGAACGCCGCGCCGATCACCGACCGGGTTGTGACGCATCTCAGCGATGCAGAGGAACTGCTCAATTTTCGGGAGACCAAGCGACGCGAAGAGTTCGAACGCGAATTCACAACCTATTGGTCGCATCGGGCTACGAACAGCTCCGACCGTGCACGCGTGTGGAGCCTTGTCACCCCTAGGGGTATGACGCGCGAAGTGGCGTACTTTTTTGACGCACAGTCCGATCGGCACGTGATAGCTGACAGCAAGGAGGCTCTCAAGCACTGGCTTCTCAACACCGGAGTCAATCCGGGCGACAAGCAGATTTACCCGACGTGGCTGTTCCGTCTGTCGCAGCCCTGGACGCCGCGCGAGTTTCCGGAAACCGGCGACGAGATCACCGGGCTGATGGCGCCGGATATGGTCCGCAAGTGCCTAGTGCCCGGGCGGCAGTCACCATTCCTGTTCGAGGTCGACACCAAGACAGGCACCGCATTCGCGGCCGTGGTGCTGCGAGGTGCCGAGCGCCGTGAAGTGATGCGAGGGTTTCGGAACATGTCGAAAGTGCCGCAAGCACGCATCGTCAACTCCTATGCAAAGCGGCCCGTCGAGCGTTGCAAGGTCGCACGTGTCGACGGGGCATGGATTCATGGTCGAGACCACGCTTCGAGCTATGCGTTGGTCAAGGGCCGCAAGGTGGCCGTCATCGGCTGCGGCGCGATCGGTGCGGCCGTGGCGCGTCTGCTTGCACAGGCCGGCGTCGGCGAACAGATCTTCGTCGACGCCGACAGTCTAACCACGGCCAACGTTTCTCGGCATCCGCTGGGCATGTTCCGCGTCGGCTTCAACAAGGCATTCGGGCTGCAAGAACACCTGCGGCGTGAATTCCCCCACCTGACGTTTGAACATGCGTATCGGCGCCGCTTCGAGTGGCTCGCCCCCAGGGAACTCGATCAATTGGCCAGCGCCGATCTGATCGTCTCGGCTGGTATCGACTTCGACGGTGAAGCGGCGCTGGACCATTGGCGGCGGGACTTGGCGCGCCCGCCAGCACACCTCAGTACCTGGGTCGAGGCTTATGCGGCCGCCGGTCATGCCGTCTTGCTCTACGGCAAAGCGTCAATCATGACGGGTTTCGACGGTGAAGAACGACCAAACTTTCGTTTGACGGATTGGCCTGATGAAGCCGGGGCACTCATCGTCGAGGCCGGATGTGGCGACACATTCCAGCCGCATGGCGTGATCGATTTGCATCCAACTGTGGGCATGGCAGCCGGGTTGGCGCTCGACACGCTGCTGGCCAAGGTTCCAGCTTCGTGCCGTCGTGTGTGGATGGGTGACCGTGCTGTCGTCGAGGCCAATGGCGGCATACTGCGGAAGACCTTCACCGACCGGCTGACGATGCACGAGTTTGTCTGGCCATGAGCTGTTTGTTTGCAAAGTCGACCCCAAAGTATTCAATCTTTGGTCGTCTCGACGACATTCATCAAGCGCTGTTGATCACACGACCAGTATTGCAGCACGTGGGTCGGCATCGCCAATCGACTCCGTGGGCAACTGAGGCCGGTGGCCAGCTGTTTGGCACCATCAACGCGGCGCAAGTCTGTGTGATCCAAGCGTCCGGCCCGTACTCTGGCGACGAACGATCCAGGTACCGCTATCGCTCCAACCCTGCTGCGGCCCAACGCGCTATCGACGATCGTCACAGACGGCGATTGCTGTACTTGGGTGAGTGGCACACCCACGCTGAAGACTACCCGAGCGCATCAAGCCTAGACGACGACGCCATGCGTCGATTGATCTGTTGCTCGCAGCTGAATAGCAATGCACTGCTGATGATGATTGTTGGGCGAGCACGAGATGCCGCGGGACTCGCAGTATGGAGTGTCTCAACCTCGCCCGCACGCCAGTGGATTCTCAACGAGAGCAGGGAGAGTAATGAAGCACAGAAATCGTAGCCGGGATGCAGCGTGGCAGACTCCCGGATCCCCATCACCCCCGAACCGTCCCTGGTCCACGCAGGCGGCTCAGTTGGGCGGAAGAACGCTTTGCCGGATGCAGTGGTGCAGGGAGGACCAAGGCCAGTTTATGGGTCGTTCTGCAAGGCCGTGCTTCGCGGGGGTCAAAGTGAATGTAGCCCACGCGCCCGGTGAATCCCTGTCGTCCCGAATCAGGTTATTTCTAGAACCAGCGTTCCCAGACGCCATATTTCCCTTGGTGGTTACGGTGCACGGACACGCCGCGCTCGCACGGCTCTGGCATCGCCTGCCTTGAACCTTCATACGCCGATCAACCGTCACGCCGCTTCTTGAGGATGCTGATACTGCCATCCGCTTCCAGATAGGCTCGATGCATTTCCTCTTGCCTGCAATCCGCCTCGCGAAGGGATTTGTGCATGTCCGATTCGCTGATGCGATTGCGCCGCATTACGTCCGTCAAAAGGGTGCCGTCTTTTCCAATCAGGACGGCAGTGCCTTCGACAAGCTTCTCGAATTTTCGGCTGCGGGAGGCAATGAATCCCACGCCGGCATTTAGCAGCACAAGTGTTGTGGCGGCAATGAGACCGCCCGGCACAGAACTGTCATCCCCGGTGAGTCCGGGGCTCACGGATTCGCTCAGCAGCATGATCACGAGGAGGTCGAACGGCGTGAGTTGGCCAAGAGAGCGCTTTCCCGACATGCGCATCAATAGCAACAGAATCAGGTAAATCGCGGCGGCCCGTATTACGAGCTCCCACCAAGGGATGCTGATGTCTAGCATTTTGCGTCTCACTCCTGGCGACAGGCTGTCAGTTTAGTCCCCAAAAGCAGGGGTTCGCCATCATTGCCCGGCGAGAGGCTCCGGCAGAACGTTGAGGCGGGTTCTGCGCTGTACTGCAAGTGGGCCACGGTCGGCACGGCATAGCCACTGCGCACTCTGATCGGACCGCCGGTGGAACGCAGACGCTCGAAGGGAGCAGCGTTATCAAGACCCACACCACCGCCCGCCGCTCGGCCGACAGGACAGGCACGACAATCGAGCTCCTTCGGCCCGGCAGCGGAAGGCGGCGTCCACTCCGACTCGAGCGAGCCGGCCCTTCAACCAAACTAATCGCCCTCTGTTGGTGCTCCTCTGGGCATTGGCATGGGAACCGGTTCCCTTTTCTCATGAAACTAACCTAAAAATAAGTAAGTTAGGAAACGGTTCACGGCCACTACAGCCGCCCGGGCGCCGCTGTGCCGGAACTTTCGTTTTATTCGGCAGTCTACGTTTCCGGGGCCGCGGTAAAGAACGGTCCCAAGTGGGTCATGCAGAGCGATTCCGCCTTCAGCCGGTGCGATGCACCGTGAAGCGGCCTTTTTTAATACCTGAGGTACATCATGAATCAGAAGGTAGACAACAGTGAGCTCATTTCGGCGAGCAAGGTAACTGGAACCGATGTATACGGCGCGACCGGAGACCGTATTGGCGAGGTCGATGATTTAATCATTCACAAAATTTCCGGGGAAGTCATATACGCGGTAATGTCTTTTGGAGGCTTTCTCGGCGTTGGCGAAAAGCTGCATCCTCTCCCCTGGAGCGTTTTGCATTACGACACGGCCAAAGGTGGCTATGTGGTCCCGCTGGAAAAAGAGGTTCTGAAGGAAGGGCCGGCAATGACCAAGGAAGAGCTTGAAGAACTGGCGGTTGGCGAGGTCGGCCGTACGCGCGTATTTGACTATTACGGTCCGTTTGGCGCGACGCGCTATTGGTAAATGCCGAGCCGGGGGCGCCATCCTCGTTCCGCGGCGAGAGCTGCCGCAGAGTGATGGGTGGCGCTCTGCCTTTGCGGGGACGTTGAGGCAGAGCGCGGATGGAAAGCTATGTCTCTCTGGCGCGACGGAACGTTTTCAACGGGCGGCTTTCGCTTCGTCCCGGTCGGGCTCCGCTTACCTGAGGATCATATATGGGACATCAGAACTCCGACGATTCGAGCCCTGGCAAGGACGCGTTAATCGACATTGCTGGTGAAGATTCGTTCCCGGCCAGCGATCCGCCATCTCGGACTGCAATTACTGGAATAGGGCAGCCCCCTCCCGAGTTGGGAAATGATTCGGCGCAGGGGCATCGAAATGATGTTGACCCCAGTGGTAGAGTGCAGACCGATCCAAGGCCGCGCCCACCGTTACCGTCCCAGCACCAATCCAAGCCCGGCATAGAACGGGATATGGAGCCGCGTCCGCAGTATTCTGCCCTTGCTTATCGAGCGGCCGGCAAACTGAACGGGAAAGTCGCGCTTATTACGGGTGGCGATTCCGGAATCGGGCGAGCCGTCGCGGTTCTGTTTGCACGTGAAGGGGCCGATGTCGCGATCGTCTTTTTGCCTGACGAGATGCCGGATGCACAGGAAACCCTGGCCGCCATCGAAGCGAACGGTCGGCGCGGGTTGCTGCTGCCGGGGGACGTCACGGACCCGAACTTTTGCCGTGCCGCCGTTGAGCGGACAGCGCAAGCCTTCGGCGGGCTGGATATCCTGGTGAACAACGCGGCATTTCAGCAACATCAGGAGAGCGTCGAAGATGTCTCTGAGCCGCAGTGGGATCTGACGTTCAAGACCAATATCTATGCCGATTTCTACATGGTCAAGGCGGCCCTGGCCCATCTGCCTCCCGGGGCGGCCATCATCAATACCGGTTCGATTACCGGGTTGGAGGGCAGCGCCGAGCTCGTGGACTATGCGGCGACGAAAGGCGCCATTCATGCTTTTACAAAATCGTTGGCTCGCAGTTTGCTCCCTCGCGGCATCCGCGTGAATTGCGTTGCGCCCGGGCCGGTATGGACGCCGCTGAACGTGGCCGATCGCCCCGCCGAGGAAATGGCCCATTTCGGCGAGAAAACGCCGATGGGGCGGCCCGCACAGCCGGAAGAAATAGCGCCGGCCTTTGTCTTTTTTGCATCCGAAGCGGATTCGAGCTACGTCACGGGCGAAATCCTGACCTTGCTCGGCGGTGCTACGCGCGCGGCCTGACGTCAGTCCGTCACGGCTTTCGATGGGAAGGCTGCCGAGCTGTGATCGGCGGGGCTGGGTCAAGCCGGGGCGGGGCGCTTCAGCAGCAGCAGGCCCGACACGGCCTTGACGCAAAGATTACCGCCCGCATCCAGGATTTCACCCTCCACGTAGCCGGTGCGGGCGCCGACGCGGATGACGCGGCCGATGGCGGTGATGTCGCCGCCGGTGATCGGACGCAGGTAATTGAGCGTAAGGCTGGTGGTGGTCCACACGGTCTGCAGATCCGGGAAAGTCGCCATCATGGCGTAGCCGACCGCCTCGTCCGCGTAGACCGCCAGCACCCCGCCCTGCACCGACCCGCGCGGGTTGCACCAGCGCAGATCGAACGGAAACACCAGGCGCGCAAAGTTGGGCGCCGATTCGACGATGCTGCCGCCGAACTGCGCCATGGTCGGCGGGCGATCAAGGTCGATGGTGGTCAGGTCCGGCTTGGCGGTCGGCGTGGCCATGGGCTATTTCCCCGCTACCTGCGAGCGCAGCAGGCGGCGGCTGACCTTGCCCGTGTTGCCGCGCGGCAGCTCGCTGACCAGCCGGTATTCGCGCGGGCGCTTGTAGTGCGAAAGATCGGTGGCCTCGATGTGCGCCTTGAGCTGCTCCGGCGTGACCGGCTCCTTGGCTACGACGTAGGCGACGATGCGCTGGCCCCATTGCTCGTCCGGGATGCCGATGACCACGCACTCGCTGACCGCAGGGTGGGCGAGCACCGCCTCCTCGACCTGGCTCGGCAACACGTTGATGCCGCCGGAGATGATCATGTCGTCGATACGGCCGCGCAGGTACAGGTAGTTGTCGGCATCCAGCGCGCCCATGTCGCCGGAACGCCACCAGCCGTCGTCGAAAATCTTGCGCGCCAGCTGCGGCTGATCCCACACCTGATCGGCCACCGAAAGACCCCGGATGATGACCTCGCCTTCCTCGCCGGGCGGCACCTCGTCGGTGACCGCGCCGCCGGGCTGGATGACGCGCACATCGGCGTTCAGGAACGGCTTGCCGACGCTCTCCTGCTTGCTCGGGTCGCGGTAGTCCTCGTTGTACATCATGGTGCCGCCGGCGCAGGAGCCCGTTTCGGTGGTGCCGTAGATGTTGATGATGTTGCCGCAGATCTTGTCGCGCACCAGGCCCATGGTGCGGGTGTCCATCGGCTCGCCGGCGTAGCCGGCCTTCTTCAGGCTGGATAGGTCGTAGCTGGCCAGATCCTCCCGAAACAGCATGCGCCACATGGTCGGCACCAGGAAGGCGAAGGTAGCGCGCTCGTCCTGGAGTTTCTGCAGGAAGCGCTTGGCGTCCCACTGGGCCATGAACACGATCTTGCTGGCCGCGTTCAGGAACGGGATGGTGCAGTTGTACCAGCCGATGAAGGCGGTGGTGGACACGTTGACGATGCAGGCGTAGGGGTCGGCGTCGAACACGAAGGCGCCGCCGCGCGCGCTTTCGATCTGCGTGCGGTGCGTGTGCATGATGCCCTTGGGCACGCCGGTGGTGCCCGACGACAGTGCGATCATCGACGTGTCGTGGCTGTAGATGGGCATCGGCTCGAAATCGAGCGTGTAGTCGGGCAGGTCCCGCGGGATGACCGGGTCGTCGCCCCCCTCGCGCTTGTCGGGCGGGGTGAGTTCGGAGATGGCGCGGATGCCGAAGCTCACCAGCGGCGCCGCGCGGCGCAGTTCGCCGGCCAGTTCCTCGAGCGCGCCGTCATAGACCAACACGCGCGGGGACAGGCGTTCGAGCACGGCGGCCAGGATCTTGGGCGATTCGCGCAGGTGCAGCGCGGAGGGAACGGCGCCCAGCTCGAAGGCGCCGAACAGCGCCACCACGTGCTGCACCGACGGGTACATCAGCAGCGCCACGCGGTCGCCCTTGCGCACGCCGCGGCTGTGCAGCAGCTTGGCCATGCGCTGCACCTGGTCCTTCAGCTGCGCGTAGGTGTAGCGGTACAGGTCGTCGACCACCGCCTCGTTGTTCGGAAACCACTTGGCCGCGCGGTGCAGCATCTCGCGCAGGTTGGCGTCGCGTGTCATCTGGTCCCCTCTGGAAGCCGCGTTGAGTCGTCCTGACGAAAATATCGGCGGTTCATCCCTGAACCGCCGTGCGCCCCGCCGTTGGGGCGGGTACCGGGCTCAGTACGAGCGCGGCATGCCCAGATCGTGCTGGGCGATGTAGTTCAGCGTCATCTCGTCGGTGACCGGCGCGATGCGGTTCAGGCGCAGGTTGCGGTAATGCCGCTCGATGCCCGACTCGCTGATGTAGCCGGCGCCGCCCAGCGTCTGGATGGCCCGATCAGCCGCGTACAGCGAGGCATGCGCCGCCGCGTACTTGGCCGACGTGGCCTGCACGCCGCATTCCCTGCCCTGGTCGTACAGCCAGGCGGCTTCGTACACCTTCAGGCGCGCGCATTCGAGCTGGATGCGCGCCTCGGCCAGCGGGAACTGCAGCCCCTGGTGGGTGGCCAGCGGCTTGCCCCAGATGGAGCGCTCGCTGGCGTACTGCACCGCCTTGCGGATCAGGTAGTTGCCGGTGCCGATGCAGCTGGCGGCAATCGCCAGCCGCTCCGGGTTCAGCACCGCGTAGAGCGCCTTCCAGCCCTTGCCCTCCTCGCCGACCAGGTTCTCGAGCGGGACCTTGAAGTCGTCGAAGAACACCGCGTTGGTGTCCATGAAGTGGCTGCCCATCTTCTTGAGCGGGCGGGCTTCAAGGCCCGGATTGGGCAGGTCACCGACCAGCAGCGATACGCCCTCGGTGCGCCGCGCCGGGTCGTACGGCGAGGTGCGGCACATGATGCCGATGTGGCTGGCCACCTTGATGTTGGAGATGTACATCTTCTGGCCCTTGACCAGATAGTGCCCATCTTCCTTGCGCGCCTCGGTGCGGATGGTGGTGATGTTGGAGCCGGAGTTCGGTTCCGTGAAGCCGCCGGACCACAGCTCGCCCTTGACGATGCCCGGCAGGTACTTGGCCTTCTGCTCGGGCGTGCCGGACGAGTTGATCAGGCAGCCGCCGAACACCGGCCCGCCCACGAACATGCCGCCGCAGTCGCCGCCGTTGCTGGACAGCGCCTCGGCGGCCAGGCACATCTCCACCATGCCCAGGCCGCTGCCGCCATATTCCTCGGGAATGGTGATGCCCAGGATGCCCTGCTCGACCAGGGTGCCCCAGAACTCGCGCGGAAAGCCGTACTCCTCGTCGATCTTCTGCCAGTAGCTGTCCTCGAAACCCTGCGCGATCTTCTCGCACAGGTCGACCAGCATTTGTTGATCCTGACTGAGCGAGAAGTCCATGGCTCAAACGTCCTTGGTAAGTTTGTACGACTGCGTGCCGGGCTTGAATTCGCGCCGCTTGAACGAGGCCAGCGCGGTGCGTACCCAGTCGTCGTTGGTCTCGCGCGACAGCTCCCACAGCTTGGCCATTTCGTAGTCGATGGCGGCCTCGAAGTCCATCCACTTGACCTTCTCGTAGACCTCCTTGGTCTTGCGCAGCACGGTGCGGCCCAGGCGCGTGAGCATCTTCACCACCCGGTCGGTCTCGGCGTCCAGCTGCGCCAGCGGCACCGACTTGGTGGCATAGCCGATTTCCTCGGCCTGCTTGCCGGTGAAGGTCTCGCCGGTCAGGCCGTAGTACAGCGCCTTCTTGCGCGCCGGGATGTTGTGCGCGTAGGCCCAGGAGGTGCCGCCGCCGGGAAAGATGCCGAAGTTGACCTCCGACAAGCCCCAGGTTGATTCATCGGCCACGATGGCGATGTCGCAGATGCCGGCCAGCTCCATGCCGCCGCCGAAGCACCAGCCGTTGACCTTGGCGATGGTGACCGCCGGGAAGTTCTTCAGGTGCGTGAACCAGGTGAATACGTCCGCATTGATGGCGGCCATGCGCTCCGGATCGTCGAACGGTTCGAAGAAGCACTGCTCCAGATCCATGCCGGCGCAGAAGGCGTCCTTGATGCCGGTAATCACCAGCACCTTGACGCGCGCCTTCTCAACCTCGACCAGGGCGTTGCGCACGTTGTTGTGCAGGGTCGGGCTCATGCAGTTCTTCTTTTCGGGGCGGTTGAACTGGATGGTGGCGACGTCGCCATCGATGGTCAGATTGATGCACTCGTAACTAGACATGAGGGCCCCCTTAAGGCGCTGAAGATTGAGTACCCGCGAGCGGCGGGGCGCTGATTTAAGCATAACGATCGTTTGGCAGGTAGTGCTTGCAACGGGCCGGTGGCAGCCGACCGGGCTGCTGAACTACCATGCACGCGATCAACTTCTTCGAAGGCCGGGCCCGAGTGGTCCGACGTAACGCACGGAGCACATACACGCCATGTCTGAACCGCTGAAACTGCAGGATCTGATGGAACGGGAGGGCGTGGTGGGTGCGCTGCGCTGGCAGGAGTCCCGGTTCATCAACGCCATCGCCTACCCGGCGCGGCTGGTCGAATACCTGGGCTTCGACAGCGAGGAGCGGGCCCGCCAGCTGATGCTGTCGACCGAGGCCATGGGCCTGTCCATCAAGGGCGTACTCGAGATCGATTACTACCGCGATCGGGCCACCAACCCGCACAGCCTGATGCCGGCCGACGGCTACATGATCCATGGCCAGAAATTCAATCTGGTGTGCACCCTGAACCGGGTCGCCGCCCTCGTGGACAACAAGGTCGACTACGACCTGAAGGGCCTGTTCCTGAAACTGGCGCTGGTTCGCAACGACTGACCCGCGGCCCCGCCGCGGCGCCGTGATGGCGCCACGGCAAGCCCTGTTTCGCACAATAATTGACCGTCCGGTCGGTTTCATTCCGTCGCCGCCACGAGGAGACTCTTCATGCATAACAAACCCGTCGTCGCCACCATGATTGGCGATCCGTGCGGCATTGGCCCGGAAGTGGTGGTCAAGTCTTTGGCGCTGGGCGGCATGTACGAACGCTGCCGGCCGCTGGTGGTCGGCTCCACCGAAGCCGTCCAGCAGGCGGTCGACATGCTGGGCCTGAAGCTGAAGGTTCGCCGCGTCAGCGATGTCGAGGGCGCGGGTCTGGATCCGGCCGTGCTCGACGTCTACGACACCGGCCAGCTGGACCCGAAATTCATCACCCCGGCCAAGGCCAACGCCGAGTGCGGCCTCGCCAGCGCGGCCTGGCTGAAGGAAATGGACCAGCTGGCCCTGGCCGGCAAGGTGCAGGCGACCATCATGGGTCCGATCAACACCGATGCCCTGAAGATGGCCGGCAAGTTCGACGAGGTGGTCGGCGTCGAGGTCGGCAAGACCTACCTGTTCCTGATCACCGGCCCGCTGCGGGTGGTGCACCTGACCGACCACATCCCGCTGCGCCAGGTGTGCGACATCATCTCGCCCGACCTGGTCTACAAGGCACTGCGCACCATCCACGACGACTTCACCCGCTGGGGCATTCCCAACCCGCGCATCGTCGTGGCCGGCCTGAATGCCCACGCCTACGGTGACGAGGACAAGCACCAGATCGCGCCCGGCGTTGAGAAGGCCAAGGCTGAGGGCGTCAACGTGACCGGTCCGGCGCCACCGGACAGCGTGTTTCGCTGGTGCATCGATGGCCAGTACGACGTGGTGCTGGCCATGTTCCACGACCAGGGCCACATCGCGGTCAAGACCTGGGGCTTCGTCGGCAACTGCGCCATGATCTTAGGTATGCCGCATATCCACATGTCGGTGGCGCATGGCACGGCTTTCGACATCGTCGGCAAGGGCATCGCCAGCCACGAGATGATGCTGACCGCCCTGCGTCAGGCCGCCAGCCTGGCCGCTGGCAAGGGCTTCCACAAGGACGCCGTCGCGGCGTGAGAGCTTGTGACATTCAAGCCCTCAGGCCGGCCAGGGATGGCCGGTCGCGGATCGAGCACGCAAGTGAATGATCCGCTTCGCCGAGTCCGGGCGTGTACCGGACTTGCGACGCAAGAAATGCACAGGACGTGCATTTCTTCACAAAGTGCTGCCACCCGCGACCTGGCGCCGCCGGCGGCGGTACTGCTTGACCTGGATGGCACGCTGGCCGACACCGCCGCCGATCTCGCGCATGCGCTGAACCGCCTGCGCGATGAGCGGGGCATGCCTCCGCTGGCGGTGTCCGAGCTGCGGCCCTATGTGTCGCAGGGTGCGCGCGGCATGCTGGGCTGCGCTTTCGAGATCGACCCCGCGGACGCCGGTTACGGCGCACTGCGCGACCGCTTTTTGGCCATCTATGCAGAATCCTGCGCCCGTCAGGCAACGCTGTTCGACGGCTTTGCGGACGTGCTGGGTGAGCTGCGCGGGCGGGGCCTGCGCATCGGCATCGTCACCAACAAGCTGGAGCGCTTCGCGGCGCCACTGCTGCGCGCGCTCGGCGTGTGGCCGGACGCCGACTGCCTGATTACGCCCGATCTGCTGCGCCTGCCAAAGCCCGACCCGCAGGGCGTGCTGCTCGCCTGCGAGCGCCTGGGCGTGGCGCCGGCCGCCAGCGTGTTCGTGGGCGACGATCGGCGCGACATCGTCGCCGGGACAGCCGCCGGCACCCGCACCGTAGTGGCCAGCTACGGCTACATCGCGCCCGGTGAAGATGTGGCCGAGTGGGGCGCCGACGCCTGCATCGACTCGCCGACCGGCCTGCTCGCCCTGTGCCGGGGCTGGGGCGCCTGAATGGCCGCCGCGACGCCCGACCTGTCCGACATCGTCCTGCACCGGGCGACGCGCACGCTCGAGTTGCGCTTTGCCGATGGCAGTGTGTTTCAGCTGCCGGCGGAGTTCCTGCGCGTGCACTCGCCCTCGGCCGAGGTGCAGGGCCACGGGCCGGGGCCGGGCGTGCTGGTCGGCGGCAAGCGCGATGTGGCCATCACAGCCCTGGCGCCGATCGGTCATTACGCGCTGCAAATCACCTTCTCGGACGGCCACGACAGCGGCCTGTTCAGTTTCGATTACCTGTACCGGCTGGGCCGCGAGCAGGACGCGCTGTGGCAGGGGTATCTGGAGCGCCTGGCGCAGGCCGGCCAGTCGCGCCAGGCATGAGCGCCGTCTACGCCAGCGTCGACGACCTGCGCCAGGCGGCCGCCCGCCACCTGCCGCGCATGGTGTTCGACTTTGTCGACGGTGGCGCCGAGCGCGAAATCACGCTGCGCGCCAACACGGCCGACTTCGAGCCGCTGCGCTTTGCGCCGCGCGTGCTGACCGACGTCAGCCAGGTCGATCTGTCCACCACGCTGCTGGGCGAGCAGATAGCGCTGCCGCTGGCCATCGCGCCGATGGGCCTGTGCGGCCTGGTGCGCCCGGAAGGGGAGCTCGCGCTGGCGCGCGCCGCCAAGGCCGCCGGCATTCCGATGGTTCTGTCGACTGCGGCAAGCCATCCGCTGGAAGCGGTCATGGACGCCGCGCCGGGCAACCTGTGGTTCCAGCTCTACATCTTTCGCGACCGCGAATTCGCGCGCAGCCTGGTGCAGCGGGCGCGCGCCGCCGGCTACCGGGCGCTGGTGGTGACGGTCGATCTGACCCGCGGCGGCAAGCGCGAGAAGGACATCCACAATGGCTTTACCGTGCCGCCGCGCTTCTCGCGCCGCACTGCCGCCGATCTGCTGCGTCACCCGCGCTGGCTGTGGCAGATGCTGCCGCACCGGGGGCAGACCCTGGGCAACCTGGTCGGCTGGGGCGGCCAGGACGGCAACGTGGTGGCGCTCGCCACCTTCATGAACACGCAGATCGACCCCGGCATTTCGTGGGCCGATCTGGAATGGCTGCGCGCCGAATGGGACCTGCCGCTGCTGGTCAAGGGCATCCTGCATCCGGACGATGCGCGCCAGGCGGTGGCGGCCGGTGCCGACGCGATCATCGTTTCGAATCACGGCGGCCGACAGCTCGACGGTGCCCCGTCGACCATCAGCGCCTTGCCGCGCATCGCCGATGCGCTCGGCGGCGCGGCGGAGATCATCCTCGACAGTGGCGTGCGCCGTGGTGCGGACATCCTCAAGGCGCTGGCGCTGGGCGCACGCGCCTGCATGATCGGCAAGGCGGCGCTGTACGGCCTGGGTGCCGGCGGCGAGGCCGGCGTGGCGCGCGTGCTGGCCATCCTGCGCCAGGAGTTCGACGTGGCCATGGCGCTCAGCGGCAACCAGCGTGCCGCCGCCGTGCGGCCCGACACGCTGCTGCGCTGAGCCGGCGCGGCCACAGGGCGACACGCCCGGGCGCTGCGTTTGGCATTGCTTCATGCGTGTTAAATTCGAAACTCTCGTGCGCTGAATGAGCGCTCGGTCAGGACGACCCGAACAGGATTTTCCGGACGTCCGGCCGAATTCAGTGTCCCGGCGCGATTCGAACGGAGGAGCACATGAACGCACCCGCTGGCAGGCCCAAGTGTGGCCACACGCAGGCCTTCGGCCTCGATACCGGCCCGGTAAGCACCCAGACGGTGGTGGCGCCCGAGTTTTTTGAGCGCGAACGCGAGGCGATCTTCCGCCACCAGTGGTTCAACCTTCTGAAGCGCGCCGAGGAGATTCCCAACCCGGGCGATTTCTTCGTGCGCGACATCGAGGTGCTGGGCATGTCGGTGATCGTCGCCCGCGGCCCGGACGGGCAACTGCGCGCCTTCCACAACGTGTGTCCGCACCGCGGCAACCGCATCGTGCGTGCCGCCGATGGCTGCGTGAAGGGCTGGCAGTGCGATTTCCACGGCTGGACCTTCGCCACCGACGGCACGCTGCAGTTCGTGCCCGACGAGGGGCAGTTCTTCGACTTCGACCGCGCGCAGCATGGGCTGCCGCCGGTGCACCTGGATACCTGGGCCGGCTTCCTGTTCGTCAATTTCGACCAGACCCCGCGCCAGACGCTCGAGCAGGCGATGGGCGACTTCAATCAGGATCTGAAGCCCTACCCGTTTCACGAGATGATCTGCGCCGGGCGCTGGCGCTACCACGTCAAGGCCAACTGGAAGGTCACCATGAACGCCTTCCAGGAGGGCTACCACGTGGCCTTCGTGCACAAGCGCTCGGCGCCGGACGCCTTCACCGGCTCCGACAACCCGTACTGCAACATCAGCCACATGAAGTTGCAGCCAAACGGCAACCAGCACTTGTCGGTGCCCGGCAACCCGGCGCACGACCTGTCGCCCACCGAGCAGATTGCCTTCAAGTTCGGCTCCACCTTCACGCAGGGGACCGGCGGGCGCGGCGCCTATCCGGGCACGCAGCAGGACAAGAGCGCCGACTGGGGCTTCGAGTTGAACATCCTGTTCCCGTTCTCGCGCATCAACGTCGGCGCCGGCTGGTATTACCTGGACGCCTTCTGGCCGGTGGGCCCGAACGAGTGCGTCTACGAGCTGGCCTATTACTTCCCCAAGCCCAAATCGGCGGCGGAGATGATCAGCCAGGAGTTCAGCAAGATCGTGCTGCGCGACCTGTCGCGCGAAGACCTCTACACCAACGAAGTGACGCAGCGCTCGCTCAACTCGGGGGCCATCCGCAGCATCGTGCTGTCGGATCAGGAGGCGGCCGTGAGGCACCTGTACCGCACCGTCGAGCGCCTGGTGGCCGGCGCCTGAGGAGAAACACGTGAAGTTCGGCATCTACAACGAAATCCAGGCCTCGCCCGGCGCCAACTACAAGCAGCGATACGACGAGTCGCTGCGCGCGGTCGAGCTGGGCGACAAGCTGGGCTACGACGTCTTCATGACGCTCGAGCACCACTTCTTCCCGACCTTCTCCATCTCGGTCAACCCGCTGGCCTTCTTCGCCGCCGCCGCGCAGCGTACGCGCGACATCCGGTTTCGGGCCATGTGCCACACCCTGCCGGTGCACAACCCGCTGGTCCTGGCCGGCGAGATTGCGCAGTGCGATCACCTGACCGACGGCCGGCTGGAAGTCGGTGTCGGCCGTGGCCACGGCTGGCTGTACGACCCGGCCAGCGTGCCGATGGCCGACAGCATCGGCCTGTACGAGGAATCGCTCGAAATCCTGCAGCGGGCGTGGAGTCAGGAGCGTTTCAGCTTTGCGGGCACGCACTACAACGTACGCGACGTGCAGGTGGTGCCAAAGCCGCTGCAGCCGAGTTTGAAAATCTTCCAGACCGGCACCAGCGCGCGCGTGTTCGGCGACGCTGGCCGGCGCGGCGGTGGTGTGGTGGTCGGCGCCGCCCCGCCGCCGCTTTTCAAGGAGGCAGTTGCCGCCTACATGGCAGCGTGCCAGGAATCCGGGCACACCCCGCAGGTCGGACTGGTGGTGCCGGTGTTCCTGGCTGACGACGAGGAAACCGCCCTGCGCGAGGCGCGCGAGCCGATGATGCGCAGCTACTCGAACCTGGTGGTGCCGCAGGAGTCGATCAACGACGAGGCGGTCAAGGATCGTTTGCGCGGCGGCGGTTTTCATTTCTACGCCGGCGGCTTCCTGAACCAGATGAAGGAGTACACCTTCGAGTCGGTGCTGGCCAACGACGTCGCCTTCGCCGGCACGCCGCACCAGTTCATCGCCTGGCTGAAGCGGTTCAGCGAAAAATATTACGACTTCCAGGAACTGGCCCTGATGGCCGATTTCGGTGGTCAGGCCGAGTGGCAGGTGACACGCACGCTGCAATTGTTTGCGCGCGACGTGATGCCGGCCTTGCGTTGATCGACAAGCAGGAGACCGGTCGCCATGTCGAATACCTTGCCCGCCGAGTTCGCCGACCTGGAGCGCTTCATGCCGTGGGCGCTGCCGACGGAAAATGCCCGCATGCGCAAGCGCCTGGCGTCCAGCATGGTCGAGCTGACCGATTACTACCGCGCCGTGCTGCCGCGGATGGAGGCGCTGGCCGAGCACCTGTCGAAGTTCTCGATCGACGCGCTGCCGGCCGGGCAAAAGCCGCTGCTGTATCTGGGCCTGATGTTCATGGAGGCGGCGGTCTGCGTGGAGCTGTTCAAGGGTCCGGACGTGCAGGAGAGCCTGGGCGCGGAGCATATCGAGGTGCTGTCGGAGACTATGGAACGGCGCCTGCTGGCGTGCTGACAGCCGCCAAAACACTGCATCAGGGGAGGGGAAGGGACGTGTCAGGCATGTCGATGAAGGGGCTGCTCCTGGGAGTGCTTGCCGCCGCCAGCCTGGCTGGTTGCGGCAAGGATCAGGAAGCGCCGGAAGCACAGATCGGCAGCGCGCCGGCCAGCCCGCCGCCGGCTACCGCCCCGGTCCCGGATACCCAGCCGGCGCCGACGCCAGCCGAAACGCCAGCCGAGCCAGCCGCCGCTTTACCCCCCGAAAGTGCGGCCGTCACCTTTGCGCAGGCCGGCTTGCCGGACAGCCTGATCAAGGACGGCTGTTATTCCTGCCATGACGTGAACGGCGCGCGCATCGGCCCGCCGCTGCGCGCGGTGGCTGGCCTCTACCGCACCGACCCGCAGGCGGTCGACAAACTCACGCAGAAAATCATCCACGGCGGCGGCGGCGTATGGGGCCCGACGCCGATGATCGCCCACCCGCAGCTCGATGAAGCCGAAGCGCGGGCCATGGTCGAGGCCATTCTCAAGCTCAACTGAATCTGATTCGCGTGGCGGGTGCCCAGTGATGGCGCCCCGTCTCGCGGCTGCTCGTCTTCAAGGAGGTTTCATGAGTGCTGTGCGCGCGGGTCGTTACGACGCCGCCACCGTCGAGGCGTTTTTCAATCCCAAGGTGGTGGCCGTCATCGGTGCCTCGCCGGACACCCTGTGGTCGCGCCAGCTGCTGGACGGCATGCGCAGCCACGGCTTCCAGGGCCGCGTCTACGTGGTCAACCCGTCGCGCAGTTCGGTGCTGGGCTTCCAGTCCTTCAAGTCGGTGGCCGACCTGCCGGAAAAGCCCGACATCGCCGCCGTGCTGCTGGGCGCCAAGCACGTGCCGGGCATGCTGGAGCAGGTGGCCGCCACCGGCTGCAAGGCCGCCTACGTGCTGGCCGCCGGCTTCGAGAAGCCGCACCAGATGGCGGCGCTGCGCGAGCATGCCAACAAGCTCGGCCTGATCCTGATCGGCCCCAACTGCAACGGCTACATCAACGCTGGCGCCGGCCTGCACCTGTGGACCGGCCCCATCAACCGCCCGTACCGGCACGGCACGGTGGCGCTGCTGGGGCAGTCGAGCGGCGTGCTGGGCGCGCTGTGCTGCCTGACCTGGGACCGCGGCCTGGGCATCAGCTTCCAGATCTCGACCGGCAACCAGGTCAATTTCGCCCTCACCGATGCGCTGCATTTCCTGGCCACCAACGCCGACACGCGCGTGGTGGTGACCTACGTGGAACAGTTCGGCGACTACCCGCACTTCGTCGAGGCGGTGCAGAAATGCCGCGCCAACAACACGCCGGTGATCGTGGTGGCGATCGGCCGCTCGGAGGCCGGCCGCGGCGCGGCGCTCGGCCACACCGGCGCCATCACCACCACCGGGGCCATCACGCGGGCGGCCATCGAGGCGGCCGGCGCCATCCCGGTCGACACGCTGGACGAGGCGCTCGATCGTGCCTCGGTGTTCGCCGTCACGCCGCCGCGTGCCTGGCGGCCGGTGCGCACGGTGGGCCTGGTCAGCATCTCCGGCGGCTGGTCGGCGCTGATGGGCGATTACTTCGCCGACGAGGGTCTTGCCACCCCGCCCTTGCCCCAGAGCGTCACCAAACTGCTGCCGGACTGGGTCGAGAACGTCACCTTCAACAACCCCTTCGACATCACGGCGCAGATCTACGGCTTCGCCGAGGTCTACTACCAGATGGCCGACGAGATGATCAAGCACGACGGCTTCGACGCCGTGTCGATCATGTTCGGCAACTGGGACGGCGGCGAGCGCTTCTACGCCCCGGTGGCGACCTGGCAGGGCCGCATCCAGAAGCCGATCGTCGCCAGCTGCATCGAGACCAGCGCGCTCAAGGACACCTACCGCGACTGGCTGGACAGCGATCCGCTGCCCAACGTGCAGGGCGGGCAGGCGCTGGCGCGCGGCCTGGCCGCGATGCGCGACTACTTCGACAAACCCGGCTACCTGCCGCAGGGCTGGTGCAACGACAAACCCAAGCGCTGGAAAGGTCCGGCGGTGGCGACCTTTCCCGACATGGTCAAGCCGCTGGCGGCGTACGGCCTCAACTGCACCGGGCATGTGACGCTGCTCGACCACACCGGCAAGGCCGGCAAGGGCAAGCCGGCGTTCCCGGCCGTGCTCAAGCTCGAATCGCCCGGCTTGCCGCACAAGACCGAACACGGCGCGGTCAAGGTCGGCATCGCCGACGACACCGCCTGCGCGGCGGCCGTCAAGGCACTGGCTGCCATCGCCAAGAAGCAGAAGCTGGAAACCTGGTCGATCATCGCCCAGCCGATGCTGGATCTGTCGGACAGCCTGGAGCTGCTGGCCGGCGTGGTGCATGACCACGTGGCCGGCCCGGTGCTGACGCTGGGCGCCGGCGGCGTGCTGGCCGAGCTGTTCGACAAGCACGCCCATGCCCTGTGCCCGATCACGCCCGAGCAGGCCGAGGCCATGATCGACCGCATCGGCGTGCGCAAGATCCTGAACGGCTACCGCGGCAAGCCGGCGCTGGATACGGCGTCGCTGGTCACCACGCTGGTTGGCCTGTCGCAGTTTGCCTACGAGCACCGCGGCAGCCTGCAGGAGCTGGACCTGAACCCCATCGTCGTGCCGCCGGCCGGCTCGCCGACCACCCTCATCGACGCCCTGGCGCGTTTTGGGGACGCATGAGACGCGCGCACGGTGCAGGAGCGACCACGCGGGCGGCTGTAGGATTGGCCATAGGAGCGGCCGTAGGAGCGGCTTCAGCCGCGAACCTCCCTGCGGCCCCAAAAGGTCTTCGCGCCTGAAGGCGCTCCTACGCTCCTACGCTCCTACGCTCCTGCGCGTGCGTCCCCGCCAATCCTGAGATCAACCGACTGACCGGAATCCTGCGATGAAAGACACCCTCAAACCCGGCCTCGAACATCAGTTCCAGTTCACCGTCACCGACGCCAAGACAGTGCCCAACATCTACCCCGAGGCGCCCGACTTTCAGGCCATGCCGCGGGTGTTCGCCACCGGCTTCATGGTGGCGCTGCTGGAGTGGGCCTGCATCGACGCCATCAAGCCGCACCTGGATTGGCCGGCCGAGCAGAGCGTCGGCACGCACATAAACGTGTCGCACCTGGCGGCCACGCCGCCGGGCCTGACCGTAACCGTGCAGGTGCGCCTGGACGAGGTGGACGGCAAGCGGCTGAAGTTCACCGTCAGCGCCCACGACGGCGTGGACAAGATCGCCGAGGGCACGCACGAGCGCTTCGTCGTCGATGCCGAGAAGTTCAACGCCCGGCTGCAGAAGAAAATCCCGGCCTGACCGGGTACGGCGCCAACACCGGCGCCGGACAACGCGACACGGAGGGGAGATGGCCCTGCTGGAAGCCTTCAGCCGCGCCGGCAACGCCGCCTCGGGCGTCGCCGAGCGCTACATCCCGGACGCCTGGGTGGTGTGCATGGTGCTGACCGCCATCGCCCTGGTGCTGGCGGTGTTCGGCGCCGATGCCGAGCCGGTGCAGGCCGTCACCGCCTGGGGCAACGGCATGTGGGGGCTGCTGCAGATCACGATGCAGTTCTCGATCTCGGTGTTCGCGGCCTATGCCTGCGTGATGTCGCGGCCCGGCTTCTGGATGTTCGACCGGCTGGCGCGCCTGCCCAATCCGGAAAAGCCGGTGCAGGCGGTGCTGCTGCTGGCGATCACCACCACCGTCACCGGCCTGCTGAACTGGGCGCTGTGTTTCGTGGTGAGCGCGCTGCTGATCCCGTTCGTGGCGCGGCGCAACCCCAAGGCCGACATCCGCGTGCTGTGCGCGGCCGCCTTCATGGGCGTCGGCACCGTGACCAACGCGGCGCTGTCCGGCTCGGCCGCGCTGATCATGGCCACGCCCGACAACCCGATGATCAAACCCGCCGTCGGCGCGCCCATCGTCGAGCGCCTGTACCCGGTCACCGAGACGGTATTCGCCCACTACAACCTGATGCTGCTGGCGCTGCTGTCGGTGATCAGCATCGGCGCCATCTGCGCGTTGCACCCGCGCGGCAAGACCCCGGTGGTGACGCTCGATCAGGAGCGCCTGGACGCCATGCTGCCGCAGCCGCCCAGCGTCGAGCCCGAGCGCGCCACGCCGGCCAGCTGGCTCGAGAACCGCCGTTTCTGGTGCTATCTGGCCGGCGGCATGGTGCTGTTCACGCTCGGCTACAACATGGCCACGCAGGGTTTCGCCCGCGCCTGGAACATCAACGCCTACAACGCCGTGTTCCTGGGTCTGGCGCTGCTGCTGCACGGCAACCCGCTGTCGTTCGTGCAGGCGGTGCGCCGCGGGCTCGATTCGGCCTACGGCGTGGTGCTGCAGTTCCCGTTCTACGGCGGGATCTTCGGTCTCATGACCGGCACCGAGCTCGGCCACTGGCTGAGCGGACTGTTCGTGCGCTTCTCCAGCCAGGAGATGTTCCCGCTGGTGATCTACGTCTACTCGGGGATCATGGACTTTTTCGTGCCGTCCGCCGGCTCGAAGTGGATCATCGAGGCGCCCTACGTCATCCCGGCGGCGCGCGAGCTGGGCGTGTCGGTCACCACCACGCTGCTGGCCTACATGCACGGCGGCTCGCTGACCAACCTGATCCATCCGTACATGGCCATTCCGATCGTCGCCATCACCGGCGTGCGCTTCGGGCGCTTCGCGGGTTACTCGTTCATGGTCGGCGTGCCGATCGGCATCGTGATGATGATCGCCATGCTGTTCATCCCGCCGAATCTTTAAATTGAGGTCTGCATAAGTCCATCCTGGACTTCTCAGACCACGGAATCCGGAAAATGTGATTTTTGGATTCCTTCATCTGCAACGCCTTGCAGGCGTTGCAGATGGCGGCACATCCCTGTGCCCATTGAAACCTTTAACGAGGAGGCCATCATGCCGCTGCCGGTAACCGCCATCGCCCGGGTCGGCGTGCTGACGCGCGACTGCCGCGCCACTGCCGCCGAGTACGCGCGCTTTTTCGGCATCAATGACTGGCGCGTTGCCGACTGCGCCGGGCGCACCGCCGATGGCCGCGACTACGCCCACCGCCAGGCGGTCGGTTACGCCAGCGGCGTCGGCTTCGAGCTGATCGAGCCGCAGTCAGGCCTGTGGGCCGACGAGCTCGCCCGCTGCGGCGAGGGGCCGAGCCACGTGGTGATCCCGTGTGCCGACTGGATGGCGCTGGACCAGGCCCAGGCGACGGCCACGCTCGCCAGCCGCGCGGAGCACGCCGAGCACGGCGGCCGCCGCCGCCTGCTGGACAGCCGCGCGCAACTGGGCGGTCTGGGGCTGGTGTTCGCCGACGCCGACGCGCTGATCGCCCCCGGCGAGGCGCTGCACCTGCCCGGCGCGGCCGTGCTGCCGGTGCAAAAGCTCTATCAGGTGTCGATGATGGTGCGGGATCTTTCCGCCGCCAAGGAACGCTTTCGCACCCTGCTCGGGGTCGAGGCCTGGGTCGACATCGGCATCGACAGTTCCCAGATGCCCGGCTGCGAGTACTACGGCCAGCCGGTCGAGCACACCGCGCGCCTGTCCATCGGCCGGCGCGCCGGCGCCTGCTTCGAGCTGGTCGAACCGCTCGCCGGCCCCACCGTCTACCGCGATGCGCTCGACCGGCGCGGTGAGTGCGTGCACCACATCATGGTCAGCCTGGCGCCGCCGCAGGACTTCCAGCGCGCGGCCGCCGAGTTGGCGCCGCGCGGCATCGTGGTCGGCCAGTCGGCCAGCATTCCGGGCCTGATGGCCTTCGCCTACTTCGACGGCGGCCAGCCGCTGGCCGGCCTGTTCGTGGAAGTCATCCAGCCGCTGGCCGACAACTGGCTGGAGCTGATGTTCCCGAGCCCGGATATCGCGCGGATCGTCGTCGGCGACTGACGAACGTCCCGGCCCACCCGCCGAGGCGCACGCGGACGGACTTCGCGGTTGGACCGGCCCCGGCCGCCGCCGCCGTTTGCAACGATAATTCGTGCCGTTCCTGACCACAGCCTGCCTGGACCTGTCATCCAGCGCAGCGAGAATGCCTGCCCGTGAACTCACCGTCTTCGCCAGCGCCCGACCCGGCACGGCCCGCGCCGTCGATCTGGGCGCTGCAGGCCGAGAAGATCGGCGACAACGCCCAGATCGACATGCTGCTGGAGGCGATAGGCCTGCCGGTCACGGTCAAGCGCCTTCGCATGCGCCGGCGCTGGCAGCGGGGCAAGCCCAGGATCCGCGCCGGGCTGAAACACCTTGACCGGGCGACGAGCGATGCGCTGGAGCCACCCTGGCCGGACCTGGTCGTGCTCAGCGGGCGGCGCTTGATGAATGTGGCCCTGTGGTTACGCGAACAGTCACAGGGCCGCACCCGTCTGGTACTGGTCGGGCGGCCGCACGGCCGTTACGACGCTTTCGATCTGATCGTCGCCGCGCCGCAGTTCCGCCTGCCCGCGCGCGCGAACGTGATCAATCTGGAACTGCCCTTGATCGCGCCGCCGCAGGCCGCCATCGACGCGGCGGCGGCGCGCCGGCGGGATGAGTTCGCAGCACTGGCCCGGCCGCTCACCGCCGTGCTGGTCGGCGGCCCGACACAGCCGTTTCGCTTCGGTCCCGCGCAGGCGAAAGACCTGATCGACCGCACGCTTGCCGCCACCGCCGGTGCCGGCACCCTGTTCGTGAGTACCAGCCGGCGTACCCCGGCCGGGTTGGTCGACGCGCTGGCGGCGGCGCTGCCCGCCGGTGCGCGGCTGTTTCGCTGGACTCCCGAGACGCCGGACAACCCCTATCCGGCGCTGCTGGCCCTGGCCGACCGCTTTGTGGTGACCGGCGACAGCGCCTCGATGCTGGTCGAGGTGGCGCGCCTGGGGCGGCCGCTGGCGATCTTCGAGCTGCCGCTCGGACATGGACTGCGGCAGCTGCTGACGCGCGCGCTGGCGGCCGTGCGCCGCCGGCCAAGGCGCGATCTGACCGCCCTGCACCAGGTTTTGTACCGGCTGGGTCTGGCGCGGCCACTCGACCAGGGTTTTTCGCCGCCGTCCGATGGCGCCGGCGCCGCGACGGAACTGGCCGAAATCCGGGCTCGGGTGCGCGCGCTGCTGGGCCTTGAACCGGCGTGAGCCGCGCTGCGGCGCCCGGTCGCCGGCGCTAGACTGCGCGCCCCGTTTTCCTGCCGGAGCCGACGTGTCGACGACCCGCACCGATGACCTGCTGCGCGCCATCCTGCTGCGCTGCCGCCGCCTGTTGCCGCAGGCCCGCCGCAAGCGCTTCGCGCGCCAGGTTCGCGGCTGGCACGAGGCGCGCGGCATCGGCCGCGCCAATGCGGTGGTGCTGTCGCACGCCAAGAGCGGGCGCACCTGGCTGGCCACCATGCTGGCCGCCTACGAGCAGGCGGCCGGGGTGTCGCTCGGGGTGTATTTCAGTCACGACAACTACATCCGCGACTGGACCGCGGGCGGCCCGCAGCCCTGGCACGCCGGCAAGCGGCTGGTGCTGCTGGTGCGCGAGCCGGGCGACGTGCTGGTGTCCTTCCACCAGCACTGGCAGCACCGCATGAAGCCGAGCAAGCACTGGATCAACGACTACCCGCACGGTCCGCTCGACCTTTGGCAGTTCACCGTGCATCCGCGCACCGGCCTGAGCCAGCTGATCGCCTTCATGAACCGCCTGGCGGCCGAAACCGCCGGCCGCGACGACGTGCTTCGCGTGCGTTACGAGGACCTGCGCTGCGCCCCGCAGGAGGGCCTGGAACGGCTGATCCGCTTCGTGGCGGGCAGCGTCGATCCGGCCGCCGTGCGCGCGGCGGTGGACTATGGCGCGTTCGAGAACATGCAGCGCCTGGAGCGGCGCAATGCCGACGACCCCAAGGCCAGCGGCCGTCTCAAGCCGCGCGACCCGAACAATCCGCAGTCGTTCAAGGTGCGCAGCGGCCGCGTCGGCGGCTACCGCGAGGCCTACACGCCCGAGCAGGTCGCCCGCATCGACGCCCAGGTGCGGGCCGAACTGGACCCCGGCTTCGGCTACCCGCTGGCCTGATCCGCCCGCTCACTCAGAACCAGCGCCGCGCGCAGGATGGTTTTCTGCGGCAAGTCGGCGCAGGCCACTAGCGGCCGCAGCCCGTAATCGGCCAACTCGCCGATGCGGCCGCGAAAGTAGTTGCGCCGATCGACATTGAGGCGCTGCCAGAAGCCGCGGTTGACGTCGGCGAACGGCTCGATCATCAGCGTGTGCGAGCGCACCACGCGGGCGATCTCGGCCAGCGCCCGGGCGCGGACCTGCTCCATCTGCTCGAGCGCCAGCACGGTGATGGCCAGGTCGAAGGCGCCGTTCTCGAATGGCAGCGCGGTCGCCGAGCCCTGCACGAAGCGGACCCGCCGAAAGCCCTCCAGGTCCGCCAGCGGCTGCGGCGCGAAGTCCTGCAGATGCTCCGGCAGGCGCGCCTGGGTTTGCTGAAAGGACTGCGCGGCGGCGTGTCCCTCGGCCGTCAATTCGATGCCGGTGAATTCGATGTCCGGAAAGCGACAGGCGAGCAACACCAGGTTGATGCCGTTGCCGCAGCCGACCTCCAGCACGGTCTTGGGGCGCACGCGCTCGATGGCCTTGATCAACAGCAGCTGGCGCCAGCGGGTGGCGCCCAGGGTATTCGCCAGCAGGCGCTGACCGCGCCACAACCACGGCGTGGCGTCGCTGGCCGCCTGCCGCAGGTCGTAGCGGTCCAGAGCCCAGCGTGACCAGACATCGCCGTACTCGGCTTGCACCACCTCGACGCTGCGCCCCTGCGGCACGGAGCCCTTGCGGCGCGGCGCGCGCCACAGCCGGCGCAGGACCTTGTAGCGCTGCCGCCAGACCTGCGTCTGCCAGCGCCGATCGAAACGCGACACGCGTGCCGACACGAACGGTTCGAGCAGCTCGTCGATCTGCCCGGGCGTGACGCTCAGCGCATCCGTCAGCGACGACCAGGGAAGCGAAAAATCCGGCATGCGTGGCGACCTCGTCGGGTTCAGCGTCCTACAGCGGGCGGCGAGTGGGTGAGTGAGAGAGCGCCCCGGGCGCGGCGCCCGGCGGTCGAGGCCAGCGGGGCGATGTCGGCGGCGGTCGATTCCGGTGCCTCGAAAGCGCCTTCGAACAGCGGTGCCAACTCCCGTGCCGCGCGCCGGGTGAGGTGATCGGCATCCACGTAGCGGGACACGCCGCGTCGTTCCACATGGCACAGCGCGTCGTCGCAGAAGGCCGGCAGGGGGTCGATGATCAGGGCGCCGTGCCGCGCGGCGGCCGTCAGCAGCACCTGTCGGGCCAGACGCTGGCGCGCCTCGACTGCCCGGCGCGCAGGGTTGACGCGCGCCTCGATGCCCTGCCAGGCGGCACGGGCGAGCGCCAGCGGCACGTCGTAGCCGGGTTCCGGCACGTCCATCACCAGCACCACGCGTCGTCCGGGCGTGGTCAGGCGCGTCAGTGTGGCGTCCAGCGCGGCGCCCACCTGCGCCGAGCGATCCGCGGTCGGCGCCGGGGCCGCCGGGTCGTAGAACGGGCCCTCGTTGCCGTTCTCGCCACCCAGCACCTCGCGCGGCCAGCGGGCGATCAGGAACACCAGCGGCACTTGCCTTCGCGCGATGGCTGCGAATGCGGCCGCGTTGTGCTCGCGGCAGGCCTCCCGGCGGATGGCGTGCGAACTGGTGTTGTCGTAGTCGAGCAGCGGCGGGCAGCCGCCGCGCCCCAGAAAAAGGCCGGAACGCCGGCTTTGCGTCGCGGCCGCATCGACAGCCGGCGCCAGGGCGGCAGCGTGCGAGTCCCCCCACACCGCAAAACTGACGGATGAGCTGCCGGGGTCACCGATCGGACAGCCCAGGTCGGGTCCAGCGATCGGCCGCCCGGCCGCGAGGGTCTGGTTGTCGGAAAAACAGTCGGCCTGGAAAAACGGGCTGCGGTCTGCTTTGGGCGCCAGTACCGCCTGCACCCGCGCCGGCAGGCGGCCCGGCACACCGTCCAGGCGCACGATGAGGATGCCGGTCGCCCCCGCCAGCGCGGTCATGGCGGCGGCTGCCGCAAACATCGGGCCTCGGGCGGCTGGCCAGCGGCCCCGGCGCACCGGCTGCTCGACAAACCGCCACGACAGCGCCGCCAGGGCGAAGGAAATCGCCATCGCCGGCAGTGCCTCGGCCGGGCGCAGGTCGTGGCCCAGGCGCTGCTGCAGGAACACGATCACCGGCCAGTGCCACAGATACAGCGAGTAGGAGACGAGCCCGATCCCCACCAGCGGACGCACGGACAGCATCCGGCTGACGCCGTTGGGCGTGCCGCCGGCGGCGATGAGCAGGGCCGTACCCAGGCACGGCAACACGGCGGCAACCCCCGGAAAGGGCGTGCTTTCGGACAGTCCGAACAGCGCGGCGAGGAGCAACGCCAGGCCCGCCAAGCCAAGGCCCGCGGCCTGCCAGGGGCGTGCGCAGAGCTTTTCTGACCTCAGAGCCAACAGACTGCCGATACCCAGCTCCCAGGCCCGCGCCGGCAACAGGTAGAAGGCGCTGTCCGGTGCGCTTTGCATCCAGCGCAGGCTGAGCAGGAACGAGCCGACTACCAGCGCCGCCAAAATCCACGGCCGGCGGCCGGCCGCCAGGCGATGCAGGCCCAGCAGCAGCAGCGGAAACACCAGATAGTACTGCTCCTCGACGCCCAGCGACCAGGTGTGCAGCAGCGGCTTGAAGCGGGCGTCGGCGTCGAAATAGCCGGCCTCGTCCCAGAACCCGATGTTCGACACGAACACGGCCGCCAGCGCCATGCTGCGCCCGTACAGCGCAAACTCGGGCGGCATGAACAGCAGGCCGGCGAGCACCGTACTGACCAGTAGCACGGCAAAAAACGCCGGAAACAATCGACGGATGCGCCGCTCGTAAAAGCGCGCGATCGAGAAGCGCCCCTCGCGCAGCTCGGCGCCGAGCAGGCGGGTGATGACAAAGCCGGAAATGACAAAAAACACGTCCACGCCCACGAACCCGCCCGGAACCCCCAGGCCGGCGTGAAAAAACAGCACGGACAGCACGGCGATGGCCCGCAGGCCATCGATGTCGGGCCGGTAACTGTGCGGCGCGTTCAGGGCTTACCTGGCGAGAGTGCGTGATGAGGGGCGGCGGCTGGCTGGCCACGGCTGCGCCCGGGGCGGATGGGGCGGACGGGCGGGGCGCAGTCTAACAGCGCTGCGCATGCGCTCCGCGCGACGCGGCGCGGTCCGGGGCCGGGCGCGAGCGGCAAAGCATGTCGGCTTGACGGCGGCCAATTGGCGGCGCTCGCCGGCGCGGTTACCCTGTCGAAACGACAAGGCGCGCCAGTTGCTGGCGCGTCAGGCGGCCAGCGGAGGCGAGCGTGGACGGCACCGTCTTTATTCACACAAACCAGAAGCAGATCATCGGTGCCATCGTCGCCGCCCACGCAATGCGACGCAATTCACGGTGCCCGGACGCCTTCGATATACGCATCCTGAAGGCGGAGGATTATCCGTTCCTGGCGGCGCACGAGGGCCGCGCCTTCCTGCGCGACGGCACCACGCGCGTGTGGCGCAACGACGACCTGCAGTCGTTCACGCCGCTGCGTTTTCTGCCGCCGCAGCTGCTCGGCTACCAGGGCCGGGCGGTGGTGGTGGACCCGGATGTGTTCGCGGTGGGCGACGTGCATGCGCTGCTGACGCGCGACATGCACGGCAAGGCCATCCTGTGCCGCGCCCGGGACGGCGCCAAGCAGTATGCCTCCAGCGTGATGCTGCTGGACTGCACCAGGCTCACGCACTGGCGCTGCGAGACGCAGTTCGAGGAGCTGTTCGAAATGCGGCGCGATTACATGGACTGGATTTCGCTGCGCTGCGAGGACCCGGCGACCATCGGATTGCTGGAGCCCGAGTGGAACGATTTCGACCGGCTCACCCCGGCCACGCAGATGCTGCACACCACCAAGCGCCGCACGCAGCCGTGGAAGACCGGCCTGCCGGTGGACTTCACGCCCTCGGCGCGGCATCTGGACCGGTCATTGGGCGGGCGGCTGCGGCGCGTGGTGCGCAGCTTCAAGGGCAAGCAGGCGCCGCGGGAGACTTACGAGCCGCACCCGCAGCCGGCAGTGGAGACGTTCTTCTTTCAGTTGCTCGGCGAGTGTCTTGACCTGGGACTGGTGACGGAGGCGATGCTGCGCGAGGAGATGGCGCGCGACCACGTGCGTCACGATGCCCTGGAGGTGCTGGCACGCGTGCGTCGGCAGGCGGCCTGAGCGGCGTCGGTCCGGCTGGCCCTTCCGTCAGTCGAGCCGCCGCTCCACCACCAACAACTCGCGCACCCGCGTTGCCGCGTCTGTTACCGCCCGCGCCAGCAGCTCGGGCGCGAGCAGAGCCGGCGCCGGTTCGGCCGGCAGGCTGGGCAGGCCAAGACTGCGCTGCACGGCGCCTACATCGCGCGGACGGTTGATGAGGCCTGCGGCAAGCAGTCCGTCATACATCCGGCCGAGGCGGTTTTGCTGGCGCGCCGTGCCGCGGCTGCCGGCGGCGCGTTCGACCAGCCCCAGACGGTCTTCCAGCCAGCGCAGCGCACGCTGGGCGCCGCTGTAGCGCTGCGGCAGCTCGAATACGGCCACCGGTTTGCCGGTGCCGGCAGCCTCGGAAAGCATTGACGCGCTATCGCCGGTGACGAGGAACTGATCGGCCAGCGCCAGCAGCGCGCGGTACGGGTTTTCGGCCTGGCCTTTGGCGTAGCGGTGCCGGAAGGCCGGCTCGCCGAGCGCCGCGAACAGCGCCTCGGCCGCCGCCGGCGAAGTGCGCGGACCGGTGGTGGCCAGCACGCTGCCGCCCAGGCGCGCGGCGAGTTCCCGGGCCGCCACGGCGAGCCGACCGGCCGCGGCGGCGCCGAGCCGATACGGCGACCGATGACCGCCCACGAGCAGGCCGATCCACGGCTGGGGCAACGTCGCCCAGCGCTGGCGCCAGCGCTCGATATCACTCGCATCGTCAGCGACCGCGGTTGTCAGCGGTGCCGGCAGGTGCAGCACGTTGCTGCGCACCGGCAGACCGTACTGCGGCGTGGTCAGCACCAGGTCGAAGGCCGACAGTGACGCCTGCGGCCGGCCGAGCAGCGCTGTCCGTGTCCGGCCCCGGCTTTGGCGGGCGATCCAGCGCGCCACGCCGGCGCTGCGCCGGCCGGCGGCGATCACCAGCTCCGGCCACGGCGGCGCCAGCGGCGGGTCGCTTTGCGTCAACCCCAGGCGGCTGGCGCCCTTGAGCCAGCCGGGCAGACGCGACAGCGCCGAAAAATGCAGGCGATGGAGCTCAACCGGCCAGCCTAAGCCTGCCCCGGACTGCGGTCCGGGGGCGCCGGCCAGGGCGTCGATCTGGGCATTGTCCCCGGCGTGGCGGCCGTGCAGCAGCCACACGCGGGGAGGGCTGGAGGGCGCGGGCTTGGTCTGCCAGCCGTGCGTGCGCCGGCCGTCGGCATCCAGCAGGTCGAGCCGCCAGGCACGACCCGGATGGCGCCGCGCGGCGGTGCGCAGACGCTGCCGCCACCAGGCCTCGGTGTCCGCCGGTTCCTCGGCCGCGGCCGGCGCCACGGCCAGGTAGACCGCCTTGTCGGCGGCGGCGAACAGGGCGTCGATGAGCCACGGCAGATCATCGGCCGGGCACTGGTCCAGGCGCGCGGCGGCGATCAGGTCCGCCCGGGCGCCGGCCAGGGCGTCGAGCGCCAGGGGCGTCGCCGCGAGCGCGCCGGTGTCGAGCGGCCCCACCATCGCCACGCGACCGTCGGCGCCGACCAGCGCCGTGATGTCGGCCGGCGCCCGCCAGGGCGGCGCGGCGGCGAGGCGCGTCGGGGCTTCGGCAAAGGCCGGACTTGGCGCGGCGGCGGAAAAAATCTCGTAGCCCTGCGCGTCGGCCTCGCGCTCCAGATCCCGCCACAGCTCGCCCAGCGGATGCGGGTGGTAGGAGTACTGCTGCGGTGCCGGATGCCAGGGTTGCAGGTTCAGGGCCGTGTAATGCAGGCAGGCGGTGAAGCCGGCCCGGTATTCCAGGTCCCGGGCGTGCCACTGCGCCGGCAGCGGCGCCCACAGGCCGGGTTTCTGGGCAGCCGATTCCAGCAGGGCCTTCTTGTCCAGGCGCTGGGCGCGTTCGAGCGTCCAGACCTCCGCCATGCGCGCGCAATCGAGCAGCATGACCGCGGTATCGGCCGGGGTGAGCGCCAGATAGCCGGCATCGCCCATCGACAGGTCGAACAGCGGCGCCGGGTCGGCCAGGTAAATCTGGTCGACGTCGTTGTAGATGGCGCGCCCATGCCGACCAGCCAGATCCGGAATGGCGAAGCGGAAGTTCGTGAAGCCGGTGCGCCAGCGGCCCTGGGCGAAGCCCGGCAGGCGCGTCATGCGGTACACCTCGTACACCCGCGCCGGGTCGCGGACCTTGCGAAGCGAATGGAAGAACACCCGCTCGGCACGGTGCTGGGCCGGTTCGGTGCCAAGGAAGATGCGCACCGGCGGTCGCAGGCCGGGTGTTTGCCCCGGTACAGGCTCCAGGCGGATTGGGGCAAGCAGGGGCACCGGCGCCGGAGCGGCCGTCCGCAGCGCAGCCGGACTCATGCCAGGGCGGCCTGTCCTGCCATGGTGTGGCCGGCGCCGGGCAGGGCCCGGAAAGCGGCCAGGATCTGGTCGATCTGGGCGTCCGTGTGGGCGGCGCTGATGCTGCAGCGCAGCAGGCTGATGCCACCCGGCGTGGCCGGCGGCACCATCAGGTTCACGTACACGCCGGCATCGAGCAGCTGCTGCCAGTCGGCCAGGGCCTGCTCGCGGCTGTCGCGCAGCACTGCCACTACCGGGCTCGGTGCCGCCGCCGGCGGCAGACCCATCGCGCTCAGGCCCTGGTGCAGCCGCGTCACGTTGTGCCAAAGGCGTGTGCGCAGCTGCGGGCGCTCGCGCAGCGCCGCCAGCGCCGTGCGGGTTGAGGCGATGGTGGCCGGCGACGGCGATGCGGTGAAGATGTACGGCCGGCTGGTGTAGCGCACCAGACCCAGCTCGGCGTGCGGGCTGACACAGAAGCCGCCGACCCCGCCGAGGCTCTTGCTGAAGGTGCCGACCACGAAATCGACGCCCTCCATCACCCCGGCGGCTTCGCACAGGCCCCGGCCGTGCTCGCCCAGCACGCCCAGCGAGTGCGCCTCGTCCACCATCAGCATGGCGCCGTGGCGGCGGGTGGCGGCGGCAATATCGGCCAGTGGCGCCTGATCGCCCAGCATGCTGTAAATACCCTCGACGATGACCAGGGCATTCTGGGCGCGCTCGCCCAGGCGCTCCAGACGGCGGTCAAGATCGGCGGCATTGTTGTGCCGGAAGCGGATCACTTCCGCCCCGGACAGCTTGCAGCCGTCGTAGATGCTGGCGTGGCAGTCGCCGTCGATGAGCAGCACGTCGCCCGGTGCGGCCAGCGCGCCGATCATGCCCAGGTTGGCCAGGTAGCCGGTCGAGAAGATGATTGCCTGGGGCCAGCCGTAGAACTGCGCCAGTTCGTGTTCCAGCGCCAGGTGGCCGGCATAGCTGCCGTTGGCCATGCGCGAGCCGGTGGTGCCGGTGCCCTCGCTGCGCAGCGCGGCTGCGCCGGCCTCGATGCACGCGGCGTCGAAGGTCAGGCCCAGATAGTTGTTGGTGCCGCCCAGGATCACCCGGCGCCCGGCGACCATGCCTTCGGTGGGCGACAGGATGCGCTCCACGGTGACGCCAAACGGCACCAGGCCGCCGGCGCTGATCACGTCGCGGCGCACCGCGGCGGCGCTTGCGAGCTTGTCGAACAGAGCCATGCCGGCGCGTCGCCGGGTCAGGCGAGCAGGGCTTGCACGGCGCCGGCGAGCTCGCCGACGGTGCGCACGTCGGCCATCACGTTGACCGGGATCGAGATGTCGAAGGCGTCTTCCATTTCCATCAGTAATTCCATCACCTGCAGGGAATCGAGTCCCAGATCGCCGACCAGATCGGTGTCGCCGCTGACCGTCCTGCCGCCGGTAAGCGCGTTCAGGCGATCCTGCAGGGTCTCGAGGATGCGCTGTGCGCTGACTGCCATGTGTTTCCTCCCGCTCGCCTGCTGCCCTGCGCGCAACTGGCGCGGCTGGCGGCGGGCAGTATAGCGGCCCGGCTCAGCGAAGCGTGTCCCGCAGCCCCCGATCGAGCGCGATTGCCGGTTGCCAGCCGCTGCCGAGCAGGCTGGCGTTGCCGCCGGCGACCCAGTCCGGCCAGCGCAGTTCGCGTGCCTTGCCGCGGCTGAGCATCGGCGCCCGGCCGGTCAGCCGGGCCATCAATTCATTGCAGGCGCCCAGCGCCGACAGCAGCGGACCGGGTACGCGCACGGCGCGCACCGGCGCGCCCCGCAGCCGGGCGACGGCGTCTAGCAGATCCTGCCAGCGGTAGCCCTGCCGGTGGCCGTCGTCGGGCTCGTGGGTTTGGCCCCAGTCGGCGTCGCCCGACAACAGGCAGCCGACGGCGCGGGCCAGATCGTCGACGTGCAGCAGCGAGAAGCGCGCCCCCGCTGGGCCAGGCAGCAGCGCCAGACCGCGCATCATCCGGTCCAGCAGCGGACGCAGCTCCCGGTCGCCCGGGCCGTAGACCGCCGGCGGGCGCAGCACGACCCGCCGCTGTGGCGGCAGTTGGCCAGTCACGCGCTGCTCGCCGGCCAGCTTGCTGGCGGCGTAGTGCGACAGGTCCGGATGGCGCGCCGCAAGCGACGAGATGTGCACCACCCGCTGCGCAGGGGCGATGGCGTCCAGCAGTGCCTGTACGCCCTCGACGTTGACGCGGTCGAAGTCGGCGCGCGTCAGGCCGCGCACCGCCCCGGCGCAGTGCACCAGTGCCTGGGCGCCGTCCAGCAGCTGCCGCAAGGCGTTCGCGTCGCCGAGCGAGCCGACGACGACCTGCGCACTGTCCAGCCTGGGCAACCGGCCTTGCGAGCCCGGCCGCACCAGCAGCCGCAGGCGCCAGCCCCGGCTGGCCAGATGACTGGCCAGGGCGGCGCCGACAAAACCGCTGGCGCCGGTGATGGCGACCGTGCCGCTGCCGGCGTCAGTCAATGCTCTTGGCGAGGCGGCCGGGCGTCAGTGCCTGGTGGCCGTTGCGCTCCAGGAAGTCACGACGGGCGCCGGAGCGCGACAGCTTGCCCGAGGAGGTGCGCGGCAGGGTGTGCGGGGCCACCAGTTCGATGAAACAGGGAATGCCAAGCTCGGCCTTGATCAGGGCCTGCAGGCGCGTGACCAGGTCGATGCGACGCAGCGGGTCGTGTTCGCGGCATTGCACGACCAGCACCGCAAGGTCGTCGCCGTCGCTGTCGGGCACGGCGAACGCCGATGCATCTTCCGGGCGCAGCTCCGGCTGTTGTTCGGCCAGGAATTCGAGGTCCTGCGGCCAGATGTTGCGCCCGTTGATGATGAACAGATCCTTCTCGCGGCCGGTGATGAACAGGCGGCCATCGGCCAGATAACCCACGTCTCCGGTGTTGAGCCAGCCGTCCGGCGACAGCACGCGGGCGGTTTCGGCAGGGTCGCCGAAGTAGCCGGACATGACGCTCGGTCCGCGCACGAAAATGGTGCCGCAGCGCCGCTGCGGCAGCCGGCGGCCTGCGTCGTCGCGGATTTCCAGGCTGTGTCCCGGCAACACCGCGCCGCAGTTGACGAAGCGGTTGACGCTGACGGTCTGCGCGTCGGCCATCTGCGCCACCCGCTGATGGCCCAGCGCCTGGGCATCCACGGTGTCCGTGTCGATGCCCAGACCCAGCGGCGCGAAACTGACCGCCAGCGAGCACTCGGCCATGCCGTAGCAGGGCAGGAAGGCCTCGGCGCGAAAGCCGCTGTCCTGCAGCACGGCCGCGAAGCGCTCCAGCGTCTCGGCGCGGATGGTCTCGGCGCCGACACCGGCGATGCGCCAGGCCGACAGGTCGTACTGGGCGACGTCGGTCGGTCGCAGGCGGCGCCCGACCAGCGCATAGCCGAACGGCGGGCTGAAGGCGATGGTGGCGCGATTGCGCGACATCAGCGCCAGCCACTGGCGCGGCCGCATCGCAAAATCACGTGTGCCCAGGTAGTCCACGGAACGCTGCGCGGTCAGCGGCGAGAACACCAGTCCGACCAGGCCCATGTCGTGATAGAAGGGCAGCCAGGACATGAAGCGGTCATCCTCGCGGATGGCCAGGCCGTGGCGCACGATGCCCTGCAGGTTCTGCATCACGGTGCGGTGGGTGATCATCACCCCGCGCGGGAAGCGGGTGCTGCCGGACGTGTACTGCAGATAGGCCAGCTCGTCGGGCTGCGACGGTTGCGGCGGGCTGCCCGCCATTGGCAACGCCCGGAATTCATCGGGAGTGCCACAGAACGCGAGCGGCACATCGACGGCGGCGGCGTGCAGCATGGGGCCGAAGTCCGGCGGCGCGATTGCCGCGCTTGCCTGGCAACCGTCCAGCATGGTGCGCAGCTGGCGCACGAAGGCCTCACGCCCGCCCAGGTGTACCGCCGCGGGCAGGGGAACCGGCACCAGCCCGGCGTACTGACAGGCGAAAAACAGCCGCACGAAGTCCGGGTCGGTTTCGGCCACCAGCGCCACGCGCGCCTGCCGGGGCAGGCCCAGAGCCGCGAAGCGCTGCGCAAGATCCAGTGCATCCCGGCGCAGCTGGGCATAGCTCAGCGCCAGTGCCAGATTGCCGCGCGCGTCATAGAAGTTGCTGCCGGTGGTGCCCCCGGCCGCGTAATCCAGCGCGTCAGTCAGCGTATCGAAATCGGCAAAACGCACCGGCAGGGTGTTGTGTGTCGGCGTCTGCATGGGCCCGGCCGTGGATGCGCTGCAGCCGAAGTCGGGGTTGGCCCTGGCCGCACCGCTCATTGCCACGCCTCTTTCAGGCGCGCGATGAGGGCGGCCTGCGTCGCGGCGTCGATGGCATGATCGAAACCCAGATCCGGGGCGTTGGGCCAGGCCGGATCGGAAAACGCATGTCCGGCGAAGTGCCGGGCCTGCGCGTAGCGCGGCAGAACATGAAAATGCACGTCGGGATCCACCATCATGAGCATCAGGTAATTGATCTTGTCGTGAGCAAATACGGCGCCAAGCATCGCTTCGACGCGGCGGGTGGTTCGGGCAAGATCAGCGTAGCCGGCCGCGCTCACATCGCCGAACGCGGTGACCGGTTCTTCACATACCAGCACCAGCGCGCCCAGCGTGGGCTGGCGTGGCCGCAGCAACACGGTCCAGGCACCGCAGATGGCAATGCGCGTGGCCGGGTCGCCGAATTTTTGCGCCGTGGCGTTCATGCCGGGCTGTCAGGAGGCGGTGTGCGCACCGCCGATCGGAAGGCAGACAAGGCTAGGGCTGGTGCGGCGAGCAATTTGAACCCTGTGTGACTTTGGCTTCGATGACCGCCTGCGTGGGCCGCGAAGCCGGTTACATGATTTCGTCACAATCGTAAAAATGCCGCGGAATATAACGCATCTAATATGTATGCGAAAAATCGGGCGGCCGGTTCTGCCGCCCTTTCCGTGCCCGGCAGGTGATCGATGATCCACGTTTGTCCGTTCGCCTTGCGCCGGCTGTGCGCATGAATGTCCCTGCGTCCCTGACTGTCACGCCTTTGACGGAACCGTCGGCCAAGCGCGCTTTCTGGGCGCTGCCATACCGCCTGTACAGGCACGACCCGCACTGGGTGCCACCGCTGCTGCTGGAGCGGCATGAGTTGCTGTCGGCCCGCAATCCGCTGTTCGAGCACGCCCGCTGGCAGGCCTGGCTGGCGCGGCGCGGTGACCAGGTGGTCGGCCGCATCAGCGCGCAGGTGGACACGCTGCACGAGCAAACGCACGGCGAGCGGGTGGGTTACTTCGGGCTGCTGGAGGCCAGCGACGACCCGGCGGTGTTCGCCGCCCTGCTGGGCACCGCCGAGGACTGGCTGCGCCAGCAGGGCATGGCCCAGGTGCGCGGGCCTTTCAACCTGTCTGTCAACGAGGAATGCGGGCTGCTGGTGGACGGCTTCGACACGCCGCCGATGGTGATGATGGGGCATGCCCTGCCGTACTACGGGCCGCGCATCCAGGAGCAGGGCTATGCCAAGGCCAAGGATCTGCTGGCCTATATCGTCGATACGGATTTTCGCTTTTCGCCGGCGGCGCAGCGCGTACTGGACCGCGAGCGTGACAAGGTCACGCTGCGGCCGCTCGATCTGAAGCATCTTGACCGCGACATCGCCATCCTGCGCGACATCTTCAACGATGCCTGGGCCGGCAACTGGGGCTTCGTGCCGTTCACGCAGGCCGAATTCGGGCAGCTCGGCCAACTGGTGCGCTGGCTGGTCGATCCGGGCTTCGTGCAGATTGCCGAGGTCGGCGGCGAGCCGGTCGCCATGATCGCCGTGCTGCCCAACCTGAACGAGGCGATTGCGGACCTCAATGGCCGCCTGCTGCCCTTTGGCTGGGCCAAGTTGTTGTGGCGGCTGAAGGTGCGCCATCCCAAGGGCGTGCGCGTGGCGCTGCTGGGCGTGCGTCAGCACCTGCAGCGCACCCGGCTGGGCACTGCCTTGGCCATGCTGGTGATCGACGCCGTTCGCCAGACCGGTCTGCGGCGCGGTGTCACGCAGGCCGAGATGTCGTGGATCCTGGAGGACAACCGCGGCATGCGCAGCATCATCGAGTCGCTGGGCAGCCGCTGCTACAAGCGCTACCGCATCTACGGCAAGGCGCTTTGAGCGCCCGCTTTCACGCCGTGGTGCTGGCCGGCGACCGCGGGCCGGACGATCCGGTGGCGCGCCACGCCGGCGCCGCCTGCAAGGCGCTGGTGCCGATCGCCGGCCAGCCGATGCTGCTGCGCGTGCTGGACGCGCTGGCGGCCAGCACGGCGGTCGGCGGGGTGACGCTGATCGGCCCGGCCCGGGAGCAGCTCGCAGCTTGCCCGGCGCTGGTGAAGCGGATCGCCAGCGGCGAGCTGGCCTGGCTGCCGCCGGCGCCCTCGCCCAGCCAGAGTGCGCTGGCGGGTCTCGCCAGCGTGCCGGCGGACACGCCGGTGCTGCTCACGACGGCCGACCACGCCTTGCTGCAGGCCGGTTGGGTCGATGCCTTCTGCGTCGCGGCGCAGGCGACCGGCAAGGATGCGGTCGTCGGCCTGGCGCGCCATGCGATGGTGCAGGCGGCGTTCCCGCAGTCGCGCCGCACGGCGCTGCGTTTTCGGGGCGGCGCCTACTGCGGCTGCAACCTGTTTGCGTTTCTGCGCCCGGACGGCCGGCGGGCGCCCGAGTTCTGGCGCCGTATCGAGCAACAGCGCAAGAAGCCGCATCGGCTGGCGGCGGCGCTCGGGCCAGGCACGCTGCTGGCGTACCTGTGCGGCGGGTTGACCCTGGAGACGGGCCTTGGCCGCCTGTCGCGGCGGGTCGGGGCACGGCTCGGGGCCGTGCTGCTGGACGATCCGCGGGCGGCGGTGGACGTCGATTCGGTGGCCGATTTCGAGCTGGTCGAGCGTCTTCTGAACGGCGCCGGCTGACGGGGGAACATTCGGCCCGGGGCGGGCCTCCCACCGTACCGTCGTTCGGGATGCGGCGCCCGCGCCGCGACCGGGTCTGGGCGCGGGGACGGATCAGGCTTTCGCCACCACCGCCCGGGCAGCCTCCAGATCCCGCGGAAAATCCACTTCGGCCCAGCGCAGGCCCTGGATGGAGCAGGTCTCGACCAGGCCCTCGTCGGCCAAGCGGTCGATCACCGACAGATACCACCAGCGCAGGCCGTCCGGTTCGCGCAGGGCGCGTTCGGCCGCCGCCTGAAAATGCCGTGCCCCGTCAGCGCCGAAGCGCAGCAGGCCGATCGATTCAGCGTCCACCGCGTCCACCGGCAGGTGCTTGCCGATGCGAAGCAGGCGTGCGCCTTCGACGATGACCTTCATGTCGTCGTCGTCGTAATTGGCCTTGCGGTCGATGGTCAGGCGGATCGGTGCCGGCGCTGTCGCCAGCACGCGCTGCACGATTGCAGGTTCGAACACCGTGTCGCCGTTGAGCAGCAGCAGCTCGCCCGCAAAGGCGGCGCGGGCGATCCAACAACTGCCGAGGTTGTCCGCGACCTGAAAGAATGGGTTGAACTGCACCTGCACCGCTTGTCCGGCGTAGTGGGCGGCAATCACCGCCTCGACCGCCTCGCTGGCGTAGCCGGTGACCACCGTGATCGGCCCGACGCCGGCCGCCAGGAGCGCGTCGAGCTGCCACTGCAGCAGCGTCTTGCCGTGCAGGTCGATGAGGCATTTTGGGCGATCGGCGGTAAGGGGCAGCAAACGCCGGCCTTGGCCGGCGCTCAGGATGACGGCCTGCATGGGTTGGATCGAAACTCCACGAGACGGGGCGGGTCGCCATGCGTCCGCCGAATAGATTAAGACAACTCGCGCCCGGCGCAGGGGCCGGTTTGCAGACGTAGAGCGTGGGTCGAGCATTGCTGTCGGCAGGCTCGCACCTGGCGCAGAGCCTAACACAGGCGGGCATTATGGCCGGCCGATGTACGGTGCCTGTCGCGGGTTTGCGGCGCCTGCGGCGGCTGTTCGGTGGCCGCGGCGCCCCGCCAAGCCGGCCGCCGCGGCCTGATAGACTGCCGGCCCGCGATCCCGCCCGAACCGGTTACCCGTCCTCGTCTGTCATGATCCTGAGACGCTATCTGCTGCGCGAGCTGGCGAGCCCGTTTGCGGTGGTTTGCGGCAGCCTGCTGCTGGTTTTTACCGGTTACAGCTCGGCGCGCTTTCTGGGTGAGGCGGCCAGCGGCGCGCTGCCCGGCAGCCTGGCCGCGGTATTGATCGGGTTGAAGCTGTTCATCAGCCTGGACGCCATCGTGCCGATGGCCCTGATGCTGTCGGTGGCGCTCGGCCTGGGGCGCCTGCAGCGCGATCAGGAGACCACTGCCCTGGCAGCCAGCGGCATCGGCGAACGCTGGTTGTTCCATGCGGTGCTGTGGCTGGCGCTGCCGGTGGCGGCGGCGGTGGCCGCAGCCTCCTTGCTGGTGCGCCCGCAGCTGTATCAGAACGTCTACCGGCTGGAGGCCAGCGCCGAGCGCCGCTTCGACCTGACGCGCCTGCCGCCTGGCAGGTTCTATGCCGATTTCACCGGCGGTCTGGTGATGTTCAGCGAAGCGGCCGACGGTGACGAGCGGCTGCAGGTGTTCACCCACGCCGACAGCGGCGGCCAGGCCGATGGGGTGGTGTTTGCCCAACGGGCGCGCCAGCTCACCGACCCCGACGGGCGGCAGGTGGTGGAATTCCTCGACGGCCACTACTACCAGCTCGATCCGGGCACCGGCGACAGCCTGGGCAGCGACATGATCATCAGCTATCGCACGCTGGCGCTGCGCCTGGACGAGGAACAGGCCATCGTGCGCAAGCGCCGCAAGGCCACCGCCAACGGCGAGCTGGCGGCGTCCGCGGACCCGGAGGACACCGCCGAGCTGCAGTGGCGCATCGCGGCGCCTTTCTCAACCGTGCTGCTTGGCCTGCTGGGCGTGCCGATCAGCCGCATGCCGCCGCGGCGCAGCCGCTCCAGCAAGCTGACGGTCGGCCTGCTCGGCTGCATCGTGTACTACAACCTGCTGGCGGTCGTGATGGACGCGGTCGAGAACGGCGAACTGGCGCCGTGGCCGGGGGTGCTGATGGTGCCCCTGATCGGCTGCGCAGTGCTGGCCCTGCTGATTGTGCTGCCGCAGTGGCGCCGCCGCCGCCGATGATTCTCGCCCGCTACATCGCCCGCGCCATGGTGCAGGGCTACCTGCTGGTAGCCCTGGTATTCGTGGCGCTGTTCAGCTTCATCGAGCTGATCCAGCAGCTCGATGATGTCGGGGCGGCCTACCGGATGGCCGATGCCTTCCTGTACGTGCTGATGATGCTGCCGCGCCGCCTGCTGGACGCGACGCCGGTGATCGCCCTGCTGGGCACGCTGGTGCCGCTGGGCCTGCTGGCGGACGGCAACGAGATCCTTGCCATGCGCTCTGCCGGCCTGCCGCTGCGGCGGCTGGTCGGCATGGTGCTGGCGCCGGGCCTGACGCTGCTGCTGCTGATGCTGCTGATTGCGCAGTTCGTGGCGCCGCCGCTGGAGATGCGCGCCGAGCGCATGCGCGCTGCCGCACTGGCCGAAGACGTGTCGGTGGATTTTCGGGGCGGGTTCTGGTCGCGCGACGGGCGCAGCTTCGTCAACGTGGGACGCATGCTGCGCGGGCGCACGCCGTCGGATGTCACGGTGTACGACTTCGACGCCGCCGGCCGGCTGCAACGCTACGTGCACGCGCAGCGCGCCCAGCTTGAGCAGGGCCGCACCTGGCGCCTGCAGGACGTCGTCGTGCGCGAGCTGCTGCCGGCGCCGGCGCGCGGCCACACGCTGGCGCAGCTGGAGTGGGACTCTTTCCTGGACGCCGAGCAGCTGGGCGTGCTGGTGGTTCCGCCGCAGGCCCTGTCGCCGCTGGATCTGTATTTTTACGTGCGCGATCTGCGTGCCCGTAACGAGCGGGTGCCGCAGGAAGAGCTGCGCCTGTGGCAGCAGCTCGCCCAGCCGGTGGTGACGCTGGCCATGATGCTGGTGGCCATTCCGCTGGTGCTGGGCAGCAACCGGTCGAGCACGCTCAGCCGGCGCGTACTGGCCGGCACGGTGGCCGGCATCGGGCTGTATTTCGTCAGCCAGACCCTCGGCTACCTGGGCCTGCTGCTGCATCTGCCGGCGCCGCTGACGGCGCTGGCCCTGCCAACGCTGATCCTGCTGTTTGCCGGGCGCCTGTTACGCGCGCTGCGTTAGGGAAACGCCAGCGCAGCCGGGCTATCAGCGTGCTGAAGCCCGCAGCGCGTCGGCGCGGTCGGTGCGCTCCCAGGTGAAGTCCGCCTCGTCGCGGCCGAAGTGGCCATACGAGGCGCTGGCGCGATAGATCGGCCGCTTCAGATCCAGCATGCGCAGAATACCGGCCGGGCGCAGATCGAAATGCTCGCGCACCAGCCGCGTCAGGACCGCATTGCTGACCTGGCCGGTGCCGAAGGTGTCGACCATGATCGAGGTCGGCTCGGCCACGCCGATGGCGTAGGACACCTGCACCTCGCAGCGCTCGGCAAGACCCGCCGCGACGATGTTCTTGGCCACGTAGCGGGCGGCGTAGGCGGCCGAGCGGTCGACCTTGGACGGATCCTTGCCGGAGAACGCGCCGCCGCCGTGACGGGCCATGCCGCCGTAGGTGTCGACGATGATCTTGCGCCCGGTCAGACCCGCGTCGCCCATCGGCCCGCCGATCACGAAGCGTCCGGTCGGGTTGACATGGATGGTCGGCTTGTCCGCCAGCCAGTCGCCCAGCACCGGCTTGATGATGTGCTCGATCACCGCCTCGCGCAGGTCGGCCTGGCTGATTTCGGGCGCGTGCTGGGTGGACAGCACCACGGTGTCGATATGCACCGGCCGGCCGTCCTCGTAAAGAAAGCTGACCTGGCTCTTGGCGTCCGGGCGCAGCCACGGCAGCATGCCGTTCTTGCGCAGCTCGGCCTGGCGGCGCACCAGGCGGTGGGCGTAGGTGATCGGCGCCGGCATGAGCACGTCGGTCTCGCGGCAGGCATAGCCGAACATCAGGCCCTGGTCGCCGGCACCCATGTCTTCCGGGTCGGCGCGGTCCACGCCCTGGTTGATGTCTGAGGACTGTTTGCCCAGCGCGTTGATGACGGCGCAGGTCTCCCAGTCGAAACCCATGTCCGAGCTGGTGTAGCCGATATCCTTGATGACGCCGCGGATGATGTCTTCGGCTTCGATGTAGACGCCGGGCCGGGTCTTGACCTCGCCCGCCACCATCGCCAGGCCGGTCTTGGTCAGGCTCTCGCAGGCCACGCGGGCGTCCGGGTCCTGCGCCAGGTAGGCATCCAGGATGGCGTCCGAAATCTGGTCGCAGATCTTGTCGGGATGGCCTTCGGATACCGATTCCGAAGTAAACAGGTAGCTGTCGGACATGGGACGATCCCCGTGGCGGGTAGGCGGCGATTCTCGAGGGCCGGCATTAGACCATAGCGCTGTTACCCCTTAAAGCGCACGAAAGACGTGGCTGTGCCCGGCGGTAAGCACCGCGTCCAGCGGCACGTCCCAGGCCCGCCGTGGCAGGCCGTCGATGCGCTGGCTATCGAAGGCAACACCGACCAGGCGCGGCCGGTGCCAGCAAGCCGTACGCACAAAGTCGAAGCTGCGGTCGTAATAGCCACCGCCCATGCCCAACCGGTTGCCGGCCATGTCGAAACCGACCAGCGGCACCAGCACCAGGTCCAGCATGCGCGGTGCCAACCATTCCCGGTGCGGCGTGACGGGTTCGGGAATACCGAAGCGGTTGCGGCGCAGCGGCGCCCCCGGCCACCAAGGCGCGAAATGCAGATAACCGTCCCGCCGCGGGCACAGCACCGGCAGGTAGCAGGCCTTGCCGGCGGCGAATGTGCGCGCCAGTGCGGGCAGCGGATCGATCTCGCCATCAGCCGGCCAGTAGCCGGCGACGCGCGACGCGCGCTGAAAGGCCGGCAGTGCCGACAGCTTTTTGGCTACCGCGGCACTGGCCGCGCGGCGCGCGGATGGGCCGATCCGCCGGCGCCCGGCGCGCAGGCTGCGGCGCAAAGCGCCCAAATCGGCCGGTGCCGCCGCGCCGACGGCCATGAAATCAGGGGGTTCCACCACTTGTGCCGTTGCGGTTCGTCACTCTTGAACCTGATGGTTCAAGGTGGAAGCAGGGGCCGGCCATCAGGCTTCCCGCTACCAGGGCGGTCCTGCACACAGGCCGGCGAACAGCTTCCAAAGCTTGCGCTTTGTGGTTCAAGAAAATGATTGATCCACTCACGAACACCGCAGTGGAACCCGGGCCCATGATTACCCGGAATGGGGCGTCGGCTCAAGTGTGCCCAGGGCGGCGGTCAGGCGCGCCTCGAGCGCGCCCAGCCGTTCGATGGCCGCCGCTTGATCCTGGTGGGCGCTGCGTTCCTTCAGCAGCTCGTTGACCACGTTCAGCGCCACCAGCACCAGCAGGCGGTCGTTGCCGACCACCCGCCCGCCGCGGCGCAGCTCCCGCAGCCGCTCGTTCAGGTAGTCGGCGCTGGCGAGCACGGCCTCCCGCTGTTCGCCGGTGGCGGCGATCACGTACTCGCGTTCGAGTATCCGTACCGCCACGCCCCCGGTATCCCTGCTCATGGCTGCTCCATGTTCTTCAGGCGCGCGATCATGGTCTCGACCCGGCTGCGCGCGGTGTTGGCCTTGTCCATCAACTCGGCGCGCTCGGCAAGCAGCTGCTGATGCCGGGCGCGCATGGCCCGGTACTCCAGAACGAAGCCCTCGATCCGCTGCACGGCGGCCTGCAGGCGTTCTTCAAGCGCCGCCAGTGCCTCGTCCTGCTGTGCCATGGTCTGTGCTCCCGGGATGTCCGACGTGGACAGGGGCCGGCTATGATCTATCAAGCCGGCCGGAAAATGCCGTGCCGAATATTCTCCGGCCAGCACCCGCCTGGCCGCATGTGCACCGGGCCCGACCGCACCGCCATCAACCAGCCGCCAGCCACGTCATGTCCCCCAAAGAATTCGCCGCCCGCCGCCGCGCCCTGATGCAGCAGATGGACGGCGGCATCGCCATCGTCCCGACCAATCCGCACCACCTGCGCAACCGCGACACGGAGTTTCCGTTCCGTCCGGACAGCGATTTTCAGTACCTGACCGGCTTTGCCGAGCCGGAGGCGGTGGCGGTGCTGATCCCGGGCCGGCCGCAGGGCGAGTACATCCTGTTCTGCCGCGAGCGCGACCCGGCCAAGGAGACCTGGACCGGCCGCCGCGCCGGGCCGGAAGGCGCGCGCGCGCACTTCGGCGCCGACGACGCATTCCCGATCGCGGATCTGGACGACATCATGCCGGGCCTGCTGGAGAACCGCGGCAAGGTGTTCTACAGCCTGGGCGCGCACGGCGAGTTCGATCAGCGCGTGCTGGGCTGGGTCAACAGCCTGCGCGCCAAGGTGCGGGCGGGCATCCACGTGCCCAGCGAGTTCGTGGACCTGGGGCATCTGCTGCATGACCTGCGCCTGTTCAAGAGCGCGGCCGAGATGAAGCTGATGCGCCGCGCGGCCGACATCTCCGCCGCCGCCCACTGCCGCGCCATGCGCGTGTGCCGGCCGGGCATGTGGGAGTACCAGATCGAGGCCGAGCTGCGGCACGAGTTCATCCGCGAGGGCGCGCGCCTGCCGGCCTACGAGCCGATCGTCGGCGGCGGCGCCAACGGCTGCATCCTGCACTACGTGGAAAACAACGCCCGCCTGAACGATGGCGAGCTGCTGCTGATCGACGCCGGGTGCGAGCTGGACTGCTACGCCGCCGACATCACGCGCACCTTCCCCATCAACGGCCGCTTCAGCGAGGAGCAGAAGGCCCTGTATGAAATCGTGCTGGATGCCCAGTACGCCGCCATCGACAAGGTGCGTCCCGGCAACCACTGGAACGAGCCGCACGAGGCGGCGGTGCAGGTGCTGACCGCCGGCCTGCTGCGGCTTGGCATCCTCAAGGGCGAGCTCGGGCAGCTGATCGAGGAAGGCGCCTACCGGCCCATGTACATGCACCGCACGGGCCACTGGCTGGGCATGGACGTGCACGACGTGGGCGAGTACAAGCTCGGTGACGCCTGGCGGGTGTTCGAGCCGGGCATGGTCACCACGGTCGAGCCGGGCCTGTACATCGCCGCCGGGACGCCGGGGGTGGCCAAAAAGTGGTGGAACATCGGCATCCGCATCGAGGACAACGTGCTGGTCACCCGCCGCGGGCACGAGATCACCACCGGCGGCGTGCCCAAGACCGTGGCCGACATCGAGGCCCTGATGGCGGGCGCATGAACGCGGACTGCGATGTGCTGATCGCCGGCGCCGGACCGGCCGGCGCGGCGCTGGCCTGTGCGCTGGCACCGCTGCCGCTGCGGGTGTGGCTGGTCGATGCCGCGCCGCCACCGACGCCCGGGCAGCCGGACCGGCGCGCCCTGGCCCTGGGACTGGGCAGCCAGCGCATCCTGCAGGGCCTTGGCGCGTGGTCGGCACTGGCGCCGCAGGCGGCGCCAATCGCGCGGCTGGAAGTCACCGAAGCAGGTTGGCCGGGCGTGACCCGCATGACGGCGGCGCAAATCGGCGCGCCAGCGCTCGGCTGGGTGGTGGGCGATCTTGCCCTGCAGCGGGCGCTGCTGGCGCGCGTCGCGGGCAGCGCAGTGCAGCAGCGCGCGGCGGCGGTGACGGCGCTGGCGCCGCGCGAGGGTGGGCTTGGGGTCACCCTCAGCGGAGCCGATGGCGACACGCTCATCCGCACGCGCCTGCTGGTGGCGGCCGACGGCAGCGAGTCGACCGTGTGCCGGCTCGCCGGGCTGGCGCGCCACGGCCAGGAACTGCCCGAAAGCGTGCTGCTGGCGCAGCTGAGTACCGATCGGCCCCACGCCGGCACCGCGCACGAGCGCTTTGCCGCCAGCGGACCGATGGCGCTGCTGCCCGGCTGCGCGCCGGGCGACTACACGCTGGTCTGGACCCTGCCGCACGAGCGCGCCGACGACCTGGCCGCACTCCCGGCGCGGCATCTGGCGCCGATCGCGCAGGAAGCCTTCGGCTGGCGGGCCGGCAAGTTCCTGGGCTTGTCGAATCCGCGCAGCATCCGGCTGGCGCACAGCTGGCTCGGGCAGGCGACCGGCGAGCGGGTGCTGGCCATCGGCAACGCCGCCAACACGCTGCACCCGATCGCCGCGCAGGGCTTCAACCTTGGCCTGCGCGACGTGGCGGCGCTGGCCGGGCTGCTGGCGGATGCGGCGGCGGGCGCGACTGATCCGGGCGCCGCCAGCCTGCTGGTGGCGTATCAGGGTGCGCGCCAGGACGACTGGCGGCAATTGCGGCAGGTCACCGGCTGGCTGCCGCGACTGTTCGAGAACCCGGCCCCGCCGCTGGCGGGCGCCCGTGGACTCGGGCTGGCGGCACTCGACCTGCTGGCCCCGCTCAAGCGGCGCCTGATGAGGCGCGCCATGGGTCTTGGCGGCGCGCAAAACCGCCTGCAACGGGGCAGCTGGCCATGAGCGACTGCGAGGTGCTGATCGTCGGCGCCGGCATCACCGGCGCCACGCTGGCGCTGGCGCTGGCCGACGCGGGTATCGCGGTGACGGTGCTGGACCGGGAGGCGCCGCCGCCGCTGCCGGCGCCGGGACAGCCGCTCGATGTGCGCGTCAGTGCCATCCACGCCGCCGCCGCCGGACTGCTGGAGCGCCTGGGCGCCTGGCCGCGGCTGCCTGCCGCCTGCCGGGCACCGTTTGGCCGCATCGAGGTATGGGACGCCGGTTCACGCGGCAGCATCCGCTTCGACAGCGCGCAAATCGGCCAGCCGTGGCTCGGATGGATCGCCGAGAACCGGGCCGTGGTCGCGGCGCTGCACGCACGCCTGGCGCAGCTGCCGGCGGCGCGCGTGCTCGCCCCGGCCGTGCTGGAGGACTGGGAGGTCCGGGCGGACCGCGCGATCGTGCGCCTTGGTGATGGCCGCGAACTGACGGCGCGCCTGCTGGTCGGCGCTGACGGTGGGGGCTCGCCGCTGCGCCTGCGGGCCGGCATCGCCGTGGCAAGCCAGGACTTCGGGCAGTGCGCGCTGGTCGGTCACGTCGCCACCGAACGCCCGCACGGGGACGTCGCGCGCCAGCGTTTTCTGCCCGGCGGACCGCTGGCGTTTCTGCCGCTGGCCGATGGCCGCTGCTCGATCGTGTGGTCCACCACGCCGCTGCAGGCGCAGCGCCTGGCGGCACTGCCGGCGGACGAGTTCATGCTGGAACTCGGACTCGCCTTCGAGCATCGGCTGGGCCAGATCACGGCCATCGGCGAGCGGGCCGTCATCCCGCTGCGCGGCCTGGAAGCGGACCGCTATGTCGGCCCCCGGCTGGCGCTGATCGGCGACGCGGCGCATGTGGTGCATCCGATGGCCGGCCTGGGAGCGAATCTTGGCATCGGCGACGCGGCGGCACTGGCGCGCCTGGTGATCGCCGCCCGGCGCGGCGGGCGCGATCCGGGGCTGCTCCAGACGCTGCGTCCTTACGAGCGGGCGCGGCGCAGCCAGAATCTGCCGGTGGTTGAGGCCATCGTCGGCCTGCACCGGCTGTTCACGGCTGGCGCCGCGCCGCTGCGCGCCCTGCGCGGCGCGGGGCTGCTGGCGGTGGACCGGGCCGATCCGCTCAAACGGCTGCTGACGGAGGCCGCCTGCGGCCTGGCGGACGAGGCATTCGGATAAGGAAGCGCTGAAATATTCAGCGCTTCCACAAGCCGGCCGGTCCCCGGTATTCGCGGCCAGGGCGCGCTCCCACACTCCTACATCCTTGTGCGCGGGAGACCCGCCTCGGGGCCGAATGCGCCCGTCCGGACCGGCGTGGCACCCGTCAGCCGGACAGCGACCGGCCAAGCCGAAGGGCGAGCGTTTGCGCCAGGCGCTCGCCGATCCGCTGCGGGTCCGCTGCGGCCGGTGCCAGCGTGCGCAGGTCCGTCACCGCGAGTCCGGCGTAGCCACAGGGGTTGATGCGGTCGAAGCGCGCCAGATCCATGGCCACGTTCAGGCTCAGGCCGTGATAGCAGCAAGCCCGGCGCACGCGAAGCCCCAGCGCGGCGATCTTGGCGCCGGCCACGTACACGCCCGGCGCGCCGGCGCGCCGCTCGCCGGCGATGCCCAGCGTCGCCAGAAGATCGATGACCGCCTGCTCGAGCGTGCTCACCAGCGTCTTGACGCCCAGATCGGCGCGTTTCAGATCGAGCAGCGTGTACAGCACGACCTGCCCCGGCCCGTGGTAGGTGACCTGCCCGCCGCGGTCGCAGTGCACGACCGGGATGTCGCCGGCGTCGAGCACGTGCTCGGTCCGGCCGGCCAGCCCCAGCGTGAACACCGGCGGGTGCTCGACCAGCCACAGCTCATCCGGCGTGGCCGCGTCGCGCCGGTCGGTGAAGTCCTGCATCGCGGCCAGACAGGTGGCGTAATCCACCTGCCCCAGCCGGCGCAGGCGCAGCCCGGTCACTGGGCGCGCAGGTCGGCCTTGAAGGCCTGGTAGGCGTCCCACACGCGCCGCCAGGCCGGACCCGGCCGGCCGTCGCCGACCGGTGCGCCGTCGAGCTGCGTGACCGCCAGCACTTCCCTGGTGGAGCTCGACAGCCAGATCTCATCCGCCGCCAGCAGTTCCTTCAGGCGCAGCGGGCGCTCGTCGACCCGCAGGTCGACCTGCGCCGCCAGCTCCAGCACCAGATCGCGGGTGATGCCGTGCAGCAGCCAGTTGCTCGGCGGCGGCGTGAGCACCGCGCCGTCGATGACGGCGAACAGGTTGGCGGCGGCACCCTCGGTGACCCAGCGGCCGCGGTGCAGGATGGCCTCGTCGGCGCCGGCGTCGATGGCCTGCTGGCGCAGCATGGCGGCGCCCTGCAGCGAGATCGACTTGATCTGGCACCACTGCCAGCGGATGTCGGCCAGGCTGATGGCTTTCAGGCCCCGCTCGACCTGTTCGGCCGGCACCGGCTTGAGTGCGCGCGGCATGGCAAACACCGTCGGCGGGCAGTCCGGGAAGGCGTGGTCGCGCGGCGCCACGCCGCGGGTGACCTGCAGGTAGACGGACGCATCGCCGCCGCCGTGGCGGGTCAGCAGTTCGGCCAGGATGTCCGCCCAGCGCTGGGCCGGGTACGGGTTGGCGATGCGCGCCTCGGCCAGGCTGCGCTCCAGGCGCGCGATGTGCGCGTCCAGGCGCAGGTAGTGCCCACCGTAGGCCGGGATCACCTCGTACACGCCATCGCCGTAGATGAAGCCGCGGTCCAGCGGATGCACGCGCGCCTGCGACAGCGGCATGAAGGCGCCGTCGAAATGGACCGTGATGTCGGCCTCGTTGGGCAGGGCGACGCTCACCGGCTCATTCCTGCCACCACAGGCGGGCGGCGTCGATGGCGCGCCTGAAAATGTTGCCCTCCTCGACCTCGGCCAGCGCCACCAGCGGGCGCTCCATCAGGACCTCGTCGCCGAGCTTCACCCGCAGCGTGCCCTGCGTCGAGCCCTTGGCCACAGGCGCGGTCAGGCGCGGCGCCACTTCCACCGAAGCGGCCAGTTCGGCGTATTTGCCGCGCGGCACGGTGATGTAGGCATCGTCGGCCAGGCCGAGCGGCACCGCACGCTCCTGCCCGCCGAACACCGGTGCGTCGGTGCGCTTCTCGCCGGCCGGATACAGGCGGTGGGTCTCGTAGAAGCGGAAACCCCAGTTGAACAGGGCCTGCGCTTCCTGGAAGCGCGAGCGGTCGCTGGCGCTGCCCATGACAACCGCGATCAGGCGCATGTCCTCGCGCTTGGCGGAGGTCACCAGGCAGTAGCCGGCGGCCTCCGTGTAGCCGGTCTTGAGGCCATCGACGCTCGCGTCCCAGAACAGCAGGCGGTTGCGGTTCGGCTGCGTGATGTTGTTCCAGGAGAACGACTTGAGCGCGTACCACGGGTAGTAGTCCGGGAAATCACGGATGGTGGCGGCCGCCAGATGCGCCATGTCGAGCGGGCTGGAGTAGTGGTCGTCCGCCGGCAGGCCGTGCGAGTTCACGAAGTGGGTCTGTGTGAGCCCCAGGCGCTTGGCGTGGGCGTTCATCAGGTCGGCGAATGCCGCCTCGGTGCCGGCCATGTGCTCGGCCAGCGCCAGCGTGGCGTCGTTGCCGGACTGGGTCAGCACTCCATGCACCAGCACCTCCACCGGCACCGGCTTGGCCGGGTCGATGAAGCTGCGCGAACCGCCGGTGCGCCAGGCCTCGGCACTGATGGTGATTTCCTCATCCAGCTTCAGATCGCCCTTCTTGAGCGCATCGAAGGCGACGTAGGCGGTCATGATCTTGGTCAGGCTGGCCGGCGGTTGCGGCACTTCCGGGTCCTTGGCGGTCAGTATCTGGCCGGTGTAGTAGTCGTACAGCAGGTAGCTGCGGGCGGCTAGCTGGGGTGCGCTCGGCACCGGTATGGCAGCGTTGGTGGCGCCAACTGCGAAAAACATCAGGCCGACTGCGCGGCGCACAAGGGCATATCCGGATTGCATGGTGACTCTTGAGTAAATGAGCGGTGCCGCTGAGCGGCAATTGGCCGACGAAAGCGGCGTTATCTGAATTCCGAATCCTGACGATGCGGGTGGGTCACGGCGCCGGCAGGCGCAGCGCCGACAGGCCAAGCGCCCCGAGCCGGGCCACGGTCTGTTCCACCAGCGCCTGCGGCAGTGGGCCGACCCGTACCCGGTGCAGCCAGCGATTTTCGCTGTTGGCCGGCTGCACGCTGACCGGTGTCGACACTTCGCCACGCAAGCGACTGGCCAGCCGGTGGGCCGCGGCGGCCTCGCCAAAGGCGCCGACCTGCAGGTAGACCCGCTCGCCGGGCAGTGGTTGCGCGCCCGGCGCTGCGCTGGCCGTGATGAGCGCCGGTGCAGGCGATCCGCCGGGCAGCACGGCGCGCACCTCGACCGGTCCGCTGCCGTGGTTGACCAAGCCCAGCTTGGCCGCGGCGACATAGGACAGATCGATCAGCCGGTCACGTCTGAACGGTCCGCGATCGTTGATTCTAACGACCACGCTGCGGCCGTTGTTCAGATGCGTGACCCGCACGTAGCTCGGGATGGGCAGGGTCGGATGCGCGGCGGTCATGGCCAACATGTCGTAGCGCTCGCCGTTGGCGGTTGGGCGGCCGTGGAACTCGCGCCCGTACCAGCTGGCGGTGCCGCGCGCCTGATAGCCAGCGGCGCTGGCCAGCGGCCGAAACGAGGCTCCCCGCACTTCATACGGGCGCAGGCACGGCTGGCACAGCGGCTCGGCGCGCGGCACGGCGTCGGGGATGGCGTCGATGTCCACCGCCGCGGTGGGCGGGCCATCCTTGCGGTAATCCGGCCCGGGTCGGCTGCCGGGACCGGCGCAGCCGGCCAGGCACAGCGCCACCAGCACCGCCAGCCGGGCAACGACGTCGCAATCACGGAGCGGGCGGGCGCCGCGCACCGATGGCGGCCGCCAGTTGCGTGACCGCCATCGCGTACAGCGCGCTGTGGTTGTAGCGGGTGATGGCGTAGAAGTTCTGGAAGCCCAGGTGGTACTCGTCGCCCTGCTCGGCCTCCAGGCGGATCAGCGCCGCCTTGCGCGAGCCGGGGGCCGCGCCCGGCGCGCTGACGCCGCTGGCCAGCAGCTGGCTCACGGTGTGCTTCAGGGCCGGGTCGGTCCCGCCCAGGCTCGCCGCGGCGGGCGTTGCCGTGGCCGTGGCCGTGATCGGCTGGCCCGGCTCCCAGCCGTGGCGGCGCAGGTAGTTGGCCACGCTGCCGATGGCGTCGGCCGGGCTGCCGAGCAGGTCGCGCCGGCCGTCCTGGTCGAAATCCACCGCGTAGGCGCGGTAGCTGGACGGGATGAACTGCGGCAGGCCGAGCGCGCCGGCGTAGGAGCCGGTTACGCCCGCGGCGTCGAGGCGCTCCTCGCGCCCAAGCAGCAGCAGCTCGCGCAGTTCGCGGCCAAAAAAGGCGCTGCGCGGCAGGCCGGCGATGGTCAGCGTGGTCAGTGCATCGAGCGCCCGGTAACGGCCGGTGACGGCCCCATAGCGGGTCTCGACGCCGATGATGGCGGTGATGATCGACGCCGGCACGCCATGCTCGCGCTCGGCGCGGGCCAGCAGGTCGGCATGCTGGCGCCAGAACTCGACCCCGCCGTCGATGCGCTGCTGGGTCATGAAGATCGGCCGGTAGCGGTACCAGGGCATCTTCTCGGCCGGTCGGGTAATGGCATCGACGATGCTCTGCTGGAACTGCGCGCCGGCCAGCAGGCCCTCGACCTCGGCGCGCGCGAAGCCGTCCTGGCTGACCAGGGAATCGGCTACAGCCTGCAAGGACGGATGTTCGGCCAGTGGCACGGCCGACGCAGGCGCGGCGCTGCCCAGCGCCAGCAGCAGGGCGAACGCGCGCCTCATGCCGGCCACAGTTTGCGATGGGCGCGGATGCTCATGAGCATGCCGAAACCGAGCATCAGGGTAACCATCGAAGTGCCTCCGTAGCTGACCAGCGGCAGCGGCACTCCGACCACCGGGAGCACGCCGCTGACCATGCCGATATTGACCACAACATAAACGAAAAACGTGCACACCAGTCCGCCGCCCAGCAGCCGCCCGAAGCCGTCGCTGGCCTGCGCCGCGATGTGCATGCCGCGGCCGATGATAAAGCCGTACAGCAGCAGCAGGCCGATGGCGCCGAGCAGGCCGAACTCCTCGCCGAACACCGCGAACACGAAGTCGGTGGCGCTCTCGGGCAGGAATTCCAGGCGCGTTTGCGTGCCCTCCAGCCAGCCCTTGCCGTAGAAACCGCCGGAGCCGATGGCGATCGTGGACTGGATGATGTGATAGCCGGTGCCCAGCGGATCGCGCTGCGGGTCGAAAAGCGTCAGCACGCGCTGGCGCTGGTAATCGTGCATGCCAAACAGCCACATCAACGGCGCAGCGGCGGCCGCAAGACCGGCGAAAAGGCCAATCACCTGCCAGCTCAGGCCGGCCAGAAACAGCACCGACAGGCCGGCCGCCGCCACCAGCAGCGCGGTGCCAAGGTCCGGCTGGACGGCGATCAGCACCACCGGCAGCAGCGCCAGTGCGCCGCTGGCCAGAATGTCACGCGCCGTCGGCGGCAACGGGCGGTCGCTCAGGTAGCGCGCCACCATCATCGGCACGGCCAGCTTGGCCAGTTCCGAGGGCTGGAAACGCAGCGGCCCGAGCTCCAGCCAGCGCTGCGCGCCGTGGCCGATGACGCCGATGGCGTCGACCACCAGCAACAGCAGCACCGTGAGCAGATAAATCGGCGCCGCCAGGCGCTGCAGCCAGCCAACCGGGACCTGCGCCACCGCTACCAGCAGCAGTAGGCCGAGCGCCACTCTGAAGCCCTGGTTTTTCACCGCCGGCAGGGCTTCTGCGCCGGCACTGTAGGCCAGCAGCAGGCCAATGGTGCACAGGCCAAGCAGGCCGATCAGCAGCGCCCAATCGATGGCGGTCCGCCGCCACAAGGCGAGCCAGGGGTTCATGTGCCTCCCGGGCGCGCCAGCCAGGCATCCAGCACCTGCCGCGCCACCGGCGCGGCGGTGCCGCTGCCCGAGCCGCCATGCTCGACGATCACCGACAGTGCGACGCGCGGCGCTTCCAGCGGCGCGAAGGCGATGAACAGGGCGTGGTCGAGCAGGTGCCGGGCCACGTTGCGGCCGCGGTCATCCGCACGCTGGCTCATGGCGAACACCTGCGCCGTGCCGGTCTTGCCGGCGGCACTGTAGGGCGCACCGGCGAGCGCGCGAAAGGCAGTGCCGCCGGGCGAAACCACGGCCTGCATGGCATCGGTCACGATCTGCCATTGCTCGACGGTGACCTGCGACAGCCGGTCGGGTACTGCCGCCGGCTGCCCAAGCGGTGCCGGAACCAGTCGTGGCGAGGGCGTTTGGCCGCGGCTGGCCAGCAATGCGGTGGCGTAGGCCAGCTGCAGCGGCGTGGCGGTGTTGTAGCCCTGACCGATGCCGGCGATCAGGGTCTCACCCGGGTACCAGGGCGCCTTGCGGGCACGGCGTTTCCAGTCCCGCGACGGCAGCAGGCCGGCCTGCTCGCCGGGCAGGTCAATGCCGGTGCGCGCTCCCATCCCGAAGCGGCTCAGCTGCTCGTGCATGCGGTCGATGCCCAGCTTCAGGGCCAGATCATAGAAATACACGTCGCAGGACTGCGACACGGCCCGCAGCAGCTCCATACGGCCGTGGCCGTGGCGCTGCCAGCAGCGGTAGCGGTGCGGGGAATTGCCCAGCCTGTACCAGCCGGGACACCAAACGTGACTGGTCGGGGTGACCGCCCCGCTGACCAGCCCGGCCAGCCCCATCAACGGCTTGATGGTGGAGCCGGGCGGGTACAGGCCGCGCAGCGCGCGGTCGGTCAGCGGCCGCTCGGGATTGTCCATCAGGCCGCGGTAATCGGCGCTGCCGATACCGCCGACGAACAGATTCGGATCGAAGGCCGGTTCGCTGACCATGGCCAGCACCTGGCCGCTGGTCGGGTCGATGGCCACCACGGCGCCCGGGCGCTGCGCCAATGCGGCCTGCGCCGCCCGCTGCAGGTCGATGTCCAGTGCCAGCCGCAGCGGCGTGCCTGGCTGGGCGCGGGTGCGATCGAGTACCCGCAGTCGCCGCCCGTGGGCGTCCACTTCCACCTGCTGGTAACCGACCCGGCCCTGCAGCAGCGCGTCGTAGGATTTCTCGACGCCCGTCTTGCCGATGCTGTCGGAGGCGCGCTGCTCGGCGCTGGCCTGCGCCAGTTCCGCTTCGCTGATGCGCCCGACGTAACCGACCACGTGCGCGGTCAAGGGGCCGAGCGGGTAGTGGCGCGACAGATCGCCGCGCAACTCGACGCCGGGGAATTGATGACGGTGAGCGGCAAAGCGCGCCGCCTCGGTGTCGTCGAGGTTGCGGCGCAGCACCAGCGCCTCGAAGCGCGGGCGGGTGCGCCGCAGGCTGGCGAAGCGCTCCAGGTCGGCCGGGCGCAGCTCGATCAGGCGCCCGAGTCCGGCCAGCGTAGCGGCCGTGTCCGGCACGTTCTCGGGCGTCAGATACAGGCTGTAGCTGGATACGTTCTCGGCCAGCAGCGTGCCGTTGCGGTCGGTGATGACGCCCCGCGCCGGCGCGATCACCTCGGCGCGGATGCTGTTGTTACGGGAAGCGGTGGCGTAGCGGTCGTGCTGCAACACCTGCAGGAACGCCAGGCGCAGCAGCAGACCGCCGCCGGCCAGCGCCATCAGGCCGAGCAGCAGCGCCGCGCGGCTCCGGAACAGGCGCAGTTCGGCGGCCGGATCCTTGATGGTCTGCTGACGGCGCACCATGGGCTCAGCGGCTGGCGCGGCGACGCAGGTCGCGCAGGGTCAGGAACAGCCACGGCCACGCCAGCGCCCCGCTGAGGGCAGGCAACAGCATGCCGGCCGACACCGGCCGCCCGCTGCTGCCGGTCACCAGCGCCACGATCAGTTGCTGCACCAGCAGCAGCGGCACCAGCAGCAGGGCCTGCTGCCACAACGGCAACACGCGCAGGCGCTGATGCTCGGCCAGCACGGCGGCCGCCACCACCGCCAGCGCCAGCGCATGCTGGCCCAGCGGCGCGCCGGTGAGCGCGTCCTGCATCAGGCCCAGCGTAAAGCCGGCGGTTATCCCCACCCGATCCGGCTGGGCCAGGCACCAGTAGGCCAGGACCAGGGCCAGCCAGGGTGGCTGCCAGGCCACCGCCCAGGCCGGTATCGGTGCCGAGAGCAGCAATCCTGCCGCCAGCAGGCTGGCGGCGATGGCCATGCTGCGGGGCGCTACCGGCACGGCGCTCATGGGGCTGGGGCGGCCGGCGCGGGGCCGGGCTCGGCGGGTGCCGGCTGCGCCGCCGGCCACACCAGCAGCACCTCCTGGATGCGGTCCACGCGACCACGCGGCGTGGCCTGGACTTCGGCGAACTCGCCTTCGCCGACGCGGTTCACGCTGCTGACCGTCGCCACCGGCAGGTCCGGCGGGAACACATCGTCCAGCCCGGACGTCACCAGCGCGTCGCCCACTTCGATATCGACGTGGTTCGGCAGGTACGGCAGGTCGAGCGCACCGATCGGTCCGCGCCCCACGGCGATGGCGCGCACGCCGCTGCGGACCGACTTGACCGGAATGGCGTGCCGGCTGTCGGTGATCAGCAGCACCTGGCTGGTCTGCGCCGCCACGTGCAGCACCTGGCCGACCACGCCGTCGGCATCGAGCACCGGCTGGCCGATGAACACGCCCTGCAGGGAGCCCTTGTCGATCTGGATCTGCCCGATGTAGGGGTCCAGGCCGACCTTGACCGTGCCGGCGATCAGCGCCCGCAGCGGCTGCTGCGTGTGCGCCAGCGAATCGAGCAAAGCACGCAGGCGGCGGTTCTCCGCCTGCAGGGCATCCAGCGTCTGCACCTGAAGATGCAGGCGCAGGTTCTGCTCGCGCAGGGCGGCGGTCTGCGCGCGCAGGGCGGCGCGCTCGCGCAGGTTGTCGGTGCCCCAGGCCCAGGCGCGAAACGGCAGATCGATGGCCTGCTGCATCGGATGCAGCACCGTCAGCAAGGCGCTGCGCAGCGGCAGCAACCGCGGACCGCGCTGATCCAGAAACAGCAACAGCACTGCCGCCAGCGTTGCCAGCAGCAGGCGCAGCGCCAGCGACGGGCGGCGCCGGAACAGGCTAGGCATGGGGCATGCGATGCTGGCGCGCGACCGGATGGGCCGCGCGGGCTCACTCCTCGTCGAAGATGTCGGTGACCTGGTCGATGAAGTCGAGCGCCATCTCGCCGCCTTTAGCCACGCACAGCATGGGCTCCTCGGCCACTACCACCGGCAGCCCGGTTTCTTCCGAGAACAGCTTGTCGATGCCGCGCAGCAGGGCACCGCCGCCGGTCAGCACCATGCCGCGCTCGGCGACGTCGGCCGACAGTTCGGGCGGGATCTGTTCGAGCGCCTTGCGCAGGCCGGCGACGATCCCGTGCAGGGGGTCCTGCAGCGCCTCGAGCACCTCGTTGCTGTTGAGCGTGAAGCTGCGCGGCACGCCCTCGGCCAGGTTGCGGCCGTTGACCTGGATTTCCAGCACCTCGTTGCCCGGATAGGCCGAGCCGATCTGGTGCTTGATGGTCTCGGCCGTGGACTCGCCGATCAGCGTGCCGTAGTTGCGGCGCACGTAGTTGATGATGGCATCGTCGAACTTGTCGCCGCCGATGCGCACCGACTCCGAATAGACCAGGCCGTTCAGCGAGATGACGGCGATCTCGGTGGTGCCGCCGCCGATGTCGATGATCATCGAGCCGGTGGCCTCGCTGACCGGCAGCCCGGCGCCGATGGCGGCGGCCATGGGTTCCTCGATCAGATATACTTCGCGCGCTCCGGCACCGAGCGCAGATTCACGAATGGCGCGCCTTTCCACCTGCGTGGAGCCGCACGGCACGCCCACCACCACGCGCGGGCTGGGCCGGAAAAATCCGCGTTCGTGCACCTTGCGGATGAAGTGCTGCAGCATCTTCTCGGTGACGTAGAAATCCGCGATCACGCCGTCCTTCAAGGGTCGGATGGCGGTGATGTTGCCGGGCGTGCGACCGAGCATCCGCTTGGCCTCGATGCCCACCGCCTGGATCACCTTGCGGCCGTTGGTGCTGGCGCCGTGGCGGATGGCCACCACGGAAGGCTCCTGCAGCACGATGCCGCGTCCACGCACCGACACCAGCGTGTTGGCGGTGCCAAGGTCGATGGCAAGATCGCTCGAAAAAAGCCCGAACAGTTTTTTGAACATCAGTGGGTCCGACCGGCCTCTAAGATATTGGAACGGCAACAAAATGCCGAGACGCCGCAATCTAGCAACGGCGCCCGGCATTCACAACCAGCGGCGAGGAACAGGGTGTCGATAAGCAGCGACGAGGTGCGCAAGGTGGCGCATCTGGCCCGCATCGAGGTGTCGGCCGAGCAGCTGACGACGTATGCGGCCGAATTGAGCACTATTCTGGAACTGGTGGCCCAGCTGGACAGTGCCGACACTGCGCAGGTGCCCCCCCTGGCCCATCCGATCGACGCCAGCCAGCGCCTGCGCGCCGACGCCGTCGCCGAAACCGACCAGCGGCGCCGCTTTCAGGCCATCGCACCGGCGGTGCGGGACGGCCTGTATCTGGTGCCAAAGGTCATCGAATGAGCGCAGTTTACACCCCGCGGCAGGCCTGACCCATGCTCGACCAGACCCTGACCGAACAGGCCGCCGCACTGCGCCGGGGCGATTATTCGGCGACCGAACTGACGGCCGCCTACCTGGCCCGCATCGGCGCCCGAAACGCCGCGCTGAACGCCTTCATTACCGTGACGGCCGGGGCGGCGCATCAGGCCGCGGCGGCCGCCGATGCGGCGCTGGCCGGCGGCGAGGCGCCGCCGCTGACCGGCATCCCGATCGCCCACAAGGACATCTTCTGCACCGACGGCGTGCGCACCAGCTGCGCCTCGCGCATGCTGGACAACTTCATCGCGCCCTACGACGCCACCGTGGTGCGGCGCCTGGCCGCCGCCGGGGCGGTGATGCTGGGCAAGACCAACATGGACGAGTTCGCCATGGGCTCGTCGAACGAGACCTCGTTCTACGGCCCGGTGCGCAACCCCTGGGATCCGGATCGGGTGCCCGGCGGCAGCAGCGGCGGTTCGGCGGCGGCGGTGGCGGCCGGCCTGTGCAGCGCGGCCACCGGCACCGACACGGGCGGCTCGATCCGCCAGCCGGCGGCGCTGACCGGCATCTGCGGCCTGAAGCCCACCTACGGCCGGGTGTCGCGCTACGGCATGATCGCCTTTGCCTCCTCGCTGGACCAGGCCGGGCCGATGGCGCGCTCGGCGGCCGACCTGGCGCTGCTGCTGCAGGCCATGGCCGGCTTCGACGAACGCGACTCGACCAGCATCGACCGGCCGGTGCCGGATTACCCGGCGGCGCTGGAGGCGCCCCTGACCGGCCTGCGCATCGGCCTGCCGGCGGAGTATTTCAATGCCGGCCTGGAGGCCGCCGTCGGCGACGCCGTGCGCGCCGCACTCACCGAACTCGAACGCCTGGGCGCGCAACTGGTCGACCTCACGCTGCCGCATACGGCGCTGTCGGTGCCGGCCTACTACGTGGTCGCGCCGGCCGAGGCCTCGTCGAATCTCGCCCGCTACGACGGCGTGCGCTACGGCTACCGGGCCGACAATCCGGCCGACCTGACCGATCTGTACAAGCGCAGCCGCAGCGAGGGCTTCGGCGCCGAGGTCAAGCGGCGCATCCTGATCGGCACCTATGTGCTGTCGGCCGGCTACTACGATGCCTATTACCTGAAGGCCCAGCGCGTGCGACGGCTGATTCGTGAAGACTTTCTGAGCGCCTTCGGGCAGGTGGACCTCATCGCCGCGCCGACCACGCCGCAGCCGGCCTTTCGCCTAGGCGAGAAGCAGCACGACCCGGTCGCCATGTACCTGTCGGACATCTACACCATCGCGGCGAATCTGGCCGGCCTGCCGGCGCTGTCGGTGCCGTGCGGCCTGGTGCAGGGCCTGCCGGTGGGGCTGCAACTGATCGGGCGCGATTTCGACGAGGCGCGGTTGCTCAACGTCGCCCACCGCTACCAGCAGGTGACCGACTGGCACACGCGCCGCCCGCCGGAGACCCGAGCATGAGCGCCTGGGAAAGCGTCATCGGCCTTGAGGTGCACTGCCAGCTGGCCACCCGCAGCAAGCTGTTCTCGGGCGCCGCCACGGCCTACGGCGCCGAGCCCAACACGCAGGCCTGCGCGGTCGATCTGGCCCTGCCGGGCGTGCTGCCGGTGCTCAACCGCGAAGCGGTGGCGATGGCCATCAAGTTTGGTCTTGCCATCGGCGCGCAGATCGCGCCGCGCTCGGTGTTCGCGCGCAAGAACTACTTCTACCCGGACCTGCCCAAGGGTTACCAGATCAGCCAGTACGAGCTGCCGATCGTCGCGGGCGGCCATCTGGACATCACGCTGCCGGACGGCGGCGAAAAGCGCATCGGCATCACCCGCGCGCATCTGGAGGAAGACGCCGGCAAGTCCCTGCACGAGGACTTTCACGGCCTGACCGGCATCGACCTGAACCGCGCCGGCACGCCGCTGATCGAGATCGTCTCGGAGCCGGAGCTGTCCAGCGCCGCCGAGGCGGTGGCGTACCTGAAAAAACTGCACGCGCTGGTGCGGTACCTGGAAATTTCCGACGCCAACATGCAGGAAGGCTCGTTCCGCTGCGATGCCAACGTGTCGGTGCGCCGGGTCGGCGACAGCAAGCTCGGCACGCGCGCGGAACTGAAAAACATCAACTCGTTCCGCTTCGTGGAGCGCGCCATCGAGGTCGAGATCGAGCGCCAGATCGAGCTGCTGGAAAGCGGCGGCCGGGTGGTGCAGGAAACCCGCCTGTACGACGCCGACCGCAACCAGACGCGCGCCATGCGCGGCAAGGAAGAGGCCAACGATTACCGCTACTTCCCGGACCCGGACCTGCTGCCGGTGGAAGTGTCCGAGGCCTGGGTCGAGCAGCTGCGCGCCAGCCTGCCGGAACTGCCGGAGGCCAAGCGCCGGCGTTTCATCGAGTCCTTCGGCCTGTCGGACTACGACGCCGGGCTGCTGACCGCCGAGCGCGAGTTGGCCGACTACTTCGAGGCCACGCTGGCCGCCGGCGCGGCGCCCAAGCTCGCCGCCAACTGGATCAACGGCGAGCTTGCCGCCGCCCTGAACCGCGACGGCCTGCCCATCACCGCCGCGCCCATCGGCCCGGCGGCGCTGGCCGGGCTGCTGGCGCGCATCAGCGATGCCACCATCTCCGGCAAGATCGCCAAGGACGTGTTCGCCGCCCTGTGGCAGGGCGAGGGCACGGCCGACGCCATCATCGAGGCGCGCGGCCTGCGGCAGATCACCGACACCGGCGCGCTGCAGGCCGCCGTCGACGCCGTGCTGGCCGCCAACCCCGAGCAGGTCGAGCAACTGCGCACCGGCAAGGACAAGGTGCTCGGCTTCTTGGTCGGGCAGGTGATGAAGGCCACCGGCGGCAAGGCCAACCCGGCGCAGGTGAATGCGCTCATCCGCGACAGCGTGGGTGCTGCGGCCGGATAGGTGAACTGCCATCAACCCCCGCGCAGGAAGCGCGGGTGGGGGTGGCGTTGGCCTTCACAGGAAGCCGCCGTTCCAGGAGTTCAGCGTGCTGCGCGGCGCCTGACGGGCTGTCCTCACCAAAACGCCCACAGCATGCCGTCCTGTTCGCGGCAGGCCAGCGCCCGCAGCGGTCGCGAGCCCTTGGCCACGCATTGGCCGCTGCGCAGGTCGAAGGTCCAGCCGTGGCGGGGGCAGCTGAGCCGGTCGCCGTCGATGGCCAGTTCCGGGATGTCGGTGCTCTGGTGCGGGCAGTGGGCGTCGTAGACCATGCAATCGCCGTCGGCGCGGTGCACGAACACCGCCCGGCCGTCGGCTTGCAGGCGCCGGGTGCCGCTGGGCGGCAGTTCGGCGAGCGGCAGCAGGGCGTGCCAGTCCGGTACGTGGCCGAGCTGGACCAGGCGAAACTCCGGCAGGTCCAGCGCCAGCAGCTGGTCCACCGCCCACACGACGCGCGTCAGGCCGAGCATGGGAAAGGCCATCAGCAGGGCGTCGAGCACTTCGTCCGCGCTGGCGCCGCTGCGTAGCGCCCGCGTCAGGTACTGGCGAAAGCCGCGTTCGGTCTGCGCATGCACCTTGCTGATCAGCGAGATCAGTGCCCGGGTCTTGGGGTCCAGGTGCCGGCCGGCTGCCTTCAGAAAGGCGAAGTACGGCTGCATGGCTTCCGGGCGGGCCTGGATCAGGTAATCGAGGGCCTGGCTCATGGTGCTTTCTCGCGGCAAGGGATTGCAGCCGATTATCACGGCCTTGCCGGCCCATTCACAGGCATTCGGCGCGCCGCCTGCCGCTACACTGCCGCCCTGCCCAGGAGGAGGTGCGTCATGGAACTGGCCCTGCGGGGAAAGGTCGCCGTCATCAGCGGCGCCAGCGCGGGCATCGGGCGGGCGATCGCCCAGGCGTTGGCGGCCGAGGGGGTGCAGTTGACGCTGTGCGCCCGCCGCGCGGAGCCGCTGCACGACCTGGCCCGGGAACTCGAACAAACCCACGGTAACGCCGCGCTCGCGGTGGCGGCCGATCTGTCCACCGAGGCCGGCATCGCGGCACTGGCCGCGGCCCATCAGGCGCGCTTCGGCGCTCTGGACATCCTGGTCAACAACGCCGGTTCGATCCGCGCCGGCTCCCTGCTCAGCAAGCCCGAAGCGGAGTGGCAGGAAGACTTCGCGCTCAAGTTCTGGGGTTATGTGCGTCTGACGCGGGCGCTGTGGCCGCTGCTGGTCGCCCGCGGCGGCGGGCGGGTGCTGAACATCATCGGCGCGGCCGGGCGCCAGCCGAGCGCCGGCTATCTGGCCGGCGGCGCCGCCAATGCCGGCCTCATGAACCTGACCAAGGCGCTGGGCGACGAGGGCGCGCCGCACGGCATCCTGGTCAACGCCATCAACCCCGGGCCGGTGCGCACCGACCGCTGGCACAGCCTGATGCAGCGCCAGGCGGCCGAGCGCGCCGTCACGGTGGCGGCACTGGAGGCCGAGCAACTCGCGCATGTGCCGCTGCGCCGCGGCGCCGAGCCGGAGGAGATCGCCAGCGCGGCGGTGTTCCTGTGTTCCGCGGCTGCGAGCTACATCACCGGCACCACGCTGCAGGTGGACGGCGGCCTGGCGCGCTGCATCTGACGGGCATGCCCGGTTTCGTCGATCTGCTGCGGGAGGGCCGGGCGCCACTGACGGTGACGCTGGGCCTTGGCATCGCCCTGCACGCCATGGACGTGTTCCTGGTCGCCACGGTCATGCCCACGGTGGTGGCCGACATCGGCGGGGTGCGCTTCTACGCCTGGGTGTCGATGCTGTACATGGTCGGCTCGATCGTGGGCGCGGCCAGTTCCGGGCCACTGCGCAGCGCTTACGGGTCGCGTCATGCCTACGTGCTGGCCGGCGGGCTGTTCCTGGCCGGCTCGCTGGCCTGCGCGGCGGCGCCAAGCATGCCGGTGCTGCTGGCCACGCGCGCGGTGCAGGGCCTCGGCGGCGGGCTGATCGTGGCGCAGTCGATGGCGCTGGTCAGCGAGCTGTACACGGCCGAGTTGCGCAAGCTGATGCTGGCGTCGATTTCCGGCATGTGGGCGGCGGCGGCGCTGCTCGGGCCGGCGCTGGGCGGCGTCTTCGCGGAGCTCGGCCTGTGGCGCGGGGCCTTTGGCGTGAACGTGCCGATCATCGCCTTGTTCACGCTGCTGGCCGCCCGCCATCTGCCGCGCAGCGCCGGTGCCGGCGCCCGGCAGGCGTTTCCGCTGGACCGCGTCGGTCTGCTCGGCGTCGGGGTGCTGTGCGTGGCGGCCGCCGGCCAGTTGTCCGGCACGCCGCTGCGCCTGGCGGTGCTGGCACTCGCGCTGGCGTTGGTGGGCGGCGCCTTTGCGCTCGATCGGCGCGGCGCCGTGCGCCTGTTCCCGCGCCGCGCGGCGTCGCTGCGGGCGCCAGTCGGCGTGGCCTACGGACTGTTCGTGACCTCGTCGATCCTGCACACCAGCATCACCGTGTTCGTGCCGCTGCTGATGCAGCAGGTCTACCACCTGCGGCCGCTGCACGCCGGCTACTTCGCCAGCCTGCTGGCGGTCGGCTGGACCACTGCCTCGCTGACCACGGCGCGCTGGCACGGCGCGGCGGAGCGGCGCGCCATCGTCGGCGGGCCGCTGCTGATCGTGGCCATGACCGCGGTTCTTTGGGCCGGGCTCGGGCAGCTTGCCGCGCCCGCGGTGGGCGTGGCGCTGGTCATGCTCGGCTTTGGCGTGGGCGCGCTGAGCATCCACCTGATCGCCTTCACCATGCAGCACGCCGCCCCCGGCGAGGAGAGCATCACCGCCGGCAGCATCCCGACCGTGCGCACGCTGGGCATCGCGTTCGGCTCGGCGCTGGCCGGCGTCATCGCCACGCTGGCCGGACTGAGCGCCCACGTCGATGCCGATGTGGTCCAGCGCGCGGTGGGTGCGGTCTATGCGGCAAGCCTGGTGGTCGCCGCCGGGCAGGCGCTGCTGGCGTGGCACCTGCTGCGCCTGGCGCGCCGGTGCGACGGCGCGGTCGCGGGAAAGCCGGGCCGGGTCGAGCCGGGCGCCGCCCCCGTCAGGCGCGCCAAACCCTGAGCGTCGGCCCTCGTGCCAGGGACAGAGCCGGCCTGCGCTGCCTGTGGCCCCTCTCGGGGGCGGCTATAATGCGCCGCCCCGCGTGCACGTGGACCGGCTGGCAGGCTTGAATCGCAAAGCCTGCCGCGTGTCTGTCGAATGACCGCGCAACTGGCCATGCCGGGGTTGATGCCGTTTACGTTCGATCTGCTTATGTTCGATCTGCGCCGCGGGACCGTACCGTTGTTTCGCGCAGCCCTTCCTTCGCACCTTAGTTTTCCTAACGCAATTCCATGAAAGGCACTGTCAAGCGTTTTTACTTCCGTAAGGGTTTTGGTTTCATTGAAGGCGACCAGGGCACCGAATATTTCTTCCATTACACCGATTTCACTGGCGACAAGGAGGGCCTTCGGCCGGGCCTTGAGGTCGAGTTCGAAGCCCAGCAGGGTGACAAGGGTCCGTGCGCGGTGGCGGTAGTCCTGCCGGGCGGCAAGCCGGCGCCAGCGCGGGCCCCGCGGCAGCCGGCGGCGGCGCGGCCGACGGAGAGGCAAGCGCGCGGTGGCGCCGGTTCGGCGTTGCTGTTCGCGCTTGGGTTGGTGGTGGGGATGGTCATCGGCTTCACCGGGCACTGGCTGCTCACGCAGTAAGCGGTGGGTCGGATTGACCGGCCGCCGCGCGGCGAAGGATTGCCGAAGCAGCCGGTCGTGGCGATGTAGCCGTCATCGGGAGAGGTTGCGATGCAATTTCAGGATATTCGGGCCGTCGTCACCGGCGGCGCATCCGGTTTAGGTCTGGCCACTGCCGAGCGCGTGATCGCGGCCGGCGGGCAGGCGTTGCTGCTGGATGTGAATGCCGAGGCGGGCGCCGCGGCAGTCGCGGCACTCGGCCCGCGGGCACGGTTCCGCACGGTCGACGTGACCGACGGCGCGGCGCTCAAGGCGGCGCTCGACGACGGGCTGGCGGCGCTGGGCGGCCTCGATCTGGCGGTCAGCTGCGCCGGGGTGGTCGGCGCCGGGCTCACGCTGGGCAAGACTGGCCCCATGCCGCTGGAGCAGTTCGCGCGCACCATCAGCATCAACCTTGTCGGCACCTTCAACCTGGTGCGCCTGGCCGCCGCGCACATGCAGGGCAACGCGCCGCGCGCCGACGGCGAGCGCGGGGTGATCGTCAACACCGCCTCGGTGGCTGCCTTCGACGGGCAGATCGGCCAGGCCGCCTATTCCGCCTCCAAGGGCGGCGTGGTCGGCATGACGCTGCCGCTGGCGCGCGAGTTCGCCCGCCACGGCATCCGTGTGATGAGCATCGCGCCCGGGCTGTTCCGGACCCCGATGCTAGAATCGCTGCCCGAATCCGTGCAGCAGAGCCTGGGCGCCAGCGTGCCGTTTCCGCCGCGCCTGGGCGAGCCGGCCGAGTACGCGGCGCTGGTGCAGACCATCGTCGAGAACGTGCTGTTGAACGGCGAGACGATCCGCCTGGACGGCGCCATTCGCCTGGCGCCCAAATAGAAGAAGCGGCGGATTTTCCGGCCACCTCATCCCGGCAACCCTCCATGAGCGACACACACGGCGGCGCCTTTCTGGATCCGGCCCTGGCGCCCGGCAGCATCTTCACGCCCGAAGATTTCGACGCCGAGCAGCAGGCGCTGTTCGACACCGCCCGGCGCTTTTGCGACGAGCAGGTGTGGCCGCGGCTGGCCGACATCGAGGCCAAGACGCCCGGCGTGCTGGAAGACCTGATGCGGCAGGCGTCCGAGCTTGGCCTGACCATGCTCGACCTGCCCGAGGAATACGGCGGCCTCGACCTGCCGCTGCCGGTGTCGATGCGGGTGCTCGAAAGCACCGGCCGCGAGCAGTCCTTCATGCTGACGCTGATGGTGCAAAACGGCATCGGCTCGCTGCCGGTGGCGCTGTTCGGCAGCGAGGCGCAAAAGGCGGAATGGCTGCCCGGCTTCGCCAGCGGGCAGCTGCGCGGCTGCTACTGCCTGACCGAGCCGGGCTCCGGCTCGGATGCGCTGGCGGCGCGCACCACCGCCGTGCTGGAAGGCGATACGTGGGTGCTGAACGGCACCAAGCAGTTCATCACCAACGCCGGCATCGCCGACGTCGGCTTCGTGTTCGCCAAGGTGCAGGGCGAGGTGGACGGGACGACCGGCTTCACCTGCTTCATCGTGCCCTTCGACGCGCCGGGCGTGAGCCTGGGCGCCGAGGAGCACAAGCTGGGCATGTACGGCTCGTCGACGCGCCAGGTGATCCTGCACGACGCCCGCATCGGGCGCGACAACGTGCTGGGGCAGATCGGACGCGGGCATGTGATCGCCTTCAACATCCTGAACAACGGCCGCTACAAGCTCGGCGGCACGGCGCTGGGCAGCGCCAAGTGCGCGCTGGATGCCGCGCTCGACTACGCGGCCGGGCGCAAGCAGTTCGGCCAGCGCATCGTCGATTTCGGCATGATCCGGCGCAAGATCGGCCAGGCGGCGGCCGACATCTATGCCGTCGAGAGCGCCATCTACCGCGCCGGCGGCGCCATCGATGCTCTGGCCAACCAGGGCGGGCGCAGCGGCGAGGCCAAGCTGGCGGCGCTGCAGGACTTCGCGCTGGAATGCTCGATCGCCAAGATCGCCGGCTCGGAACTGCTCGGCCGGGTGGCCGACGAGGCGCTGCAGATGTTCGGCGGCTACGGCTTCCTGGAGGAATACCCGGCCGCCAAGTACCTGCGCGACGCGCGCATCGCCCGCATCTACGAAGGTACCAACGAGATCAACCGCATCGTCATGCCGCGCACGCTGCTGAAAAAGCTCGGCGCTGGCGAACTGACGCTCGGCAGTGGCGGCGACGATCCGCTGGCCAGCCTCAAGGCAGCCCACGCCGCCTGCTTCACGGCCGCCGTCGAGCGCCACGGCAGCGGCAAGGGCTTCGACGCCGACCAGGAACTGATGGCCCATCTGGCGGACATGATGACGGCCATCTACCTGGCCGAATCGACCGCGCTGCGCGTGGCCCGCCACCCGCGCCGCGAGCCGGTGCACGAGGACCTGGCGCAGCTGGTGCTGGCGCAGGCCGCCGCGCAGGTGGCGCAACTGGCCGCCGAGGCCGCCACGCACCTTGGCATCGCGGCCCCGTCCGTCGCACGCCCGGTCGCGGACGTGATGGCGCTGCGCCAGCGCATCGCTGCGCACGTGGTCGACGCCGGCCGCTGCGCGCTGTGATCTGCAACCCATCGGAACCGTCATGAGCTACCAGCACGTTCTGTTCGAGGTGAGCGAGCGCGTCGCCACGCTCACCTTCAACCAGCCGGCCACGCGCAACGCCATCAGCGACGAGGCCATGATCGACGAGATCGTGTCCGTGCTGGCGCTGGTGCCGACCCGGCCGGACATCTCGGTGCTGATTCTCACCGGCGCCGGCGAGGCCTTCTCGTCCGGCGGCAACGTGAAGAAGATGCAGGCCAAGGACGGCATCTTCGCCGGCAGCGCCATGGACATCCAGCAGTCCTATCGCCTGGGCATCCAGCGCATTCCGCTGGCGCTGTACGAACTCGAAGTGCCGGTGATCGCGGCCGTCAACGGCGCGGCGGTCGGCGCCGGCTTCGACGTCGCCATGATGTGCGACCTGCGCCTGGCATCGACCACGGCGCGCTTTGGCGAGACCTTCCTGAACCTCGGCATCATTCCCGGCGACGGCGGGGCGTGGTTCCTGCCGCGCGCGCTGGGGCATCAGCGGGCCGCCGAGCTGACCTTCACCGGCCGCCTGGTGGACGGCGAGGAGGCGCTGCGCCTGGGCATCGTGCTCGAAGTGCTGCCGCCGGCCGACCTGATGGCGCGGGCCCGGCAACTGGCGGCGCAGATCGCCGCCAAGCCCCCGCAGGCGCTGCGCCTGGCCAAGCGCCTGTTGCGCGCCGGCCAGGCCATGGACCTGAAGCATTTCCTGGATTACAGCGCGGCGCTGCAGGCGGCCTGTCACGGCACCGACGATCATGCCGAGGCGCTGACGGCGTTCTTCGAGAAGCGTCCCGGCCATTACCAGGGCCGCTGAGATCCTCCCGGCGCCTGCGCGCCATCCTTACGGCCCACCATGCTCGATTTCTCCCTGCCGCAAAAAATCGCCATCTGGGCCCTGCCGGTGCTGTTCGCCATCACCGTGCACGAGGTGGCGCACGGCTTCGTGGCGCGTCGCCTGGGCGATCGCACGGCGCAGATGCTGGGCCGCCTGACCCTGAACCCGCTCAAGCACATCGACCCGATCGGTACCGTGCTGGTGCCGCTGGTGATGCTGCTTCTGCCGGGCGGCTTCCTGTTCGGCTGGGCCAAGCCGGTGCCGGTCGACTACCGGAATCTGGGCAACCCCAAGCGGGACATGGCCATCGTGGCGGCGGCCGGACCGCTGTCGAACCTGGTCATGGCCATCGGCTGGGTACTGCTGCTGCGCCTGTCGGTGACGTTTCTGAATACGCTGCCGTGGGCGGCGCAGCCGCTGTTTTTCATGGCCCAGGCCGGCGTTGCCATCAACCTGATCCTGATGGTGCTGAACCTGGTGCCGGTACCGCCGCTGGACGGCGGGCGGGTGCTGACCGGTCTGCTGCCGAACCCGCAGGCGGCACGCTTCGCGGCCCTGGAACCCTACGGGCTGATGATCGTGCTGGCGCTGCTGTTTACCGGCGTGCTCGGTCGGCTGCTGCAACCGGCCATCGGCCTGTTCAACGAACTACTATTGACGCTGGTTGGCCTGGGAGGGTCTGCTTGAACACCGTGGCTTCGCCGCACGATCGGGTGCTGTCGGGCATGCGCCCGACCGGCCGCCTGCACCTGGGTCACTACCACGGGGTGCTGAAGAACTGGGTGCGCCTGCAGCACCAGCACCGGTGCTTCTTCTTCGCCGCCGACTGGCACGCCCTGACCACCGACTACGAACACCCGCAGCAGGTAGCCGAGCACACGCAGGACATGATCGTCGACTGGCTGGCGGCTGGCGTCGATCCGGGCAGCGCCGTGCTGTTCGTGCAGTCGCGGGTGCCGGAACACGCCGAGCTGCACCTGCTGCTGTCGATGATCACGCCGCTGGGCTGGCTCGAGCGGGTGCCGACCTACAAGGATCAGCAGGAACAGCTGCGCGACCGGGACCTGGCCACCTACGGCTTTCTGGGCTACCCGCTGCTGCAGGGCGCCGACATCCTGGCCTACAAGGCGACCCTGGTGCCGGTCGGCGAGGATCAGGTGGCGCACCTGGAGCTGACGCGCGAGGTGGCGCGGCGCTTCAATCATCTTTATGGCCGCGAGCCGGATTTCGAGGCCAAGGTGCAGGCGGCGCTGCGCAAGCTCGGCCGGAAACAGGCGCAGCTGTACGAGGACAACCGCCGCGCCTACCAGGAACGCGGCGACAGCGAGGCGCTGGCCGTCGCGCAGGCGCTGATCCGCGGCCAGGCCAACATCAGCCTCGGCGATCGCGAACGCCTGCTGGGCAACCTCGAAGGCTTTGGCATCATCGTGCTGCCCGAACCGCAGCCGCTGCTGACCGAAACCGCGAAAATGCCGGGCCTGGACGGGCGCAAGATGTCCAAGTCCTACGGCAACGCCATCGGCCTGCGCGAGGACCCGGACGCGGTGGCGCAAAAGCTGCGCACCATGCCCACCGACCCGGCGCGGGTGCGCCGCAGCGACCCTGGCGATCCGGACAAATGCCCGGTGTGGGCGCTGCATCAGGTGTACTCGGACGAGGCCCGGCGCGAGTGGGTGCAAAACGGCTGCCGCAGCGCCGGCATCGGTTGCCTGGACTGCAAGGCGCCGCTGATCGAGGCCGTACAGGCAGAGCTGTCGGTGATTCGCGAGCGGGCCCGGCCGTTCGAGGACGACCCCGGCCTGGTGCGCGAGATCATCGCCGGCGGCTGCGAGCAGGCGCGCGAGCAGGCGCGCGAAACCCTGGACGAGGTGCGCCAGGTGATGGGGCTGGGCTACCGCTGAGCGCCATGGATCCCGAACAGCTGCCCGCCCAGCAGGAATTGCCGCTGGCGCGAGTGCACGGCGAGCGCCTGACGCGCCTGCCGGAGGACCTCTACATCCCGCCGGATGCGCTGGAGGTGTTCCTGGACGCCTTCGAGGGACCGCTCGATTTCCTGCTGTGGCTGATCCGGCGCCAGAATCTGGACATCCTGGACATCCCGGTGGCCGAAGTGGCTGCGCAGTACATGGCCTACGTCGACCTGATGCGCGATCTGCGCCTGGAGCTGGCGGCCGACTACCTGGTCATGGCCGCCGTGCTCACCGAGATCAAGTCGCGCATGCTGCTGCCGCGCCCGGCCGGCGACACCGAAGAGGACGACCCGCGCGCCGCCCTGGTGCGCCGCCTGCAGGACTACGCCCGCTTTCGCCACGCCAGCGAGGTGCTGGCGCAGCGCCCGCAGTTCGGGCGCGACGTGCTGCCGCTGGCGGTGGCGCTGCCGCAGCTGGACCAGCCGGCGCAGGAGGCCCAGGTCAGCCTTGCCGAACTGCTGAGCGCGATGACCGAGGTGCTGGCCCGCGGCGCGCTGAAGGCCCACCACCATGTGCGCCGCGAGCCGCTGTCGGTGCGCGAGCGCATGAGCCTGATATTGCAGCGCCTGACGGCCGGCCAGTTCACGCCCCTGCTGTCGCTGCTGCAGCCGACCGAGGGCCGCGCCGGGGTGGTGGTGAGCTTCCTGGCCGTCCTCGAATTGGTGCGCGAACGCCTGATCGAACTTGGCCAGACCGAGGCCTTCGGCCCAATCTACCTGCGTCCTGCCGCCTGATGGACCTGCTGCGCATCATCGAGGCGGCGCTGTTGGTAGCGAGCGAGCCGCTGGATGCCGAGCGCCTGCAGCGCCTGCTGCCGCAGCCGATGACCCGCGCCGACCTCATCCGCGCCATCGACCAGCTGACCCTGGAGTGCGCGGACCGCGCGCTGGAGCTGGTGCAAACCGCCAGCGGCTACCGCTACCAGGTGCGCGCCGCGCATGCCGCAGCGGTGGCGCCGCTGCTGGCCGAGCGGGCGCCACGCTACTCGCGGGCCGTACTCGAAACGCTCGCCATCATCGCCTACCGCCAGCCGGTGACGCGCGCCGATATCGAGGACATCCGCGGCGTGTCGCTGGGCAGCGGCATGCTCAAATCGCTGCTCGATCGCGGCTGGGTGCGCGTGCTCGGCCACCGCGAGGTGCCGGGCCGGCCGGCCGTGTTTGGTACCACCAAGGCCTTCATGGACTACTTCGGCCTGCGCAGCCTGAGCCAGCTGCCGGCGCTGGCGGACCTGGCCAATCCCGACGATGAGCGGATCGGCGATCCGCAACTGTCCATGCTGCCGCTGCAGGTCGCCGACCATGCCAACTGAACGCAAGCAATCGGCCGCCGGCGAGCGGCTGCACAAGGTATTGGCGCAGGTGGGCCTGGGATCGCGGCGGCAGATCGAGGACTGGATTCGCGCCGGGCGCGTGCAGGTCAACGGCCAGCCTGCGGTACTCGGCCAGAGCGTGACCGGCGCCGATCGCATCGCCGTGGATGGCCAGCCGGTCACCCTGGCGGCGCCGGCCAAGACGCGCCTGCTGATCTATCACAAGCCGGAAGGCGAGGTCTGCACACGCCACGACCCGCAGGGCCGGCCGACCGTGTTCGACCGCCTGCCGCCGCTGCCGGCCGGGCGCTGGATCAGCGTCGGGCGCCTGGACATCAACAGTTCCGGCCTGCTGCTGCTGACCACCGACGGCGCGCTGGCGAACCGGCTGATGCACCCCTCGAATAACCTGCAGCGCGAATACGCGGTGCGCGTCAGCGGCGAGGTGGACGCGGCCATGCTGGAGCGGCTGCGCGCCGGGGTGGAACTGGAGGACGGTCCGGCCCGCTTCCTGATCATCACCGACGGCGGCGGCGAGGGGCGCAATCACTGGTACAACGTCACCGTCGACGAGGGCCGCAACCGCCTGGTGCGCCGGCTGTGGGCCTCGCAGGGCATCGTCGTCAGCCGCCTGCTGCGGGTGCGTTTCGGTCCCCTGCAACTGCCGCGCGCGCTCAGCCGCGGCCAATACCGCGAGGCGACGGCGGCGGAGCTGGCGAGTGTGTCGGGCCGTCCGGTCACGGCCAGCCGACCGCCGCGCAGCAGCGGCGGCTTGAAACCCACGCGCCGCCACGGGTAACATAGCCCCCTTGTTTTTTAACCGCCGGGCACCCGCCCGGCGTTTTTTTCAGGTCAGGACACAGCATCGATGGCACGGTATACCGGTCCCCGGCTCAGGGTAGTGCGGCGTTTTCAGCAGCAGCTGCCGGGTCTTACCCGCAAGACGGACGGCGTTCGCGCCAATCCGCCCGGCCAGCATGGCGCCCGTCGCGGCCGCGCCAGCGACTATCGCCTGCGCCTGGATGAGAAGCAGAAGCTGGTCTACAACTATGGCCTTGGCGAGCGGCAGCTGCGCAATTACTTCAAGGCCGCTGCCAGCCGCAAGGGCGACACCGGCAAGAACCTGCTGGCGGCGCTCGAGTCGCGCCTGGACAACGTGACCTTCCGCCTGGGCTTCGCGCCGACCATCCCGGCCGCCCGCCAGGTGGTCAAGCACGGCCACATCACGGTCAACGGCCGGCGCGTGGACATTCCGAGCTACCCGCTGCGGCCCGGCGACGTCATCGGTGTGTGCGAGGGCAGCCGCCAGCACCCGGTGATCGTGGAGACCCTGCAGTCGCCGTCGCTGAGCCTGCCCGAGTACCTGGACATGGACGCCGGCAAGATGACCGGCACCTTCCGGCACATGCCCGAGCGCGCCGACATTCCGCTCGAAGTGCAGGAAAACTTCGTCGTCGAGTACTACTCGCGCGTGAGTTGATCTTGGCGCGGGCCTGCCGCGCCACCATCCGGCCGTACTCGATGCTCCTCATGGCCGGGGCCGATTCCCGGAGAGGTGTCCGAGTGGTTGAAGGAGCACGCCTGGAAAGTGTGTATACGTCAAAAGCGTATCGAGGGTTCGAATCCCTCCCTCTCCGCCAGATGTGTCGATTTGTTCGGTTCGATGGCGGGCCTGTCAGTCTCCCCGCGGTGATAGCTCGTGAACCCCGCCAGGCCCGGAAGGGAGCAACGGTAGCGAACGATTCAGGCGCCGGGGCCCGGCTGGCAGGTTCCGCCGCCCTCCTGTCGGCGCCCCTGTTGGCGGGCGTCCGGTGAGCTACCAGGCGCTGGCCCGCACCTGGCGCCCGCGCCGCTTCGCCGACATGGTCGGCCAGGAGCACGTGCGCCGCGCCCTGACCAATGCCCTGGCGAGCGATCGCCTGCACCACGCCTACCTGTTCACCGGCACCCGCGGCGTGGGCAAGACCACCGTCGCCCGCCTGCTGGCCAAGGCGCTGAACTGCGAGCAGGGCGTCAGCGTCGAGCCCTGCGGCGCGTGTGGCGCCTGCACCGCCATCGACGCCGGGCGCTTCATGGACCTGATCGAGGTCGATGCCGCCTCGCGCACGGGCGTCGACGATACCCGCGACCTGCTCGAGAACGTCCAGTACGCACCCACCCAGGGCCGCTACAAGGTGTACCTCATCGACGAGGTGCACATGTTCTCCAAGAGCAGCTTCAACGCGCTGCTCAAGACGCTCGAAGAGCCGCCGCCGCACATCAAGTTCCTGCTGGCCACCACCGATCCGCAGAAGATTCCCGCCACCATCCTGTCGCGCTGCCTGCAGTTCAACCTGCGCGCGCTGACACCGGAGCAGATCGGCGGGCAGCTTCAGCGCGTGCTGCTGGCCGAGCAGATCGCCCCGGATGCGGCGGCGGTGGAACTGCTGGCGCGCGCCGCCGCCGGCAGCATGCGCGACGCGCTGAGCCTGCTCGACCAGGCGCTGGCACACGGCGGCGGCCAGCTGCATGCGGACGCGGTGCGCGCCATGCTGGGCACGCTCGACCGCAGCCACGCGGTGCGGCTGCTGGAAGCGCTCGCCGATGGCGACGGCCCGGCCCTGCTGGCGGCGCTGGCCGAAACCTATGCCCAGGCGGCCGACCCGGCCGCGGTGCTCGACGACCTGCTGCGCCTGCTGCACCAGGTCGCGCTGTGCCAGGCAGTGCCGGGCGCGAGTCTGGCCGCCGATGCCGACCCGGCGGTGGTGAGCGCGCTGGCCGCACGCATCGGCGCCGAGGACGTGCAGCTCTACTACCAGATGGCGCTGCTGGGCCGGCGCGACCTGCCGCTGGCACCGGACCCGGCCAGCGGCCTTGAAATGCTGCTGCTGCGCCTGCTGGTGTTTCGCCCGGACGGCGGCGACGACGCCTCCGCGCGGCGGCCCGAGGCGCAAAGGGCGGCGCCGCAGGCAAACCGCACCGCGCCGACTTCCCCACCCCCGACGGTCCCCGCATCGGGCACGGCCGACAAGCCCGCCGCCCGGCCCGCTGCAGCGGCACCAGCCGGCACCACCCCGGCCCAGCATGCGGCAGCGCCAACGAGCGCGCCGCAACCGGCCGCCGCCCTCGACGACTGGGCCACACTCGCCGCGCAGCTTGGCCTGCGCGGGGCTGCCAATCAGTTGGCACAGCACTGCGTGCTGCTGCGACGTCGGGACAGCCATTTCGAGCTGGCGGTGGACGCCCGCAGCCGCAGCCTGCTCACGCCGCTGACCCGGCAGGCCCTGACCGATGCCCTGTCGGACCTGATCGGCCAGCCGGCGCGGGTGGACTTCAGCGACCAGGCCGCCGCTGCCGACACGCCGGCCCAGCAATCGGCCCGCGCCGCAGCCGAGCGCCAGGCGCAGGCCCGCACCACACTGGAGAGCAACCCGCTGGTGCGCGGCCTGCTGGACACACTCGACGCGCGCATCATCGACGGCTCTGAAGCAGCGGCCGATTAGGCCGCCCGGTCAGGCCGCTCAGGCCGGTTCGCGCCCGCTACACTCGGCACTGGCCACGCATACGAGGAACGCCCATGAAAGGCAACATGAATCAGCTCATGCAACAGGCCCAGCGCATGCAGGAAGCCATGCAGAAGGCGCAGCAGGCGCTGGCGGGCATCGAAGTCACTGGAGCCGCCGGCGGCGGGCTGGTCAACGTGACCATGAGCTGCAACCACCAGGTGCGGCGGGTCAGCATCGATCCGGGCCTGCTCGGCGACGATCGGGACATGCTCGAAGACCTGGTCGCGGCGGCCGTGAACGATGCCCTGCGCAAGGTCGAGCAGGCCACCCAGGAGCACATGGGCGGCGCGCTGGGGGGCATGAAGCTGCCCGGCATGAACCTGCCGTTCTGATCCGGGGCCGCCGTGGCACAGGGCCTGATCGAGGCGCTGACTCAGGCCCTGCAGCGCCTGCCGGGCGTCGGGCCCAAATCGGCCCGGCGCATGGCCTTTCACCTGCTGGTGCGTGATCGCGACGGCGGCCGGCGGCTTGGGCAGGTGCTGCTGGAGGCCATGGAGCGGGTCGGCCGCTGCCGGCAGTGCCGCAACCTGACCGAACAGGACATCTGCGCGCTGTGCGCGTCGCCGCGGCGCGAGCGCAGCCTGCTGTGCGTGGTGGAAAGCCCGGCCGACGTGCAGGCCATCGACCAGGCCAGCGGCTTCCAGGGCCTGTATTACGTGCTGCACGGCCACCTGTCGCCGCTGGACGGCATCGGCCCCGAGGAGCTGGAGCTGGACCGCCTCACGGCACGCCTGGACAGTGGCGAAGTGCACGAGCTGATCCTGGCCACCAACCCCACCGTCGAGGGCGAGGCCACCGCCCACTACATCGCCGAGCTGGCCCGCGCGCGCGGCATCCGCAGCACGCGCATCGCCCACGGCGTGCCGCTGGGCGGCGACCTGGAATTCGTCGACGGCGGCACGCTGCGCCAGGCCCTGCTAGGCCGGCGCGACTACGGCGCCTGAGAAGTTGCCCCGGGGACCGCGTGCTATAGTCCGCGCCCCCCTCGTTTGCCCCCCGGTTGCGCGTGGCGTTTAATCGTCCGTGTCACCCGCCCTGCTGGACACCTGATGCCCCCGAAAGCCGGCTCCCTGATCTGGATCGACCTCGAAATGACCGGCCTGAACACGGCCTGGGACGGCATCATCGAGATAGCCACCGTGGTCACCGACGCGGACCTGAACGTGATCGCCGAAGGACCGATGCTGGCCATCCAGCAGCCCGAGGAGATGCTGGCCGGCATGGACGAGTGGAACACGCGTCAGCATACAAAAAGCGGCCTGGTCGAGCGGGTCCGCAACTCGACCATTACGCTGGCCGAGGCCGAGGGCCAGACCATCGACTTCCTGCGCCGGCACGTGGGGCGCAGCGAATCACCCATGTGCGGCAGCAGCATCTGCCAGGACCGCCGCTTCCTGGCGCGCTTGATGCCCGATCTGGAAGCCTACTTCCACTACCGCAACCTGGACGTCAGCACGCTGAAGGAACTGGCGCTGCGCTGGGCGCCGGACGTGGCCGCTTCCTACAAGAAGCGGTCATCGCACCTGGCGCTGGAAGACATCCACGACTCGATCCGCGAGCTGCGCCATTACCGCGAGCATCTGCTGAAGGTGTAGGCGCCCGATCGTGGGAGCGGCGCCCCGCCGCGAATCGATCCACGGATCAATCGGCCCCCGGCGCCACGCCTTCGGCCCGAGGGCGGGCCTCCCACGAGACAGTCAATCGGCTTCCGACCCGTTCTCAGGCCTTCACGCCGTCGTGCCACAGCTTGTAGGTGATGGCGTCCGACAGCGCCTGCCAGGACGCCTCGATGACGTTGGTGGAGGCGCCGACCGTGGTCCAGCGCCGCCGGCTGGGGTCGCTGCACTCCAGCATCACGCGCGTGGTGGCGCCGGTGCCGGCGCCCGATTCCAGAATGCGCACCTTGTAATCGGTCAGCTGCAGCCCGGCCAGGGTCGGGTAGGCTGCCAGCAGCGCCTCACGCAGGGCAAGATCGAGCGCGTTGACCGGGCCGTTGCCCTCGGCCACGGTCATGTGCATCCGGCCGGCCACGCGCACCTTCATGGTGGCCTCCGACAGCGTCACCAGCGTGCCGTCCACCCAGCGCCGCTCGTCGATGACGCGAAAGCTGTCCAGCTCGAAATAGCGCGGCAGCCCCTGCAGCAGCTCGCGCGCCAGCAGCTCGAAGCTGGCCTCGGCGCCGTCGTAGGTGTAGCCCAGCAGCTCGCGCGCCTTGACCTGCTCGACCAGCTGCCCGACGCGCGGGTCGTCCGGCGTCAGCGCCAGCCCGACCTCGTCCAGCAGCGCCAGCACGTTGGCCCGGCCGGCCTGGTCGGAGACCAGGATCTTGCGGTGATTGCCGATCAGCTCCGGGGCCATGTGCTCGTAGCTGCGCGGGTCTTTCTCGACCGCCGACACGTGCAGGCCACCCTTGTGGGCGAAGGCGTTCTCGCCGACGTAAGGCGCGTGGCGGTTGGGCGTGCGGTTCAGGCGCTCGTCGACGAAGCGCGAGGCATGCGTGAGGTGGCTCAGGTCGGCGTCGCTCAGGCCCGTGGCGTAACCGAGCTTGTGCACCAGCGTCGGCAGCAGCGAGATCAGGTTGGCATTGCCGCAGCGCTCGCCCAGGCCGTTCAGCGTGCCCTGCACCTGGCGCACGCCGGCGCGCACCGCGGCCAGGCTGTTGGCGACGGCGTTTTCGGTGTCGTTGTGGCAGTGGATGCCCAGCCGCTCGCCGGGGATTCCCTTCACGACCGCGCCGACGATCGCCTCCACCTCGTGCGGCAGCGTGCCGCCGTTGGTGTCGCACAGAACCAGCCAGCGCGCGCCGCCGCGCTCGGCGGCCTGCAGGCAGGCCAGCGCGTAGTCCGGGTTGGCCTTGTAGCCGTCGAAGAAGTGCTCGGCGTCGAACAGCGCCTCGCGCCCGGCCGCCACGCAGGCGGCCAGGCTGTCCTCGATCATCCGCAGGTTCTCTTGCAGCGTGGTGCGCAGCGCGACCGTGACGTGAAAGTCCCAGGTCTTGCCGACCAGGCAGATGGCCGGCGCGCCGCTGTCGAGCAGGCGCTGCAGGCCCGGGTCCTCGGCCGCCGCCCGGCCCGGGCGGCGCGTCATGCCAAAGGCCACCAGGCGCGCGCGCTTGAAGCTCGGGGCGGCCGCAAAGACAGCATCGTCGGTCGGATTGGCGCCCGGCCAGCCGGCCTCGATGTAGTCGATTCCGAGGTGATCCAGCTCGCCGGCGATGGCCAGCTTGTCGCCGATCGAAAAATCGATGCCTTGGGTCTGCTGGCCGTCGCGCAGCGTGCTGTCGTACAGAAAGATGCGCGGCGCGGACACGGTGTGCATACCTTGAAGCGGGTTCAGAGCGCCATTTTACGCGCCGTCGGGGCGTCGGCCGGCGATCCGCCCGGCTCCTGAAGGATGGGGCCGCTGCCTTTTGGCTGGCACAATGACCGCCCCCATTTCGGAATGAAAATCATGCGCTGCTTGATGGCCTGCCTGTTGACCCTCGGCCTCGGCCTGAGCGCCGTCGCGCAGGCCCGTCCTCACCTGCTGCCGGCCGATGTCAGCTTCACCGTGGTCGACGGGCGCGTGATGAGCGCCAAGGCGCTGCGCGATCGACCGCTGTTGATCATGTTCTGGGCCAGTACTTGCGCGCCGTGCATCGCCGAGATGCCTGAGCTGTCGGACCTGTACCGGGAACTGCAGCCGAAGGGCCTTGAACTGATCGCGCTGGCCATGCCCTACGATCCGCCCAACCGCGTGATGGCGGCGCGCCAGGCGCTGGAGCTGCCGTTCCCCGTGGCGCTCGACGTCAACGCCAAGCTGGTGCGTCAGCTCGGCGTGCCGCCGCAAACCCCGCAGTTTTTGCTGATCGATGGCGACGGTCGCATCCGCACGGTGCATACCGGCGTGTGGCCGATCGATCAACTGCGTGCGGCCGTCCTGCCGCTGCTGCCGGGAGCCTGAGGGAGTATCTGATGCTTTGGATCAAATCGCTGCACGTGATCGCCATGGTGGCCTGGTTCGCCGGGCTGTTCTACCTGCCGCGGCTGTTCGTGTACCACGTCGGCTGTGCCGATGCGCCGGGCCGCGAGCGCTTCGAGGTCATGGAACGGCGCCTGTACTGGGCCATCATGACGCCGGCCGCGGTGGTCACGGTGCTGGCCGGGTTGGCGCTGCTGGTGGACTACGCGTGGGCGGCCTACAGCAAGGCCGGCTGGTTGCACGTCAAGCTGACGCTGGTGGCGCTGCTGGTGGTCTACCACTGGCTGTGCGGACGCTATCTGGTGGCGCTGCGCGAAGGTCGCAACACGCACAGCGCGCGCTTTTACCGGGTGTTCAACGAGCTGCCGACGCTGATTCTGGTGGCCGTGGTGTGTCTCACCATCGTCAAGCCGTTCTGATCGGATGCGTTGACATTGCCGCTCCAAGCCGGGGGGGCGGTTCCGCTTGGGCCGTTGGCAGGGGATTTGCTGACGGTTAGCGTCGCCACCGGCGAATTCGAGCATGACCACGGCCCACACTGTTTTCAACGAGACCGCCGCCTTGCTGGTGCTGGGGGCGGCGCTGGGTTTTGTTGGCCAGTGGCTGCGCCAGCCGCTGATCGTGGCCTTCATCGTCACCGGCATCGTGGCCGGGCCGGATGTGCTGGGCGTGGTGTCGAGCGCGGTGCATGTGCAGGTGCTCGGTCAGCTCGGTGTGGCCGTCCTGTTGTTCCTGGTAGGCCTGAAACTCGATCCGGGGCTGCTGCGTACGCTGGGCCCGGTGGCTCTGGTGACCGGCAGCGCGCAGGTGCTCCTGACCGCGCTGGCCGGCGCCGGTGTGGCCCTTGCCCTGGGCATGCCCATGCGCACGGCGGCAGTGATCGGCCTGGCGCTGACCTTCTCGAGCACCATCATCGTCATCAAGCTCCTGTGGGACAAGGGCGAGGTGGATTCCCTGCATGGGCGGGTGGCGTTGGGTTTGTTGATCGCCCAGGACTTGCTGGTGGTGGTGCTGATGGGACTGCTGGCGGGGATGCGCGGCGAATCGCAGGGCGGCCTGTGGCAGGCCCTGGGCGGTGGGCTGGTGCTACTGGCAGCGGTGCTGTTGTTCACCCGGTATCTGGCGCAGGGGCTGCTGGCTCGGATGGCGCGCTTGCCCGAACTGCTGGTCACTTTCGCCGTCGCCTGGGCGGCGCTATTGGCCGGGCTGGCCGATGCCATCGGCCTTGGCAAAGAGATGGGGGGATTGCTGGCCGGCGTATCGCTGGCGTCGACGCCGTTTCGGGAAGCCCTGGCCTCGCGCCTGGCGAGCGTGCGGGATTTCCTGCTGCTGTTCTTCTTCGTCAGCCTGGGCGCCAGCCTCGATTTTGGCGCCCTGCAAGGCAGCCTGCTGCCGGCGATCGTGCTGTCGGCCTTCGTGCTGGTCGGCAAGCCGTTGATCGTGTTGCCGATTCTCGCCCTGGCCGGTTACGGGCGGCGCACGGCGTTCATGGCCGGCGTGACGCTGGCCCAGATCAGCGAGTTCTCGTTGATCCTGCTTACCTTGGCTGCGCAGGCCGGGCTGGCGGACCCCACCACACAGGCGCTGGTGACGCTGGTGGGTCTGGTCAGCATTGGTGCCAGCACGTATCTGGTTACCTATTCGGGCGCCATCTATGCGTTCGTGGAGCCCGTACTGGCGCGCGTCATCGGCGACCAGACGCGGCGTCAGGCGCCCACCGAGGCGCCACCGCCGGCCGATGTCATTCTGTTCGGTCTGGGCCGTTATGGCACCGCCATTGCCGAAGGTCTGCGTGCCCGCGGCCTGAGCGTGCTGGGGGTCGATTTCGATCCGGAAATGGTCGCCCGCTGGCGGGCGCGCGGGCTGCCCGCCTATTACGGTGATGCCGCCGACCCGGATTTTGGAAAGGCCCTGCCTCTGGGCACTGCGCAGTGGGTGGTCTGCGCCATCCCGGTGCACGGCGGTAGCCTGACCCACGACGATCCGCGCCTGGCGCTGGTCGATGCCCTGCGCAACAGCGGGTATCGGCAGCAGATCGCGGTTGCCATCCAGGCTCAGGACGATCTGCCGGCCCTGCGCGACCGCGATATCGATCTGGTGCTGTTGCCGACCGCTGATGCCGCCGCCGAGGCGGTCGACCTGATCACCGGTGCGCCGCTGGTGGCACCCAGGCGCTGGAGCTGACGAAGCACCGGTCGGTCGCAGGCTGCACGGTGGCCGATGCGGGCGCCGATCAGGGGCGCTCCAGGACCACCATCGCCACCGCGTGGTCCTGCTCGTCGGCCAGGCTCAGGTGCCAGGCGACGATGCCGCGGCGGGCGCAGTGCGCGGCCGCGGCGCCGGACAGTTCCAGCAGCGGCCGGCCGGCGGGGTCGTGCGCCACGGCGATTTGCGGCAGCGTCACGCCGTCCGCAATGCCGGTACCCAGCGCCTTGCCGAAGGCCTCCTTGGCGGCGAAGCGCTTGGCCATGAACGGCGCACGAGCGGCGGCGGCCAGGTAGTCCTGCCACTCGCCGTCGGCCAGCAGGCGGCGCGCGAAGTGATCGCCGTGCTGCTCCAGGATGCGCGCGATGCGCGCCACCGCCACGATATCGACACCGATGCCGGCGATCATCGCGATGCCTGCGCGATGGCCTGCTTCATCTGCGCCACCGCGGCGCGCAGGCCGACGAACACGGCGCGCGCCACCAGCGCATGACCGATGTTCAGCTCGGCAATGCCGGGCAGGGCGGCGATGGCGGCGACGTTGTCCAGGTTCAGGCCGTGGCCGGCGTTGACGGTGAGGCCCAGGCGCCGCCCCTCGTCCAGCGCCTGGCCGATGCGCCTGAGCTCGGCGGCGCGTTCGGCCGCGGACGCGGCATCCGCATAGCGGCCGGTGTGCAGTTCCACCAGCGGCGCGCCGCAGCGGCGGGCGGCGGCCAGTTGCCGCGGCTCCGGATCGATGAACAGCGACACCTGGATGCCGGCCTCCGACAGCCGCGCCACGGCATCGGCGATGCGCGGCTCCTGGCCGGCCACGTCGAGCCCGCCCTCGGTGGTCAGTTCCTCGCGCCGTTCCGGTACCAGGCAGCAGTCGGAGGGTTTCAGGCGGCCGGCGATGCCGATCATGTCGTCGGTGACGGCCATTTCCAGATTCAACCGGCACGGCAGGCGCGCGCGCAGGATTTGGACGTCGGCGTCCTGAATGTGCCGACGGTCCTCGCGCAAGTGCAGGGTGATGAAATCGGCGCCGCCGGCCAGCGCCTCGAACGCCGCCAGCACCGGGTCCGGATAGTCCGTGCGGCGCGCCTGGCGCAGCGTGGCGACGTGATCGATGTTGACGCCCAGCAGCGGCGGGCTGGATCGGTTGTGGTCATTCATCAGGGCGTTTCCGGACGCGGCGTCTGGCCGGCGAGGGCACGGTACAGCTCGCGGCTTTTCAGCGGCTTGTCGCCGAAGTGCCAGGCCAGCTGCGCGCGCAGCAGGCGCTTGCAGGCTGGCAGAAGCGCCGGCTCGCACAGGGTGTCCTCGCGCAGGGCCAGCAGGGCGGCGCCCGGCAGGTCGCCGTCGGCAACCGGCACGGCGCCGTGCTCGGGCTGGTAGCGATAACGGGCGGCCGGGTCGATGGCGGCACCGTCGACGTCGTGCTCCAGCTGCAGGCCGTAGCCGAGCTGCGCCAGCAGGTCGCGCTCGAAGCGGCGCAGCGCCGGCTCGTGCGCCGCGCCGCCGGTCAGGACCGCGAGCGCCCGCACGTAGGCCTCGTAAACGGCCGGGTGCGCATCCAGCCGCGCGCAGGCCCGCAACAGCAGCTCGTTCAGGTAGAACGCCGCCGCCAGCGCGGCGCCGTGCAGCGGATCGACATAGCCGTACGGCTCGGCCTGGGTCAGGGTTTTCAGTTCCCCGCCGCCGGTCCAGGACAGCAGCAGCGGCGCGAACGGTTGCAGCACGCCGGCCAGGCGCCCGCGCCCGCCGCGCGCCACCAGGCCGACGCGGCCGCGGTCGCGGCTGAAGCACTCGAGCAGCAGGCTGCTGTCGCGGTACGGCCGGCGGTGCAGCACGTAGGCTGGCGCCAGCAATACCGGCGCGCGGCTACCGGCCTGTTCACGAACCATGTGCGCGGGCCCGGCTACTCGCTCTGGTAGCCGAGCGTGCGCAGGGCCACGTCGTCGTCGGTCCAGCCGCTTTTCTCGCGCACCACCAGCTGCAGGAAGACGTGTGTTTCGAGCAGCTTTTCAAGGTCCGCCCGCGCCTCGCTGCCGACCTGCTTGAGCATGGCGCCACCCTTGCCGATGACGATGCCCTTGTGGCTGGGCCGCTCGACCCAGATGATGGCGCTGATTTCGGTGCGCCCCGGCTGCTCGTCGAAGCTTTCGATGCCGACCGTGCACACGTAGGGCAGTTCCTGGTGCAGATGGCGCATGAGCTTCTCGCGCACCAGCTCGGCGGCCATGAACGACAGTGTGCGGTCGGTGACCTGGTCCTGCGGAAACAGTTCCTCGCCGGCCGGCAGCAGGCGACCGACGACCTGCATCAGACGCTCGACGTTGCTGCCCTTGCGCGCCGACACCGGCACGATTTCGGTAAAGCAGCCCTGCGCGCCGAGCCGTTCGAGCTGCGGCAACAGTGCCGCCTTGTCCGGGACCAGGTCGATCTTGTTGACCACCGCCACCGCCGGCCGGCCGCTGGCCTTGACCAGCTCCAGCACGCGCTGGTCGTCCGCGGTCCAGTGCGTGCCCTGCACCACCATCAGCGCCAGGTCCACGCCCTCCAGCGCGCCGGTGGCGGTGCGGTTCAGGTACCGGTTCAGCGCCCGGCCCTGGCCGGGGTGGATGCCCGGCGTGTCCACGAACACGGCCTGCACGCCGCCCTCGCTGCGGATGCCCAGCAGGCGGTGACGCGTGGTCTGCGGCTTGGGCGAGGTGATGGCCAGCTTCTGCCCCACCAGGCGGTTGATCAGCGTCGACTTGCCGACGTTGGGGCGGCCGACGATGGCCACGTAGCCGGCCCGCTCGACGGGCGTTGTGTCAGTCATGAGTTTGCAGTCGCTCCAGTGCGGCGGCGGCGGCGGCCTGTTCGGCGGCGCGGCGCGTGCCGCCGACGCCGCGGACGGGGTCCGGAAGTGGCGGCACGCGGCATTCGACCTCGAACTGCCACACGCCGGCCTGTTCCCGTTCGCTGACCAGATGGTACTGCGGTCGCTCCCGGGCGCGGCTTTGCAGCCACTCCTGCAGACGGGTTTTCGGATCCTTGAGCGTCTCGCCCGGTTGCAGCTGCGCCAGCGCCGGGCCCAGCAGGTGCAGCACCCGTTCGCGACAGGCCTCGATGCCGGCGTCCAGATAGATGGCGCAGACCAGGGCCTCGAAGGCGTCGGCCAGGATGGAGGCCCGGCGATGACCGCCGGTCTTGCGCTCGCCGGCGCCCAGTTCCAGGAACTCGCCCAGGCGCAGCTCGTTGGCGGCCACGGCCAGCGCCTCGCCGCTGACCATGCGCGCGCGCAGGCGCGTGAGCTCGCCCTCGGTGGCCTGCGGGAAACGCTGCGTGAGCGCCTCGGCAATCACGAATCCGAGCAGGGCATCGCCCAGGAACTCCAGGCGCTCGTTGTGCTGGCGCCGTGCGCTGCGGTGGGTCAGTGCGCGGCGCAGCAGCGCCGGGTCGGCAAAGCGGTGGCCCAGACGCAGCTGCAGCAGGTCCAGCCGGTCCGTCAACTGTCGCCGGCCACGGTGCCCTCGACCTGAATCTCATGCCGGAAATGCATCAGCACGCTGATGTTGAAGAACACCGGCGCCCGAAAGTCATACTCCACGGCAATGCGTTTCTTGCTGGTCTTCTTGTCGTAGTCGACCTTCAGGTTGTCGCGGGTCGGCGTGGGTGTGTAAAGGCCGCTCATGTCGAAGCGCTTCTCGAGCAGGCTCCAGATGGCCGGCTTGCCCATCAGGCCGATGGTCGAGTCCTCGGCCAGGGAGTTGACGGCCTTCTTGACCGCGAACGACTCGTAATAGCCCGGATACATGGCCAGGCCGACCATGAAAAACACCACCGCCACGCCGGTGGCGATGGTCAACGAGAACAAGGACCAGCCACCCTGATGGGCGGCAGCGCGACTTTGCATGTTTGCATTCTCCCTGTATCGGGCCGACAGCCCGGCCCGAGCCATTATCAACCGATCCTCTGCTATCCGAGGGAACCGGAAATCAGGGAATGCTGTCGCCGATGCGTCGCCAGTTCACGGCAAAGCGCGCGCCGTCCCAACTCATCCAGATGAAAAATGCCTTGCCGACCAGATTCTGGTCCGGCACGAAGCCCCAATAGCGGCTGTCCTTGCTGTTGTCGCGGTTGTCGCCGAGCACGAAATACTGCCCGGGCGGCACCACGACCTCGCCCTGCGGACTCGGCCGCTGCGGCATCCATTGCACCTCGTACTGGTGCGATCCGAGTCGTTCGGTCATGCGCATGAAGTCCACGCCGCCATCGTGCACCGGCTTCGCGCTGTCGCGCTGCGTGACCGGTTCGCCGTTCACGTACAGCACCTTGTCGAAATAACCGATGCGGTCGCCGGGCACGCCGACCACGCGTTTGATGTAATCGGTCGACGGGTCCGGCGGATAGCGGAACACCACCACGTCGCCGCGCTGCGGTTCGTTGATGTCGATGATCTTCCGGTCGATCACCGGCAGGCGGATGCCGTAGGTGAACTTGTTGACCAGGATGAAATCGCCCACGTGCAGCGTTGGCAGCATGGAACCGGACGGGATGCGAAACGGCTCGACCAGGAACGAGCGCAGCAGGAACACCGCCAGGATCACCGGGAAGAACGAGCGCCCGTACTCCACCCACCACGGCATGGGCGCATCGACCCCGCCGGCCGCCGTGCGGTGGCGCACCAGCCAGATTTCGTCCACCGCCCAGATGAGGCCGCTGATGACCAGCAGCACGAACAGCAGCAGCGCGAAATCCACGGCTACTTCTCCTTGCCGGTGTGCAGCACGGCCATGAAGGCCTCTTGCGGAATCTGCACGTTGCCGACCTGTTTCATGCGTTTCTTGCCCTCTTTCTGTTTTTCCAGCAGCTTGCGCTTGCGCGTGATGTCGCCGCCGTAACACTTGGCGGTGACGTTCTTGCGCATGGCGCGCACCGACTCGCGGGCGACGATCTTGGCGCCGATGGCGGCCTGGATCGGCACCTCGAACATTTGCCTCGGGATCAGTTCGACCATCTTGGCGACCAGCTCGCGCCCGCGCTGCGCGGCGGTCTGGCGATGCACGATGGCCGACAGCGAATCGACCTTTTCCTTGTTGACCAGCACGTCGAGCTTGACCAGGTCGGCCGGCTCGAAGCGCGTGAACTCATAGTCGAAGGAGGCGAAGCCGCGGCTCACCGATTTGAGGCGGTCGAAGAAATCGGCCACCACCTCGGCCGCCGGGATGTCGTACTGCACCGAGACCTGCCCGCCCAGGTGACTCATGCGCGTCTGACGGCCGCGCTTTTCCTCGCACAGACCCAGCACGGCGCCCAGATACGCCGGCGGCACCAGGATGGTCACGGCCAGGATCGGCTCGCGGATTTCCTGCAATTGGGACGGGTCCGGCAGCTTGGCCGGGTTGTCGACCAGCAGCACCTCGCCGCTGCGGGTGAGCACCTCATACAGCACGGTCGGCGCGGTGGTGATCAGTTCCAGGTCGTACTCGCGCTCCAGGCGCTCCTGCACGATTTCCATGTGCAGCATGCCCAGAAAGCCGCAGCGAAAGCCGAAGCCGAGCGCCTGCGAAGTCTCCGGCTCGAAGCTGAGCGAGGCGTCGTTCAGGCGCAGCTTGCGCAGCGCCTCGCGCAGCGCCTCGTAGCTGGACGAGTCGACCGGGAACAGGCCGGCGAACACGCGCGGCTTGATGCGCTGGAAACCCGGCAACTGGGCCGGCGCCGGACGGGCGTCCTCGGTGATGGTGTCACCGACCGGGACGGCGTCGATGTCCTTGATGGCGGCAATCACGATACCGGCCTCGCCCGGACCCAGTTCGGTCACGTCGCGCCGCTTGGGCGTGTAGATGGCGAGCCGGTCGATGGTGAACACGCGGGCGTTGGACATCACGCGGATGCGCTGGCCGACCCGCAGCGCACCGTTCATGACCCGCACCAGGCCGACCACGCCCAGGTAGTTGTCGAACCAGGAGTCGATCACCAGCGCCTGCAGCGGGGCGCCGACATCGCCCTTGGGCGGCGGAATGCGTGCGATCAGCGCCTCGAGAACGTCGTCCACGCCCTGGCCGGTCTTGGCGCTCACGCACACGGCGTCCTCGGCGTCGATGCCGACGATTTCCTCGATCTCGCGCTTGACCCGCTCCGGCTCGGCGGTCGGCAGGTCGATCTTGTTCAGCACCGGCAGCACTTCGAGGCCCTGCTCGATGGCGGTGTAGCAGTTGGCGACGGTCTGCGCCTCGACGCCCTGCGCCGCGTCCACCACCAGCAGCGCGCCCTCGCAGGCGGCCAGCGAGCGTGACACCTCGTACGAGAAATCGACGTGGCCGGGGGTGTCGATGAAGTTCAGCAGATAGTCATGGCCGTCACGGGCCACGTAGCGCAGCGACACGCTTTGCGCCTTGATGGTGATGCCGCGCTCGCGCTCCAGGTCCATCGAGTCGAGCACCTGCGCCGACATTTCGCGCTGTGTCAGGCCCTGGCAGCGCTGGATGAAGCGATCGGCCAGGGTCGATTTGCCGTGGTCGATGTGAGCGATGATCGAAAAGTTGCGAATTCGGTCGAGGGGCGTCATCGGCAGGTCGGGGGCGGACCGAATGGGGAAGGGTGGCGGGCGCTCGCGGTCCGGTTCCAGCAGCGCAGGGCGGTGCGGGTCGACGCCGGCCAGCACGCCCGCCGGGCCTGATCCATAACGACGGAAGGGGCGCCGCAGCGCCCCTTCCAAAGGCGCCGCACTATATCACGCGCCCCGTCTGGCTCCGAAGGCTCATCGCCCGCCTACTTTGGCACCCGCAGTGCCAGCCACAGGGGGTTCTGGCCGCGCTGCACCAGCAGTCGGGCCACCTTGCCGGCCGGCAGGTGCTTGACCAGGCGTTCGAAGCTGTCGGCATCATCCACGCGCTGGCTGTTCACGGACAGGATGACGTCGCCGCGCTGCACGCCGGCTTCCTGGGCAGCGCCCGCATCCACGCGCTGCACCAGCACGCCGCCCCGCTCGAAGCTGCCCCGTTCGCGCTGCGCCTCGGTAAGGTCCGACACCAGCAGGCCGAGGCGGTCGGAACTGACCTTGGCCGGGGCCGGTTTTTCGGCGCCCGCCTGCGCTTCGGCCGGCAGCGCCTCGACCGCCAGATGCAGCGTGCGGGGCTTGCCGGCACGCAGGATTTCCACCGCCACCTTGCGCCCGACCGCCGTGCGGCCGACCCGCGGCGGCAGGTCGCTGGAATAGACGATGTCCTCGCCGTTGAAGCGCAGGATGATGTCGCCGGCCTCGAGCCCGGCCTTGGCCGCCGGCCCGTCCGGCATCACCCGCGCCACCAGCGCACCGCGCGGCTGCGGCATGCCGAACGATTCGGCCAGCTCGCGCGTTACGTCCTGGATCAGCACGCCCAGCCAGCCGCGCGTGACCTTGCCGCTGGTCTTGAGCTGCTCGACCACGTCCATGGCGACATCGATCGGCACCGCGAACGACAGCCCCATGAAACCGCCGGTGCGGCTGTAGATCTGCGAGTTGATGCCCACCACCTCGCCGTCCATGTTGAACAGCGGGCCGCCGGAGTTGCCCGGGTTGATGGCCACGTCGGTCTGGATGAACGGCACGTAGGTATCCTGCGGCAGGGCCCGGCCCTTGGCGCTGACGATGCCGGCCGTGACGCTGTGGTCGAAACCGAACGGCGAGCCGATGGCCAGCACCCATTCGCCGACCTTCAGGCGCGCCGGATCGCCGATCTTCACCGCCGGCAGCGGACCGTTTTTTGGCGTCACCTTCAACAGGGCGATGTCGCTGCGCTCGTCCGAGCCGATCAGCTTGGCCGACAACTCGCTGCGATCGCCCAGGCGCACCGTGATCTCGTCGGCATCCTTGACCACGTGGTGGTTGGTCAGCACGTAGCCGTCGGCGGAAATGATGAAACCCGAGCCTAGGGATTCGCTGGGAAGCACCGGCGCCTCGCCTTGCTCGCCAAAAAAATGCCGAAAAAATTCGTTCAGCGGTGCGCTGTCGGGCAGGCCCGGGCCCTCCGGCAGCTCAAATGGGAGTTTCGGGGACGCGGCCTGGGTGCCGGTTGCTGTCTGCTCGCTGCTGATGTTGACTACAGCCGGGCCGTGGGCCGTTACCAGACTGCTAAAGTCCGGCAGCTGGGCGGCACGTGCGGAGCCGATGCATAACGTGGCCCACACCATAGCCGTGCCCAGCAGCCGAGCAGGGCAGAAAGGCCGAGAAACAAGGTTCACTGGGGTTTTGCGGACGCGGATGGCAGGGTGACGGGCACGGACTCGACCGCAGGCGAAGCTGGGGTCAGCGCATTTGCAATCTGTTGCAAGGTGGCTAACGGGGCTGCGCCAAGCACGGTGATGTACTTCCCGTCAACGCTCGCGCCATAGGCCGGTACTGCTGCCACGCGCTGAACGCCGAGCAGGCCCGGATCGGCCGCGGATTGCGGCTCGATGAACACCGACACGGTGGCGAGCCCATCGGACAGAATGACCTGCTCGATTTCGTGTTCGCTTCCTGGTGCCCGGCGCCGCACATAGCTGCTGATGCCAAAGCCCGGCGGCAAGGCGCCCACCTGCCAAGGGAGCACGGCCTGAGCCGCTGGAAAATCAAGGGAATGTTCTGTCCAATTCAGTTGCTGGGGCGCGCCGTCGGAGGGTTTGTTCCATTCGGTCTCGGAAAGGCTCGGAAGCAGCTCCAGATTCACGAAGAACACTTGCCGAAGTACTTGGCCGCGCTGATCCACGAGGCTCGCTTTCATCAGCAAACCGGTAGCCGCGTCGGTTGCCAATACGTATGCGAAGCGGAATTTGTCCCGCGGCCGGGCCAGCGTGAAGTCGACCTTGCGGTCTGCAAGCCGACCCTTGCCACTGGGCAGGAAGTCATAAAACTGGGCCAGACGCAGAAGACGCTGGGGCAGCAAACTCGGAAATGCGGCTGCAACCAATGCTTCGTCGTGGGCCTGACGGGTGCCGCTTTGGGCCACCTTGCACGTTGAGCCGGTTATTCGCAGTTCGCCGTAGGCCCCCTGCAGGCTGTGGACCCGATCCTCGCCACCCGCCTCGCCGGCGCGGTGCTGCAGGTACAGCGTTTGCGCCTGGGTTCCTTCCATCTGTACCACGTGCCCGCGGTAATTGAGGGTGCGGGCGGCCTCCAGCATCCCCTGCACAATGGGTGGCGAGCCGGCTGCTTCAGCCAGCGGGCCACCCAGCGCAAGCGCCAACAGCGCCAGGGCGCGTTTCATTGGCGACTATCGACGCTGACATCTTGTATCAGCGGCGGGAAGGACTCCTGCCCTGACAAGAGGGCACTGTCGGTATGCACCGTCCAGTAGCTATCAAGGCGGTTGAGGTAAGAAGGTGGCCTCTCAGCCTGCGCTTGCGTGTCGACGGCGACGACCTTGGCCGGGGCATCTGGCACCACGGCCAACTGCGGGGCCGTGACCGGCGTCTGCCATTGCCGCAAGCCAACGACCGTGACCAGCGCAATCGACGCCGCCAGCGCGCCGCCCATGGCGTAGCGTGGCCAGCTGCGCAACGGCTTCGCTGCCGCGAGGCCCGGCAGCAGGTAGACCGGCTCGCTCGCCACGGCATCGCGGACCGCGGCGCTCACATCGAATGATGCGTCCACCCCACCGCCCATGAGACCGCGCAACTGGTGCAAATGACGCCATTCGGCCGCCAGAGCGTCATCCCGACACAGGGCATCGATCGTGGCCTGTGCATGCTCGGCATCCAGCTCGCCGTCCATCAGCCCGGACAAGGCGTGGGAATCTTGCTCCGCCATTTACGTCTCCACAGAATCAAGGAACGGTTTGAGCCTCGTGGTCAGCACGCGACGCGCCCGAAAGATACGAGATCGCACGGTGCCAATTGGGCAATCGAGCACGCGCGCGATATCTTCATAGCTTAGACCTTCCATCTCGCACAAAGTTAAGGCAGTGCGCAGATCTTCGGGCAATTCCGCCAACGCCCGTCCCAACGCCGCCTGCAACTGATCGCGCTCGGCGTAGGACTCCGGCGTCGCGATATCGGCCACGACGACGCCCGCCTCCTCGACATCCCCGTCCGTGATGTCCACATCGTCGGAAGGCGGGCGGCGCGATCGTGTCACCAAATGATTCTTCGCGGCATTGACTGCAATTCTGTACAGCCATGTATAGAACGCGCTGTCGCCGCGAAAATTAGGCAGTGCCCGGTAGGCCTTGATGAAGCTTTCCTGCACTACATCCTGCACCTCGGAGCGGTCCCATACCAGCCGGCCAACCAACTTGGCCAAGCGCAGCTGGTACTTGCTGACCAGTAGGTCGAAGGCACGCTTGTCGCCGCGCTGCACGCGCCGCACGAGCGCCAAATCGATGGCGCTGCCATCGCTCAGATTGGGATCTTCGGCGTTACTCATCTCAAGCCTGGAGGCCGCTCCACAGGACCACCGAAGTGCCATGGCGAACGGGGAAAGCTGGGAGCACCGCGGGACCGCCCGGCAGGCTGCGGCAAGGCATGCGAGCCTCCTTCAAGGCGATGCGTGGGGCGTTTCAGGGCGCTTTTGTTAAAGTGCGGAAGATTCTATCAGCTTCGAACCCAGTCCCTGGCCCGCCTTTTTTACATATGGTCAGCAACACGCAGGTACTCATCATCGGCGGCGGCGCAGCGGGCCTGAGTCTGGCGCTGCGTCTGGCAAACCACGTGCCGGTGTGCATCCTGGCCAAGGGGCCGCTCACCGAAGGCTCCAGCCTGTACGCCCAGGGCGGCGTGGCGGCCGTGCTTGGTGACCAGGATTCGGTGGAATCGCACGTCGCGGACACCCTGGTGGCCGGTGCCGGTTTGTGCGACGAAACGGCGGTGCGTTTCACGGTCGAGCGCAGTCGCGCGGCCATCGCCTGGCTGATCGACCAGGGCGTGGCCTTCACCCGGCTGACGGAGCCGGGGGGCAACGGCCCGTTCGATGACTATCACCTGACGCGCGAGGGCGGCCACGGGCAGCGGCGCATCATCCACGCCGCCGACTCCACCGGCCGGGCCATCACCACCACGCTGGAAGACAAGGTCCGTGCGCACCCGAACATCACCCTGCACGACCATCACATCGCAATCGACCTGATCACCACTGCCCGTCTGGGCAGGGGCCTCAACCGCTGCCTCGGTGCCTATGTGCTCGACCGGCGCAGCGGCAAGGTCAAGGTGTTTCGCGGCCGCGCGGTGGTGCTGGCCACCGGCGGCACCGGCAAGGTGTACCTGTACACCAGCAACCCGGACGTGGCCACCGGCGATGGCATCGCCATGGCCTGGCGGGCCGGTTGCCGGGTCGGCAACATGGAGTTCATCCAGTTTCATCCGACCTGTCTGTACCACCCCAAGGCCAAGAATTTTCTGATTTCGGAGGCCCTGCGCGGCGAGGGCGGCCGGCTGTGTCTGCCCGGCGGCGAGCGCTTCATGCACCGCTACGACGACCGGCTGGAGCTGGCCCCGCGCGATGTGGTGGCGCGCGCCATCGACAGCGAGATGAAGCGCCTGGGCCTGGAGTGCGTGTACCTGGACATCAGTCATCAGCCGGCCGAGTTCATCCACGAGCATTTTCCGACCATCGCCGCGCGCTGCCTGGAACTGGGCATCGACATCACGCGCGAGCCGATCCCGGTGGTGCCGGCCGCGCACTATCTGTGCGGCGGCGTGGTCACCGATCTGGCCGGCCGCACCGACGTGGCCGGCTTGTACACGGTCGGCGAGGCGGCCTACACCGGCCTGCATGGCGCCAATCGCCTGGCCAGCAACTCGTTGCTGGAGTGTCTGGTGTTTGCCGAATCGGCCGCCGCCGACATTCTCGCGAGCTCGGGCGGCGCACCCGACATTGCCATTCCACCCTGGGACGAAAGCCAGGTCACCGACTCCGACGAGGAGGTGGTGGTCGCCCACAACTGGCAGGAACTGCGCCGCGCCATGTGGGATTACGTCGGCATCGTGCGCACGGACAAGCGCCTGGCGCGGGCCTTGAGTCGAGTGCAGCTGCTGGCGCGCGAGATTCACGAGTACTACGCCAACTTTCGCGTCAGCAACGACCTGATCGAGCTGCGCAACCTGGTGCTGGTGGCCGAGTTGATCGTGCGCTCGGCGCAGCAGCGGCGCGAGAGCCGCGGCCTGCATTACAGCCTGGATTGCCCGCTGCCGAACGCCGCCCAGCCGCCGCGCCCGACTCTGCTCAGCCCGCCCGACGCAGGCTGACGCGCAGTCGGCGCAGCGCATCGGCGCCGACTGCGTCGGCCGCGAGTGGCAGATAGAGCCGTTGGCGTTCGTTTCGCATCGCCAGAACCACCAGCCACGGGTGACAGAACGAGCGCCGGGGCTCTACCTGCCAGCCGGTCTGACGCCGTCCATCGCGACGGGTCAGCGTCCACTCGCCTTCCATCTGGCCCTGGGCACGCAGCACATCGCCGGGTTTGCCGGACAAGGCGAGCCACAGCGCAAGGCCGATCAGTGCCGTGGCGACCGGCCAGGCCAGCGGCGGTGTGACGTAGAGCAGCCCGATCAGGCCGCCCAGATGCAGCAGCCAGGCCAGCGCGGTAAGCCGGACCGAGCGGCCCGGGGAAAGATCATGCACAGCCGCCGAGCCGAGCCAGCAGGGCGGCTGCGTCCGCGTCCACCGCCGGGGCGCGACCGAACACCTGGTCGAGGAGGTCATCGTCCTCCAGCGCCAGCAGGCGCTCGAGGGCCGCCCGCTGGGCCGGGTCCAGGCCGGCCAGATGCCGGTCCAAAAAGCGCGCCAGCAGGACGTCGAGTTCCTTCTTGCCGCGGCGGCAGCGCCAGCGCAACGTAGAATCGCTGAGCATTTCCCAAGTTCCGTTTGTAGCGTATTGGAGGCGCAGTGGTGGCCTGGATGCCTGTTCTACCCGAAGCCGATCCGCGCGCACCAGCGCCTGGCGAATGTGCGCTGATGCCGCTGACGCACCTGGCGGTGATTGGCGTCACGGGCGTCGATGCAACCGCCTTTCTGCACGGCCAGCTCAGCAACGACGTGCAGGGTCTGGCGCCAGACGCAAGCCTGCTGGCCGGCTACTGCAACGCCAAGGGGCGCTTGTATGCATTGCCGCGGCTGTGGCGAGCCGGCGATGACTGGCACCTGTGCCTGCCGGCGGACACGGCCGAAGCGGTGCTCAAGCGCCTGCGCATGTTCGTGCTGCGCAGCCGGGTGACGCTGACTCTGCGCGGGGACGTCACGTTGCTGGGTGTGGCCGGTGAGGGAGCGGCCGCTTGCTTGCACGACGCAGGCCTGGCGGTGCCGGCGGAAGTCAATGCCGTTGCGACTCAGCGTGAGGTGACAGTGGTGCGGTGGCCAGGAGTACCGGCGCGGTTCTCGATCTGCCTGTTGGACCCAGCCGCGCCGGCGCTGTGGGCGGCCTTGTCTGCCCGCGCTCGGCCGTCGCCTGCGTCGGTCTGGCGTTTGCTGGATATCGACGCTGGCCTGCCGACGATCTACGCGCCGACGCTGGAAGCCTTCGTGCCGCAGATGGTGAATCTGGAGCTGGTGGACGGCGTCAGCTTCCGCAAGGGATGCTACCCGGGCCAGGAAATCGTGGCGCGGATGCACTATCTGGGCAAACCCTCGCGGCGCATGCACCGCCTGCGCGGTGCCGGGGACGTGCCCGCGCCGGGAACGCCTGTTCTGGACGCCGCGGGCCGGGAGGTCGGCACGGTGGTCGACGCCCAAGCGGCGCATGACGGAACCCGCCTGTTGGCCGTGTTGCAGGAGGGGGCCCGGAGCGCGCCGCTGGGCTTGCCGGACGGGCAGACGCTGGACCACCTCGAATTGCCTTACGCCCTGGACCAGGCGGCGCCCGTCGCGTAACGGTCGCCTGGAGCGCACGCTCTCATGGGCAGCGCCGCGCCAGGTCCCGCCACAGGCGCCGATGACGGCGCGACAACCGTGGGCCGGCATTCAGGTACCAGCCCAGGAACCGCCGCCGGTCGGTTCTGGACCAGCCCCGACTGTGCCGGTGCAAGCTATCAAGATCCCGGCGGGTGCAGGTCGATCGCCACCAGCGCCGTTTGCATTTTTCAAGATCAATCAGCGCCACGGGCGGGACGTGGCCGCTTCGCGGGCTGGCTGGCCGTGCAGTCAGCACCATCAGGTGCTTCGGGTACAAACAGTTGTGCTCCAGGTGCGCGTCGTGCAGCGTGCGGATCAGAACGGCGACGGCCCGCAGCAGGCGCAGGCGCTCCGCACGAGGCGGCGCACCTTCCTGCTGCCAGTCGGCGGTCAGATCCTGAAGCGGGCGATAGCCGGCCAACTCGCGAGTAATCAGTAAGCCCTGCAGGTGACCGCCTGCCAGACGCTGCGCGTACAGCACCGGTTCGGCGGTGGCTACGCCGGCTGCGCCGCAACGGCGCAGCATGCGCAGTTCGCGCTCGCCGGTCAGTCGCCCGCGCAGGGGGTTACGCCACGAGCGATACACGTGGTTCTGCTGGCGCTTGATGTAAAGCCCGATCGGCGCGTCACCGGCTACGGGTAGGCGATAGTGGCTGACCTTGCTCCAGCCACCCCGACTCTGGTTGCCCGGTTCCACGGTCGACAGCTCCAGCTGCCACCAGGCATCAAAGTGACCCATGCCGGCCATCTCGAGCGGGGGTGCTAGGCGTGGCTCAATATCGAAAACGGTCTGAGCGTGCAAGGACTTATCCTACCGGCATCGAACGCGCGCGAAGCGACGGAGCAGCTGGATGATGCCGCCCCCTCGCTCGGTGCGCCATAGATGGAGCATCGTCGCCGGTTTGGCCAACCTTCAATTCGGCTCCCGTCACCTCTGAGGGGTTACTTCGCCCGCTAGTCCCTCGGTGGGAGGCCGGATGGGGCTGCCGGGCGCCCCGGCGGCATGTGTGGCGCATACGGTAACGTCCGCCGATCGAACGGTGGAGACGGGCGCTCAGAACGGTCTGCGCCCAGACTACGCGCGATGTTCGCCCCGGAGGCCCAGCCCAGGCAGGCCCGCGTTAGGTCGTACGCCCACCCCCTCTTGGGCGGAACCCTCAGCGGGCTGCCACTGGGGCCAACAGGCACCGCCGATGCCCAGATTCGATGTATTAGTACCTTCGCGTTAAGCATTTGCCCCACAGGTGCGATAACCTCCCGCCGCTCGCAGTACGTGCGGAAGGGCGCTGGCGCGCCGGCACTTAAAAGAGCCATACGCCACAATCTAGCCAGGAGTTTGGTGATGAACGCGAATAGCCGATTCAAGCGGACCGCATGCACAGTCGGCGCGATTGCCGCCGCGGTGGTTGTCGGAGGTTGCGGGTTCGGCGGTCCGCCCCGCGCGCCGGCCACCGTTGAGCAGCAGGCCGATTACCACTACGTCATCGGGCCTGGGGATTCATTCCAGATCATGGTCTGGCAGAACCCTGAAGTGTCCATGTCGGTCACCGTTCGCCCGGACGGCATGATTACCACCCCCCTTATCGAAGACCTTCCGGCCGCCGGCAAAACACCGACCCAGCTTGCCCGAGATATCGAGAAGGCGCTCGCTGACTACATTCGCGACCCGATTGTCACGGTCATCATGGGCGGTTTTGGTGGTCCCTACAGTCAGCAGATTCGCGTCGTCGGCCAAGCCGCTCAGCCTCAGGCCTTGCAATATCGGGAGCACATGACGGTGCTCGACGTGATGATCAGCGTGGGTGGGCTCACGACATTTGCCGCTGGCAACAGGGCCAACATCATTCGAAATGTCGATGGTGCTCAACAGGTACTTCGCGTCCGTCTGGACGACCTGATCAATGGCGGCGATATAGAAGCGAACGCTGAAGTGCAGCCGGGTGACATCCTGGTCATTCCCGAAACCATATTCTGACGTTGTTTAATCAGGGAGTCGACACGTACAGTCTTGGCTATATATCTCGCACTCCCTAGCGAGAGTCATTGAGCAAGCGTATATGGAAAATTTGATCGAACAGTTGCTTGGCGTGCTGCGCGGTGTCGTACGCTGGCGCTGGGTTGCCTGCGCCGTGGCCTGGACCATTTCTGTAGCCGGCTGGGCGTGGGTCGCCACGCTCCCGGACGTATATCGATCGTATTCCCGTATATACGTTGACACCCAAACCCTTCTGAATCCTTTGTTGCGTGGGTTGACGGTACGGCCGGACCCGGGCCAGCAGGTCCGGTTGATGGCCAGCACCTTGTTGAGCAGGCCCAATCTGGAAGAGGTCGTCCGCCGCGCCGATCTGGACCACGGCATAAAAAACGAGACCGAGATGCAGCGCCTCGTCACCGAGATCGCCAAGGGACTGGCGCTCTACAGCACCGGTGGGTCTGGAAATCTCTATCAGTTGTCCTACTCTGCCGAGGATCCAAAACTGGCGGCACGGGTCGTTAGGGAAACGGTTAACCTGTTCATGGAACGGGGGCTCGGAAATACCGCACGTGATCTGCGTAAATCTCAAGATTTCATTGAAGCTCAATTGCGTTCTTATCAGGCTCGCTTGGTCGAGATTGAGCAGCGTGTAGAGAAGTTCAAGCGCGAGCACGTGGGCATGCTCGGACGCGATGGGCAAGATTACTATGGCCGGCGGGAGGCCGCGCGTGCCCAGCTCGAAGCCACCCAGCTCCAACTGCAGGAGGCGCGGGACTCGCGCGATGCCTACAGGCGTCAGGCCGAAGGGGCCGAGCCACTGATGTTGTTTCCAAAAAGTGGCGGGGCCCGTGTCGACCCGGAAATAGCCCAACGTATTCTGTCACTTGAAAAGCAGCTTGACGCGCTGCGGCTGCGGTATACCGATGAACATCCGGACGTCACCGCGACCTTACGATTGATAAAAGAGCTCAAGGAGCGCAAATCAGCGGCGGGTCAGGACCCAGCTGAGTTTATGGATACGGCTGGCGGCTCCGCCTTTGCAGAACAGATGGCGGTCGCCTTGGCCCAGGCAGACAGCCAGGTGGCAGCATTGGAGACCCGTGTTGCCGCCTATGCGGCTCGGTACAAGGCCATGGCCGAGGCGGTTGACCGCATTCCCATTATCGAGCGGGAATACGCGGCGCTGGTGCGAGACCAAGCCATCCTGAAGTCCAATTACGACAGCCTGCTTGCGACGCGCGAAAAGGCCACGATGTCGCAAGAAGTAGAGGATAAAACGACGGCAGTCGAGTTTCGAATCATTGATCCCCCGACTATCCCAGTCGATCCGGCGGCGCCCAATCGCTTGGTATTGTCCACTGTTGTGTTATTGATAGGGATCGGCAGCGGTTTGGGCGCTGCGTTCCTGCTGAGTCAGCTGCGTCCGACTGTCGATTCTATCCGATTGCTGGAAGAGCTTACCGGAAGAACAGATTTGATAACGGTTTCCGAACATCAGACGGAGTCCAGTCACCGAGCAAGGCGACGTGCGATCGTTTCTTATTCTCTTGCCGCGGTTGCCTTGGTCGGCGTCTACACGACCGTCATGACGATAACCTTGGTCAGGTAGCATGAGCATTATCGAACGAGCGATGCAAAAAGACGCCGCCGGCAAGCTACCCTCAACGGTGGGTGAAGCGCCAGCCGGACCGGAAAGCACTGAACGTACGGGCCACGCCATCCTGAGGACCGACACTGTTCCTGCCGCCCCTCCCATGGCGAACAATAGTGCACCGAACCTTGGCGGCGACAGTGGCCTCCAAGCCGGGGAGCGTGTCGAAGTTGCGCCGGTGCTTGATTCCGGAATGCAGCCTCTCAACCTTGCGTTGATGCGCCGTCAAGGTTTACTGATTCCCGATGATGGCCGTAGTGCTCTTGCTGAGGAATTCAGAATTTTGAAGCGGCCGGTGCTAGCCAATGCGTTCGGCGCCTCGGGACAACGTATCGGCCGACGCAATGTGGTTATGGTCACGAGCGCCGTCCCCGGAGAGGGGAAGACCTATACGGCTATCAATCTGGCGATGTCCATTGCGACCGAGTTGCAACGCACGGTTTTGCTGGTTGACGCAGATGTCGTGCAACCATCGATTGCCGGTCGCCTGGGTTTGAATCTCGGTCGGGGCTTGATCGATCTGCTGGAGGATCCGAGTATCGATCTGGCCAGTCTTCTGGTGCGAACGAACATTCCCAATCTGACGGTGCTCGGTGCCGGCCGGCGGCACGGGCGGTCGACGGAACTCTTGGCCAGTGCTGCGATGGCCCGGTTAGTCGACGATCTGGCGACCCGCTATCCGGACCGCTTGGTTTTGTTTGATTCCCCGCCCATGCTCGCAACGAGTGAATCGAGCGTTCTGGCGCGCCACATGGGTCAAGTCGTCTTGGCCGTTCAGGCCGGGTCGACGCCACGGTCGGCGATTTCTCGCGTCGTGAAGATGCTGGACGCCTGCGAAATAGTAATACCAGTTTTGAACAAGGCAACTGCCATTCCGGGCCTGAGCTATTCGTTGGGGTACTACCTGGACGGGAAGTACGGCAAGCAATGAAACATGACGCAAACGTTGGACTCTTGAGGCGAACGCTGCCTCTTGTCCTGTTGATGATTGCCATGCCGCCAGCAACGTCCGGCGCGGAGGCTGTCCAGCTCCGGTTGTTCGATTTTGAGCCGCGAATTTCAGCGAGCGAAACCTACTCTGACGGCGGAACGGGGTTCGGCCGCTCCTCGGATGGATTGACAACATCGGTTGATCCGGGCTTCACCCTCAGGCGGGACGGTGCGCGCGTCAAAACGGATATCAATTATTCGCTGAACAACCTTTACTATCATAACGATAGCGAAATGGACCTGCGCCACCAGTTTAATGGGTCGGTGCTGGGGGAACTCGTCCAGAATGAGCTGTTTATCGATAGCTCGTTCCGTAAGCGGGACCAGATCATATCGCCGTTGGGTACATCCAACATCGATTCATCGCTTCAGCGCGACAATTTGACGTCCAGCACCAGTTGGTCGATTGGACCGCGCTGGGAGCGCCGTTTCGCGGACGTCGCAACATCTACCTTGGAGTACCAAGTGGATCGAGTTTCGTTCAGCGGCGGCGCAGCCGACGATAGTTGGGGCTCCACTTTGACGGGCGTATTGAATAGCGGGTCAATGTTTGGAGACTGGTTCTGGTCTACTGATTATTCGAACTCCGATATCCGCTACTCGGAAGGCGGGGATAATTCAGAATTCGAGATGTATTCCGGAACGCTTGGGTACAACCTTACGCGAAAATTGAACGTCTATTACACCGTCGGAAACGAGAAGAACAGCTTCCGAAACTCTGTCGGGGATACTGGCGGAAGTTACTGGAATGTTGGTGTTGGTTTCACGCCCAGCGTGCGAACCTCGCTCAACATGACGTATGGGAAGCGGTTCTTTGGGGACACATATTCCTTTTCCGTTACGCATCAGGCGCGCAAATGGAATGTGGTCGTTTCACGGGAGGAAACCATCACGACTACCCGGCAGCAACAGTTGGGTGATATTTTTCTGATCTGTCCGCCGGAGATCCCAAACTGCACGCCCGAGGAAGCGATTGCATTTGGCGTCGATATTGGTGTCCGGGACGGCACCTACATTCAGAGTTCGCTGACCGGCTCGCTTACCTATACGCTCCCGAAAAGTGCTTTGACACTGTCTGTGTTTGACCGGGAGAGAACGTTCCAAGATGGCGCGGATGCAAATGATGAGACATCGGGGACCACTCTGGGCTGGAACTGGCGGCTTGGTCCCAAGACGAACTTCAATGCAAGCACGGGGTGGACGCGCTATCGCTTCCTGTCGACGCCGGTCGAGGAGGTCGATCGGTGGTTTGTGCGTACCGGCGTAACCCGGGAATTGTCCCCTGAGCTGAGCGGTTCATTGAATTATAGTTATCAAAAGCGCAGCTCGGATGGCGTGGGATCGGGTTCGAGGGGCACCGGAAATACCGTTTCCGCCCGCCTGACCAAAACGTTCTAGGTGCATTATGTACGAGGCTTACTTTGGGCTTACCGGGAAACCGTTCGCTCTGAGCCCGGATGCCCGTTTTTTCTATCCAAGCAAAGCCCATATGCGGGCGATGTCGTACCTGGAATACGGAGTTCAGTCAGGCGAGGGCTTCATCGTCGTTTCGGGTGACGTCGGTGCCGGTAAAACGACCATAGTGCAGGGGCTTCTGGGTTCCCTGGGGGGGAAACCCATTGTGGCGGCTCAGATCGTCAGCACGAGGCTTGAAGGCCTGGAAGTCCTGCAAACGGTGGCGGCCGCCTTTGGAGTGCCGTATGTCGACTCCTCAAAGGCAAAGCTGATCGAGGAGCTTACAAGGTTTCTGTCTTCGTTGATGGCCTCCGGTAAGCGGGCGCTCCTTATCGTGGATGAGGCCCAGAACCTTGGCAAGGGCGCTCTGGAAGAACTCCGGATGTTGTCGAATCTGCAGGCGGGTCCCAAGCCGCTGTTGCAGAGTTTCCTCATCGGGCAGCCGGAACTCAAGGATATTCTGCGTAGCGCGGACATGCTGCAATTGCAACAGCGTGTGATTGCCGCTTATCACCTCGGCCCCCTGGACGCGCCGGATACGAGAAATTACATCGAACACCGGTTACGTGTGGTCGGCTGGCAAGGCCGCCCGGTGATCAGTGACGACGCGTATGAAGAAGTTCATCGGCAGACGGGCGGTATTCCGCGACGCATCAATGTCTTCTGCGATCGCTTGTTACTTACAGGCTATCTGGAGGAGCATTCCGTGTTGACCGGCGAGATTGCTCTGGCGGTGGCGGCTGATTTGGCCGCGGAGTCAGGTGGGCCAACCGATTCCCAACACGGCGGGGCTCAGGTCGGAGCGAATGGTGGGTTGGGTGCTGTCGACGACGATATTGCGTTTCGGCAACTTGATGTGCTCGACGGCTTGCAGAGAATAATTACTCAAGGGGCAAGGGTGGAGCGCTATGTGCTGTCGGCGTTTCGGGGGATAAAGCAGCTCATCGAGTTGTCGGGAGGGGAAGTCGCCGCCAATCAGGGGGGGTCGCCGAAGAAAGCCGCGCAGCCGCCGGCGGCGTTGCCCGTCCAAGAGCGCCGGCAACAGGAGGGTGGCTCTTGAAGGTCGGGGTGCGGGAGGGCGTGACATCCAACGCATTTTCGATCGACGTCGAGGAGCATTTTCAAGTTGCGGCACTCGCCAGCAGGATAACGAAGTCCAATTGGGGTGAGCACCCAAGCCGGGTCGAGCGCAATACGGATCGCTGCCTGGAGATGTTGGCAGCGGCATCGGCACGGGGAACGTTTTTTGTACTCGGGTGGGTGGCAAAACGTTGCCCGAATCTGGTGCGCAGAATTGCCGAGGCGGGGCATGAAATCGCCAGCCACGGGATGGAGCATGACCGGGTCAACGCACTGGGTCCGGGGCGGTTCTCAGCCGACGTTGGCGAGGCCCGGAAATTGTTGCAAGACCTGTCGGGCGACTCGGTAATCGGATACAGGGCGCCCTCCTTTTCCTTGAACCCGGAAATGAGCTGGGCGTATCGGGCGTTGATCGAGGCCGGATATCGATACAGTTCCAGCGTTTATCCGGTGAGCCATGATCATTACGGATGTCCGTCCGCGCCGCGGCGAGCCTTTCGACCGTTGGCAGACTCGGACTTTGTGGAATTGCCCTTGAGCACGGCGCGGCTCGCCGGGCGCACGCTGCCGGCATCGGGCGGCGGCTATTTTCGTTTTTTTCCGTATTCGATGAGCAGAACGCTTTTAAGGCGCGCGAGCGCCGAACGCAGCCAAGGCGGCATTTTTTATATGCACCCGTGGGAAATCGACCCGGAGCAGCCAAAGGTGGCCGATTTGCCGCTGCGGTCCCGTTTCAGGCACTACGTCAACCTTCGTCGCACGGAAGAGCGGTTACGCGCATTGTTCAGCGATTTTTCATGGGACCGGATGGATCGCGTGTTCGCGCTTGAGCTGGCGAAGCCAGCGGACTTGCCGGTGTTCGCCGGGGCGGACGCCACGTGATTCAGGTCAAGCAGCTGGCCGAGGTCGGAGTGGGTGCTTGGGATGCCTACGTATCCGCCAACCCGGACGCGACGTTTTTCCATCGCGGCGGGTGGCGCGAGGTACTGGAACAAGGCGTCGGCCTGCGCACGCATTTTCTATGCGCGGTGGACGACGGGGTGATTCAGGGCATTTTGCCGCTGGCCGAAGTGCGCAGCGCACTGTTCGGCAGTTCCATAGTTTCCTTGCCGTTCTGTGTCTATGGCGGGCTGGTGGCAAGTAGCGCCGCGGCGGCGTCAGCGCTGGACGATGCGGCGCAGGCTTTGGCGCACACGAGGCGCGTTGGGCACCTGGAGTACCGCAATCGGGAACGGGCCCATCCGGAATGGCCAGCCAAGACGTTATACGTGACGTTTCGCAAGGCGATCGAGGCCGACCATGACGCCAATATGGAGGCCATACCGCGAAAGCAGCGGCGTATGGTTCGGCAAGGCATCAAAGCCGAACTGGTCAGCGAGATCGATTCGGACAACCGCCGTTTTTTCCCGACCTATGCGTGGAACGTGCATCGGCTGGGCACGCCCGTGTTCGGGCGCCGCTATTTCGATGCGCTGCGGCGGGTGTTCGGGGGCGATTGTGAGGTGCTCACCGTCAGTCGGCACGGGCAGACAGTCGCCAGCGTGATGAGCTTTTACTTTCGCGACGAGGTTCTTCCGTACTACGGCGGCGGCCTTGCGACGGCGCGGCAGCATGCGGCCTACGACTTCATGTACTGGGAGGTCATGCGCCGGGCGGCCGATCGCGGTTGCCGGGTGTTCGATTACGGTCGCAGCAAGCTCGACAGCGGGTCGTACGACTTCAAGAAGAACTGGGGTTTTGAGCCGCAGCCCCTGTATTACGAATGCAAGTTGATTCGGGCCCGGGCCGTGCCGCAGAACAACCCGCAGAACCCGCGCTATCAGAACCTGATCAAGCTGTGGCAGCGCCTGCCGTTGCCAGTGGCCAACGCCGTAGGGCCGTATCTGGCGCGCAATCTCGGTTGAGCCTGCTGGCGCTGCCCCCACCATGCAGGAAATTCTGTTTCTGGCCCACCGTTTGCCCTATCCCCCGAACAAGGGCGACAAGATTCGGTCGTTTCACATGCTGCGGCACCTTGCGCAAGGTCACCGCGTACATGTGGGCAGTTTCATCGATGACCCGAAGGATGTTCGGCATCTGCCCCATGTGAGCAAATTGGCCGGTGGCGACGTGTACGCACCGGTCCTGTCGCCGCGGTTTTCGCGGCTGCGCAGCTTGCGTGGCCTGTTGACCGGAAGTTCATGCACGGAGGCCTATTACGCGAGCCGCGGGATGGCGGCCTGGGTGCAGCGCCTGCTCAGGGATCGACCGATCCGCCATGCGGTGGTGTTCTCGTCGTCGATGGCGCAGTACCTGATGGAAGCCCAGGGGATACGCCGAGTGCTCGATCTTGTGGATGTCGATTCGGAGAAATGGCGCGACTATGCGAGTGCCAGGTCCGGTCCGGTGGCCGCCTTTTATCGGCGTGAGGCCGCCCGGCTATTGGCCTTCGAGCGCCGCGCGGCTGCACGGTTCGATGCCACGGTGCTGGTGTCCGGCCCGGAGGCGGAGCTGTTCCTGCGGCGCGCGCCGGAGGTCGCCGGCCGCGTGAGCGTTTTGAGTAACGGGGTGGATGCGGCCCATTTTGATCCCGCGGCCGGGTTTGCCGATCCTTACAACGGCCGTGGTGCGCGGGTCATGGTGTTTACCGGGGCCATGGATTACTGGCCGAACGCGCAGGCGGTGGCGTGGTTCACGGCGGAGGTGCTGCCGAAGGTCCAGACTTTCATCCCGGACGCCGTTTTCTATATCGTGGGCCGTGATCCGGGCCGGACGGTGCGACAACTGGCCAATTGTCCGGGGGTGACGGTAACCGGTACGGTGCCGGACGTGCGCCCCTACCTGGCGCATGCGGCGGTCGCGGTCGCGCCGCTTCACGTCGCTCGCGGTGTGCAGAACAAGGTGTTGGAGGCAATGGCAATGGCAAGGCCGGTGGTGGCCAGTCCGCAGGCCCTCGAAGGTTTGTCCGTGAAGGTGCCTGACGAGGCTCTGGCGGGCGCCGATGCGGCGCAGTTCAGTGCCCGGCTTGTGGCTTGCCTGACCGGCGACATGACGGCCCTCGGGGCGTCGGCGCGCCGCGCGGTGCTGCGCGAGTACACGTGGGACGCCAGCCTTGCCGGACTGGATACGCTGCTCCAGGTTTCGTCAGGCGCCCGCGTGTCGGCCGCCCAGTCATGACGTCAGCCCCGCCCGAGGTCGCCGTACGCCACCCAGCCGTCGGCTATCACTGGCGCGTGGCGGCCGGCCTTTTGCTGCTGGCGATGGCCCTCACGCTGTGGGCGTATGCGGACACGGCGGGCAGCCTGGTTGCCATCTGGTGGCGCTCGGAGACCTACGCGCATGGCCTGCTGGTGGTGCCGGTAGCTGCCTACCTGCTGTGGCAACGTCGGGATCGTGTGCTCCAGGCCCAGCCGCGGGCCCAGCCCTGGGCGTATCTGTTGCTGCTGGGAGCCGGGCTGTTATGGGCCGCCGGGCGGCTGGGCGCCGTGCTGTCGTTCGAGCACTTCGCGCTGTATTTCCTGCTGCTGGGATGCGTGTGGCTGGCGGTGGGCACGGCCGCCCTGCGCCGGGCGGCGTTTCCGATCGGTTTCGCGCTGTTTGCGGTGCCGTTTGGTGATTTTCTGGTGGTGCCGCTGCAGGACTTCACGGCCCACTTCACGGTTGCCGCAGTGCAGTTGACCGGCGTGCCGATCTACCGTGAGGGCTACGATCTTGCCCTGCCCAGCGGCAACTGGCGCGTGGCTGAGGTATGCAGCGGCCTGCGTTACGTCATCGCCTCGCTGGTGCTGGGCGTGCTGTACGCCCACCTGATGTACCGCAGCCGCTGGCGCCAGGCGGCGTTCATCGGCATCTCGCTGGTGGTGCCGGTGCTGGCCAACGGCCTGCGCGCGTTCACCATCGTCATGATTGGCCACTACTCGGGCATGCGTCTGGCCGTGGGGGTCGATCACCTGATCTACGGCTGGGTGTTCTTCGTCGTGGTGATGATGGCCCTGTTCATCATCGGTGCGGTGTGGCGGGAAGACCGCCCGGCCACCGCCGCCGCGCCGTCCCCGTCGACTGGGAATACCGGCCTGCTTGCGCCTGCTCGCCGCGCGCAATCCAGACGCACCGCGTTGGCCATCGTGCTGGCGGGCCTGCCGGCGTTGCTGGTGTGGCCGCCGACCGTCGCCTGGCTGGATCAGCGCAATGACCACGCCGCGCCGCTGCTGTCCACGCCGCAGATCGAAGGCTGGCAGCCACACGAGGCCCCCTTCACCAGCTGGGCGCCGCACTTCGTCTCGCCGCGGGCGGCGGTGACGGCCAGTTACCGTGCCGAGGGCGGGCCGGTGGGGTTGGTGGTCGCTTACTACAACAACCAGGCCCAGGCCGGCGAGCTGGTTTCCTGGCGCAATCAGCTCGCCGCCCGGGGGCAGCTGCTGTGGGGCGAGATCGACCACGGCCAGCGCCGCGTGCAATTGCCGGGGGGGCGGGACATCGAGGTGCGCGAGGCCCTGCTTCACGGTCCCGGAACCCCGGTACTGGCATGGACCTGGTACTGGACGCCTCTGCGCAGCACCGCCTCGCCGCCCGCCGCCAAGCTGCTGGGTGTGATCGGACGCATGCTGGGGCGGGGGGACGACGCGGCGCAGGTCGTCCTGTACGTGCCGATCGAGGACAAGCCCGAAGCGGCAGCGCAGCGGCTGCGCGAGCTGGCGGCTGACGCCGTGCCGGCCATCGACCACCAGTTGAGCGCCGCCTATCGTCAGGTTGCCGCGCCTTGACCGGACCCCGTCTTGCAGGCTCGACGCCGGTCGAGCCGCCGCTGTTGGTGCATATCGTGCACAGCTTCGAGATGGGCGGGCTGCAGAACGGCCTGCTGAATCTGCTCGATCGCCTGCCGGCGCAGCGCTACCGCCATGCCGTGGTGAGCCTGACCGGCTTGTCGGGCTTCGAACGGCGCCTGCGGCGAACCGATGTCGCGTTCTACGCCATCGAAAAGCCGCCCGGACTCGGTTTGCGTGGTCACCTGCAGTTGTGGCGCCTGCTGCGGCGGCTGCGCCCGGCACTGGTGCACACGCGAAACATGGCCGCGCTCGAGATGCAGGCCGTGGCGCTGGCGGCCGGGGTGCCGGTGCGCGTGCACGGTGAGCATGGCTGGGACGTGCACGATCCGGGCGGACAGTCGGCCCATTACCGTCGCTGGCGCCGGCTGATGCGCCCCTGCGTGCAGCATTACGTCGCGCTGTCGCGGCAGATCGCGGATTATCTGGCCGGCCCGGTGGGCATCCCGCGGCAGCGCATCAGCCAGATTCACAACGGCGTCGATACTGCCCGCTTCGCGCCCGCCGACGGCGCGCTGCCGGTGCTGACCGGGCCGTTCGATGCACAGGCGCATTTTCTGGTGGGCACCGTCGGCCGTCTGGAGCCGATCAAGGATCAGTTGACTCTGGCCCGCGCGTTCGTGCTGGCGCTGCAGCAACGGCCGGACCTGCGCACGCGCCTGCGCTTGGTCCTGGTTGGCGATGGCCAGCTGCGGGAGCCGATCGAGCAGGTCCTGCGCGATGGCCATGCCGATCAGCTGTGCTGGATGGCCGGCAGCCGGGATGATGTGCCGGCTCTCATGCGGGGGCTGGACCTGTTCGTGCTGCCCTCGCTCGCGGAGGGGATTTCCAACACCCTGCTGGAGGCCATGGCCAGTGGCGTGCCGGTGCTGGCGACCGCGGTTGGCGGTAATGGTGAACTGGTGCAGGCTGGCGTCACCGGCAGCCTGGTGCCGCCCGCCGACCCCGAGGCCATGGCTCGCGCCCTGGTCGCTTACGCGGACGATCCGCCGCGTGGGCGGCGCGAGGGTCAAGCCGGCCGGGCGCGGGCCGAAACAGCGTTTGCGATGGAGGCAATGACGGATGCCTACCAAAATCTTTACGACCGCCTGTTGGCCAGGCGTGGCACACGACAAACCGCGTTCGTGAACGGATAAGAAAACACCATGTGCGGACTGGTTGGGATTTTCGACACCCGCGGCGAGCGGCCGATCGACGGTGACCTGCTCGATCGCATGAACGAGCGCCAACACCACCGCGGGCCGGACGAGGGCGGCTTGCACCTTGAGCCCGGCCTGGGCCTGGGCCACCGGCGCCTGTCGATCATCGACCTGGCTTCCGGCCAGCAGCCCATGCACAGCGCCGACGGCAACCTGGTGCTGGTCTACAACGGCGAGATCTACAACTTCGCCGAACTGGCAAACGAGCTGCGCGCGCTCGGCTACAGCTTTCGCACGCATTGCGACACCGAAGTCGTGCTCTACGCCTACGCCGCCTGGGGCGAGGCTTGCGTCAACCGCTTCCGCGGCATGTTCGCCTTCGCGCTGTGGGACCGCCCGCGCCGCCAGCTGCTGCTGGCACGCGACCGGATGGGCATCAAGCCGCTGTACTACGCGCCGCTGGCCGACGGCACGGTATTGTTCGGCTCGGAGCTGAAGGCACTCACGGCCTGCCCGCAATTGCCGCGCGAGCTCGATCCGCTGGCGGTGGAGGACTACTTCGGTTTCGGCTACGTGCCCGAGCCGCGCACCATCTACCGGGCGGCCCTGAAGCTGCCGCCCGGCCATACCCTGCTGCTGCGCCGTGGTGAGCCGGTGCCGGCGCCGCGGCAGTTCTGGGATCTGCCGCTCGAGGCGCGGCCGGTGACCGGCGATGTGAGCGGCGAACTGATCGAACGCCTGCGCGAGGCGGTGCGCATTCGCCTGGTGGCCGAGGTGCCGCTGGGGGCCTTTCTGTCCGGTGGCGTCGATTCGAGCGCCGTGGTGGCCATGATGGCCGGGCTGTCCACCGAGCCGGTCAACACCTGCTCGATCGCCTTTGGCGAGGCGGCCTTCGACGAGACGGTGTACGCCAACGACATCGCGCACCAGTTCCGCACCCGCCACCACCGCGAGCAGGTGGCGGCGGACGACTTCGACCTGCTCGACGCCCTGGCCGACGTGTACGACGAACCCTTCGCGGACAGCTCCGCCATTCCGACCTACCGGGTCTGCCAGCTGGCCCGCAAGCACGTCACGGTCGCCCTGTCCGGCGATGGCGGGGACGAGTCCTTCGGCGGCTATCGCCGCTACCGCTGGCACCTGCAGGAAGAGCGCCTGCGTGGCCGGCTGCCGGCGGGCCTGCGCCGGCCACTGTTCGGCACGCTCGCCGCGCTGTATCCCAAGGCCGACTGGGCGCCGCGCTTCCTGCGCGCCAAGGCCACCTTCCAGAGCCTGGCGCGGGACAGTCTCGAAGGCTACTTCGACAGCGTGGCCGTGATTGGCGACAACCTGCGCCGGTCGTTGTACAGCCCGGCCTTTCGGCGCGAGCTGCAAGGGTATCGGGCCATCGAGGTGCTGCGCCGGCACGATCGCCTGGCCGACGCCGGCGATCCGCTGCGCCGCGTGCAGTACCTGGACTTCAAGACCTACCTGCCGGGCGACATCCTGACCAAGGTGGACCGCGCCAGCATGGCCCACGCGCTCGAAGTGCGCGTGCCGATCCTGGACCACCCCTTCGTGGAGTGGGCGGCCGGCCTGCCCTCGGATCTGAAGGTGAGCGGCGGCGAGGGCAAGGCCGTGTTCAAACAGGCGCTCGAACGCCACCTGCCCAAGGACATCCTGTACCGGCCCAAGCAGGGCTTTGCGGTGCCGATCGCCAAGTGGTTTCGCGGCTCGCTGCGTCAGCGGGTGCGCAGCGCCGTGCTCGGCCCGCATCTGGCCGGCAGCGGCTGGTTCGACATGGACCACCTGACCCGGCTGGTGGACGAGCACCAGTCCGGCCGTCGCGATCACGCCACGCCGCTGTGGACGCTGCTGATGTTCGAGGCCTTCCTGCGCCGCAGCGGGGCCACAGGCGCATGACTACCCCGCGCGTGCTGGTATTCAGCAGCCTGTTTCCGCACGCCGGCGCGCCAGGCGCGGGCCTGTTCGTGCGCGAGCGCATGTTCCGCGTGGCGCAGCGGCTGCCGCTGAGCGTGGTGTCACCGCAGCCGTGGTTTCCGGGTCAGGGCCTGCTGCGCCGCCGGCGGCCGCACTTTCGGCCGGCCGCGGCGCGGCGCGAAACCCAGCACGGCATCGCCGTGCGCCTGCCGCGGTTTTTTTCGATTCCGGGCCTGGCCAAGTCCTGGGATGGCCTGTTCATGGCGCTGGGCTGCTATCCGCTGCTGCGGCGGCTGCGGCGGCAGGGCCAGTTCAACGTGATCGACGCCCATTTCGCCTATCCGGATGGCTACGCGGCCACCTTGCTCGGGCGTTGGCTGAATGTGCCGGTCAGCGTCACGCTGCGCGGCACTGAGCCGCGGCACGCGGCCAGTCCGGCGCTGCGCCGTCGGCTGGTGGCCACCTTCGCGCGCGCCGACCGGATCATCGCCGTGTCCGATTCGCTGCGCCGGCTGGCGCTGCAACTGGGCGCGGATCCGGGCCGCACCGAGGTCGTGGGCAACGGCGTCGACCCGGCGCTGTTCGCGCCGCGCGAGCGCCAGGCCGCGCGTCGGGCCCTGGGCATTGCGCCGGACGCGCCGGTGCTGGTCGGCGTCGGCGGCCTGGTCGAGCGCAAGGGTTTTCACCGCGTGATCGAGCTGTTGCCCGCCCTGCGCCAGCGCCATCCGGGGCTGGTGTACCTGATCGTCGGCAGCGGCGGCCCCGAGGGCGACATGAGCGCCGCGCTGCGCGCCCAGGCCAGCGAGCTTGGCCTTGCCGACGCGGTCCGTTTTCTGGGCGCGCTGGCGCCGGAGGCGCTCAGCGAGCCACTGTCGGCGGCCGACGTGTTCGTGCTTGCCACGCGCAACGAGGGCTGGGCCAACGTTCTGCTGGAGGCCATGGCCTGCGGCCTGCCGGTCGTGACCACCGACGTCGGCGGCAATGCCGAAGTGGTGTGCCGCCCGGACCTTGGCCGCATCGTGCCCTTCGGCGACGCGGCGGCGCTGCAACAGGCGATCGAGCAGGCGCTGGCGGCGCACTGGGACCGCGCCGCCATCCGCCGCTACGCGCAGGAAAACGCCTGGGATGGCCGCGTCGAGCGGCTGGTCGGGCTGTTCCAGTCGCTGGTGGCCGGCCGGTCCGCACCGATCGCCGCCGGGCAGACGCCATGACCGACATCGCGCTCAGCGTGGTCATGCCGAGCTACAACGACGGCGCCTGGCTGCGCCGGGCGGTGGAGTCGGTGCTGTCGCAGGCCGCCGCCGTGCCGGGCCTGGAGCTGCTGCTCATCGACGACGCCAGTACCGATGCCGCCACTGTCGCCATGCAGGATGCGCTGGCCGCCGCCCTCCCCGAGCAGCTGCGCCTGCTGCGGCTGGCGCAAAACGGCGGCCCGGCGCGGGCGCGCAACGCCGGCATCGCGGCCGCGCGCGGCACCTGGATCGCCTTCCTGGATGCCGACGACCACTGGCTGCCGGGCGGCCTTGCCGCGCGCTGGGACGTAGTGCGGCACTACCCCGGCGCCGAGTTCATCGGCACCGACTACCGGCTCGAAAACGCCGCCGGCGAGCCGGAGCCCGAGGCCTTCAACGCCAGCCGGCCACGGCCGCGCGCGCTGCTGCAAGCGGCTTATGCCAGCGGCCAGGTGCTGTGCCTGCCGCGGCCGGTCGGCGCCTTCGTCCATGCCATGCTGTGCTGGACCGGGGCGGTCACGGTGCGGGCCGGGCTGCTGCGCGCGGTCGGCGGCTTTCCGGTCGACCTGGCGCAGGGCGAAGATGATCACCTGTGGCTGCAGCTCGCCCGGCGCGCCGATTTTTACTACCTGCCGCAAATCACCGCCGCTTACGTGCAGCGGGCCGGCAGCCTGACCGCCGACGGCAGCGCGCCGGGGCACTGGAAACTGCAATCCCTGACGAGGTTGCTGGCCGACCCCGACTTCGCGCCCTGGCATGGCGCGCTGCGGCGCCGGCTGGCCGATCTGCACCGGCAGGAAGCGACGTATCACCGCCACCAGGGCCACCGCCGGCAGGCAGTGCAAGCCGCGTTGCAGTCGCTGCGCGCGCAGCCGGCCGCGCTCACCAACTGGCTGACGCTCGCCAAGGCAGTGGGCAGGGTGGGCTGAATGCAAGTGCCAATCCGACCCGATAGATCCCGGTGTGCGCCCGTCGCATGCGTCCCGGCGCCTGGCTGTCGAAAACCCCGTAGGAGCGGCTTCAGCCGCGAATCGTCGGCCACCGTTACCCGTACGAGTGGCCCCAGCCGCGAACCGTCGAACGCCCCCACCCCCCGCGCGCCACAGCCTTCGCGTCTGAAGGCGCTGCTACGGGACGCCGGCTCCCCAGGCGTAGGAGCGGCTTTAGCCGCGAATCTTGAAACGGCCATCGTCACCCGCCCGCAAAGGCATTCGCGCCTGAAGGCGCTCCTACGTTTCGCGGCGCCTCTTGCCCTATACGCCCGTAGGAGCGGCCCCGGCTCGGGGGCCGGGGCAGGCCCCAGCCGCGAATCCTCCGCCGACACCTGAGCGACTCATGGCTTCCGTACGCAAATCCCTGGCCATCTCGCTGACCGAGCGCTACCTGGTGTTCGGCCTGCAGTTCATCAGTTCGCTGGTGCTGGCGCGCCTGCTGACGCCGCACGAATTCGGCGTGTACTCGGTGGCGGTGGTGCTGATGGGCTTCATCCACGTGCTGCGCGACCTTGGCGTCGGCCAGTACCTGGTGCAGGAAGCCACGCTCGACCGGCAAAAGATCCGCGCCGTGGCCGGCACCGTGCTCACCACCTCCTGGTTGCTCGCGCCGGTGGTGTTTCTGGCGGCCGGTCCGGTGGCGCGGTTCTATCGCGAGCCGGGTCTGGTCGAGGTGCTGCACGTGCTGGCGCTGAGCCTGGTGATCATTCCCTTCGGTGCCACGGTGCAGGCCTGGCTGCACCGGCACATGCGCTTTGGCGCCCTGCTGGTGATGCGCGTGGGCTCCACCACGGTGCAGATCGCCACCAGCATCACGCTCGCCTGGACCGGGCACGGCTTCATGAGTCTGGCGTGGGGTTCGGTGGCCGGTGTGGTCTGGACCGTACTGATGGCCAACCTGTATCGACCGGCCGAACTGCGCGTGTTGCCGAGCTTTCGGCACATGGGCGGGGTATTTCGCTTCGGTGGTCGCTCGGCCGCCATGGGTCTGTTGACCGAGCTGTCCGCGGGCCTGCCGGAGATGATCGTCGGGCGTACGCTGGGCATGGAGCCGGTCGGTATCTTGAACCGCGCAAGCGGGCAGTTGCAGTTGTTCAGCCGCCTGTTCAGCGCCTCGATCTTTGCCGTCGGACTGCCGCACTTCGCGCGCCTGCACCGCGAAAGCAAGCCCCTGGCGGTCGATTTCCGGCACGGCGCCGAGTGCATGCTGGGCGTGGCCTGGCCCATGTTCGCCGGGACGGCCCTGTTTGCCGAGCCGTTGATCCGTTTGCTGTACGGCCCGCAGTGGTCGCAAGCCGCCGCCTTGGTGCCGGTGATGTGCATCAACTACGCTGTCGGCAATTTGCTGCCGCTGAGCCACCCGCTGCTGATGGCCACTGGCCGGGTCGATCGGGCTCTGCAGCAGATCGCGATGCAGACGGTACTGCAGGGCGTATTCCTGGCCGTGTTTTCGCGTTACGGGCTCGAAGTGATGGTGCGGGCCAACATCGGGCTGGGACTGATCATGCTGGCGTGGCGCTACTTCACCCTGCGCGGCTGGGCACTGCTACCCGGTGTCCTGCCGGCCATGATCGGCCGTGGCGCGCTGGTAACCGCCCTGGCCATGATCGGGCCCGGATTGGTGTGGCTCACCTTTGGCGCGGCCCCGGCGCAGCCCCTGGTGCCGCTGCTGTTGGCCGCCGTCACGGCGTTGCCGGGCTGGCTGCTCGGGCTGGTGCTTACCGGCCATCCGCTGGCCGGCGAGGCGGCGCGCCTGCTCGGGCGCCTGCACCCGAGGCTGCCGGTGGCCTGGATGCTGCGGCGGGTGGCGACCGGTGGCTGAGCCGGCCCCTATCCGGTTGAGCGTGGCGATGGACGCGGCAAAATTCGCGGCTAAAGGCGCACCTGTGCCTGGGGCCCGGGCCCCCCGTAGGAGCGCCTTCAGGCGCGAATGCCTTTGCGGCCGGGTGACGATGGCCGTTACACGATTCGCGGCTAAAGGCGCACCTGTGCCTGGGGCCCGGGCCCCCCGTAGGAGCGCCTTCAGGCGCGAATGCCTCTGCGGGCGGGTGGCGATGGTGGTTTCAAGATTCGCGGCTAAAGCCGCTCCTACGCATGGGGAGCCGGTGTCCCGTAGGAGCGCCTTCAGGCGCGAATGCCTTTGCGGGCGGGTGGCGATGGTGGTTTCAAGATTCGCGGCTAAAGCCGCTCCTACGCCTGGGGAGCCGGCCCCCCGTAGGAGCGCCTTCAGGCGCGAATGCCTTTGCGGGCGGGCGGCGATGGCCGTTAGACGATTCGCGGCTGGGGCCTGCCCCGGCCTCCGAGCCGGGGCCGCTCCTATGCATGGGTGTGGGCGGCGGTAATGCAATCTTGGGACTGGCCATGTTGACGGTGCTGTTCGCCACGCATAACGGCGCGCGCTGGTTGCCGCGGGTGCTGGAGGCGTTCGCTGCGCTCGAGGCGCCGGCCGGCGGCTGGAAGCTGGTCGCGGTCGAGAACGCCAGTACCGACGCCACGGCGCAGGTGCTTCAGTCGTTCCTGACGCGCCTGCCGCTCACCGTGCTGCGGGCACCGGCGCCGGGCAAGAACCGGGCGCTGAATCTTGGCCTCGCGCAGGCAGCCGGCGACCTGGTCGTGTTGACCGACGACGACGTGCTGCCGGCGCCAGACTGGCTGGTGCGCTGGCGGGCGGCAGCCGACAAAAATCCGGATTGGGACGTGTTCGGTGGGCGCATCGTGCCGGCCTTCGAGGTGCCGGCCCCCGACTGGCTGCTGCACTGGGCGCCACACGACCTGGCCTACGGCGCCACGCCCGAGCGCCCGGCCGGGCCGGTGGAGCCAGGTTTCGTGTTCGGCGGCAACATGGCAGTGCGCACGCGCGTGTTCGCGGCCGGCCACCGCTTTGCCGAAACGGTCGGTCCGGCGCCGGGCAGCTACGCCATGGGCAGCGAGACCGAATTCACCACGCGTCTGGCCGGCCTGGGCTATCGCTGCGGCTTTTGCCCGGAGGCGGTAGTCGGGCACCTGGTGCGGCGCGAGCAGATGACGCGCGACTGGCTGATCGGGCGGGCCATGCGCTTCGGGCGCGGCCTGTATCGGCGCGAGCTTGCCGCCGGTGCCTGGCGCGGGCCGCGGCTGCTGGGCGCCCCGCCAGAGCTGTGGCATACGCTGGCCCGTCACCACCTGCGGGCGCTGCGGGCCCGCATCAGTAGCGATGCCCGCTGGCGGCTGCACAGCGAGCTGCAGCTGGCCGAGACGCGCGGGCGGATTCAGGAGGCGCGCGCCGGCGCCCAAGCCACAACTCGCGAAGGATGAGCAGATGTCCCACAGCGCCGCCATCGTCATCCCCAGCTACGGCCGCCCGGACCTGCTGCGCCGCACGCTGCAAAGCCTGGTCGAGGCGCAGTGGCCGGCGTCCTTCACCGGCGTATGGGTGGTGGAAAACGGCCCACAAACCGGCCTGCAGGAGCTGTGTCGGGAATTCGCGGCGCGGCTTGCCCTGCACTATGTCCACGAGCCGCAGCTTGGCTCATCGGCAGCGCGCAACGCCGGCGCCCGGGCCTGCCAGGGCGAAGTCATCCTGTTCCTGGACAACGACGTCCGCGTGGCGCCGGGGGCGTTGACGGCCTATGCGCAGGCGTTTGCCGACTACCCTGAGGCCGGGGCTTTTGGCGGACCGCTGCACCCGGATTACGAACAACCACCACCGACCTGGTTGTCGGGCTATCTGCCCTGGTCGGTGGTGGGCGTTGATTACGGACCAGACAACCGGACCATCGATGAAGCCCGGCTTATGGGCGCCAATCATGCTGTTACCCGCCCAGCGCTGACGCAGGCCGGTTTTTTCGATCCCATCGGCGCCACGGGCACATGCGGCGGCGTGGGCGAGGAAACTCGCCTGCAGGAGCGCATCCTGGCCTACGGCAGGCGACTGGTATACGTGGCTGGCGCCGGCGTTTGGCATTACGTGCCAGCCAGCAACTGCAGCCCGCAGTGGGTGCTCGGGCGGGTCTTCCGGCACGGCCTGACGCGGGGCCTGTTAGACCCGCCGCGCGGTCGTCATCGTCTGGCGGGTGCGCCGCTATGGGCCTGGCAGCACTGGCTGGCTTTGAGCCTGCGTGCCTACGCCCGTCGCGTGCTAGGCGAATCCCTGGAAAAACGCTTTGCCGTGGAATATGAGCGCGCCGAGTGGGCGGGGGTGCTTGCGGGCTGCCGACGCATAGGATAGGACAATGTATTCCAGGCATCTGGCATGGTAGCGCGTTCCGTCGCACCGGCGACGGATGGTTTTACATGGGGACGCGACAATGGCTCGGTATGACAGACGGACCACAGCTGGGCTGCGATTTTCAGCAAAGGCTCACCGGATGCCCGCGTCTGCTCGCCGCTGTCTGCAATCCGCCGTACACGGGCAATACGCCATTGGTATGCATGATGTTTGAGACATACCGAACCGCACTTGCCCGATGGGCTTGGCGTCAACGTTGCACCGGTGCTTCCATTGCTAAGGGAGCCATAGTGCTGGGAGATTTTTCCGCGATCACCATCCGTCCGGGCGCGGTTATTGAGGCGGGCGCCGTTCTGTCGACACAGTACGGTGGCTCCATTGACATTGGGGAGCGCACCCGCATTTGCAGGGGTGGTATGGTGTTGAGCTATGGAGGCTTCGTGCGAATTGGCAGAGAGTCCAGCGTGAACCCCTACTCGATACTATACGGCCATGGGGGTTTAACAATTGGGGACTACGTTCGCATAGCCGCTCATAGCGTCATCGTGCCAGCCAATCATACTTACACCGACACATCTTGCCCTATTCATGCACAGCCATTGACCAAGAAGGGAATTGTGCTGGGCAACGATATTTGGATTGGCGCCGGTGTGTCTGCTCTCGATGGGGTTTGTATCGGTGACGGTTGCGTGGTCGGTGCGGGCTCCGTGGTTACGCGCAATTTGGAGCCTTTCACGGTGAACGTCGGTAATCCATGCTCCATGGTGAAGCGTCGCAGCGAGATATTCACGTGATAGCGAGGTACTGAGGGATGCCTTTTTTTCGCCGCCGGTTAGCTTCCGCGCTGCGGTTTCTGAATAACCGCTCTGCCGCGAAAAGACGGCGCGCCGTTGACCGCATATTGGGCGCCCCCGCGCCTGTCCAGCGTGAGGACATGGCGCACTACTTCGACGTTTTGCAAGCGCAATACGGCGGCGTGCCGGAGTATGGCTACGATCCCTTCAGCACGTGGCAGAGGGGCGCTGAGCGCGCCAAAGATCTGCTGAGTTTGTCCGGCATGCAGCGCCCCGGTGGCACCGTGCTGGAGGTTGCATGTGGCGACGGCATGACGGGTTTTCTCTTGGCCGGTTATGGCCACGACGTGCAATTGACGGATGTCGTTGACTGGCGCGACGGCCGGGCCCGGGGAATCGCTTTTACCGATTCGAATGTGTGCGAGCGCCTGCCGTTTGCGGAGGCATCGTATGACCTCATCTATTCATACAACGCGTTCGAGCATTTTCCCGCACCGGCATCGGCACTATCGGAAATCGTCCGCGTGTGCCGCCCAGGCGGCTTGATGTATTTTCAGTTCGGGCCGTTATACGCCAGCCCATGGGGCCTGCATGCCTACCGGATGCTGCGAATGCCGTACCCGCAGTTCCTGTTTTCTGCCGAATTCATCAAGGAGAAATTGCAGGAGATGGGTATTCAGGATCTGGGACAAGAGCTGTCTGATCTGCAATTTACCAATCAGTGGCGCGTCGATCAGTTTCACGCTCTGTGGGAGGGTAGCCAGTGCCAGATTATCGATGAACATGTCTATCGCGATGCTGGTCATCTAGATTTGATTGAACGCTTTCCTCAGCGTTTTCAAGGTCGTGGTTTGACGTACGACGACCTCACGATACAAAGCGTCTATGTAACGCTGCGCAAGCCGGCGTCCACCGTACGGCCGACGTCTGGGTCTTGAAGAAGGGTTTCGGAAAGGCTTTTTTTGATATGCCTGCGGTTACAGTATTGATGGCGGTTCACAATGCCGCACGGTTCCTGAAAGAGGCGATCGACAGCGTTCTCGATCAGACGTTTCAGGATTTTGAGTTTCTGGTTGTCGACGACGGCTCAACCGACACTACCGATGCAATTCTGGCTTCGTATGCTGATCCGAGGCTACGGGTGATGCGGCTAGCCGAAAATGTAGGGCTGGCCGCCGCGCTGAATGCCGGCATCAACGGGTCTCGATGCGACTTGATCGCCCGCATGGACGGTGACGACATATGCGACCCGCAGCGGCTGGAGTTGCAGATTGCCTTTATGCGTCAGCACCCCGAAGTATTGCTGCTAGGTACGGGATTTGTTCGCATAGATACAACAGGCCGGCTTTTCCAGCGCGTGGTGTATCAAAAAGAGAACGAAATTCTTCAAAAAATGCTTCTGGATGGGAGCGTGTTTTGCCACCCGAGCGTCATGATGCGGGCGGACGTTGTCCGCCGCTTGGGCGGATATCGGGATGTGGGGGGCGGCCTTGCACAGGATTATGATCTTTGGTTAAGAATCAGTGAGCAGGGAAAAATTGCCAATTTGCCCGAGTTGCTGCTCCGTTATCGCGTGCACGCCGGCCAGGCATCTGTGAGAAAGCTTTTGGTCCAACGTCAGGCAGCCTATGTTTTCAAAACCCTAGCCCTGCAACGGCGCGCTGGCCAAACAGAGGATCTGGAGGCCGCGCAGTCGATGGCGTCGCTTTTTCCAAAAGAACTGGTGCAGGCATTACGGGCTGATTATTTGCGTTGGGCCGAGACGCTTGCGGCCGGCGGGCGCAAAGATTTGGCTGTTCAGATGATGATGGGTGCGCATCGGCTGGACCGTACACATCCAGCCCCATTGCTACAGTTTTTTCGGATCGTCCTCGGGGAGCTGTCAGGATCGCGCTTTGCAAGAAGCGTGAAGTGGTATTCAAGGCGGCTCGCGTTGCGAAGTGCCGCGCAGTCGAAAGGTAATCGATGAGCGTTTCAGCTTTGGCAGTGGATATCAGCGTCATCATCCCCTGCCACAACGCCGCCCCGTACATCGATCAGGCAGTGGCGTCGGTGTTGGAGCAAACGGGCCTGCCGGCCGGTTTCGAGCTGGAGATCGTGATCGCCGACGACCGCAGCGACGACGGCGCCACGCCGGCCGTGCTGGCCGAGTTGGCGCGGGGCCACCCGCAGGTGCGCGTGGTGGCCAACGACGGGGCGCGTGGGCCGGGGCCGGCGCGCAACTGTGCGGCGCACCATGCCCGCGGGCGCTGGCTGGCCTTTCTGGATGCCGATGACTGGTGGCTGCCGGGCTTTCTGGCCGGCGGCCTGGCGTTGATCGATGCCAACCCGCAAGCGCATTGGGTGGTTGGGGGCTATCACATCGTCTACGACCCCGGCACGCAGCAGCCGGGCCGGATAGTGGACGTTGCGTTCGCCGAGGATCCGGCCATCCTGGCGCGGGCCGAGCCCGTGTCCGGCGGGCTGCGCTGGGTCCGGCCGGTTGGAATCCCGGTCAACGAGCTGGCGCTGCACACTTCCTCGACATGGATCGAGCGGGCGCTGTTTCTGGACGCCGGCGGTTTCGACGAACGCCTGTGGAACGCCGAGGATTTGCACCTGTGGCTGCGCCTGTCCGCGGTAACGGACTTGTTTCATGTGCCGGACATGCTGTCGGTCTACCGCCGCCGGGCCGGCAGCGAGACCAACAGCGGGCGGCCGCAGAATTATTGGGACGTGCGCTGTCACGCCGATCTGTACGCCGATCCGCGCTTTCGGCCGGTGCGCAGCAAGTTCGCGACGCGCATCGCGCAGGGCTGTGTGGAGGATGCATGGCGCTACCGGCGCACCGGGCAGTTTCGTGACGCCGCGGTAACTGCCCTGCGCGGCCTGCGTTACGCACCCGGCGATGGCCGGCTGTGGCGCACGCTGCTGGCGGCCGCGGCGCGGCGGCCCTGAGGGACCGGGGGAGGCGTGCCCGTGGACCTGAGCGTCATCATTCCGTGCCATAACGCGGCGCCGTACATCGGCCAGGCGGTAGCGTCCGTGCTGGAGCAAGGGGGCCTGCCGGCCGGTTTTGAGTTGGAGATCATCATTGCCGACGACCGCAGCGACGACGGCGCCACGCCGGCCGTGCTGGCCGAGTTGGCGCGGTGCCACGCACAGGTACGTGTGGTGGGCAACGACGGCGCGCGTGGGCCGGGGCCGGCGCGCAACTGTGCGGTGCGCCATTCCAGCGGGCGCTGGCTGGCCTTTCTGGATGCCGACGACTGGTGGTTGGCCGGGTCCCTGGCGCGCCGCTGGGAGTTGCTGGTCGCCAATGCCGGCGCGCAATGGGTGACCGGGGACTTTCGGCTGGTGTTCGAGGACGAGGCCGGCGAGTGCAGGGATGTGGCGCTGGGCGATCGGCCCGTGTATGCCGCTTCGCCACCGGTGGCCGGCGGCCTGTGCCTGCAACGCCCGGTGGCGGCGATTGCCGGCGGCGAGGTGGTCGTGAATCCGAGTTCGGTTATCGTGCGCCGCGATGCGTTCGAGCAGGTGGGTGGTTTCGACGAGCGGTTCTTCAACGCCGAGGATGTGCACTTGTGGTTGCGCCTTGCGCAGGTGACGGACCTGTATCACGTGCCGGTGGTGCTGACGGCGTACCGTCAGCGGCAGGGCAGCGAGACGAACAACGGCAAACCGCCGGGTCTGTGGGACGTGCGCGTCTACCGGGATTTGTATCGCCGCGCCGGGTTTGGGCCCTGGCGCCGGCCGCTGGCGGCCGCCATCGGCACGCGCAGCCTGATGGACGTGCGCCATTACCGCCGCACAGGGCGCTACGGCAAGGCGCTTTTGGCCGGCGCGCTGGGCGTGCGTTATGCGCCCGCCGACGGGCGGCTGTGGCGGGCTGTGGCCGGTTGTCTTCTGCGGCGCGCCTGATGGGCTGGCGCGGGATGGCTGGCGCTGCGAGTCGGCAAGGCGCTTCAAGCGCCCGGGCACAGGACCGTAAACCTGCCCGAAGCGCTATCGCGCCGGGCGGCGTACGTGGAGCATCGAGATCATGAGAGACATTCTGGTCACGGCCATCCTGGTGGGCTTGATACCGCGCTGTTTCACGCGCCCGCACGTGGGCGTGCTGACCTGGTCGTGGGTGGGTTACATGAACCCGCACCGCCTGGGTTGGGGGTTTGCCGTCACGCTGCCGGCGGCGCAGATGGTGGCACTGCCGACTCTGCTGGGCCTGGTTCTTAGCAAGGAACCGAAAAAAATCCCGTGGGCGCCGGCGACGTACGTCCTGGCCATGTTCATTGGGTGGACGACGGTCACTTCTTTTTTCGCCATCAATTCTGACGATGTGTGGGCGCAGTGGGGTGAATTCGTAAAAGTTCAGGTCATGGTGTTCGTGACGCTGATGGTCATGCGCGCGCGCGAGCGGCTACACGCACTGGTCTGGATCATCGTCATTTCGATCGGCTTTTTTGGTGTCAAGGGCGGCCTGTTCACGTTGGCCGGCGGCGGACAGGGCTTGCTCGGACCACCGGGCAGTTTCATCGAGGGCAACACCGAAATCGGCCTTGCCATGACGATGGTCCTGCCGCTGATGTGGTACCTGCGCTCTCACACCAAGAACAAGAACATCCGCCGTGCGCTGCTGCCGGCGATGGCGTTGACCACCATCGCGATCCTGGGCAGTCACTCCCGCGGGGCGTTCTTGGCGATCATCGCGATGGGCGTACTCCTGTGGTGGAAAAGTCGCAACAAGGCTGCGGTGGCCTTGGCGGCGCTGGTGCTTGTACCCGCCGGCTTTTTGCTGATGCCGCAGGAGTGGCACGACCGCATGGCGAGCATCGGCAACTACCAGGAAGACAAGTCGGCCATGGGCCGCATCAACGCCTGGGGCTTCGCGTTGAATGCGGCGAAAGACAGGCCATTGGTGGGTCTCGGCTTCGACGGCTTCACGCCGCAGGCGTTCCAGATCTGGGCGCCTGATCCGGCCAACTGGCACGATGCGCACAGTGTCTATTTCGAGATTCTGGGCGAGCAGGGCTACGTCGGCCTGTTCTTGTTTTTGCTGCTCTTGTGGCTGAGCTGGCGCAATGCCGGCATGGTGATGCGCCGGGCGCGCGGTGACCCGGAATGGCTGTGGGCCTACGACCTGGCGGCCATGATTCAGGTGAGTTTGATCGCCTACATGGTGGGCGGCGCGTTCCTGGGCCTGGGTTATTGGGACATGCCGTACACCCTGGCGGCCATCGTGCTGCTGCTGCGACGACTGGTGGAACAAGCAAAAGTGCCCAAGGGTGCCGTGGTGCGCAGGCGCCCGGTGGCGCAAGCACCGGATGAGGTGCCGGCCTTGGCCACCCCCGGACATACATGAACAGTCCGACCTGCTGCCAACAGTGGTGGTGCCTGGGTCTCATCGCCGGTCAGCGCGTCCGCGCAATGACGGGCCGGACAATCCGGCGCTGGGGCGCTGCTGCATTGTGGGCTGCGCTGGCTGTATCGGTACTGCTGCCCGGCCCCGCGCTGGCCGACCCCAAATCGGGGTCCGGGGCAGGCCCCGGATCGGGGTCCGGGGCGGGCTTCACCGCCACCTACATCGAGCTGGCCCGCTCGCCGGCCGGCTACGCCGCGTCCTGGTACAGCGGCGCGGTCACCAAGGACGGCAAGTTCATCTACGGCATGGGCCACAGCCATGCCTCCTACAACAACAACGGCCTGTGGCTGTACGACCCGGCGACGAACACGCATACCAGCGTGGCGCCCGACACCGGGCGGTTATATCGCTTCGACAAGGATGCCAGCGGAGCGGGCATAGCCAAGTCCGGCCGCTGGGCACTGCTCGATCCGGTGAAGGACAAGGCGCTGCACGACTACTTCGGCGGCCCGAACATCTATGCCCCGACCAACCGCAACAACCACCAGGCGTTCTACATGCCCGGCGTGGACCAGTTCTGGGTGATGGGCGGCACCTCGTGGGACAACGGCGGTTGGGCCACCTATGCGCGCTTCGACCTTAAGCCCCGGCGTTGGGAGCACGTCTCGAAGCCCTGGAGCGACCCGACCAAGAACGACCTGAAGGACTTCTCGGCCGGCATGGTCGCCGGCAAGATGTCTGGCTGGGCGGCCGCCAATGCAGCCACGGCGGTCTGCTCAGGTCTTGACACGGCGGTGCTGTTCGGTGGCATGAACGACAGCGCTGGCGGCGTGCGGATCATTGAGCCGAATCCGGCCGGCCCGGAGCCCTACCGCTGGGCCACCACCGGCAAGGCGCCGATCCACCTGCCGGCCGAGAACGTGCGCCACAACGCGGTGTGTGTGGGTGATACGGTGTACTTCATCAGCGGCCAAGAGCGCCTGCCCAACGATCCGAAGCTGCGCACGCCGGATCCGGCGCCCTTCTGGAGGTTCCACGTGCCCACGCGCACCTGGACCCGGCTGACCCCCGGTCCCGGCGGCGCGTACTTCACCGTCATGACCTACGACTCGGCGGCTAAGGGGCTGCTGGTCTACGGCGGCGGTACCGGGGGTGGCAGCGACCGGCTGTGGGTGTACGACCTGCTGGACGGCACCTGGCACAACCTGACCGGCACCGTGCCCGGCCTGCCGCGCGTGGACCACCATACCGGCGGCTATATCCCCGGCTTTGGGCACGTGTACAAGGGCGGGCGCGGCTTCGACATCACGACCGGCGCCGAGGGGAGCTACACCGAAAGCAGCCGAATGTGGAAGATCGCGTTGGCGCGGACGGGCGGCAATCCGCGCATAGGAGTGGTCCCGGCTCGGGGGCCGGGGCAGGCCCCAACCGCGAATCCCCAAACGCCGGCCGCACCCCCAACGACATTCGCGCCTGAAGGCGCTCCTACGGTGCCCAGTCCCGCCGGGCCATCCCCCACAAAAACGCCCGCAGCAGTGACTTCAGCCGCGAATCCGCAAACTGCGCGGGTGGCGGCGTCCGATCGGGAGCAATCGATCGTGCAGCGAGTGAAAGCGCGGGAAAAAGCGTCCCAGCCGGCCGCCCGACCTTTGCCGCGCGTGGCCAAGACCCGTCTCGCGGCGCCACAACCTGTAGGAGCGGCCCCGGCTCGGGGGCCGGGGCAGGCCCCAACCGCGAATCCCCAAACGCCGGCCGCACCCCCAACGACATTCGCGCCTGAAGGCGCTCCTACGCCCGTTCCTCAGCGTGCCGCCCTGCGCATCACCTGGACCAAAATTCCCCTCCCCGGCAACCGGATCAGCCCGGTCGGCACCATCAAGCACCAGCGCCTGGTCGAAGGACCCGGCGGGCGCGTGTACCTGATCGGCGGCGACTGGGGCGGCGACTGGGGCCAGAACAGCGGCCGGCAAGAGGTCTACTCGTTCGACCCGCTGTCGCCCACCGGCGACTGGCGCCTCGAAGCCCCGTACTGCGGCACGGCAGCGAACCCCGTCCACTGGCACACCGACGAGGCCGGCGCGGCCTGGGATGCCAAGCGCGGCGTGTTCTGGAAGCTGTCCGGCACCGAGTACGGGCCGGACGATTCCTGCCTGGCAGAGGGCCGATCGGTCAAGGCCAAGGTCATTCAGTTCAACCCGACCACCAAGCTGTGGACCGTCCCGGCCGGCTTCTCGCAGATGCGCTTCGGCTACGTCACCAATGGCGCGCTCGATCCGGTCACCGACCAGATGGTGCAGATCACCGACACCAAGGCGTTTCACCTGAGCCTTGAAACCGGCAAGTGGGCCGAATACCCGCTGTGGGGCGGCGAGGTACTGCGCTTCAACGGCTTTACCGCAAAGCTCGGCCGCAACCTGTGGTGGACCAACCGCAAGGGCGTGATGGAGTCCTACAACCTCGACACCCACGCGCTCAAGCAGTACACGAAAGTTCCCTGGGAAGTGCCGGCCGAGGGCTGGCTGATGGAGATGGTGTTCGCCCTGGGCGACCCCGGATCGGAGTCCGGGGCAGGCAAGCTGCTGGTGGTGCGGCCCACGTCCGGGCCGGGCTTTGCCCGCTTTGCCGCCACCTTCGACCCGGCCACCCAGCAGTGGACGCCCATCGACCAGGGCGAGGGCTGGGGCAACGGCGGCGTCCTGCACAGCAGCGCGCGGCTGATCCTCATGGGCGGCGGGATCAACGGGCCTGCGGACTACAACAAGCAGGTGTGGGTTGGCACCATTACGAAGTAGGGACGCTGTGCGGGGCTGCGACGCCCCGAACATGGCCAAGTCCTCGCGCCTGCATGCCCCGGCGGCAAGGGATGATCTGCTGGCGGTGTGTCGCCAGTCCGCGCCCGGCGCGCCCCCGTATCGCAGTACGGGGCAGGCTTTGGACTGGCGCGAGCGGCTGTCGCATGGCTGAACCGCCGGAGGGCTTCGAGCGGCGCTGGCGGCAGCGGTTCGAGAACTGGGGACACAAGCACGGCAGCGACGCCGCCATCGCCGGTTGGAGCGAGTCGGGTCTTGCGGCGCGGCTGGCGAACTTCGAACGCTTGTGGTCGCCGGGCGATCGGCCGGGCCGCTGGCTCGATGCCGGCTGCGGCGCGGGCACCTACGTGCGGGCCTTGGCGGCGCGCGGGGCTGATGTGGTGGGCGCCGATTATTCCCTGCCCAGTCTGCGCAGGGCCGGCGAGCGCCTGGGCGCCGAGGCGCTGCTGGCGGCATCGGACGTGCGGGCGCTGCCGTTCGCCGCCGAAAGCTTCGACGGCGCGCTGTGCTTCGGGGTGATGCAGGCGCTGGCCGATCCGTTGCCGGCCCTGCGCGAGCTGTGCCGGGTGGTCCGTCCGGGCGGGCAGGTGTGGGTCGATGCGCTCAACCGTTACAGTGCGCCGCATTTCGCGGCCGGCGCCTGGCGGCGCCTGCGCGGGCAACCGGCCCACATGCGTTACGACTCACCGTGGCAACTGGCCGAGTGGCTGCGCCAGGCAGGCGCCACCGCGGTGCAGGTGCACTGGTTGCCTTTGGTGCCCAGCAGCTGGCGAAGGCTGCGAGCGTGCGTGTCGCATCCGGCGATGGAGGCCGTCTTCGATGGCCTGCCGCCCTTGGCGGCGGCCGCGAGTCACGCCTTCGTCGTGCGCGGGTACCGCGCGCCGGCATCGTTTTCGAGCACGTAGGAGCGCCTTCCGGCGCGAATGTCTTTCGGGGGCGGTCGTAATGCTTGCAGATTCGCGGCTAAAGCCGCTCCTACGGGCGGTTGGGCGGGGTTCGCGTCGTAGGAGCGCCTTCCGGCGCGAAGGATGACTTCCGTTGACGGCATCGATGAGGTCGGCGCGGTGAGGTCCGTTTCCGTGCCGCGCTTTCACGGGCGCAATTTGCGCAAGGGTCGGCATTCGGAACCCGGTCGGGTTTACCTGGTGACGGCGGTGACAATCGGGCGGATGCCGTTATTTGACGACCTCACCCACGGACGGGCGGTTGTCGCCGCCCTGCGTGCAATTGATGCCGAAGGCATGGCGCAGACGCTGGCGTACGTGGTGATGCCCGATCACCTGCATTGGCTGTTGGCGCTGGGTGACGGGGCGACTCTGGGTCGTGTGGTCGGGCTGGCCAAAGGCCGGTCGGCGCGCAGCGTCAACCGCCTGCGGCAGGCGCGCGATGAGCCGGCCATAACCCCCTTGTGGCAAGCGGGTTATCACGATCATGCCGTGCGGCAGGATGAGGATGTCCGGGAACTCGCCCGCTACGTGATTGCCAACCCGTTACGGGCCGGGCTGGTCAAGCAGGTTGGGGAGTACGCGTTGTGGGATGCTGCCTGGCTGTGAAGGCGGGAGATTCGCGGCTGAAGCCGCTCCTACGGCCGCTCCTGCGGGTGGATGGTCGGGATGTGCGTCGTAGGAGCGCCTTCAGGCGCGAATGTCTTTCGGGGGCGGTCGTGGTGTTTGGGGATTCGCGGCTGAAGGCGCTCCTATGGCCGCTCCTACGGGCGGATGGTCGGGATGTGCATCGTAGGAGCGCCTTCAGGCGCGAATGCTTGTCGGGGGTGCCTCGGGTATTCGGAGGTTCGCGGCTAAAGCCGCTCCTACGGCCACGCCTACGGCCATACCTACGGGTATTGGGGAGGATCGGGGGGATCGGGTCGATGCTGGCCGGCGAAACAAAACGGAGCTGTGAATGCCGGAGTTGACGGTCGTGGTGCCCACCTTCAACGAGGCGGGGAATCTGCTTGCATTGGCGAGCGAAGTGGAGCGGGCGCTGGCCGGCATCGACTGGGAACTGCTGATCGTGGACGACGATTCCCCGGACGGTACCGCCGATCGTGCGCGCGAACTGGCGCAGGGCAATTCGCGCCTGCGCTGCGTGCAGCGCATCGGCCGGCGGGGGGTGGCCAGCGCCTGCATCGAGGGCATGCTGGCCTCGTCGGCGCCGTACGTGGCGGTCATGGACGGCGATCTGCAGCACGACCCGGCGTTGCTGCGGCCCATGCTGGACGCGCTGCGCGGCGGACGCATCGACATCGTTATCGGCAGTCGCCATGTGGCCGGCGGCGGCGTGGGGGAGTTTTCCAGCCACCGCCAGCGCATCAGCGGTCTGGCCACGCGCCTGAGTCGCGCCGTGCTCAAGGCCGACCTCACGGATCCGATGAGCGGCTATTTCATGCTCACGCGCCAGGCGTTGATGCAGTGCCTGCGTAGCGGGGTATCGGCCATCGGCTACAAGATTCTGGTCGATCTGTTCGCGTCGGCGCCGCGGCCGCTGCGTTTCGTGGAATTGCCGTATACCTTTCGCGCGCGCCTGGCCGGGCAGAGCAAGCTCGACAGCAAGGTGGTGTGGGATTACCTGATGTTGCTGGCGGACAAGCTGGTGGGGCGCTTCGTGCCGGTGCGGTTTCTGGCGTTCTCGGCCGTGGGCGGGCTTGGCGTGGGGGTGCATCTGGCGGTGCTGGCGCTGGCATTCCGCGGGCTGGCGGTGGATTTTGTCACCGCGCAGATCGTCGCCACGCTGGTCGCCATGACTTTCAACTACATCGTCAACAACGCGCTCACCTATCGAGACCGGCGCCGCCGCGGCTGGGGGTTCGTGACCGGTTGGCTGTCGTTCACGCTGGCATGCAGCGTGGGTGCGTTTGCCAATGTCGGTATTGCCGCCTGGCTGTTCGAGAGGCAGACGTTTTGGGTGGTGTCGGCGCTGTCCGGGGTGCTGGTGGGCGCGGTGTGGAATTACGCCGTGACCAGCGTGTATACGTGGCGCAAGTAACAGGGGGCCGGACCGCGTGAAGGATGCAAGCGATCGTGCCGCTGCCCGTATCGGGGCAACCGCCTTGGCCCTTGGCGTGCTCTCGAGCCTGCTGTATTACCTCCATAGCGAGGGTTTTCGCTTCTTGATCAGGGCGGTCATGAGCGGCGGGCGCAATCTGATGGTCGGGGCCTGAGGATGGGGCGCCTGGCGTTCGAGGCGGCGCTGGCGGTGCTGTTCATCGCCCTGTGTTGCGCGGCGTCGGCGGCGGTTTGGCGCCGCGCCGGACGCACCGGCATGGCGCGCATGCTGGCCGCGGCGACGGTGTTCATGGGCGTTTTCGTGGTGGCCTTTCAGGTTGCCGGTGGGGCCGAGTTGCTGACCGGCCGCCCACTGGTGAGTCTGCCGCTGGTGAGCGCGGCGGCCGGCGGGCTGTGTCTGCTGGTCACGCTGTGTGCGCGCTGGTTGCCCGCGCCGGCGATGGGCCCATCGCAAGCGCTCAAGCCGCCGCCGTGGCGGGTGGTTCCCGCTGCCACCGCGCTGCTCGTGCTGGGTGCGTTTGCGGTGCTGGGGCTGCTGCTGGCCGGCTCCTGGCCGCAGGGCTTCGAGGCGCGCGCGTATCACGTGCCGCTCGCGGCGCGCGTGCTGTACCAGGGCACGCTGCGCATCGTGGATGGCAGCTGGATGCACGCCTACCCGATCAACATGAGCCTGTGGGCCGGGTTCTGGCTTTATCTGCTGCCGGAGCGCTGGGTCGCGCTGGCGAATCTGCCGTTTCTGGCGCTTTGCGCGGCGGCCTTGTTCGCCCTGGCGCGGGCCGCCGGGGCGGATCGCAGCGCCGCGCTGCTGGTGGCCTGCGGCCTGACGACGATCCCGCTGTTCTCGTTCGGTGCCCTGCAGGTGTCGGCGGACCTGGGCGGGGTGGCGTTCGTTTGCATCGCTACGTATTTCATCCTGACGCAGCCGCTGCCGGCCCGCGCGTCGGCGGCCGTGGGCGGGCTCGCCGCGGGGCTCGCGTTCGGCTTCAAAAGCCTGCACCTGGTGCCGCTTGGGCTGTTGGGTGCGTGGCTGTTGGTCGGCCCGGCCGCGGACGGGGCCTTGCGTCGCCGCCTGGGCACGGCCGGCGTCTATGCGCTCGCCGCGTTGGTGCCGATGGCGTACTGGCTGATCCGCAACTACGCCGAACGGGGCAATCCGCTCTACCCGGTGTACGTGCCCGGCGTGTTCGATCTGCTCGGCTGGGCGGCGCCGCCGGACCAGCGCCTGCTGTCGAACGCCGCCAACGAGCGCGAGTGGGTGAGCGCCGGCTGGCGCTGGCTGCTGTATCCGTGGCAGGAAGGCCATGTGGCGGGCCAGAACTTCAAGCACAGCTCGGGGCTGGGGCCTTTTTTCGCCGCCACGGTGCCGGTGGCAGCGCTGCTCGGGCCGGTCGCCGCCTGGTCCAGGCGCCATCTCGACGCGCGCCAGATTCAGGCCGGTTTGCTGGTGCTGGCGGCGGGTGTGATGGCGGTGTGGTGGCTGCTGGGCGACCGCCAGCCGCGCTATTTCATGGCCGCCGTCCCGCCGTTGTTGGCGCTCGCGGCCTGGCAGTTGAGCCAGACCACGGGACGCCTGCGCACCGGCTATGAGTGCCTGCTCGCCGGCGGCATTGTGCTGATGCTGTTGCCGCCGCTGCTGGGGCAGGCGCGGGCGACGCTGGGCGGCATCTCGAACGGACAGTTGGCGGCCCGCCACGTGCGCCATGAATACCCGCCCGCGCTGGATGGCTTGCCGCCCGGCGCGCTGGTGATCAACGGCTACGAGCGCTCGGTCAATCTGGCGTTGCTGGGCGCCGGGCTGGGCAATCGGGTGATGGATGTGCTCGAGGCCAGGCGCCGCTTCGGCCGCCCGGATGGCGGCTGGCGCTTCGAGACCGCCGAGGTGTCCGCGCTGGCGGCGAGCGATTTGTATGTGTACGTGCGGGACGGTGAAAGAATCGAAACCGACGGGTGCGTGGCGCTGCGCGAGGTCGATGCGCTGCGCGCCAATCCGTTCAACGGCAAGCCGTACGACCAGGGCCGGGTGCTTTATGCGATCGAACGGTGTGCTCCGGCAGCGCGAGGGGACGGGGAATCATGACTGCCGATAAAACGCTGTCGTTCATCATCCCCGTCTACAACGAGGAGGCCGCCATTGCGCCGTTTCGCAGCGGCATGGCGCAGGTGCTCGGTCAGATCGAGGCGCGCGGCTACCGCGTGGAGCTGCTGTTCGTGGACGACGGCAGCAAGGACGCCACGCTGGACCAGCTCACCGCGGCGATGGCGCAGGACCCGCGTATTCGGGTGCTGGAGTTCTCACGCAATTTCGGCAAGGAGGCGGCGCTGACGGCGGGGCTCGATGCCGCCCGCGGTGATGCGCTGATTCCGATCGACGTCGATTTGCAGGATCCGCCGCAGGTGATCCTGCAATTGATCGACGCCTGGGAGCAGGGTTATGAGGTGGTGGTCGGCCACCGCACCGACCGGGCCAGCGATTCGTTGCTCAAGCGTGCGTCCGCGGGCTGGTTCTACAGGGTGGTGAATGCCGTGGCCGACACGCCGGTGCCGGAAAACGTGGGCGATTTCCGGCTCATCGACCGCTGTGTCGCGGACGCGCTCAAGCGCCTGCCGGAGCGGCGACGGTTCATGAAGGGTCTGTTCGCCTGGGTCGGCTTTCGCACCGCGGTGGTGGATTACCAGCGTGCGCCGCGCATTGCCGGTTCGACCAAATTCTCCGGCTGGAAGCTGTGGAATCTGGCGCTGGAAGGCATCACCAGCTTCAGCACCGCGCCGCTGCGCTTGTGGACGTATGTCGGCGCCCTCGTCGCGGTGCTGGCGTTTTTTTATGCGATCTACATTGTGTTTCGCGTGCTGTGGCTGGGCGTGGACCTGCCCGGTTATGCCTCGCTGCTGGTGGCGGTGCTGTTTCTGGGCGGCATCCAGCTGGTCGGCATCGGCGTGCTCGGCGAGTACCTGGGCCGCGTCTACACCGAGGTCAAGCAGCGTCCAACCTACATCGTGAGGCGGGAACATGGAGGCCGGTGAATACCGTTTCATGGCCGAGCACGAGGACCGCCATTGGTGGTTCGTCGGCCGGCGGGCGGTGCTGGCCGCGCTCTTGGATGGGCTTGCCCTGGCGCCGGATGCACGCATCCTGGAGATCGGCTGCGGCACCGGCGGCAATCTGCCGCTGCTGGGGCGCTACGGGCGCGTGAGCGCGATGGAAATGGACAGCTACGCGCGGGCTTTCGCGCAGCAGAAAACCGGTGTCGAGGTGCGCGACGGCGTGCTGCCGCAAAGCCTGCCGTTCGGGCAGCAGCGTTTCGACCTGGTGTGCCTGTTCGACGTGCTGGAGCACGTGGCGGACGACCGCGCGGCGCTGACGGCCATTGCCGGCCTGCTGGCGCCCGGCGGGCGCCTGCTGCTGACGGTGCCGGCCCATCAGTGGCTGTGGAGCGTGCACGACCGGAACCTGCATCACCAGCGCCGATACTCGCGCGCGGCCCTGCGCACGCTGCTGGCGGACAGCGGGTTCGCGGTCGAGCGGACGAGTTTTTTCAACGCCTTGCTGTTCCTGCCCGCCGCGGCGGTGCGGCTGCTGGACCGCTGGCGCAGCCGGCCCGCGGCATCCGGTTCGGCCTTGCCGTCGCCGGTTGCCAACCGCGTCCTGACCGGCCTGTTCGCGGCGGAGGCACCCTGGCTGCGGCGCCGGAACCTGCCGTTCGGACTGTCGCTGCTGGCGCTTGCAAGGCCGGCATCGTGAGCGCGATGCGGGTCTGAAAGGCTGCCTGGGCGCCGCCCTGTCGAAACCGCGCGCGGTCCGCTATCGTCTGGCCGGTGGTGCGGTTGCCACGCTGGGGAGGAGAACGGACATGGCACGGTTCGATGGCAAGTCGGTGATCGTCACCGGCGGCGGTTCCGGCATCGGCGCGGCGGCGGCGCGGGCCTTTGCGGCGCAGGGCGCAGCGGTGACGATCGGCGACATCAACGCCGGGGCCGGCGAGGCGGTGGCGGCGGACATCCGCGCCGGCGGCCACGAGGCGGCCTTCACGGCGGTCGATACGACGAACAAATCCAGCGTCGAGGCACTCGTGGCGGCAGCTGTGGCACGGCACGGCAAGCTGGACGTGGTGTTCGCCAACGCCGGCGTGTTCGACGGCTTCGCGCCGTTCACTGACATCGACGAGGCGCTGTTCGACCGCGTCATGGCGGTCAACGTGAAGGGCTATTTCTTCACCTGCCAGGCGGCGTTTCCGGAGCTGAAGAAAACCGGCGGCAACATCGTGATGACGGCCTCCATCGCCAGCCTTGGCGCCAACGGTGGCGGCGCGGCGTACACCGCATCCAAGCACGCCACGGCCGGGCTCATCAACCAGATCGGGGTCGAGGCCGCCGCGCACGGCGTGCGCGTCAACGGTGTGGCGCCCGGTGGCGTCAGGACCGGCATGACCGCTGCCTACGTGGAAGACCCCGGCGTGAGCGCGTTCATTCGTCAGGCGACGCCGCTGGGGCGCTGGGCGGAGCCGGAGGAGGTCGCCGACGCCGTGCTGTTCCTGGCCTCCGACGAGGCGCGCTACATCACCGGCACGGTGCTGCGCGTGGACGGCGGCATGCGCTCGAAGTAGTCGCCGGTCGACGCCGCAGACGGGTTTCGCGGACCCGTCTGCGCTCTTGACGGCCATCAAGTCGGCGCGGCGAGCAGTCTTTCTAATGACTCCGGGCAATCGACCGTTCGGTTGCACACAGGTCCGGGCCGCGCGCATGGCCCCAGGCAGGAGGAGTCGCCATGAACGCCCCGCAGTCGCCGGTCCGCTTTCCGTTCAGCCCGCGTCACGCCATGAAGTTCGGCACGCCGGTGCCGGACATGGGCACGGGGCCGATTCCGGCCGAATCGGTCACTTCGCCCGAGTACTTCGAGCGCGAGCGCGAGCAGATTTTCAAGCAGGCCTGGCTGCAGGTCGGCCGGGTGGAGGAAATCCCCAACCCGGGCGACTACTTCACGCGCGAGCTGCACGTGTTCAAGAGCAACATCGTGGTGGTGCGCGGCAAGGACGGCGCGGTGCGCGCCTTCCACAACATGTGCACGCACCGCGGCATGGCGCTGGCCACCGAGCCGTGCGGCAACACGCGCGGCTTCACGTGCGAGTTCCACGGCTGGGGTTTCGGCCTGGACGGCAGCCTGCAGGCGGTGCCGGCGATCGAGTCCTTCCCCGGTCTCGACAAGGGCAAGCTGGGCCTGAAGGCGCTGGCCTGCGACACCTGGAACGGCTTCATCTTCGTGCACTGGAACCCGCAGCCGAAGCAGTCGCTGGCCGAGTTCATGGGCCCGCTGGCCAAGGACATGGACGGCTTCCCGTTCGACCAGTGCCAGCACATCGCCCATTACACAGCGCGCGTGAAGGCCAACTGGAAGCTGAGCATCGACGCCTTCCAGGAGGCATACCACGCCACCTACCTGCACCGGCACGCCATTCCGGGCGCCGGCGACATCGAGCTGGCGCTGCCGACCTCGGTGCGCTTCTACGGGCCGCACCGCTCGGTGTCGTGCTGGCTCAAGACCGACATCCAGCCGACGCCGGCCGAGGCCATTGCCTACAAGTACGGCCACTTCGGCTTCGTGAAGGCCGACCAGGGCGACAGCCGCGGCCTGAACCCGTCCGGCGACGAGTCATGGTGGTTCGACATCAACGTGTTCTTCCCGAACTTCTTCTGCGATCTGGGCCGCGGCTGGTACTTCACCTACAACTTCTGGCCGGTGTCGGCGAACGAGACCGTCTGGGTCATGAACATCTACCAGATGCAGGCTGCCGACGCCGGCGACCGGCTGGCGCAGGAGTTCACGCGCATCGTGCTGCGCGACACGGTGTACGAGGACATGAGCACCATGGAGTTCTCGCAAAAGGCCTTCGATTCGGGCGTGATCACCGAGCAGACCATCGGCGACACCGAGATCGCCATGCGCCACCAGTACTGGGTGGCCGACGAATGGGTCAACGGCCGCCGGCCGTGAGCGGCCCCTGCAACGCAAGGAGACACACCATGAGCGCACGTCTGCCCGCCGCCTTCGCGGACCTCGAACCGCTGTGCGAGTACTGGCTGCACGACACCGAGGCGGCGCGCAACCGCGCCCGCATCAGCGCCGACATGCCGCGCATCCGCTCTTTTTATGACGCCGTCATGCCGCGCTTCGACGCCATCATCCAGCACCTGAACGGTTTTCCGCTGGGCGCCCTGCCGGCGGCCGAGGAGAACCTGCTGAACCTGGCGTTTGCCTTCGTGGAAGCCTCGGCGCCGGTGGAGCGCTTCAACTCGCCCATTGTCACCAAGACCTTCCCGCCCGAGCGCTTCGTGATCCACGAGGACCTGGGCCGCAGCGGCGGCTGGTAAGGGTAGGGGCTCGGGAGCGGTGTGTTCAGGCCAGCATCGGCTGGGGCAATGAACGGCCGACCAGCGGCACGGTAGTGTCGATCACCGCGCCGCCCAGGCATTCGTCGCCCAGATAAAACCCCACCGACTGGCCGGGCGTCACCGCCCGTTGCGGGCGGGCAAAGCGCACCTGGCAGCGGCCGTCGTCCAGCACGCTCAGCTCGCAGGGCTCGGCGCGCTGGCGGTAGCGCGTTTTGGCGGCGCAGGCGAAGCGCCCGGCGGGCGCGGCGCCGGCGATCCAGCTGGCCGGTTCGGATTCCAGCGCCGTGCTCAGCAGCAGCGGGTGATCGTGCCCCTGCACGACCAACAGCGTGTTGCGCGCGGCGTCCTTGCCGGCCACGTACCAGGCTTCGCCGCCGGCGCCGTGCCCGCCGCCGATGCCAAGACCCTGCCGCTGGCCGAGCGTGTAGTAGGGCAGGCCGATGTGCCGGCCGACCACGCGTCCGTCGGCGTCCAGCATGTCGCCCGGTTCGGCGACCAGGTAACGGCTCAGGAACTCCCGAAACGGTCGCTCGCCGATGAAGCAGATGCCGGTCGAGTCCTTCTTGCGCGCCACCGGCAGGCCGGCTTCGGCGGCCAGCGCGCGCACCCGCGTCTTGACCAGGCCGGCCAGCGGAAAGCCGGCCGGCGCCAGCTGCGCCTGGGTGAGCGCATGCAGGAAATAGGTCTGGTCCTTGTCGCGGTCGGCCGGGCTCAGCAGCCGTACCTGACCGCCTTCCCGGCGCAGCGCGGCGTAATGGCCGGTGGCGATGGCCTGCGCGCCCAGCGCCAGCGCGTGCTGCTGGAACACGCCGAACTTGATCTGCCGGTTGCACAGAATGTCCGGGTTCGGCGTGCGCCCGCGCCGGTACTCGGCCAGGAAATGTGCGAACACGTGCTCGCGGTACTCGGCGGCGAAGTTCACCACCTGCACCGGGATGTCCAGACAGGTGCCGATGGCCTGCACGTCGGCGATGTCCGCCTCGGCCGGGCAGTCGCCGAAGCGGTCGTCGTCTTCCCAGTTCTTCATGAAAAGACCCAGCACGTCGTACCCGGCGCGCTTGAGCAGCAACGCCGTGACGGCCGAATCCACACCCCCGGACAGGCCGACCACGACCCGCGCCGGCGGCGCCACGGGCAGGCCGAACGGCGCGTCCATCAGGCCTGCGCGAGCAGCGACAGCGGGTGGCGGGCGCCGGCCAGGTAGTCGTCCAGGCAGCGCAGCACCAGCTCGGTGCGGTGCCGGTCCGTGCAGGCGGCAAGCTCCCGGCGATCCAGCCACACGGCGCGCTCGATGCCGGTATCGAGCGGCTGGTCGGGGTAGTGCTCCACGGCCCGGGCGCTGAAACAGACACGCAGGGTGGTGATGCCGCTGGAAGCTTCGATGCGCCGGTACAGGCCGACCACCGCTTCGGGTTCGACCTGCCAGCCGGTTTCCTCCAGCGTCTCGCGCCGGCAGGCATCGATCAGGCTCTCGCCGTGTTCCAGGTGGCCGGCCGGCTGGTTCAGCACCAGGCGGCCTTCGGCGAGTTCTTCCACCAGCAGGAAACGGCCGCCCTGCTCGACGATGGCGGCCACGGTGACGCGGGGTGTCCAGATCATGGGCGGATTTTACCGGCGGTGGGCGAGCCGAGCAGCGCGCGCACGGCCGCCACCAGACCGGCGTCGCTGGCCTCGCCGGCCGGCAGGATCGGCCCCTGGAAGCCGGCTTGCCGGGCATGATCGGCCAGGGCAGCGCCCAGTACGGCCAGCGGCAGGGCCTTCAGCTGCGTCGCCGCGGGCCCGGCCAGCGTCAGCAGGCCATCGAGGCTGGTGCGGCTGGTGGCGGTGAGCGCGGCGATGGCGTTTGTTTCCAGCCAAGCCTTGAGCTGTGCCGGATCACCTGCCGCGACGCGCCGGTAGCAGATCACCGCCCGCAGGTCGGCGCCGCGCGTGGCGAGCGTGTCCGCCAGCAAGGTGCGCCCGCCCTCACCGCGAAAGATCACCACCCGCTGGCCGGTCACCTGGTTCAGCTCCGGCAGTGCCAGCAGGCCCTCGCTGTCGAAGCGTGTTTCGGGCATCAGTACATCGGCAAAACCGGCGGCCCGCAGCGCCCGTGCGCTGGCCGGCCCGACCGCCGCCACCCGGCACCCGGCCGACAGGCCACCGGCCGCGGCGATAACCGGCAGGCCGTGCTGCACCGCGTTGGCGCTGATGAAGAGGGCGACGGCACACGGCAGGGCAGCGCGCAGCGCGGCTACGGCGACGGTGGCATCAGTAGCCTCGATCGCCAGTGTCGGCAGGTAAAGCGGCGCGAAACCCGCGGCGCGCAGCCGGTCGCCGAGCGCTGCTGCCTGGCCGGCGGGCCGCGTGACCAGCACGCCCGGCCGATGCGTGTCAGCCATGGCCGGCCAGAATCGCGCCGGCGCCGCGTTCCAGAAGCACCTGCGCCAGAGCCAGACCCAGCGCCTGCGGCTGCGCGGCGGGGCCGCTGAGCGACTCGCGCAGAATCTGCCGTCCATCCGGCGTGCCGACCAAGCCGCTCAGGTGCAGCCGGTCGCCGTCCAGTACCGCATGCGCCGCCAGCGGCGTGTGGCAGCCGCCGCCGAGTCGGGCGGCAAAGGCCCGCTCGGCCTGCACGCGCAGCGCCGTGGCCGGCTCGTGCAGGGGCGCGATCCGTGCCATCACGGCGGCATCACCGGCGCGGCATTCGAGACCCAGCACGCCCTGCGTCACCGCCGGCAGCATCACGTCCAGCGCCAGGCGCTCGCTGATGCGGCCGGCAAGGCCCAGCCGGTCCAGGCCGGCGGCGGCCAGCAGCAGCGCGTCGCACTCGCCCCGATCGAGCTTGGCCAGGCGCGTCTGCACGTTGCCGCGCGTCAGCACCAGCACCAGGTCCGGTCGACGGGCCAGCAGCTGACAGCCGCGGCGCAGGCTGGCGGTGCCGACGCGCGCGCCCGGCGGCAGCGCGTCGAGACTGCCGGCCTGCGGCGCGACCAGTGCATCGCGCGGATCGGCGGCGGCGCAGAACACCGGCAGCTCGAAACCCGGCGGCAGCTCGGCGGGCACGTCCTTCATCGAGTGCACGGCCAGGTCCGCGCGGCCTTCGAGCAGGCCCTGTTCCAGTTCCTTGATGAACAGCCCCTTGCCGCCTTCGGCGCTGAGCGCCCGGTCCAGGATGCGGTCGCCCTCGGTGAGCATTTCGACCAGCTCCACACGCAGGCCCGGATGGTGCCCGGTCAGCGCAGCGGCGACGTGACGGGCCTGCCACAGGGCGAGCGGGCTCTTGCGGGTGGCGATGCGCAGGACGGTCATGGCGGCGGGTCGGCGGGTGGTCTTGCATGAGCGGACGGGCGGTCCGGCAGTCTAGCAAGTCGCCGCCGGCCCGCTGGCGTCGCCGCAGGCCGGACAGCACAATGCCCGATCCCCCCGCTGCGGTGTCCATCATGTCCTGGCTTTCCGATCAGCTCGCCTGCCTGCCGTCGTGGCTGTTGCCACAGCACACGGTCTCGCGGCTCGTTTATCACCTGGCCCGTTCGCGCCAGCCCTGGCTCAAGCAGCTGCTGATCGATGGCCTGATCCGCGCCTACAGGATCGATCTGGCCGATGCGGCGCAGCCGGACCCGCGCGCCTACCCGGATTTCGTGAGTTTCTTCACCCGCGCGCTGCGCGAGGGCGCCCGCCCGCTGGCCGGTGACGAGCGCACCGTGGCCAGTCCGGCCGATGGTGTGCTGAGCGCGTGTGGACGCATCGACGGCGACCGGCTGGTGCAGGCCAAGGGGCGCAGGTTCACGACAGCCGAATTGCTCGGCGGCGATTTCGCGCTGGCCGGCGAATTCACGGACGGCGAGTTCTGCACCGTGTACCTGACGCCGCGGGACTACCACCGCGTACACATGCCGCTGGCCGGCACGCTGCGCAGCATGACGCACGTGCCCGGGCGGCTGTTCTCGGTGCAGGGCGCCACCACGCGCCAGGTCGACCGCCTGTTCGCCCGCAACGAGCGCCTCGTGTGCGTGTTCGATACGGCGCAGGGGCCGCTGGCGGTGGTGCTGGTCGGCGCGCTGCTGGTGTCGAGCATCAGCACCGTGTGGGCGGGGCAGATCAATCCGCACGGCGAGCGCCGCGGCCTGTGGCGCAAGACCTATCCGGCAGCGGGCGAGGGCAGCGTGCAGCTGCCGCGCGGGGCGGAGCTTGGCCAATTCGCCATGGGCTCGACGGTGATTCTGCTGCTGCCTTCCGGGGGCTTTGTCTGGCAAGGCGGCGTGCGCGAAGGGGCCGCGCTGCGCTGTGGCGAGGCGCTTGGCACATGGCGGCCCGCCGGCGAGCAGGAGCCGTAGGAGCGGCTTCAGCCGCGAATTCTTCCCGCTGAACCGGCCGACAACGCCATTCGCGGCTGAAGCCGCTCCTACGGCGTATGAATCGGCTCCGGTAAGGGGGCGGGGAAGATTCGCGGCTGGGGCCTGCCCCGGCCTCCGAGCCGGGGCCGCTCTTACGGCGTGTGGGTTGGCCCGGTGTGGGTGCCGGGACGATTCGCGGCTGAAGCCGCTCCTACAGAGGTGTCGATGCCGCGCCTGGCCGGGCTCGAACTGACCGTCGCCGACGATCGACTTGATGGTGGCGGCCTGCCTCGCTGGGGCGGAGGCGAACCTGTGGACGCAGCAGGCGTGCGGCCTTGCGGCGGTCTACGTTTGGGCTATGCTGCCACCGGGGTGGCGCCTGCCGGTCGCATGGCGCTAACCGCCGCTCTGTCCGGGGGCGTATAACGATGATCCGCGGCGTCATGCGCGTTGCGGACGAGGAGAGGGGGAGCCATGAAACAACCCATCTGGTACACCCGCTGCACCGTGGCGACGGCTTCGGGCATCGCCCATCAGCGGGGCATGTTCGAGGCGGCGTTTGCCGAGTCGCCTTACGAGGCCCGTTGCTTGGGCGAGCTCGGGCGTTCGCAGGCGGCCACGCATTTCACCCATGCGCTGGCCGATTCCATCCGCGAGGGCGGCGCCATCCCACCGCTGTGGGCGCGCCAGAACGGCGCCGACACGGTGCTGGTGGCGCTGACCTGGGTGCCGGAGTGCCTGTCGTTCTATGTGCGGGCCGATGACGCCGCGCAGACCTTCGTCGACCTGCGCGGCCGGCGCCTGGGCATTCCGGTGCGGCCGGGTCTTCAGATCGATTTCATGCGCGTGAACGCGCACAAGGCGTTCAGCCACGCGCTGGCGGCGCACGGCATGAGCGCCGACGATGTGCAGCTGACGCAGCTCGACATCCGCGACGACCCGCTCGGCATTGCCAACCAGGATTTGGGCAAGGGCGAGGCGCGGGTCATTCCCGCCATCTACGCGCCAGAGGTGGAGGCGCTGCTGGCCGGCAAGGCCGACGCGGTGTTCGCCAAGAACGCCGAAACCAAGTACCTGGAGCGTTGCTACGCCGGCCGCATCCGCAAGGTGTACGACCTGCTGGCCACCGACCGCGAGGAATGGAAGCTCAATGCCAACCCGCGCATCATTTCCGTGAGCGGCAATACGGCGCGCGAGAATCCGGATGCCATCGTGCGCTACCTGCAGGTGCTGATCCGCGCCGCCGATTGGGCGGCCAAGCACCCGGCGCAGGTGCCGGAAGTGATGGCGGCTGAGCTGGGGGTGGCGCCGCAGGACATCGTCAGTTCCTACGAGCCGGGCTTCGAGCAGCGGCTGTGGCCGACGCTGAGCGCGTCCGTCCAGGATCTGCTGCGCTTGCAGATGCGGTTCATGGTCGAGCACGGGTATCTGTCGCCGGACGTACAGATCGAAGGCTGGGTCGAGGACTGCTTTCTCAAGGAAGCTTACCGGCGCGAGAACCTGTCCTGGGCCGCCTGAGCCAGCACGCCACCACGGAGAAGCAACCATGATCGAACTCGAATCCATCAACCACACCAGCATCGCAGTCAACGATCTGGCGCGGGCCAAGACCTTCTACACGCAGATGCTCGGGCTGAAGGAAATCGTCGATACCCGCACGGCGAGCTTCCCGCCGGGTTTCAAGCTGCCGCCCGATCCGCTGTTCGTGCATTTCGGCAACGAGCGCACCAAGCATCCGTGCCGGCTGGAGTGCGACGGCATCGAGGTGACGCTGTTCGAGCGCCCGGAGCCGCGCGACCCGCAGACCGTCGCCCGCGAGCGGGGCGTGTTCCATTATTCGTTCCGCCTGGCCTACGACAAGGTCAAGGCGCTGTGCGAGGACACCGCCGCGCTGCGCCGGGCCGGCTACAACGTGCCGTTCGAGCCCGAGCCGCTGGTGCTGCCTGACGGCACCACCTATCTGCGCCTGTACCTGATGGATCCGGACGGCAACCTGATGGAAATCGTCGGCTGGCCGCCGCGCAAGGCGGGCGGTGAGGCGGCCGCGGGGCATCCGGGCGCACCGTCGGCCTGACCGGGGGTGTGAGTCAGGGGCGAGTTCGGGCGTGTACCGGACTCGCGGCAGAAGAAATGCACAGGGCCTGCATTTCTTCACAACCGCTGCCCCAGAGCATGAGGCAATGCATCGCCGAGGGCCGCTTGCGTCAGGCCGCGGCTGCACGAGGAGGTTGCGATGAGCGAGATCCTGTTCCCGGCCGCCCTGGCGTTCATCATGTTCGGCCTCGGGATGGAACTGACCGTCGCCGATTTCACCCGCCTGGCGCGCATGCCAAAGCCGGTGCTGGTCGGTCTGCTGGGGCACATGTTCATCCTGCCGCTGGTGGCGCTGGCGATGATCGGTCTTTTTCCGATGCCGGCGGCGTTCGCGATCGGCCTGATGGTGGTGGCGGCCTGCCCCGGCGGGGCGGTGTCGAACCTGTGGACGCATCAGGCGCGCGGCGATGTGGCGCTGGCCGTGACGCTGACCGCCCTGTCGGCGGCGGTGGCGGTGGTGTGGGTGCCGGTGCTGCTGAACCTGTCGACGCAGTATCTGATCGGCGAGGCGGCCGCCATCCGCCTGCCGGTGGGCCCGACCATGGTCCACATCGCCATGCTGACCGTGTTGCCGGTGTCGCTGGGCATGGGCGTGCGCCGCCTGGCCCCGGCTTTTGCGCAACGCATGGACCGGCCGGTGCGAATACTGTCGCTGCTGTTCCTGGCGATGATCGTGGTGGCGATCCTGGTCCGCGGCCGCGGCGAGCTCGGAAACCTGCTGGCGACCGCCGGCCCGCCGGTGCTGTTCTACAACTTCCTGGTCATGGCCATCGGCCTGCTGCTTGCCAGGCTGGCCCGCCTCACGCCCAAACAGGTCATCACCATCCCGATCGAGGTCGGCATCCAGAACGTGATCATGGCCGCCACGCTGGCCACAGCGCCGCAGTTCCTGAACCGGCCGGAGGCAGGCCTGGTGCCGAGCATCTACGGCTTCACGATGACGCTGATGGCGATCGTCTGGCTGCTGGTGATCCGCTTCGCGCCAGGCGTGCTCGGCCGGGAGCAGGAAGTCGCGGCGGTACCGGCGCAGGCGCGGGCGTGAGGCGGCTCGAGCGCCCGCCGGCTGTTGGGCTCTGCGCGCGGCGCGCATAGAATGACCCGTTCAAGGCCGGTGACCGACGCCGGCCCGCAACTTGCCGGGTGCTGCCATGTCGAGCCAACTGCCTGAATTCAAGCTTGAAACCAACGACCTTTATATTGAAGAGACGTTCACCGACCGTCGTGTCGGAAGCATTCGTCGCCTGCAGCCGGTGACGGCCGACGGCCAGCCGGATGCCGCCCGCCCGCTGCTGTTCGTGGGGCAAACGCAGATCCTGACGCCGATGGGCGCGCTGCCGCTGAATTTCGAGATTCCCGCCGCGACGCTGCGCGAGGCGCTCGACCGGTTCCCGGTCGAGGCGCAAAAGGCGCTCGAGGAGACCGCGCGCGAGTTGCAGGAAATGCGTCGCGAGCAGGCTTCATCCATCGTGGTGCCGGAGGCCGGCATGGGCGGACTGGGCGGTGCCGGCGGGAGACCGGGCGGGCGCATCCAGCTGCGCTGAGCCGGGTTACCGTGCCGGCGGCGGCCGCGCTGTCAAAGCCGGCCGCAAAGCTATAAAGTTGCCGCTGATGTGGCGTCGGCCGGTGCGTCTGATACGGATGGCGCGCCGGCTGCATCGCCAGCGATTCTGCGTTTCAACGCGTCAAAACAGAGGATTTCCCCATGGCCATGACCGGCATTCTCCGCCCCGGCCACGTGCAGTTGCGCGTGATGGAACTCGGACCGGCGCTGCACCACTACAAGGAAATGGTGGGTCTGATCGAGACCGCGCGCGACGCCGAGGGCCGCGTGTACCTGAAGGCCTGGGACGAGCACGACCTGTTCAGCATCGTGCTGCGGGAAGCGGACCGTCCCGGCATGGATTTTTACGGCTTCAAGGTGCGCGACAAGGCGTCGCTGGAACATTACGCCAAGCGCCTGAGCGACTACGGCGTGGCCATCGAGCGCATCCCGGCCGGCGAGCTGAAGGGCACTGGCGAGCGGGTGCGCTTCGAGACGCCGTCGGGGCACCTGATCGAGCTGTACGCCGAAAAGCAGCACGTCGGCAACGGCCTGCCGGACGTCAACCCGGACGTATGGCCGGATGGCCTCAAGGGCATGCATCCGACCCGCTTCGATCACTGCCTGCTCAACGGCGACAGCATCCCGGAAACCGCCAAGCTGTTCCAGGAGGTGCTGGACTTCGATCTGAGCGAGCGCATCCTCGCGCCGGACGGCACCATGGTCGGGGCGTTTTTGGCGTGCTCGGACAAGGCGCACGACGTGGCCTTCATTCACGAGGACTCCAAAGGCCGCTTGCACCACGTGAGCTTCTACCTGGAATCCTGGGACGAGATCCGCCACGCCGCGGACATCATGTCCAAGAACTACATCCCGGTGGAGTACGGCCCCGGCCGCCATGGCCTCACGCGCGGCCTGACCATCTATTTCTTCGACCCGTCCGGCAACCGCAACGAGACTTTCCACGGCGGCTACATCCGCTACCCGGACCACCCGGTCATCACCTGGACGCACGAGGAGACGCCCAAGGGCATCTTCTACTACGGCCACAAGATGGTCGAAAGCTTCGTTACCGCGAATACCTGAGGTCGCGTCATGACCAAGACCGTGCAACAGACCACCCTGCACTGGGAAGCGGCGCTCGGCATCGCCCGCGGTGCGCTGGTCAGGGGCCAGGAACTGGGCATCCGCGTCGCGGTGGCGGTGATGGACCGCGGCGGCAACCTGCTGGCCTTTGCCCGTGACCCGGGCGCACCGTTTCACTCGTCCAAAATCGCCGAGGACAAGGCCACCACCTCGGCCGGCTTCGGCCTGCCCACCAAGCAGTGGTGGCCGGTACTCGAGGGCATGAACTCGCCGGGCCTGCTGGCCGGCATCGCCGCCGTGCCGCGCATGGTGGTGTTCGGCGGCGGCGTGCCGGTGTACGTGAACGGCGAGTGCATCGCCGGCGTCGGCGTGTCCGGCGGCAGCGAGGAAGAGGACGAAATCTGCGCCCGCGCCGGCATCGCGGCGGCGGGCGTGTCGGCCGAGCCCGGCCGGGGCTGAGGCGACTAGACCTACCGCGCCGACGGGCGGCCAGCCGGCCGCCGGCGCCGATTTTTCAGCAGGGCTGTCACCGCAGGCAGCCGGGCCGTCCGGCCTGCGAGCGGGACGGTCCTTCCGACACCACGACACGTTTCCGACCATGAAAGAAATCAAGCACTTCATCAACGGCGAATTCGTCGCCTCCGCGAACGGTCGCACTTTTGACGACATCAACCCGGCCACCGGGCAGGTGATCGCCAAGGTGCACGAGGGCGGCAAGACCGAGGTCGACCTGGCGGTGGCCGCGGCGCGGGCGGCGCTCAAGGGGCCGTGGGGCAAGATGCCGCTGGCCGAGCGCATGGACCTGCTGATGAAACTGGCGCACGGCATCCAGGCGCGCGCTGCCGAGTTCGCAGCCGCCGAGGTGGCCGACAACGGCATGCCGATCACGCTGGCCAGCCACGTCAACATCCCGCGCGGCAGCGCCAACTTCATTCAGTTCGCCGAGCACTTCAAGTACGTCGCCACCGAGTGCTGGGAAATGGAAGGCGCGCTCAACTACGCGCTGCGCCGGCCGCTGGGCGTGGTCGGCATCATCTCGCCGTGGAACTTCCCGCTGCTGCTGACCACCTGGAAAGTGGCCCCGGCGTTGGCGGCCGGCAACACCGTCATCATCAAGCCATCGGAAGAAACCCCTGCCACCACGGCCCTGCTGGCCGACGTGGCCAGGGACATCCTGCCGCCGGGCGTGCTGAACGTGGTGAACGGCTTTGGCGGCGATTCGGCCGGCTCGGCCCTGACCGAACACCCGGACGTGGACGGCATCACCTTCACCGGCGAGACCACGACGGGCCAGATCATCATGCGCGCCGCCGCCGGCAGTCTGAAGAAGCTGTCGTTCGAACTCGGCGGCAAGAACCCGAACCTCATCTTCGCCGATGCGGACCTTGACGCCTGCATCGAGACCACCATGCGCTCGTCCTTCGCCAACCAGGGCGAGGTGTGCCTGTGCGGGTCGCGCATTTACGTGCAGCGGCCGCTGTACCAGGCCTTTCTGGACAAGCTGGTCGAGCGCATCCGCACCAGCGTCAAGATCGGCGATCCGACCGACCCGGCCACCACGCTGGGCGCGCTGATTTCCAAGGAGCACCTGGCGCGGGTGCAGACCTTCCTGGACTCGGCCAAGGCCGACGGCGCCACGTTCCTCACCGGCGGCAAGCGCCCGGAAGGTCTGCCGGAGCACCTGAAGGACGGCGCCTTCCTGGAGCCGACCGTGATCGTGGGTCTTGGCCGCGACTGCAAGGCGCAGCGGCAGGAAATCTTCGGCCCGGTGGTGACGGTGACGCCGTTCGACACCGAGGAAGAAGTGCTCGAACTGGCCAACGACACCAACTACGGCCTGTCGGCGACCGTCTGGAGCACGGACCTGGCCCGCGCGCACCGCGTGGCGGCGCAGCTCGAAGCCGGCATCGTGTGGGTCAACACCTGGTTCCTGCGCGACCTGCGCTCGGCCTTCGGCGGCATGAAGTACTCCGGCATCGGCCGCGAGGGCGGCGTGCACTCGCTGGAGTTCTATACGGAACTGAAAAACATCTGCATCAAGCTGTAAGGACCGCCGCGATGGACAAGACCAAGATCGACCACTACAGCGAGGAGCTGTACCAGGCCCTGCGCGGCGCGCAGCCGGTGGACCCGCTGACCGCCCGCGAGCCGGACATCAGCATCGAGGACGCCTACCAGATTCAGCTGGGCATCATCCAGCGGCGCATGCAGCGCGACGGCGAGACCATCATCGGCAAGAAGATCGGCGCCACCAGCAAGGCGGTGCAGACCATGCTGGGCGTGGACCAGCCCGACTTCGGCCACCTGATGTCGAGCATGGCCTACAACGACGGCGACGTGGTGCCGATCGAGGGCCTGCTGATGCAGACCCGCATGGAAGGCGAGATCGCGTTCATCCTCAAGCGCGACCTGCTCGGCCCGGGCATCACCAACGCCGCCGTGCTGGCGGCCACCGAGTGCGTGATGCCGTGCTTCGAGATCTGCGACTCACGCATCCGCGACTGGAAGATCAAGATTCAGGACACCGTCGCCGACAACGCCTCGGCCGGCCTGTTCCTGCTCGGCGACCGGGCGGTCGATCCGCGCAAGGTGGACCTGAAAACCTGCGGCATGATCCTGGAGAAGAACGGCGAGATCGTCGGCCTGGGCGCCGGCGCGGCGACGCTCGGTCACCCGCTGAACGCGGTCGCCTGGCTGGCCAACACGCTCGGCCGGCGCGGCATTCCGCTCAAGGCCGGCGAAGTCATCCTGTCCGGCTCGCTGGCCACCATGGTCAGCGCCAAGGCCGGCGATCACATGCGCGTCAGCATCGGCGGCATGGGCTCGGCGTCGGTCACCTTCGCCTGATCCTAAGCCACGGCGGGGCGGTCCATCCACCTGGCGGGGCCAGCCCCCGGCGTTGCTAGACAGCCGTAGTTTCCCTGACGCGCGGTGCCGGGCGGCCGAAGTAGAAGCCCTGTGCCTTGTCGCAGTTGCTGTTGCGCAGGAACTGCGCCTGCGCCTCGGTCTCCACGCCCTCGGCGACGACCGTGAAGGCCAGGTTCTTGCCCATGGTGATGGTTGCCTGGGTCAGTTTCCGGTCTTCCGGGCTGTGGGCATAGTCGCGGATGACGCTGCCGTCGATGTTGACGGTATCGAAACGGAACCGGTTCAGGGTCGACAGGGACGAGTAGCTGGCGCCGAAGTTGTCCATGGCAACCCGCACGCCCAGCGCCCTGATCTGCTCGAGCACCTGCACCGCCCGGTCGATGTCGGCCAGCAACACGCTTTCGGTGATCGCCAGCTCCAGTAGCCCGGGCTCGACCCCGGTTTTTTTCAGAATGTTCGCCAAGTCGACCGGCAGGTTCTGGTCGGCAAACTGCTTGGCCGACAGGTTGATGGACATGGTCACCGGATGGTCGCTTTCGGCCTGCATGGCCAGGCAATCCCGGCAGGCTGTCTCGATGACCCATTTGCCGATCGGCAGAATAAGTCCGGTCTGCTCGGCCAGCGGCAGGAACTGCTTGGGCAGAACCACCCCCAGCTGCGGGTGCTCCCAGCGCAGCAGCGCTTCCACGCCGGTGACCTGGTCGGTGTTCAGATCACGCTGTTCCTGGTAGTGCAGGCTGAACTCATGTCGTTCGATGGCCTGTTGCAGGGCGGACTCCAGGCTCAGGCGCTCCAGCGACGGCTCGGTGGCGTGCGTATAGAACTGGAAGTTGTTGCGACCCTTTTCCTTGGCGTTATACATCGCAATATCGGCATTCTTGAGCAAGGTCTGCTCGTCGTCGGCGTTGTCGGGATAGCAGCTGATGCCCACGCTGACAGTGACTCTGAACTCGTTTCCGAGCAGGTTGTAGGGTTTGCTGACCAGGTCCAGCACGCGGTGCGCGACGACTACCAGACTGTGCTCGTCGCATTCCTCGGGCAACAGCACCACGAATTCGTCCCCGCCCAGCCGTGCGACGACGTCGCTCTCGCGCACGGCCTGCTTGAGGCGGCGGGCGACTTCCTTGAGCAGCTCGTCGCCAGCGTCGTGGCCCAGTGTGTCGTTGATGAGCTTGAACCGATCCAGGTCCAGAAACAGCACCGCCAGCTGCCGGTCATAGCGTTTGGCCTGGGCCAGCATCCGGTTCAGCATGTCGCTGAAAAAGGCGCGATTGGGCAGGCCGGTCAAGCTGTCGTGGTGGGCGATGTACTCGATCCGCTGCGCGTGGGCGATCTGTTCTTGCGCGGCGCGCAGCCGGCTTTGCTGAAGCTGCCAGCTCAAGCGGCCGAGCAGGCCCATGAGGGCAAGCAACGCCACGCTGGCGGCGCCGCTGCGCAGGATATAGCGGCGCGCCTGGGCGGCGGCCGGGCGCAGCTGTTCGTCCTGCGACAGACCGACGATCACCGCGATGGGAAACTCGTACAGTTCGCGGGCGGCCGTGAAGCGTTGTACCCCATCCCAACTGCTGACCGACAGGTTGACCGGCGTCAGTTCGCCGTCGACGAGGTCGGTACCGGCTTCCGGGACGATGCTCTGGAACTCGACGGTGGCACCGGCGGACACCGTGTCGCCACTGCGACCGGCCCGAAACACGCCGTCCGTACCCAGCAAGCCGAGGAAACCATGCTGGCCCAGTTTTGCCGGTTCGTACGCGCTGACGAAGTAGGGTGCGTCCACGGAAATGACGACCACTCCGGCAAAGCTGCCGTCAGGGCCGTCGAGGCGCCGACTGAAGGAGAGGATCCAGTCGCGTGATTGCGGGTTCGGCTGCGGGGCACCGACTGCAAAAACGCTCTGCGTTCGTTGTGCCTGGAAGTAATCCGCCTCGGCAATGTTCGCTTGCTGGCCGACCCGTGTACTGGAGCGGATGTTTCCCTCGGCATCGGCGATGCTGACGGTGAACAGAAAGTCCGGCAGCAGCAGTCCTTTCTCGCCAAGGTCTGCCAGGATCGAGTCAACGCCTTGCGGCGTATACGCGTAAGCGACGACGTTCAGCGTGCGGTCTATTTCCCGCAAGGCGCGCACGATCTGGGCTTCGTAGGTTTCAGCCAGCTCGCCGGTCGTGGCGGTCGCGGTGGCGCGGGCATTGGCATATTCCACTCGCGCCAGACTGGCGGTGGCGATCCACAGCACGCCCAGCAGCAGCAGCGTCAGGAGTGGGAACACCACCTGCGGTTCGGTCAGGCGTCCCAGGCGGTGTTGCGGTGGCGCAGTAGGCGCCTGGGGCACGTGCATGGGTCGGCTGCGGAGCGGGTCAGCGGACAGTCACGACTTTGACGCGCGCGTCCAGCGCCGTGTCGTCGATATAGCCGATGGCGTCAGGCTGGCGGGCCAGCCGTTCTATTACCGCCCCGTCGCCGTCGACGACCGGCAACGGTTGTCCGCGGCCGGTGAAGATCATCTTTGACCAGTAAGCTTTCAGCTCGGCGGGCTGCTTGTTGCTGATGGTGACGTAAAAGGCGCTACGGCTCGGGGAGGCCTCCGGCTGGTCGATGGGTCGCGCGGGGCGGCCGTCCGGAAACTGGCGCGTCTTGCCAAGAAAAATGTTCGACACCTCGCTGCGGGTGAGCGAGCCGATCGGGTTGTCCACACCCACTACGGTGACAATGTCGGCGCCGGCATGGCCTGCCGACAGCACAGTGGCCAGGCCGAGCGCGCGCAGCAGGGTTGTCAACTTCATCGCCTGACTCCCGCGCCCTGCTCAGAGTACGAAATCGACACTGAAGGAAAACAGGTCGGCGTTGCCGCCCGGCCGAAAGCCCGGCTGTACATTGCCAAAGCGACCCGGCGAGCCGTTCTCGAGGTCGATATGCTGATACTCGACCTTCACCGCGGTTCCATCCAGCACATCCCAGCGCAGGCCAAGCGCGATGCTGTTTTGCGAGGGAGCGGCCGCCCACAGCGCGGCGGCGAGGCCACCATTGGCCGCATTGACAGCGGCGGCCAGCGGCGCCGGCAAGCCGCTCGGCGGAACCGAGCTTGGCCGGTGAGTTTCCGAGTCCAGCGTGGCCCACGTCACATAGGGTTGCAGCCGGCCCAGTCGATAGCCGCCGGTTACGTAGCCGGCTTGCGTCTTCGGGATCAACCCGGCGTGGGTCGTGCGTGCTCCCTCGGCCAGCAGGAGCCAGTTGCCGGGGCTCAGTCGCAGCCCGGCGCTGAAGATCTCGATTGGGGTGTCGTCGACATCGTAGCGCCCGGCCAGAGCCACGGCGCGTTGGCCGGCGACCGGAAAGCCGGACTCAGTCAGGGTGTTTCCCAATCCGGCCAGCCCGCCGGTCAGCGCCGCCAGCTGGTCGCTTTCGAATGTCAGGTCCACCCGCAGATAGCCCACGCGCAACGTAACGAAGGAATACTCCAGCGTGTTGCTGAGGATCCATGCACCCCTGCCGGAGATTTCCAGGCCGTCGATCGCGTCGAAGGTGTTGGCGCCAAAACTGGCCTGAAGGACGTTGGTGGCCGGGCCCAGGAGGATGTTCCAGGCCAGGTCGACGCCGTCCAGATGGGTGATCGGCACCAGGCTGTACAGTTCCTGCGGGCCGCGTACCCAGGGGTTGGCATACCCGACATTCGCGGTGTCGGAGAGCATGAATGTGGGGGCAACGGTGCGGCCGCCGCGGATGCTGAGCGCGGGTGTGAGCTGGTACTTGACGTTGGCCCATTCGATCTCGGGCGTCCAGCTGTTGTCGTAGCGGTGTTTGGTGACGCCCTGCAGGACGGCGCTCCAGCCATTGCGGAAGTCGGCATCCACCTGGCCGCCCAACTTGCTGTCGAGACCGAAATCCCAGCGGCGGGTATGGCCCGCGCCGTTCGGCTGCATATACACGTTCGATACCACGTCGGCGTCGTCCTGGTCCGAACGGACCGCGCCCAATGTGCCGAAGGCATGAAACCCGAGCGTCGGCGAGCTCCAGGTTGGCGCCGCGGCAACCGGCCCGGCCAGCAATGTCAGGGCCATGGCGGCCAGCGCGATGCCTGGTGCTCGCTGCGTGCATTCATCCCTGGACGTGGGGGGGCGTGGCATGGGTTTTCGATTGCTCAATCTCGTGCCGGCGTGGCTGCGCGTCGCGCCGGATGCGGTGGGTAGGAGTATTTCGGTCGCAGGGCCAGCGCCTTGAGGGTGCTGCCGATCGTTCGGGCAACCAACAGCGGTTCTGGCGAGTCTGCGTCAGCCGGCCAGCCTGGCCCCCGCCCACACCGCCAGCAGGCACAGCGCCAGGTGCAGGCCGATGTTGAGCAGCGCGGCGGTTGGCCGCTGCTGGGCCAGCAGCAGTGTCTCGCCGGCAAAGGCGGAAAACGTCGTGAAACCGCCCAGCACGCCGGTCATCAGCCCGGTGCGCCAGGGTTCGCCGAGCCAGCCGCGCTGCACCAGCAGCCCCAGCGCCAGGCCCATCAGGAACGAGCCGACGACGTTGACCGCCAGCGTGCCGTAGGGAAAGGCCCGGCCCAGCCAGGCGGCCAGCCCGTTGACGGCCAGATAGCGCGCCAGCGAGCCGAGCGCGCCGCCGGCCGCCACCGCCGCCAGGATGCCGCCGTTCATTGTTCGCCGGCCTCGCGGTCGCGGGCGCGCAGCTGCGCCAGGTGCTCGGCCAGGCGCCGTTCCAGGCCCCGGTCGCTGGGCTGGTAGTACTGCCGGTCGGGCATGTCGTCCGGAAAGTACCGCTCGCCGGCGGCGTAGGCATCGGCCTCGTCGTGGGCATAGCGATAGCCCTTGCCGTAGCCGAGCTGTTTCATGAGTTTGGTCGGCGCGTTGCGGATGCGCAGTGGCGGCGGCAGGGAGCCGAACTGGCGGGCGTCGGCCATGGCGGCATCGAACGCCGTGTACAGCGCGTTGCTCTTGGGCGCGCAGGCCAGGTACGTGACGGCCTGGGCGATGGCCAGTTCGCCTTCGGGGGAGCCCAGGCGCTCGTAGGTCTCGCAGGCATCGAGCGCCAGCGTCAGGGCCCGCGGGTCGGCCAGGCCGATGTCTTCACTGGCCATGCGCAGCACGCGCCGGGCGATGTACAGCGGCTCGCAGCCGCCATCGAGCATGCGCGCCAGCCAGTACAGCGCGGCGTCCGGCGCCGAGCCGCGCACGGCCTTGTGCAGGGCCGATATCTGGTCGTAGAAGGCCTCGCCGCCCTTGTCGAAGCGGCGCCAGCTCTCGCCGGCCAGCTCCTTGAGCACCGCCTCGTCGATGATCCGGCCGTCGGCGGTCTCGGGCGCGATGTCGGCGGCCAGTTCCAGCAGACCGAGCAGGCGGCGGGCGTCGCCGTCGGCCATGGCGGCCAGCGTGGGGCGCAGCTCGGGCGCGAAGCTGATATTGAGCGCGCCCAGGCCGCGCTCGGTATCGGTCAGGGCGCGCTCGATCAGCCGCTCCAGGTCGGCCACGGTGAGCGGGCGCAGCAGGTACACGCGGGCGCGCGACAGCAGCGCGTTGTTCAGCTCGAAGGACGGGTTCTCGGTGGTGGCGCCGATCAGTGTCACGGTGCCGTTCTCGACGTGCGGCAGCAGCGCGTCCTGCTGGGCGCGGTTCCAGCGGTGGACTTCGTCCACGAACAGCACGGCGCGCCGGCCGGCGGCGGCGACCTGGCGGGCGCGCTCGACCGCTTCGCGGATTTCCTTGATGCCGGCCAGTACCGCCGATAGCGTGATGAACTGCGCCCGCGTGTGCGCCGCCAGCACGCGCGCCAGCGTGGTCTTGCCGGTGCCGGGCGGGCCCCAGAAGATCATCGAGCGCGGCAGGTCGGCCTCGATGGCCACTCGCAGCGGCTTGCCGGCCACCAGCAGGTGATCCTGACCCAGCACCTCGTCCACGGTACGCGGGCGCAGGCGATCGGCCAGGGGCCGAGCCGGATCGGCGGCGGTCTCGAACAGGTCGGGCGGGCCGCCTGCCACCGGCCGGCTACGATTCGCCGCCCGTTGGCGGCTGCGGCAGGGCGCGGATCACGTCCACGCCGGGCGGCGGCTGAAAGCTGAAACGCGCCGCCGGCAGGGCGCCGTTGCGCTGCTGGTCGAGCAGTTCGATGCGCGTGGTCTGGCCAAGGCCGTCTTCCAGTTGCAGGGCCTGCACGCTGTCGCCGGCCAGTTTCAGCCGCACGGCGCCAAGGCCGCCGTCCTTTTGTTTGGGGATCAGGCGCAGCCAGCCGTCCTTTTCGCGGGTGACGTCGAACAACTCGGCCGGAAACGCCGCCCCGGACAGCAGCAGCCCCGGCGCGTCGGCATTGTCGGCGTCGATCGGCCGCACGGTGACCTGATCCAGGTCCGGCTCGTACACCCACAGCTCGCGCCCGTCGGCGACGATGGTCTGCTCGTAGGGCGCCTGGTAATCCCAACGGAACCGGCCCGGCCGCTGGATGGCGAACTGCCCGCTGCTGGTTTCGGTCACGGTGCCGTTGGCGTCGCTGACGGTCTGCGTGAAACGCCCGGCCAGCGTGCGGGTGTTCGAGTAGAACCGCTCCAGCGTGGCAAGGCTGTCGGCCTGGGCCGGGCCGGCCAGCACGGTCAGGAGCAGGGCGAGCATGCGCGCGATCATCTGCTCAGCCTCCCGGCGGGGCTTCGGCCAGCACGTCGCGGGCGCCGTTGGACTTGAGCGGACCGACGATGCCGGCGCGTTCCATTTCTTCCACCAGGCGCGCCGCGCGGTTGTAGCCGATGCGCAAATGCCGCTGCACGGCCGACACCGAGGCCCGGCGGCTGCTGGTGACCAGGAACACGGCCTTGTCGTACAACTCGTCGCTGCCTTCTTCGCGCTCGCCGACGGCGAACGGGGCACTGCCGCCCTCGCTGCTGTCCTCGCCAAAGTCGCCGCGCAGGATCTCGTCGCGGTAGTTCGGCCGGCCGGTGGATTTCAGGTGCGCCACCACGCGGTGGACTTCCTCATCCGACACGAAGGCGCCGTGCACGCGGGTCGGGATGGAGGTGCCCGGCGGCAGGTACAGCATGTCGCCGTGGCCGAGCAGCGCCTCGGCGCCCATCTGGTCGAGGATGGTGCGCGAGTCGATCTTGGAGGACACCTGAAAGGCGATGCGCGCCGGAATGTTGGCCTTGATCAGGCCGGTGATGACGTCCACCGACGGCCGCTGCGTGGCCAGGATCAGGTGCACGCCGGCGGCGCGCGCCTTTTGCGCCAGGCGGGCGATCAGCTGCTCCACCTTCTTGCCGACCACCATCATCATGTCGGCGAACTCGTCGACAAAGACCACCAGGTATGGCAGCGGCTCGCAGTAGGCGATTTCGCCCTCGCCGTCCTCGAAGTCGGCCGGCTTGCCGGGCGCCGGGTCGGGGATCGGTGTGCCGGCCTCGGCCGCCTCGCGCACCTTGCGGTTGTAGCCGGCAATGTTGCGCACGCCCAGCGCCGCCATGCGCTTGTAACGCCGCTCCATCTCGGCTACCGACCAGCGCAGCGCGTTGTGCGCGTCGTTCATGTCGGTGACCACCGGGCACAGCAGGTGCGGGATGCCCTCGTAGACCGACAGCTCCAGCATCTTCGGATCGATCATGATCATGCGCACGTCGTCGGGCGTGGCCTTGAACAGCAGGCTCAGCACCATGGCGTTGACGGCCACCGACTTGCCCGAGCCGGTGGTGCCGGACACCAGCAGATGCGGCATCTTGCCCAGGTCCGCCACCGTCGGTATGCCCTGGATGTCCTTGCCCAGCGCCAGCGTCAGCGGCGAGTGGCTGTCGTCGTAGGCGCGCGAGCGCAGGGTCTGCGCGAAGCGGATCAGCTCGCGCTGTTCGTTTGGAATCTCGATGCCGATCGTGGATTTGCCGGGGATGACCTCGACCACGCGCACGCTGATCACCGACAGCGAGCGGGCCAGGTCCTTGGCCAGGCCGGTCACCTGGCTGACCTTGACGCCGGCCGCCAGGTCGAGCTCGAAGCGCGTCACCACCGGGCCGGGGTGGACCTCGACCACGTGCGCCTCGATGCCGAATTCTTCGAGCTTCAGTTCCAGGCGCTTGGAGAGTGCCTGCAGCGCCTCGGACGACAGGCCGACGACCTTGGTCTCGGAATCGTCGAGCAGACTCAGCGGTGGCAGCGTGGGGGCGATGTTCGGTGCCGGCTCGAACAGCTCCACCTGGCGCTCGGCCTCCACCCGGTCGACGATCTCCACCGGCCGCAGCACCGGTTCGATGCGCGGCGGCTTGCGGTTGACGTCCTTGGCCTTGTGGCGATCCACCGACTCGCGCCGGTCCTCGCGTGCCCGCTTGCCGGCCACGCCGTCGGCGTACACGCGCAGGCCGCGGCCGAGCACGGTGGCGCCCCTGACCACGGCGATGCCCAGCAGCTCGGTCAGCTTCAGCCATGAAACGCCGGTTATCCAGGTGATGCCCGACAGGCCCGCGGCGACCAGGAACAGCGTGGCGCCGGCCGTGTTCAGACTGCCGGCGGCCAGGCGACCGAGCTCCAGGCCCAGGCCGCCGCCGGGGCCGTTGGGCAGCGCGCCGTGCGGCAGGTAGATCTGCGCCAAGGCGGCGCCGCAGGTCATGGCCAGCAGCAGGCCCAGCAGGCGGAAGGCCACGCCGCGGGCGCGGATCGGCACGCCCTGGTCGCCGCTGCGGTAGACGCGCCAGGCGAACCACAGCAGCAGCGCCGGAATCAGCAGCGCCGGGTAGCCAAAGAAGTAATACAACAACCCCGCCCAGTGGGCGCCGATGCGCCCGCCGGCGTTGTGCACGCCGGCATGAGCGCCAGTGCTGGCCCAATTTGGGTCCTGCGGGTCGAAGCTGAGCAGCGCCAGCAGCAGGAACGCGGCGCTGGCCAGCATCAGCAGCACCACCGTTTCGCGCAGACCGGCCGGCAGACGCCAGCGCTTGGGTTCCGGGGGCAGTTGCTGACGGCGCGTACGCGACATTAGGCGAAAGGGCTCGCAAGGGGAGGGCGCCGATTTTAACAGGTGGCAGGGCCGGCCCCGGGTCGCCCGCCGTCGCTTGCCGGCCGGCTTGGCCGCTGCCGTCGTGCGCAGCGGGCGACGCCCGGCACTCGCCCCAGGCGGCGCGCGCCTTGCTTGCCGGATAATCGACAGCCCTTCGTCCATCGCCCCTAATGCCATGACCGCTGTTTCCCCGCGCCATTGCCGCCTGCTGATCCTGGGCTCCGGCCCGGCCGGCTACACCGCCGCCGTGTATGCCGCCCGCGCCAACCTGGCGCCGGTGCTGATCACCGGCATCGCCCAAGGTGGGCAGTTGATGACCACCACCGACGTCGACAACTGGCCGGGCGACGATGCCGGCGTGCAGGGGCCGGAGCTGATGGCGCGCATGCAGCGCCATGCCGAGCGCTTCGGTACGCAGATCGTGTTCGACCACATCGGCCGCGTGCAGCTGGGCCGGCGGCCGTTTGTGCTGCACGGCGACAGCGCCACGTACACCTGCGACGCACTGATCATCGCCACCGGCGCCTCGGCGCGGTACCTGGGCCTGCCGTCTGAAGAAGCCTTCAAGGGCCGCGGCGTGTCGGCCTGCGCCACCTGCGACGGCTTCTTCTATCGCGGCCAGGAAGTCGCGGTGATCGGCGGCGGCAACACGGCGGTCGAGGAGGCGCTGTACCTGAGCAATATCGCGAGCAAGGTCACGCTGGTGCACCGCCGCGATCGCCTGCGGGCCGAGAAGATCCTCATCGATCGCCTGCTGGAGCGCGCCGCCGCCGGCAAGGTGGAACTGGTCTGGAACCACACCCTGGACGAGGTGCTGGGCGACGAGTCGGGCGTTACCGGCATGCGCCTGGCCGCCACCGACGGCAGCGGCACGCAGCAGCGGGCGCTCAGCGGCGTGTTCATCGCCATCGGCCACAGCCCGAACACGGACATCTTCGCCGGGCAGCTCGACATGCGCGGCGGCTACCTGACGGTGCGCGGCGGCAGCGACGGTAACGCCACCGCCACCAGCGTGCCGGGCGTGTTCACGGCAGGCGACGTGGCTGATCACGTGTACCGCCAGGCCATCACCTCGGCCGGCAGCGGCTGCATGGCGGCGCTGGACGCGGAGCGTTACCTGGATGGGCTCGAAGACCGACCCGCCTGACGCGCCCGACCCGGGCGCCGAGTTTCGCGCCGCGGTTGGGCCGGTGCGGCCGCTACGCGGCGGCCAATCCGGCCCGCCGCCCGCACCGGCACGCCCGGCACCACGCCGCCGCAAGCCAACGCCGCCGACGCTGGCGGTGCCGGCCGCGCTGCCGGTCATCGAGCCGGGCGCGACCGTGCGGCTGGCGCGGCCCGGCGTGCCAAGCCGTGCGCTGCGCCGCCTGGACGGCGAGCTGTTCGAGGCCGAGGCGCAGCTCGACCTGCACGGCCTGACGGCGGCTCAGAGCAACGCTGCTTTGCACAATTTCCTCGCGGACTGCCTGGCGAGCGGCTGCGAGCGCGTGCGCATCATCCACGGCAAGGGCCAGCGTCCCGGCCAGGGTCTGCCGGTGCTCAAGCCACTGGTGATCGAGTCGTTAAGAGGGCATCCCGCGGTGCTTGCGCTGCGCAGCGCCGGGCCGCGTGATGGTGGCAGCGGCGCTGTGCGTGTGCTGCTGCGCCGCGCCTGATCTGCCGGAGCCGATGCCGTGCTGGAGTTCACGAACATGATCGAACGTCGCCGCTACACCCGCATCAGCCTGCACGTACAGGCCGAGTTTGCGAGCCAGGGGCGCAACTGGCCATGTCAGGCCATCGATCTGTCCATCAACGGCGCGCTGGTCAGCCGCCCCAGAGGCTGGGAAGGCGACCTTGGGGAGCGCTGCACGCTGCTGTTTCGGCTCGACGAAGGCGCGTGCATCCAGATGGTGGGCATCCTGCGCCACCAGGACGCCTACGCGCTGGGTTGGCAATGCACTGGGATCGATCTGGACAGCATGGCCACGCTGCGCCGGCTGGTGGAGATCAATCTTGGCGAGCCGGCGTTGCTGCGGCGCGCGCTGGCCGAAATGATGAGCGAGCACGAGAACGCCTGAACACCTTTTGCGGCGTGTGCCCCACCGCTCGCGTTCCGGCCCGTGCCTGCTAGAGTGCCCTCGCCGCGCGGCAAGCGTCGCGCCCACCGCAGGAGCCCGTCATGAGCAAAGGTCTGGACAAAAAAAAGGACGTCAAGAAAAAGCCCGCCAAAACCGTCAAGGAAAAGAAAGAGGCCAAGGCGGTCAAGAAAGCCCGCCAGGACCGCTGAGGTCGTGTAAGGCCGGATCCTCCGTGACGGCCACGTCCTGAATGGCGGGCGCAACAGGGCGATCCTTTCGAACCCGCCGGACAACCCCAGCAGCACTGTCGCAGTCGCGGTCACCGCCAGTCACCTGGAGCGGCCGCCGCTGGGCTGGACGCCTTGTGCCGTGCTGGTCGACGGCGCCGCCTCGCCGGTCTTCGCGCTGGGCGGCATGCAGCCCGAACTGGCCCGCGCCGCCCGCCAGCACGGCGGGCACGGCGTGGCCGTGCTGCATGGCTTGTGGAACCCTGCCGGAGGCTGATCGTCTGTAGTCAGCTGCGCGGACGGCTCGCCGCCGCAGCGGCAGCGCTTGGGTAACGCCCACTTGGGTAACGTCAAGGATTCAGGGCAACTTCGCCGCGCCCTGACGCTGCCGAAGGCTGTCCGCCCAGGCCGCCAAGGCATCAATCCCAGCCGTCAGTGCTTCTGGCCTCGGCAGGGGGCGGTTCAACGCAGCGGCGGCGCTGTGCAGCAGCTCGGAACAGCGACCAAAGCCGTCACGCATGGCCTCGCAGTCGGGAACTGTGATCGCGGTCAGCTTGACCAAGCCAGGCGTCTTCACTTCGTTGGACAGTCGCCGGATGACGTGCCCGACAGCTTCTTCAACCGCGATCTCCCACGTATCGCGCAACGTTGCGGCGATGGATTTGACGGCGTGCTCCGCCTCCAGCGGGACCGCCGGGTTCTCACCCTTGCAGATGGAAGCCAGCTCGTCGATCTCGGCAGGCTCCAGGGCCGCTTGCGTTGCAAGTCGGCGCAGTGCGTCGCGTTGCCAGCCGGGACTATCAGCAGACCACCCAAGGATATTGGCGAGCGCCCTCGCTTCCGTCGTCATACGTATTTGCCTTTCGGTTCGCACCCGCTGGCTGTACTGATTCTCTCTACGTGCCTGTTGACGGGCCCGGCCAGCGTTTCGCCGGGCTGCCATCCGTAAAGGTCGCGGACGCTCTTGGTTCTGGCATGACGTGGTCGGGAAAGTCCTTCAAGGCGCAGGCGGCGGTAGGGTCAGTGATGGTTTGTTCGATTTGTGCGGCGTTCATGGGCGGGAGCGCGTCATGCACTCTGCCAGGGGTTGATGACGCTCACGCCGGCCGCTTCATAGGGCGATGTGTCGCGTGATGCCACGATGAAGCCCCGCGCTGCAGCGATGGCCGCGATGTAGCCGTCCGGCGTCGGGAAACCGCGTCCGCCGTCCCTGGCCGTCACGGCCAGGTCGGCATAGTGGCGCGCTGCATCCGTATCGAACGGCAGCACACGATCCTTGAACAGCTCCAACAGTTCGGCCAGCGCGCGGTCGAGCATGTTCTTGCGCTTGCCCGCCGGCAGCGCCCGGATGCCGAACAGCAACTCGGCCAGCGTGACGCTCGACAGGTACAAGGTTTCCGCCGCCTGATCGTTCAGCCAGGCCCTCACGGCCGCGTCTGGCTCCGGCTTCATCGCCTCGGAAACGACGTTGGTATCCAGGACGATCATTCAGTCGAAGCTCAAGGGTTTGGCAGGCGTCTTGTCGCGCGCACCTTCTAAGACGGCGAAATCTGCATTGGTCAGACCGATCTTGTGGCCGATGGCGGCCAGCGCATCGCCTACACGCACGCGGCTTGAAGGCTTGACCGCGGCCGCCAGAATCTCGCGCACCTCCGCCTCCGTGCTGCGACCATGCTGGGCCGCCCGCACGCGCAAAGCGCGATGTACGTCATCCGGCACATTTCTTACCGTCAGGATTGCCATGATTCACAGTTCCTCATTTGCTTTCTTTGACTGCAAGAATATGATTATGCAGTCATCTGTGCAAGGATCAAAAGCCGCGGCCTTCCGGCCTGGCGTTTCGCCTGATTGGCTCTCATCTGCGCCCCTGGCGGCGCCTCGCGCTGCGTCAACCCGGACGGTGCCGGCTTCTGCACCTTGGCTGACGCTGAGGTCTGCGGTCGGCACTTGCGCCGGCCGCGGGGCCTCACCCTCGATGTGCCGGCCGTCGAGCTGGCCGACATCCCCCGAAAAGAGGTGCTTGGCGATGCCAAGCGTTGCCAGACAGGACCGGACGAAATCACAAAAAAGCCCGCATAGAGGCGGGCTTGGGTGTGTTTTCGTGCTACTCGGTGTCAGCCAATGCCAGACGCCGGCTCACTCCCACTCAATCGTCGCCGGCGGCTTGCCTGATATGTCGTAGACCACGCGCGACAGGCCGGGTACTTCGTTGATGATGCGCCGCGAGCACAGGTCCAGCAGCTCGTAGGGCAGGTGCGCCCAGCGGGCGGTCATGAAGTCGACGGTCTCGACCGCGCGCAGGGCTACCACCGGTTCGTGGCGGCGGCCGTCGCCGGTTACGCCGACGCTTTTCACCGGCAGGAAGACGGCAAAGGCCTGGCTGGTCTTGTCGTACCAACCGGCGCGGCGCAGTTCCTCGATGAAGATGTGGTCGGCCAGGCGCAGGGTGTCGGCGGCGGCCTTGGTGACTTCGCCCAGGATGCGCACGCCCAGCCCCGGCCCCGGGAAGGGGTGGCGCTGCACCATCTCGGCCGGCAGGCCGAGTTCCAGGCCGATGGCGCGCACCTCGTCCTTGAACAGCTCGCGCAGCGGCTCGACCAGTTTGAGCTGCATGTGCTCGGGCAGGCCGCCGACGTTGTGGTGGCTCTTGATGACCTGCGCCTTGCCGGTCTTGCTGCCGGCCGACTCGATCACGTCCGGGTAGATGGTGCCCTGGGCGAGGAAAGCGACGCCCTCGATGTGCGCGGCCTGCTCGTCGAACACCTCGATGAACAGCCGGCCGATGATCTTGCGCTTGGCCTCGGGGTCGGCCACGCCGCGCAGCGCATCCAGAAAGCGCGCCTCGGCATCGACCCGGATCACCTTGACGCCGAGGTTGCGCGCGAACACCTGCATCACCTGGTCGCCCTCGTGCAGGCGCAGCAGGCCGTTGTCGACGAACACGCAGGTCAGCCGGTCGCCGATGGCCCGGTGCAGCAGCGCCGCGACCACGGACGAATCGACCCCGCCCGACAGGCCCAGCAATACCTTGCCGTCACCGACCTGCCGGCGCACGCGGGCGATGGCGTCCTCGATGATGTTGCCGGGGGTCCAGGCGCTGGCGCAGCCGCAGATCTCGTGCACGAAGCGGGCGTAGATGCGCGTGCCCTGGGGGGTGTGGGTGACTTCCGGGTGGAATTGCAGGGCGTAGTAGCCGCGCGCCTCATCTGCCATGCCGGCCAGCGGCACGTCGGGGGTGGAGGCGATGCGTTTGAAGCCGGCCGGCAGCGCGCTGACGCGATCGCCGTGGCTCATCCACACATCGAGCAGGCCGTGGCCCTCGGCATTGACCCGGTCCTCGATGCCGTCGAGCAGCTTCGAGTGGCCATGGGCGCGGATCTCGGCGTAGCCGAATTCCTTGACCTCGCCGGGCTCCACGGCGCCGCCGAGCTGCACGGCCATGGTCTGCATGCCGTAGCAGATGCCCAGCACCGGCACGCCGAGGATCCACACGCACTCGGGCGCACCCGGCGAGCCGGCTTCGGTGACCGAGGCCGGCCCGCCGGACAGGATGACGCCCTTGGGCGCAAAGGCCCGCAGCGCGGCGGCGTCCATGTCCCAGGGGTGAATCTCGCAGTACACGCCCAGCTCGCGCACGCGCCGGGCGATCAGCTGCGTGTACTGCGAGCCGAAGTCCAGGATCAGGATGCGGTCGGCGTGGATGTCGGTCATGGGCAGGCCAGAGACGAGGTTGTGGAAGGGCGCGCTGGTGCTCGTGGGAGCGGCGCCCCGCCGCGAATCGTTAAGCAAGGAATTCGGCCCGGGGCGGGCCTCCCACATCCGGCTGATGGATGGTGAAGCTCATTCGGCCCTGGGGCGGGCCTCCTACAGGGCCGATTTTCCGCCGGCTCAGTACGACGGGTAATTCGGCGCTTCCTTGGTCACCGTCACGTCGTGCACGTGGCTTTCGGCCACGCCGGACCCGGTGATGCGCGCAAAGCGCGTGTCGCGGCGGAACTCGTCCAGCGTGCGGCAGCCGGTGTAGCCCATGCTGGCGCGCACGCCGCCGCACAGCTGGTGCACGATCGGCACCGCGCTGCCCTTGTACGGCACGCGGCCTTCCACGCCCTCGGGCACCAGTTTTTCGGCCTCGCTGCCGTCCTGGAAGTAGCGGTCGCTGGAGCCGTACTGGCCGCCCATGGCGCCCATCGAGCCCATGCCGCGGTAGGACTTGTAGGAGCGGCCCTGGAACAGTTCGACCTCGCCGGGCGCCTCCTCGGTGCCGGCAAAGATATTCCCCAGCATCACCGTGTGGGCGCCGGCGGCCAGCGCCTTGGCCAGGTCCCCCGAATAGCGCACGCCGCCGTCGGCGATCAGCGGCACGTCGGTGCCCTCCAGGCCCTGGGCGGCGTTGTGAATGGCGCTGATCTGCGGCACGCCAACGCCGGCCACCATGCGCGTGGTGCAGATCGAGCCCGGCCCGATGCCGACCTTGACGCCGTCGGCGCCCGCCTCGACCAGCGCCCGCGCGCCCTCGCCGGTGGCCACGTTGCCGCCCACCACCTGCACCTGCGGCTGCTCGGCCTTGAGCCAGCGCACCATGTCCAGCACGCCGCGCGTGTGGCCGTGGGCGGTATCCACTACCAGCACGTCGACGCCGGCTTCGATCAACGCCAGCGCGCGTTCGCGGCCGGCCGCGCCGACACCGACCGCGGCGCCGACCAGCAGATGTCCCTGGTCGTCGCGGGCGGCGTTCGGGTGCTGGGTCTGCTTTTCGATGTCCTTGACGGTGATGAGGCCGCGCAGGTGAAAGTTGTCGTCCACCACCAGCACTTTCTCGATGCGATGAGCGTGCAGCAGGGCGATCACATCCTCACGCGGCGCGCCTTCGCGCACGGTCTGCAGGCGCGCGCGCGGGGTCATGATGCTGGCCACCGGCGCGCTGTAGTTGGTCTCGAAGCGCAGGTCGCGGGCGGTGACGATGCCCACCAGGTCCTCGCCATCCACCACCGGCACGCCAGAGATGCGATGCGCGCGGGTCAGCGCCATCACCTCGCCGATGCTCATGTCCGGGCGGGCGGTGATGGGGTTCTTGATGACGCCGCTCTCGAATTTCTTGACCCGCAGCACTTCCGCCGCCTGGCGTTCGATGGCCATGTTCTTGTGGATGATGCCCATGCCGCCCTGCAGCGCCAGGCAGATCCCCAGGCCGGACTCGGTGACGGTGTCCATGGCCGCCGACAGCAGCGGGATGCGCAGTGTGATCTGGCGCGTGACGCGGGAGCTGAGGTCCACCTCGCGCGGCAGCACGTCCGAGTACGCCGGGATCAGCAGGACGTCGTCGAAGGTCAGGGCTTCGTAGGCGATACGCATAGGGGGCGACCCGCGGCAGCAGCTTGGAGGGTCGGCCCATTATAGGCCGGCCGATTGGCCACGGGCGAGGCCGGCCGGCGTGCGTTCAGTCGGCCCGAGGGCGGGCCTCCGACAACAGCGGTGTTCCGGTGGGAGCGGCGCCCCCGCCGCGAATCTGTAGGCTCGCACACGCCGTGGCGCAGCGCGGTCCCGCGTGCAGCAAACCGCTGTCCCTGGAGCGCTTCCCTATAATCGCCGGCCCCGACGTGGAGCCGCCCATGCCCGCCGAACCCTCCGTCAGCCGCGCCGCCACCCCGGCGCGGGACGTGTACACGCCGTCCCGCCTCACGCTGGAGGTGCGCGCGCTGCTGGAGGCTGGCTTCCCGCTGTTGTGGCTGGAGGGCGAGATCGGCAATTTCACCGCGGCCGCCTCGGGGCATCTGTACTTCACCCTCAAGGATGCCCGCGCCCAGGTGCGCTGCGTGATGTTCCGCTCGCGCGCCAGCCTGCTGCGCGAGCGCCCGCGCACGGGCGATCAGGTGCTGCTGCGGGCGCGGGTGTCGTTCTACGAGGATCGCGGCGAGTTCCAGCTGCTGGTGGAGCACCTGGAGCCGGCCGGCGACGGCGCGCTGCGCCGGGCACTGGAAGAACGCAAGGCGCGCCTGGCCGCCGAGGGCCTGTTCGATCTGGACCGAAAACGCCCGCTGCCGACCCTGCCGCGGCGGCTGGTGCTGGTCACCTCGCCGCGCGGCGCGGCGGTGCACGACGTGCTGACCACGCTCGCCCGGCGCTGGCCGGCCACGGACGTGCTCGTGCTGCCGGTGCCGGTGCAGGGCGAAGGCGCCGTGGCGGCCATCGTCAAGGCCATCGACACGGCGTCCGAAAATGCGCTCGGCGAGGTGTTGCTGCTGGTGCGCGGCGGCGGCTCGCTGGAGGATCTGGCGGCCTTCAACGACGAGGCCGTGGTGCGGGCGCTGGCCCGCTGCACGCTGCCGACGGTGGTCGGGGTCGGGCACGAGGTGGATTTCAGCCTGGCCGATCTGGTGGCCGACCAGCGCGCGCCGACGCCCACTGCGGCGGCGGAACTGGTGGTGCCGGACCGCGGCGAGTGGCTGGCCGCGCTCGCCCAGCGCCAGCGACGCCTGCTGCGCGCGCTGCAGCACGGGCTCGAACGGCGGCAGCAGCGCGTCGATTACCTGGCGCGGCGGCTGGTGCATCCGGGCCAGCGCCTGCGCCGGCTGGAGGGCGACTTGGCCGGCTTGCAGCGGCGCCTGACCCTGGCGATGCAGGCCAGCCTGGCGCGGCGCAGCGCGCACCACGAGCGCCTGTTGCTGCGCCTGCGCGCCGCCTCGCCGGCGCGGCGCATCGCCGCCGATGCCGTTCGGCTGGATGTCGCCACCGGCCGGCTCGCGCGGGCACAGGCGCAGCTGCTGCGTGCTCGTGGCGAGGCGCTGGCCGGTGCCGCCGCCCGCCTGCACGCGCTCAGCCCGCTGGCCACGCTCGGGCGCGGCTATGCCATCGTCTCGCGTCCGCCGGACCTGGCCGTGGTGCAATCGGCGGCGCAACTGGCGGTGGGGGATCGGGTACGGCTGCGGCTGGGTGCCGGCGCGGCGGATGCGCGGGTCGAAGCCATCGATGCACACACGGAACGGGACTGATGCACACGGCGGATGGTGAAGTCGGACGGCGGCAGCAGCGCGCGGGCATTCGCCTGCTTGGCGGCAAGCTGCTGGTTGCGTTGCTACTGCTGGCGACGCCGTGGCTGGCCGCCGCCCTGCCGCGGCCCGACCCGGTGCCCGGCGGCGTGGCCGTGCTGACGCTGCCGCCAGATTTTGATGCCGCCGCGGAGGCGAGCTTCGCCGGCAAGCCGGTGCTGACCGTGCCGGTGGATGACGGCTGGCGGGCGGTGGTCGGCATTCCGCTCAGCCAGACGCCCGGGCCGGCGGCGCTGCGCCTGCGGTTCGCGGACGGGCGCTCGCGCAATGTGGGCTTCACCGTGGCCGCGCGCGACTACCCGGTGCAGCGCATCACCATCGCCGATCCGGACAAGGTGACGCCCTCGGCCGCCAGCCTGAAGCGCATCCAGCGCGAGCAGGTGCAGATCCTGGCCGCGTTTCGTCATCGCTCAAGCCACGCCCCGCCGCTGCGCTTTGCCATGCCGGCGCAGGGGCCGCTCAGCAGCAACTTCGGTCTGCGCCGGGTCATCAACGGCCAGCCGCGCAGCCCGCATTCGGGCATCGACATCGCCGCCCCGGCCGGCGCGCCGGTCACGGCCCCGGCGCCCGGCCGGGTGCTGCGCGTGGGCGATTATTTCTTCACCGGCAACACGGTGTTCGTCGATCACGGCCAGGGTCTGGTCACGCTGTACTGCCACCTGAGTTCCGTGGCGGTGCGCGAGGGCCAGCCGCTGGCCACCGGCGACGCCATCGGCGCGGTCGGCAGCACCGGTCGGGCCACCGGGCCGCACCTGCATTGGGCGTTGAGCCTGAACGACGCGCGCGTCGACCCGCGGCTGTTCCTGAGCGCCGAAACCCAGGCCGCGCGCTGAGACCCACGCTTGACCACGACACACGAGGATCAACCCATGAGCGGCATGGCACGGGGCATCGGCGACATTTCTGGCAAGCGGCTGCTGATCGTCGGCGCCAGCCGCGGCATCGGTCTGGCGCTGGCGGCGCGCGCCGCCCAGTCGGGCGCGCTGGTGCACCTGACCGCGCGCAGCGCGCCGGCGGCGACGCAAACCGCGGCCGCGCTGGCGGCCGAGCACGGCGCATCGGTCACCGGTCACGGGCTCGACATCGCCGCCGCCGACGCCACCGCGCGGCTGGACGCCGTGCTGGACGCCGCCGGCGCCCTGGACGCGCTCATCTACAACGCCGGCGTGAGCCCGGTCTACGCGCGCCCGGAGAAGATCACCGACGAGGATTTCGACGCCATCGCCCGCGTCAACCTGCGCGGGCCGTTCCTGGCGGCGCGGGCCTTCGGCGCCCGCTGCCTGCACGACCGGCGGCCCGGCGCGATCGTGTTCATCGCCTCGGTAGCGTCGCTGATCGGCACGCCGCGCCTGTCCGTCTATGCCGCCACCAAGGCCGGCGTGGCCGGACTCACGCGCGGCCTGGCCGTGGACTGGGCGCAGGACGGCATCCGCGTCAACGCCGTGGCGCCCGGCTGGGTGGCCACCGACATGACGCAGGGCCTGCAAGACAACCCGCGCCTGCACGAGCGCCTGACCACGCGCGTGCCGATGGGCCGCTTCGCCCAGCCGGATGAAATCGCCGACGTGGCGCTGTTCCTGGCTTCCGACAGCGCCCGCTACGTGACCGGCTCGGTTTACAGTGTGGATGGCGGCCTGGTTGCAGGCTGACCGTTTTCACCACAGCGGCGGCGCTGGCCGCCTTCAGCCAGGGAGACTGCAATGGCTTACGTACGCGCCTGTTCAGTGAACGACGTGCCGGCCGGCGGCATGGCCCGCTTCAAGGTCAACGGCGAAGCGGTCGTCGTGTACAACCTCGCCGATGGTTTTCACGCCACCGCTGCGAGCTGTTCGCACGTGTTCGGCCCGCTGGCCCGCGGCAAGATCATCGACGGCCAGCGCGTGCAGTGCCCGCTGCACCGGGCCGAGTTCGACATCAAGACCGGCGAGGCCGTGAAGTGGGCCTGCTTCCCGCCCGGCGTGCAGCTGATGAACATCTTCCGGCCGAAGAAGCCGATCAAGACCTACCCGACCAAGGTGGAAGGCGACGCGGTGCTGGTGGACGCTTGAGCTTGCAGCCTGCCCACGTCCCTGACGGGAGTGGGCAGGCTTTGTCGAGTTTGCGCAGCCTGATGGATAGGCAGCGCACACAAAGGTTCCGGTCAATCGCCGAGCCCTTTGCCTTGGTCGAGGTGCTGCCCTGTGCCACACTGAGTTTCAGTTGGCACGGCGGTGGACGGCATGGCAACACATCCTTCAAGCAACGAAGTCCAGGTCGGTGCACAGGGACGGCTGGTGATTCCGGCCGCCCTGCGCAAGGCTCTGCACATTGAACCCGGGGATCGGCTGGTGGCGCGGCAAGAAGGCGAAGCGCTGGTGCTGGAGCGGCGCGAGGCAATCCGGAAGCGGCTCCAGGATCGTTTTCGCCACATTCCCGACGAGGTCAGCCTGGTGGATGAACTGATCGCGCAGCGGCGGGCCGAGTCGGCAAAGGAAGCGGCACAGGAGTGACCCTGGTCCTCGACGCGTCGAGTGTGCTGGCCTTTCTGCACGACGGGCCGGGGGCCGAGCGGGTCTGGTCGGTGTTGTCGCAGGCCGTGGTTGGCACCGTGAACTGGTCGGAGGTCGTGCAGAAAGCCCTGCGCCGTCAGGTCGACATCACCGGGATGCGGAGGAGTTTGTTCAGGCGGGTGTCGTTTTCTCACCCTTCACGGCAGAGCAGGCCGAGATCGCCGCGCTTCTGTGGGACAAGACTCGCCACCTGGGCCTGTCGTTCGGCGATCGAGCCTGTCTGGCGCTGGCCATGGAACAGCAGCTGCCGATCCTTACCGCGGACCGAGCCTGGTCCGGCCTGGACCTGGGCCTTCAGATACAGCTCGTGCGCTGAGGGCCAGGCATGCGCCCGTCAGCGGCGCGCCAGGATCGAATCGGCCACGTACGGATTGCTGCGCCGTTCGGCGCCGAAGGTGGACATGGGGCCGTGGCCGGGGATGAAGCGCACGTCGTTGCCGAGTGGCCACAGCTGCTCCGGGATGGCGCGCAGCAGGTCGGCGTGGTTGCCGCGCGGCAGGTCGGTGCGGCCGATGGAGCCGGCGAACAGCACGTCGCCGACCAGCGCCAAGCGGCTTTTCGCGTCGAAGAACACGACATGCCCCGGCGTGTGGCCCGGGCAGTGGCGCACGGTCAGCTGCACCTGCCCGAAGCGGACCGTGTCACCGCCTTCCAGCCAGCGGTCGGGCGTGAAGGCCGGCAGCGGCGGGAAGCCGAACATCTGTGCCTGCATCGGCAGGCCCTCGATCCAGAACGCATCGTCCCGATGCGGGCCTTCTACCGGCACGCCGTAGCGGTCGCGCAGCGCCACCGTGCCGCCGACGTGGTCCAGGTGGCCGTGGGTGAGAAAGATCTTTTCAAGGTGCGCGCCGTGGCGCTCGATGGCCGCGACGATGTCCTCCACGTCGCCACCCGGATCGACCAGCGCCGCGTTGCCGCTCGTCGGGCACAGCAGCAGGGTGCAGTTCTGCTGCAGCGGCGTGACCGGGATGATTTCGAACTGGAGCGGGTCTGACATCGGCGGGGTCTGGGCTTGTGAAGAAATGCACGTCCCGTGCATTTCCAGCGACCGACCTTCCCTGGCCAGCCTGAGCTTGAATGTTACAAGCTCTCAATCTTCCAGCTTGTGCTCGATGATGAGGTTGTCCTGCACCACGCGCCCGCCGATCAGGTGCTCCTGGATGATCCGCTCCAGCACCGGCGGGGTGCAGGAGTGGTACCAGGTGCCGTCCGGGTAGACCACCGCCACCGGCCCCTGCTCGCAGATGCGCAGGCAACCGGCCTTGGTGCGGTAGACGCCGCCGTCGCCAGTCAGCTTGAGCTCGTTGAGGCGCTTTTTGAGGAAATTCCAGGACTCGATGCCGACCTCGCGCGGGCAGCACTTCGCCTCGCTGGCGTCGGCGCACAGGAAGATATGGCGGCGAATTCGATCCACGCCCAGTGATTCGGCGGTCTCGCGGATGGTGCTCATGGAATTCCTCGAAGGGGTTTGCACAGGACGCCGGGCGTGGCCGGACGCGGCCCGGCCGGCATGATGGCGGCCGGCCGGCGCGTGCGTCAACGCGGCCCGATCGCGCTGCTGTGCCTGCTGCTGGCCGGCTGCGGGCCGCAGGTGGCGCCCGAGCGGCCGCCGCTGCGCGTGGGCCTGGCCCAGCCGGTGCTGGACATCGACCCGCGGCGGGCGGCGGACGCGGGCTCCGCGCGCCTGGCGCGGCTGATCTACTCGCGCCTGGTCGAGCTGGACGCCGATTACCGGCCGCGGCCGGCGGCGGCCGACTGGCAGCAGCTGGACGCCCGGCGCTGGCGCTTCACGCTGCGCGAGCCGCGCCCGCGCTTCACGGACGGGGCGCCGTTGACGGCGGCGGACGTGGTGGCCACCTACCGGGCAGTGCTCGGGGTGGCTGGCGGCGCCTCGCCGCTGCGGGCGGAGCTGGGCGCGCTGCTGGCGGTGGACGAGGCCGCGGCCGGGCAAGTCGATTTCACCCTGAGCCGGCCCGATCCGCTGTTTCCCGCCCGCCTGACGCTGGGCATCGTGCCGGCCCGCTGCGCGGCGCCGGCGAGCGTGCCGCCCTGCCATTACGACGGCAGCGGGCCGTTCGCGCTGACCGAGCTGAGCGCGGATCGCGTTCGACTGCGGCGCCGGCGCGATGGCTTGGCGGTGGATTTCCAGGTGGTGCCGGACCCGACCGTGCGGGTGCTCAAGCTCCTGCGCGGCGAACTGGACCTGCTGCAGAACGACCTGCCGCCGGAGCTGCTGACGTATCTGGCCGGCCGGCCGGGCGTGCAGCTGCGCCGCGCGCCGGGCAGCAGCTACCACTACCTGGGCTTCAACCTGGCCGATCCGGTGACCGGCGACCTGCGCGTGCGCCAGGCGGCGGCGTACGCCATCGACCGCGAGGCGCTCGTGCGCCATCTGCTGGGCGGCGCGGCGCGCCTGGCCGGCAGCGTGCTGCCGCCGGGGCACTACGCCGCGGCCAAGCTGCCGCAGTACGGACACGATCCGGCCCGCGCCCGCCGGCTGCTGGCGCAGGCCGGCCATGCGCAGCTGCGCCTGACGTACAAGACATCAACCGACCCGCTGCGCCTGCGCATCGCCACCGCCATCCAGGCGCAACTGGCGGCGGTCGGCATCGGCGTGCGCGTGCAAAGCAACGAGTGGGGCAGCTTTTTCGGCGACATCCGGGCCGGACGTTTTCAGCTCTATTCGCTGGCCTGGGTCGGCATCACCCAGCCGGACGTACTGCGCCAGCTTTTTCACAGCGCCTCGCTGCCGCCGGCGGGCGCCAATCGCGGCCGCTTCATCAGCCCGCCGGTGGACGCGCTGCTGGATGCCGCCGCGCAGGCGCAGGGCGCCGAGCAGGTCGCTGTGTACCGCCAGGCGCAGCAGGTGATCCACGCCGATCTGCCCTATGTGCCGCTGTGGTACGAGGATAATGTCGCGGTCGCCCGCGCCGGCCTGCGCGGCTACGCGCTGCGCCCGGACGGCGCCTGGGATGCCCTCGAGTTCACCGACCCGCCCCCTGTAGGCACAAATGCCCGACATCCGCATTGACCTTGCCCGGCAGCGGTTGGAGCTGCGCCAGGGCGGCGAGCTGCTGCTGGCGGCGCCGGTGTCGACCGCCGCGGCGGGCCTGGGCGAGCAGGCCGGCAGCTTCAGGACGCCGCGCGGGCGCCATGTGGTGCGCGCCAGAATCGGCGCCGGCGCGCCGGTCGGGGCGGTGTTCGTCGGCCGGCGCTGGACCGGCGAGGTCTACAGCCCGCAGCTGGCCGCGCAGCACCCGGGCCGGGACTGGATCCTGACGCGCATCCTGTGGCTGTCCGGCTGCGAGCTCGGGCGCAACCGGCTGGGCGAGGTCGACACGTTTCGCCGCTACATCTACATCCACGGCACGCCGGACACGACGCCGCTGGGCACGCCGGGCTCCAAGGGCTGCGTGCGCATGGCCAACGCCGACCTGCTGCGGCTGTTCGAGCTCGCGCCGGCCGGCACGCCGGTGGACCTGGTGGAGTGAGCCGCCTGCTCGCCCGGCTCGCCAGTACTGCCGGCACGCTGCTGGCGGTGCTGGTGACGGTGTTCCTGCTGGTGCGCGTGCTGCCGGGCGATCCGGTGGAGGTGATGCTCGGCGAGCGCGCCAGCGGCGCCGACCGGGCGGCGCTGGTGGCGCAGCTCGGCCTGGACCGGCCGCTGGCGACCCAGTTGGGCGATTACCTGCTCGGGCTCGCGCGGCTGGATCTTGGGCACTCGCTGCGCTATCACGAGCCGGTGACGAGCCTGATCGGCGCCCGTTTGCCGGCCACGCTGGAGTTGGCCGCCGCCGCGCTGGCGCTGGCCGTGGCGCTGGCGCTGCCGCTGGGGATCGCCATGGCGGTGCGCGCCGGTGGGCTGGCCGGGCGTCTGGCCGGGACGCTGACGCTGCTGGGCATGGCGCTGCCGGGCTTTTGGTTCGGCCCGCTGTTGATCCTGCTGTTTGCGGTGCAGCTGGGCTGGCTGCCGGTGGCCGGGCGGGAGGGCATCGCCTCGCTCGCGCTGCCGGCGCTGACGCTGGCGCTCGGCCTGGCGGCCACGCTAGCGCGCCAGCTGGCGGCGAATCTGACCGAGATGCTGGCCGCCGAGCATGTGCGCACCGCCCGCGCCAAGGGCCTGCCACCGGGCCAGGTGCTGTGGCGCCACGGCGTGCGCAACGCGCTGCTGCCGGTGGCCACGGTGTTCGGCCTGCAGGTCGGGGCATTGCTCGGCGGGGCGGTGATTACCGAGACGGTGTTCGCCTGGCCGGGTCTTGGCGCGCTCACGGTGGAGGCGATCGGCGCCCGCGACTACCCGTTGTTGCAGGGCTGCGTGCTGTTGATTGCCGGCGTGTACGTGCTGGTCAACGGTCTGACGGAACTGGCCTACGGCTGGCTCGACCCGCGCGTGCGCCGGCCGTGAAAGTGGCCCTCGGCGTGCTCGGCGCCTGGCTGGGGCTGTCGCTGCTGGCGCCGTGGCTGGCGCTGGCACCCGACACGCCGCACCTGGAGCACATCCTCGCCGCACCGGCGCCCGGCGCCTGGCTGGGCCGCGACGAACTCGGCCGGCCGCTGCTGGATCGTCTGCTGGCCGGGTCGCAGGTGTCGCTGGCGGTGATGGTGCAGGTGGTGGCCGGGCAGGCGCTGCTGGGCATTTCGGCCGGCTTGATGGGTGGCTATCTGGGCGGCTGGCCGGACCGCGTCCTGCGCTGGCTGGTCGATCTCACGCTGGCATTCCCGGGCCTGCTGCTGGCGCTGCTGCTGGCCGGACTGCTGGGGCCGGGCGTCGATAATGTGGTGATCGCTTTGGTCAGCGTCGGCTGGGTCGGCTTTGCGCGGCTCACGCGCGCACAGGTGCTGGCGCTGCGGCGGGCCGATCACGTGGCGGCGGCGGTGGCGCTGGGCTGCGGACACACCCGCATTCTTTGCCGCCACCTGCTGCCGCTGCTGGCGGCGCCGCTGTTGGTGGAGGCAGTGCTGGCCAGTGCCGGTGCCATCACGGCCGAGGCCGGGCTGTCGTTTCTGGGCCTGGGCGTGCAGCCGCCGCAGGCCTCCTGGGGCGGCCTGATCCGCGAAGGCGCCCGCTACCTGCTGGTGGCGCCGCATTACCTGCTGCTGCCCGGCGCCGCGCTGGTGGCGGTCATCTACGCCATAAGCGTGGTCGGCGAGAGCCTGCGCCGGCGGCTCGATCCGAAGGAAACGACATGACTTATGGCTGGGCCGACGCGATCGGCAATCTTGGCGTGCTGCTGGTGCTGGCCAGCTACCTTGGCCTGCAGCTTGGCCGCATCGACGGCCAGGGCGTGGCGTACTCGGCCTGCAATGCGGTCGGCGCCGCGTTGCTGCTGGTATCGCTGACCGTCAACTTCAACCTGTCGTCGGTCATCATCGAGATTTTTTGGCTGGCCATCAGCGCCATTGGCTTGTGGCGGGGCTGGCGCCAGCGGCGTCGGAGGCAAACAACCGGAACCCCGCTGCCCGTATCGCGCCGCAAGCAGGGATAGTCGCGCGCCCGCTGCTCGGGCAAGCCCTGCGTGATAACCTGCCCGGCCCCTCGGCGGGCGCCGCCACGCGTTGGCATGGCCATCCGCGCTCTTTGGGGTCCGTCCTGATTTCGCTGGAGTCTTTGTGCCCGACATTCGCCTGCCCGACGGTTCCATCCGCAGTTACCCGCAGCCGGTCAGCGTGGCGACGGTGGCGGGCGACATCGGCACTGGCCTGGCGCGCGCGGCGCTGGCCGGCAAGGTGGACGGCCGGCTGGTCGACACCTCTTGCCTGATCGAAAACGACGTTGACCTGGCCATCGTCACCGAGCGCGACCCGGAAGGGCTGGAGATCATCCGCCACTCGACCGCGCACCTGCTGGCCTACGCGGTCAAGGAACTGTTCCCCGAGGCGCAGGTCACCATCGGCCCGGTGATCGACAACGGCTTCTATTACGACTTCGCCTACAGCCGGCCATTCACGCCGGATGATCTGGCGGCCATCGAAAAGCGCATGGGGGAGCTGGCCCGGCGGGATCTTCCCGTGACGCGCGAGGTGTTGCCGCGCGACCAGGCGGTGGCGTTCTTCCTGGCCCAGGGCGAGAAGTACAAGGCCGAGCTGATCGCCGCCATCCCGGACGGCGAGGACGTGTCGCTGTACCGCGAGGGCGATTTCGTCGACCTGTGCCGTGGGCCGCATGTGCCGTCCACCGGCAAGCTCAAGGTGTTCAAGCTGATGCGCGTGGCCGGCGCCTACTGGCGCGGCGATTCACGCAACGAAATGCTGCAGCGCATCTACGGCACGGCGTGGGCCAAAAAGGAAGACCTCGACGCCTACCTGCACCAACTCGAAGAGGCCGAAAAGCGCGACCACCGGCGCATCGGTCGTCAGCTCGAACTGTTTCACATGCAGGACGAGGCGCCGGGCATGGTGTTCTGGCACCCCAAGGGCTGGGCGCTGTGGCAGGCGGTGGAACAGCACATGCGGCAGGTCTACCGCGACTCCGGCTACCAGGAGGTGCGCTGCCCGCAGATCCTGGACGTGTCCCTGTGGAAGGCCTCGGGCCACTGGGACAATTATCAGGAGAACATGTTCTTCACCGCGTCGGAGAAGCGCGACTACGCGCTAAAGCCGATGAACTGCCCGGGCCACGTGCAGATTTTCAAGTCCGGCCTGCACAGCTACCGCGAGCTGCCGATCCGCTACGGCGAATTCGGCGGCTGCCATCGCAACGAGCCCTCGGGCGCCCTGCACGGCATCATGCGCGTGCGCGCCTTCACGCAGGACGACGGTCACGTTTTCTGCACTCCGGAGCAGATCGAGGCCGAGGTGACCGCCTTTCACCGCCAGGCGCTGGCCGTGTACGCCGACTTCGGCTTCACCGACATCGCCATCAAGATCGCGCTGCGTCCCGACAAGCGCCTCGGCGACGATGCGGTCTGGGACAAGGCCGAAGCGGCCCTGCGCGCGGCCCTGTCCGCCTGCGGCGTGGCCTGGGAGGAGCTGCCCGGCGAGGGCGCCTTCTATGGGCCGAAGATTGAATATCACCTCAAGGACGCCATCGGCCGCGCCTGGCAGCTCGGCACCATGCAGGTCGACTTCATGATGCCCGAGCGCCTGGGCGCCGAGTATGTGGACGAGCACAGCCAGCGCCAGCACCCGGTGATGCTGCACCGGGCCATCGTCGGCTCGCTGGAGCGCTTCATCGGCATCCTGATCGAGCACTACGCCGGATCGCTGCCGCTGTGGCTGGCGCCGGTGCAGGCGGTGGTGCTGAACATCACCGACGCGCACGCCGATTACGCCCGCCAGGTCACCGATACTCTGCGGCAACAGGGTTTGCGCGTGCAGGCGGACTTGAGGAACGAGAAGATCGGCTATAAAATCCGCGAACATACCCTGCAGCGCATTCCCTACTTGCTGGTCGTCGGCGAGCGGGAGTGCGCCAATTCCACGGTGGCCGTGCGTACGCGCTCCGGCGAGGACAAGGGCAGTCTGCCGCTGGCAGAGCTCGCCGCAAGCCTCGTTGCCGAAGTTGCGAACCGCGGCCATTGCGTTACGGAGTGCTGAGACATCGCGAAAGAGAAAAAACTCCGCGTCAACGGAGAAATCACCGCCCCGTCCGTGCGCCTGATCGGCCCGGAGGGGGAGCAGGTGGGCGTGGTCAGCCGCATGCAGGCACTGGATGCCGCTACGGAGGCAGGGCTCGACCTGGTGGAGATTTCGCCCAGTGCCGAGCCGCCGGTGTGCCGGATCATGGATTTCGGCAAATTTCTGTACACGGAGAGCAAGAAGCAGCAGGTCGCCAAGCGTCACCAGAAGCAGATCCAGGTCAAGGAGGTCAAGTTCCGGCCCCAGACCGACGATGGCGACTACCAGGTCAAGTTGCGCAACCTGCTGCGGTTCTTCGAGGAAGGCGACAAGGCCAAGATCACGCTGCGCTTTCGCGGTCGCGAAATGGCGCACCAGGAGCTTGGCCGTGAGCTGCTGCAGCGCCTGGAGAACGACCTCAAGGGCGTGGCGGTGGTCGAGCAGTATCCGCGGCTGGAAGGCCGCCAGATGGTGATGGTGATGAGCCCGCGCAAATAGGCGCGAGCCATGAACGCCCCGCCCGCCGCGGTGCGACTACGAACAGAATTCAGGAGTAATCAAGCCGTGCCCAAGCTCAAGACCAAACGCGGCGCCGCCAAGCGGTTCAAGAAAACCGGCTCGGGGGCGTTCAAGTGCGGCCATTCGCACTTGCGTCACATCCTGACCAAGAAGAGCTCCAAGCGTAAGCGCGGCCTGGTCGGCACCACGCTGGTGTGCGCTTCCGATGTGGCCTCCGTGCGGCAAATGCTGCCGCACGCCTGACGCTTCCGCCTTCCCGCACGAGTCAAGCAAGTCATGCCAAGAGTCAAACGCGGCGTCACCGCGCACGCCCGCCACAAGAAAGTCCTGAAACTGGCCAAGGGCTATTACGGCGCCCGCAGCCGGGTGTTCCGGGTCGCCAACCAGGCCGTCATCAAGGCCGGGCAATACGCCTATCGCGATCGGCGCCAGCGCAAGCGCCAGTTCCGCGCGCTGTGGATCGTGCGTATCAACGCCGGTGCACGCCAGTCGGGCCTGTCCTACAGCTTGTTCATGAACGGGCTGCACAAGGCCGGCATCGAGGTCGACCGCAAGATGCTGGCCGATCTGGCCATCCACGATGCGGCGGCCTTCGAGGTTCTCGCGCAGCAGGCCCGGGCCGCCCTGGCGAGCTGACACGAAACGAGCGCGCCTCGCGCCGAACGAAGGGCAGCCTGGTCTGCCCTTTTTTTGTTCTGACATCGACATGACCGACCCGCAGCACCTTGCCGAGGAAGCCCAGCGAGCCATTGCCGCCTGTCATGACGAGGCGGCCCTGGAGCAGCTGCGCGTCCAGTATCTGGGCCAGAAGGGCGACGTGGCGCAGCTGCTGCGCGGCCTGCCGCAGTTGCCGCCCGAGCAGCGGCGCGCCTTCGGCAAGGCGGTCAACGACGCCAAATCCGCCATCGAGGCCGCCACCGAGGCCCGCCGCGAGGTGCTGCGCGAGGCGAGCCTGATCGCCCGCCTGCAGGCCGAGCGGGTGGACGTGACACTGCCCGGACGCGGTGAGCAACCCGGCGGGCTGCATCCGATCACGCGTACCCTGGCCCGCATCGAGACGCTGTTTCGCGGCATCGGCTTCGACGTCGAGGAAGGCCCGGAGATCGAGGACGATTTCCACAACTTCGGCGCCCTGAACATCCCGGCCGATCACCCGGCGCGGGCCATGCACGACACCTTCTATTTGCCATCGGGCCTGCTGCTGCGCACGCACACCTCGCCGGTGCAGATCCGTTCCCTGGAGCGCCAGGCGCCGCCGGTGCAGTTGATTGCGCCGGGCCGCGTCTACCGGCGCGATTCGGACCTCACCCACACGCCGATGTTCCACCAGGTGGAAGGGCTGATGGTCGACGAGGGGGTGAGCTTCGCGCACCTGAAGGGCGTGCTGATCGAGTTCCTGCGCCGGTTCTTCGATCGCGAGGATTTGCCGATCCGCTTTCGGCCGTCGTTTTTCCCCTTCACCGAGCCGTCGGCGGAAGCCGACATCGGCTGCGTCATCTGCGACGGCGCCGGCTGCCGCGTGTGCAAGCACACCGGCTGGCTGGAGGTGCTCGGCTGCGGCATGGTGCACCCGAACGTGCTGCGCAACGTCAATGTCGATCCGCAGCGCTACACCGGCTTTGCCTTCGGCATGGGCGTGGAGCGCCTGGCCATGCTGCAGTACCGCATCGGCGATCTGCGGCTGTTCTTCGACAACGACCTGCGCTTCCTGCGCCAGTTCAACTAGGTGCCGCGCGGATGAAAGTCAGCGAAACCTGGCTGCGCGAGTGGTGCAATCCGCCGCTCGACACCGCCGGCATTGCCGAGCGTCTGACCATGGCCGGCATCGAGGTCGGTGCCATCGAGCCGGTGGCGCAGGCGCTGGAACACGTTGTGGTGGCGCGCATTGTGACCACCCGGCCACATCCGGACGCCGACCGCCTGCGCCTGTGCGAGGTGGAAGCGGTTCCCGGCGAAGCGCTGCTCAATATCGTTTGCGGCGCGCCCAATGCGCGGCCGGACCTGCGGGTGCCGCTGGCCAAGGTCGGCGCCCGTTTGCCGGGCGGCCTGCACATCAAGAGCAGCAAGATCCGGGGGGCGGCATCCGAAGGCATGCTGTGCTCGGCGCGCGAGCTCGCGCTCGGCGAAGGCGAGGCCGGCCTGCTCGAATTGCCGTCTGACGCGCCGGTAGGCCAGCCGCTGACCGATTACCTGCAGCTCGACGACCGCGTCATCGAGGTCGAACTGACCCCCAACCGCGGCGATTGCCTGAGTCTGTCTGGGCTGGCGCGCGAGTTGGCCGCGCTCACCCAAACCCCGCTGAGTCCGCCGCAGATGGCGCCCGTGCCGCCGATCGGCCGGCGTCAGGTCGGTGTCCGGCTGGAGGCGCCGGCGGCCTGTCCGCGCTATCTGTGCCGCGTGGTCGAGGACATCGATCCGAAGGCGGGCACTCCGGTGTGGCTGCAGGAACGCCTGCGCCGGGCCGGCCTGCGCAGCCTCGGGCCGGTGGTCGACATCACCAACTACGTGCTGCTGGAACTGGGCCAGCCGCTGCACGCTTTTGACCTCGATCGTCTTAATGGGGACATCGTGGTGCGCCACGGGCGGACCGGCGAGCGCCTGCGGCTGCTGAACGACCAGGACGTCGAAGCCGGCCCCGAACTGCTGCTGATCTGTGACGACACGCGGCCGCTGGCCGTGGCCGGCATCATGGGTGGCGCCGACTCGGCGGTGGGCGAGGCCACGCGCAACGTGCTGCTCGAAAGCGCTTTTTTCGCGCCGCGCGCCATCGCCGGGCGGGCGCGGGCGCTGGGGCTGCAAACCGATGCCTCGCAGCGCTTCGAGCGCGGTGTGGACCCGCAGCTGCAAAGGCTGGCGATCGAACGGGCCACGCAGTTGCTGACCGCGCTGTGCGGCGGTGAGCCGGGGCCGATCGTCGAAGCCTGCGCCGAGGCTGATTTGCCGGCCGCGCCGTCCATCCGGCTGCGTCAGGCGCGCGTCGAGCACGTCCTGGGCACGCCGCTGCCGTCTGAGGAAATCGAAGCCATCCTGCAGCGGCTGGGCATCGAGACCACGCCGGAAGCGGCCGGCGTCTGGCAGGCACGCCCCCCCAGCCGGCGCTTCGACCTTGGCTGCGAGGAGGATCTGATCGAGGAACTGGCGCGCGTGCACGGCTACGAGAAGCTGCCGAGCATCCGCCCGACGCCGCGTGCCAACTTCCCGGCGGCTGCCGATGGTCGCGTCTCGCGCCAGCGGCTGGCCCTGGCCCTGGTCGACCGTGGCTACCAGGAAGCCATCACCTACAGCTTCGTCGACCAGACCCTGCAAACGCTGATCGACCCGCACGCCCAGCCCCTTGCGCTGGCCAATCCGCTGTCGGCAGAACTGGCCGTGATGCGCACCAGCCTGTGGCCCGGCCTGCTGGCGGCCTATGTGCACAACGCCAACCGTCAGGCGCCGCGGGTGCGCTTGTTCGAAACCGGACTGCGTTTTGTGGACGACGGCAGCGGACTGCGCCAGGACGCGCAACTGGCCGGATTGATCGCCGGTCCGCGCAGTCCCGAGCAATGGTCGATCCCGGCGCAGCCGGTGGATTTTTTCGACCTCAAGGCCGACGTCGAGGCGCTGCTGGCCATCACCGGCTGCGCGGACCGGTTCAGCTTCGAGCCGGCCGAACATCCGGCGCTGCACCCCGGCCAGAGCGCGCGCCTGCTGCGCGCAGGCCAGCCGGTCGGCTGGCTCGGGCGCCTGCACCCGGGTCTGGAGGCGGAACTGAAAATCGACTCGCCGCTGCTGTTCGAGATCGAACTGGCGGCGCTCACCGCCGGGCACGTTCCCGCCTACGCCGACGTGTCGCGTTTCCCGGCCGTGCGGCGCGACCTTGCCGTCGTGCTGCCGCAGGACGTGGCCGCCGCGGACATCCTGGCCACCGCGCGGGCCGCCTGCGCCCAGGCGCCGGTGCAGGAAGTGCTGCTTTTCGACGTTTACCAGGGCCGGGGCGTGCCGGACGGCTACAAGAGCGTCGCGCTTGGCATTACCCTGTCCGCCACCGAACGCACCCTGACCGATGCCGACGTGGAGCCGCTGGTCGCCCGCCTGCTGCGGGCGCTGGCCGAGGCCCACCAGGCGCACCTGCGGGACTGAACATGAGCACCACCCTGACCAAGGCCGAGATGAGCCAGCTCCTGTGCAGCGAGCTGGGCGTGAACAAGCGCGAGGCGCGCCAGATTGTGGAAGCTTTTTTTGAGCACATGCGGGCGGCGCTGGCCCGCGGCGAAGGCGTGAAACTGTCCGGCTTCGGCAACTTCACGCTGCGCCACAAACGCCAGCGCCCGGGTCGCAACCCCAAGACCGGCCAGGAAATTCCTATCACCGCGCGCCGTGTGGTAACGTTCAAGCCCGGTCAGCAGTTGAAGCGTCGCGTCGATACCTATGCTGGAACCGTCGCAGAATGACCAGCTGCCGCCGATACCCGGCAAGCGCTATTTCGGCATCGGCGAGGTCAGCGAACTGTGCGGCGTGCGGCCGCACGTGCTGCGCTACTGGGAGCAGGAATTCCCGGAGCTGACGCCGGCCAAGCGCACCGGCAACCGGCGTTACTACCAGCGCCAGGACGTGATCCTGATCCGCCAAATTCGCAGCCTGCTGTACGAACAGGGCTTCACCATCAGTGGTGCCCGCCAGCGCCTGAGCGGCGATGCCGGACGGCAGGACACGGACCGCACCGCGCAGCTTGTGCGCCAGATGCGGCAGGAACTGGAAGAGGTTCTAGCGATACTGAAGACCTGATGCGCGTTGTCGCATCACATCGATTTCTCGGGGCGTGGCGCAGCCTGGTAGCGCACTTGACTGGGGGTCAAGTGGTCGGAGGTTCAAATCCTCTCGTCCCGACCAATTCTGCACGGGGCAATGTCCGGCCGGAGATTGCCCCGTTTTGTTGCCGCGCCGCCCATACGCTCGCACCCCGATGAGCAATCAGTTCCGTGCAGATTCCGGTTCCGGCCAGCAGGCTGCCGGGATCGGCATGACCTCGCAGCGCACGCGTGACCGGCTGGTCGAACTGCTCGCGCAACTGTCCCCGCTGGATGCGCGGGTGCTGGACGTAATGCGCCAGATTCCGCGGCATCTGTTCGTGGAGGAAGCCCTCGCCAGCCGCGCCTACGACAACGTGTCGCTGCCCATTGGCCACGGCCAGACCATTTCCCAGCCGCTCACCGTGGCGCAGATGACCAGCGCCCTGCTGCAAGGGCCGCCGCTGCGCCGGGTGCTCGAAATCGGCACCGGCTGCGGCTACCAGACCGCCGTGCTGGCGGCGCTGGTGCCGGAGGTGGTCAGCATCGAGCGCATCAGCGCCCTGGCCGCCCAGGCCCGGCGCGTGCTGCGCGATCTTCGGGTGCGCAACGTCGCGCTGGTGGTGGGCGACGGCAGCCACGGTCTGCCGGCCAAAGGTCCCTACGACGGCATCCTGATTACCGCCGCCGCCGCCACCCTGGCGCCGGCATTGTTCGAACAGCTGGCCGAGGACGGACGGCTCATCGCGCCGGTCGGCTCAAGCGAGCAGGCACTGCGCCGCTTTACGCGGACCGCCAGCGGCTTGCACGAGGAACGCCTGGGTGCCGCACACTTCGTGCCGCTGCGGCGCGGTCGGGGCTGAGGCGCCCGGCGGCGACGTCCCGCGCGCCGCCGTGCGTTCTGCGCCGGGTGGCCAGCCGGCGCGCGCGCTGCTGGCGCTGGCCATCGCGCTGGTCATGGCCGGCTGCGCCGGTCGATCCGGTCGGCCGCCAGCAGTTCCGCCGTCCGCGTCGTCGCAGGCCAACGCTTCGCTGCCCGGTGGCGAACATGTCGTCCAGCGAGGCGAGACGCTGGCGGCGATCGGCCGCCGCTATGGCACCGATTACCCGACCTTGGCGCGGCTGAACGGTATCCGGCCACCCTACACGCTCTACCCGGGTCAGCGGCTGCGTCTGCCCGGTACGGCCGCTGGCCCTGCGTCCACGCCAGCCCAACCGGCGGGCGGCTGGACCTGGCCGACGGCCGGCACCACGCTGCGTGGATACGTGGCCGCCCACGGCGGCAACAAGGGACTCGACATCGCCGGCCAGATCGGCCAGCCGATCCGCGCCGCGGCTGCCGGCACCGTGGTTTACGCCGGCAACGGCCTGCGCCAGTACGGCAACCTGCTCATCGTCAAACACAACGAGGATTACCTGAGCGCATACGGTCACCTGCAGACAATCGCCGTCGTCGAGGGCAGCGCTGTCAGTGGCGGTCAAGTTATCGCCAGCATGGGCAGCCCCGGGGATGGGCGCGGCGTGCTGCATTTCGAGATTCGCTACCGCGGCACGCCGATCGATCCGGCCGGCGTGCTGCCGCCATCCGGCGGTTGATCGACAGGCATCAAAGGAAGCATGCCTAGTTCCGGCGTCCCGGGTGATTCCCCTTAGGTCATCCTGGTGGTTCGCAGGTGGGGCGGGACTCGCTGCGAGAGCGCTGGGATGAGCGGTCCCTTGCACAAGCGCGCTGCGACTACGCCGCGCATCCGGGCGCTGACCCAGGGAAGTGACGCGCTGCGGACCGTGCGGGCGTGGCCGCTTCGGGGTCAGTTTGGGGACTTGCGTGGCCCTTGGCGCCGGCTGCGCTCCATCTCCCGCGGCAGCTTCTCAACCAGTTGAGCGATCGGGCTGCAAGGCGCATAAAACCTCGGTTCTCCGGAAGATCGCTACCGACAGTGTGCGTGGGCAGGCGTACAGCGGAGCATCGCGCTGCAAATCCGTTTCTTGACGCCGGACGCGCACGCTACATTGACTGTCGACATTCGGCCATCATTGCCGCCCATGGAAACACCGTCCGGAATCAGCCGCCGCACGCTCGGCCATTACGACCGCCAGGCCCAGGCCTTCTGGGACGGCACGCGCGATCACGACGTTGGCCAGAACCGCGAGGCGCTGCTGCGGCACATCACCGCGCCGCCGCCGTTCACGCTGCTCGATTTCGGCTGCGGGCCGGGGCGCGATCTGATTGCCTTTCGCGATCTCGGTCACACGGTGATCGGCCTGGACGGTTCGGCGCGTTTTTGCGAGATGGCGCGCGCGCATTCGGGCTGCGAGGTGTGGCAGCAGGACTTCCTGCACCTGGAACTGCCGCCGGAACATTTCGACGGCGTATTCGCCAACGCCTCGTTGTTCCACGTGCCGACGGCACATCTGCCGGCCGTGCTGCGGGCGCTGTTCGACACTCTGAAACCCGGCGGCGTGCTGTTTTCCAGCAACCCGCGCGGCGATGACGAGGAAGGCTGGCAGGGCGAGCGTTACGGGGTGTTCCACACGCTGGAGCGGTGGCGGCAGTTCGTCGGCGCCGCCGGCTTTGTGGAACTTGAGCACTACTATCGGCCGGCCGGGCAGCCGCGCCACCTGCAACCCTGGCTGGCCACCGTCTGGCGCCGGCCCCGCGAGGAGGAGACACCATGAAAATCGATTGCTTCACGCACGTCATGCCGCCGCGGTTCTATGCGGCCCTGAAGGCGAAGATGACCGGGCCGGATTACCTCGGCGGCCTGCTCGAGTCCATGCCGCAGCTGGCCGACCTGCCGGCGCGGCTGGCGGTGATGGACCGCCACGGCGTGGACGCGCAGGTGATCACGCTGTCCTCGCCGCCGATCGAGATTGCCATCGCCGACCCGGCCACCGCCGCGGAGCTGGCCTGTGTGGCCAACGACGAGATCGTCGCCATGGCGGCCCAGCATCCGGGGCGCTTCATCCCGGTCGGCATCGTCGCCATGAACAACCCCGCCCACATGGCGCGCGAGGCCGAGCGCTGCCTGACGCAGCTGGGCATGAAGGGCGTGCTGATCTATTCGTCCGCCGCCGGCGTGCCGCTGGACCGGCCGGAGTTTCGCGATTTCTTTGCCGTCATGGCCCGGCACGACTACCCGGTCTGGCTGCACCCGGCGCGCGGCGGCAACCAGCCGGACTACCGCGGCGAGGATCATTCGAAGTACTGGATCTGGCAGGTGTTCGGCTGGCCCTACGAGACCACCGCCGCCATGACGCGCCTGGTGTTCGACGGCCTGTTCGACCGCCACCCGGACATCAAGATCATCACCCACCACGCGGCGGCCATGGCGCCGGCCTTCTCGGCCCGCATCGACGCCATCTACGGCAAGCCGAACATGCCGGAAATCCGCGCCGCGGCGGAAAAGCTCCAGCGTCCCGCCAACGAGTACTTTCGGCTGTTCTACGGCGACACGGCGCTGATGGGCGCGGTCGGCGGTCTGGCAGCGGCGTACGAGTTCCTCGGCCCCGAGCGGCTGCTGTTCGGCACCGACGCGCCCTTCGACGGCAGCGGTGGCGAGGATTTCACCCGCGATACGCTGTTCAGCATCGCCGCGCTGGCCGTGCCACCGGCGCAAAAGGCGCGGATGCTGTCCGGCAACGCCCGGCGGTTGATGAAGCTGGATGCGTGAAGGCGCCCCGCTGCCGGCGGCGCTGCAAGCCCACACAGCGCCCTGCAGGCACTGGGACGAGGCCACCGTTCATCGGCGCCTGACGGCCGACCCGGCCGGTTATCTCGCCTTCGCGCGGCGGTATCTGGCGGACCTGGCCGCCGGGCGGGCGCAGGTGCAGATGCCGACCAAGCTGGTGCTGGACGACCCGGACGGCGGCGATTTTCGGCTCATGCCGTGCGTGCTGCGCGGGCCGCATGGGACGCTCAAGACGGTCAAGATCATCGGCACCAACCGTGCCCAGCGCCGCCTGCCGGGGCAGATCACGGTCGGCGAGCTGCTGGTGCTCGACGCCCACGAGCAGTGCGTCACCGAGCGCTTCGAGGCCTGCCTGCTGTCCTCGGCGCGCACTGGCCTGGTGGCGGCGCTGGCGCTTTCGGCGCTGGCGCCCGGCGCGCGGCGCATCGCCATCGTCGGCGCCGGCCGGGTGGGGTATTACGCGGCGCTGTACTGCGCCGCCGCGTTGCCGCGGGTGCGGATCGACTTGGTCGATACGGACGCGGGTCGGGCCCGGGATACGGCGCAGACATTGGTGGCCGCCGGCCTGCCGTGCCGGGCCGTCGCGGCGGCCGACCCCGGCTGCGACGCCTGGCTGCTGGCCACCACCAGCGACGCGCCCTTTTGCGAACCGCCGCCGGCGGCGCCGCCGGTCGTGGTGAGTCTGGGCGCCGATGCCGCCGCGCAGCGCGAGCTGGCCGAGGCCTGGGCCGGGCAGGCGGCGCAATGGGTGGATTCGGCCGATGCCGTCAATTACGGCGACCTGCTGGCCTGGCGCCGGCGCGGCCTGCTGGACGACGCGGCGCCGCCCGACCTGCGCGCGCTGCTGGCACAGCCGCCCGCCGCCGATGGGCGCTGGCGGCTGTTCATCAGCACCGGCTGCGCGCTCTACGACAACCTCACCGCCGCCTATCTGCTGCGCGCGGGCTGAGCCCGCTCACTCCCAGCGCCGGCGCAGCACCTTCTTGTCGAACTTGCCGACCGAGGTGCGCGGGATGGCGTCGATCAGGTGGACGTCCTCGGCATACGGAATCTGCCACTTGGCGAAATCGCCGTTGCTGCCCAGGAATTCCTGCACGGCGGCCGGCGTCAGCTCCGCCTCGCGGCCCGGCCTGGGTACCAGGAAAGCCACCGGCCGCTCGTCCCACTTGGGGTCCGGGCGCGCCACCACGGCCGCCTCGGCCACCGCCGGGTGCGCCATGAGCGCGTTTTCCATGTCGACGCTGGAAATCCACTCGCCGCCGGACTTGATCAGGTCCTTGACCCGGTCGGCGATGCGCATGTAGCCGTCGGCGTCCAGCGCTGCCACGTCGCCGGTGCGAAACCAGCCGTCCTCGGTGAAGGATTTGCCGGCGCCGTCCATCTTGAAATAGTTGCTGATCACCCACGGCCCGCGCACCACCAGCTCGCCGATGCTCTCGCCATCGCGCGGCAGAATCTCGCCGTTCGGGCCCTCGATGCGCATCTCGATGCCCGGCACCGGGATGCCGGCCTTCAGGCGCGCCGCGTACTTCTCCTCGGCACTGGCGTCGCGCATACGGCGCTTCAGGCGCGATACGGTGCCCAGCGGCGACAGCTCGGTCATGCCCCACAGCTGCACGATGGGCACGCCGTAGCGCTCGTCGAAGGCGCGCATCAGCGCCGCCGGCACGGCCGAGCCGCCGCAGGCGACGCGCTGCAGCGGCTTCAGATCGCCGCCGTGCTGCTGCAGGTACTGGTCGACCAGCATCCAGATGGTGGGCACGCCGGCGGCGAAGCTCACTTCCTCGCCGCGGATCAGGTTCACCACGTCGGCCGCCTGCGGGTTGCGGCCCGGGAACACCAGCTTGCCGCCGAACATCACGCCGGCAAACGGCAGGCCCCAGGCGTTGACGTGGAACATCGGCACGAACACCAGCGCGCTGTCCTGCTGCGAGAAAGCCATCACGTCGGCCATGCCGATGGCCATGGTGTGCAGGTACAGCGCGCGGTGGCTGTAGATGGCCCCCTTCGGATTGCCGGTGGTGCCGGACGTGTAGCAGATGGCGCAGGCGGTGTTCTCGTCGAGCTCCGGCAGCTCGGTCAGCGGCTCCCCGCCGGCCAGGAAATCCTCGTACTCGGTCTCGCCGCGCAGGCCGAACTGCCCGCTGCCGCCCTCGCGCATGACCACGAACCGGCGCACGCCCTGGCAGTGCTCCTGCACCGGCGCCAGCTGCTCGGCCAGCGACTCGTCGACGAAGATCATGCTGTCGTCGGCGTGATTGATGATGTACGTCAGCTGATCGGTGGACAGGCGGATGTTGAGCGTGTGCAGCACAGCGCCCAGGCACGGCACGGCGAAGTACAGCTCCAGGTGCTGGTAGCGGTTCCAGGCAAAGGTGCCCACCCGGTCGCCGGGCTTCACGCCGGCAGCCTTGAGCGCCCCCATCAGGCGCAGCACCCGGTCGTAGAACGCGCCGTAGGTATAACGATGCACGCCGCCGGGCTCGCGGGTGGCGATCTGCCCATCGGCGAACAGGTCCTTGGCCCGCTTCAGGATGGACGTGAGCGTCAGCGGGTAGTTCATGATCAGGCCGTGCATCGTCGTCTCCTCGGGCGAATGCTTGTCGTTAGGGTGGGCCGGCGCACAGCCGGCGGCAAAGCTTAACTGGCGCCCTGTCGGGCCGCCAAGGCAGGGCTGGCGGTCAGTCGCCGGCCTTCTGCAGGCGTTCGAGATCGGCCACCACCTGGGCGGCGTGCGTCTTGGGATCGACTTCCAGATAGCGCTGCGCGATGCGGCCCTGCGGGTCGATGATGTAAGTCTGGCGCTTGGCCATCTTCATCACCATCAGGTCGCGCAGCGCGCCGTAGGACTCGGCCACCGTGCCGCCCTCGTCGGCCAGCAGCGGGAACGGCAGCTTGTGCTTGGCGGCGAAAGCGGCGTGCGAGGCGACGTCGTCCACGCTCACGCCGACCACCTCGGCGCCCAGCCGGCGGATGCGCACGATGTCGTCCCGAAAGTTGCAGGCCTCGGTGGTGCAGCCGGGCGTGTCGTCCTTCGGGTAGAAGTACAGCACCAGCCAGCGGCCGGCGTAGTCGGCGAGCGCGTGCGTCTTGCCGGCCTGGTCCGGCAGGCTGAAGGCCGGCGCGGGGGCGCCGACCGCGGGCGGCTCGCCGGCGCTGGCCAGTGCCGGCGCAAAGAGCATCACAAGAGCAGTCAGCAGGCGTCGCATACAGCCTCCGGTGGGGGTCGGTGACGGCGGTTTAAGATGACGGGCGCAGCATACCCCGCCCCGTCCGCAGGAGGAGACCCCCATGCGTTACGCCGCCCCCGGCACCGCCGGTGCCAAGATCAGCCTCAAGTCCCGTTACGCCAACTTCATCGGCGGCCAGTGGGTCGCGCCGGCGTCGGGCGAGTACTTCGGGAACATCACGCCCGTCACCGGCCAGACCTACTGCGAGATTCCGCGCTCGAACGCGCAGGACATCGAGCGCGCGCTGGACGCCGCCCACGCCGCCAAAACCGCCTGGGGCAAGACGGCGCCGGCCGAGCGCGCCAATCTGCTGCTGCGCATCGCTGATCGCATGGAGCAAAACCTCGAAGCGCTGGCCGTGGCCGAGACCTGGGATAACGGCAAGCCGATCCGCGAGAGCCTGGCCGCCGACCTGCCGCTGGCGGTCGATCACTTCCGCTACTTCGCCGGCGTGCTGCGGGCGCAGGAAGGCAGCCTGTCGCAGATCGACGCCGACACCGTGGCCTACCACTTCCACGAGCCGCTGGGCGTGGTGGCGCAGATCATCCCGTGGAACTTTCCGCTGCTGATGGCGGTGTGGAAGCTGGCCCCGGCCCTGGCCGCCGGCAACTGTGTGGTGCTCAAGCCCGCCGAGCAGACGCCGGTGTCGATTCTGGTGCTGATGGAACTGCTGGCGGACCTGCTGCCGCCGGGCGTGGTCAACGTGGTCAACGGCTTTGGCGTCGAGGCCGGCAAGCCGCTGGCCTCGAGTCCGCGCGTCGCCAAGGTGGCCTTCACCGGCGAGACCACCACCGGGCGGCTGATCATGCAGTACGCCTCGGCCAACCTGATCCCGGTGACGCTGGAGCTGGGCGGCAAGTCGCCCAACATCTTCTTCGACGACGTCGGCGCCCGCGACGACGCCTTCCTCGACAAGGCGCTCGAAGGCTTCGCCATGTTCGCGCTCAACCAGGGCGAGGTGTGCACCTGCCCGTCACGGGCGTTGATCCAGGAATCGCTGTACGAGCGCTTCATGGAGCGGGCACTCAAACGCGTGGCCGCCATCCGCGCCGGCGATCCGCTGGACACCGACACCATGATCGGCGCCCAGTCCTCGCCCGAGCAGCTCGAAAAAATCCTCTCCTACATCGACATCGGCCGGCAGGAAGGCGCCCAGCTGCTGGCCGGCGGCGCGCAGCGCACGCTGCAAGGCGAACTGGCCGGCGGCTACTACGTGGAGCCGACCGTGTTCAAGGGCCACAACCGCATGCGGATTTTCCAGGAGGAAATCTTCGGCCCGGTGGTGTCGGTCGCCACCTTCAAGGACGAGGAAGAAGCGCTGTCCATCGCCAACGACACCCTGTATGGCCTGGGCGCCGCCGTGTGGTCGCGCGAGCAGAACGTCTGCCACCGCATGGCGCGCGCCATCCAGTCCGGCCGCGTGTGGGTGAACGCCTACCACCTGTACCCGGCCCACGCCGCATTTGGCGGCTACAAACAGTCCGGCATCGGCCGCGAATGCCACAAGATGATGCTCGGCCACTACCAGCAGACCAAGAACGTGCTGGTCAGCTACGGTGAGCAGGCGCTGGGGTTCTTCTGATGGCGGATGAAACCGCGGCCCCGCCGCGGGTGGTGGCCACCGCGGCGGCGCTCGAACTCATCGCCCGCCTAGTGGCCCACCACGGGCCGCTGATGTTTCACCAATCCGGCGGCTGCTGCGACGGCAGCTCGCCCATGTGCTACCCGCGCGGCGACCTGATCATCGGCCCACAGGACGTGTACCTGGGCGACATCGGCGGCCAGCCGTTCTACATCGGCGCCGCCCAGTACGCGTCCTGGCGACACACCCAAATCATCATCGACGTGGTGCCCGGCCGCGGCGGCATGTTCTCGCTCGAAGGCCCGGAAGGCCTGCGCTTCCTCAGCCGCGGGCGGCTGTTCGATGCGCAGGAATTGCAGGCGCTGGAAAAGGCGGGGCAGTTGATGGAAGCGCCCGCCGGACGAGGGCAGTAGGGAATTGGGCCGCCGCGTCCGACCCCTTCGTCATTCCGGCGAAAGCCAGAATCCAGGGCGATGTCGGACTGGACCCCGGCTTTCGCCGGGGTGACGACGAGTGGTGCCGGGGGCACGATGAACGGTCGGTGGGATGACGGCGCCGGGCGCCAGCCTCCAACACGGAGCCTTCCGGGGAGAGTTGTGGTCGAGCCCCTGCTTGCCTTGCATTCGAGTTTCCACCGGTGTGCGCGCCGCGGGGTGTATCCGGCCGACTGGCGGGCGGCGTACCGTCAAAGGACCGGGGTTATGGCGAGCCTTGATGATGGGTTACTCCGCGCTTTCCCGTCCTACGCAGACTGAAAAACGCGCCAGGCGGATCATAATCCGATCTACCGCTGTCTAAACACATAACGGTCAAGCAATGGATACACTGATTTTTATCGACACAAATATTCTGCTTGACTTCTACCGCTATCCAAGAGGAAGCGCGGTCCTATCCGCGTTGGATCACATCGACAATAACCGGAACATCATAATCACCGGCAACCAAATCGAGATGGAGTACAAGAAAAACCGCCAAAAAGTGATCATCGAATCGATTAAGGATATGAAAGGCCCGAAGTGGGAAACCTTCAAGATTCCGGTAATTCTGGGAGATTCAAAACCCGTGCGAGCGATAGAAACACAGAAATCGAAAATTCAAGAACAGTCGAAGGCGCTCCAGCGGCGAATTGAAGGATTTCTAAAACATCCATCACGCAATGATGCAGTATACAGCACATTGCAGCGACTGTTTCGTGCAAACAGTCCTCTGTGTTTAACTCGCAAAGACAAAGTCCGCTTTGAGATCAGGCGCCTTGCTAGGAAACGTTTTTTACTAGGGTACCCGCCACGAAAGGACTCCGACACATCAATAGGCGATGCGATTAATTGGGAATGGGCAGTTCATTGCGCCAAAAAACACAACGCTGACGTTGTTGTTGTTTCTAGAGATTCTGATTACGGCCAGAAGTACGGAAACGAATCCATTATCAACGACTGGCTTTCGGAGGAGTTCAAAGCACGGGTGAACCGGAAGAAGCGCGTAATATTAACCGAAAAACTGATGGAGGCATTCAAAAAAGCCGCAATTCCGGTAACCAATGAAGAAGTAGAAGCTGAGGACGAGCTTCTTGCATCAATCAAGACTCGTTCAGAAAAAACTGCGATGGAAATCGATGCCTTTATAGAACAATTCCAAAAAAGAGATATTCGGCGCAGCGAACCGTAGATACTGTTATCCGGCCCTGGGTTCAAGGCCGGATCGAAAGGCCGTCCGGGGCGCAGCACCCCGTAGGCGACGCACAGCAACTTTCGCATCATGGCGCCCCAGATCACAGCATCGGCGGCTTGCCGGCGGCGGCCAGGCGCTGCCGGAGGGCGCCGCCCCAGGCGATGTGGGCGTCTTGTCGCGCGTCAGGCGCGTGCCGGCGAACGCCTTGACCTGCGCCGGGTTGACCACGCTGACTGTATGGCCGGCGTCGACCAGATGCTCGACCGCCCGGGTTTCAGGATATATTGTGGAAGCACCCGACGCGTGGATTGATTTACGAAAGGCCTTGGACATGTGACGCCCAACAAAGCGCTGTAAGCCGTCTTGCACGACGCTTTGCAGGTTTCTTGGGGTGGCCGAGCTTGGGCGTTTGGTGCCAAGAGATTCGAGAATTGAGGTGATGACATGAAGATCAAGGACCTAATCGATGAAGCAGAGTCCTTGCCTGTGGAAGAGCGGGCCATGGTGGTTGACTCTCTTCTTCGCAGCCTGAATCCTCCTGAGCCGGAAATTGACAAGGAGTGGGCTGCGGTTGCCCAGAGGCGTCTGGACGATATTCGGGCGGGCAATATCAAAGCCGTTCCGGGCGAGGAGGTTTTCGCGAAGATATGGAAAAGTTTTGAGAGATGAGCTTTCGCTTGCATCCGGATGCCGAGGAAGAGCTTTCCGAGGCCATTCGATACTACGAGGACGTGGAGCCAGGCCTCGGGCAGGATTTTGCAGTTGAAATCTACTCGGCGGTTCAGCGCGCGATCGCCAATCCGCGCGCCTGGACCGTACTCGATGGCGAGGTTCGGCGCTCATTGGTGCGGCGATTTCCGTATGGGGTTTTGTACGCTGAAGATGATGGTGGGATTCTGGTCGTGGCGGTGATGCATCTACATCGCGAACCGGGCTACTGGAAAGGGCGGGTGTGAAATGCCAAACAATGCGCTGAACTCGGACTGTCCACCCCGCTGCGCCTTCTCAGTCATTTAGTCTAAATGGGCGGCCCGATCCATCACTCGCTGGCCGTCGGCCCGGCCGGCTCGTCCAGGACACGCTTGAGATCGTCGGGCGGCACATAGCCGGGTAGCAGGCGGCCGTCGTCGAGCAGGATGGCGGGTGTGCCGGCAATGCCCAGTTTCTGGCCGGCGTGGAACTGTTCGGCCACCGGGTTATCGCAGGCCTTGTCGGGATTGGACTTGCCGGCCTTGGCGGCGGTCAGGGCGGCCTTGCGGTCGGCGGCGCACCAGACGTTTTCGGCTTTTTTGAACGAGGCGGAGCCCTCACCGGCGCGCGGGAAGGCCAGGTAGCGCACGCTGATGCCGGCGGCGTTGTACTGGTCCACGTGGCGGTGCAGTTCGCGGCAATAGCCGCAATCGATGTCGGTGAACACGGTGACGCGGTGCTGCGGCTTGGCGGCCGCGAACACGATGGCGTCGGCGTCGCGCAGCGACTGCAGGAAGGCGACCCGTTGCGGCATCAGCTGCTCGCGCTCGATGTTCTGCATGGCATCCGCCGACAGGTTGCGGCGGCTGGCCAGCTCCACCAGCGGCCCGCCGAGCATGTATTTGCCGTCGGCGCTGAAGTAATAAACCGTGCTGCCGAAGATCACCTCGTACAGGCCGGCAATGGCCGCCGGCCGCACTGACGTGGGCGGCGCCTCCGGGGAGACCTTGGCCAGGACCTCGGTGAGTGCCGTTGGGGTCTGGGCGCGGCCGGGGGCGGGCGCCATCAGGCTCAGGGTGGCGAGGCCGGCGGTCAGAAAACGTTTCATTGATGAGGTCCGGATCGGGAAAGCGGGCGATTGTAGGGGTTCAGCCGCGCGGGTGATGTCGCGCGTGCAGCGCCTTGAGGCGCTCGCGGGCGACGTGGGTGTAGATCTGGGTGGTCGAAAGATCGGCGTGACCGAGCAGCATCTGTACCGCCCGCAGGTCCGCGCCATGATTCAGCAGGTGGGTTGCGAACGCGTGACGCAGCGTGTGCGGCGAGGGCAGGCGCTCGAAACCGGCCGTGCGGGCGTGGGCGCGCAGCCGGTGCCAGAAGGCCTGGCGGGTCATGCCGCCGCCGCGGCGGGTGACGAACAAGGCGTCGCTGACGCGGCCGTCCAGCAGGGCGGCGCGCGCCCGTGCCAGGTAGTGCTCGATGCGCGTCACGGCCACATCGCCGATCGGCACCATGCGTTCCCGGGCGCCCTTGCCGAGCACCACCAACACGCCGCGGTGCAGGTCCACCTGCGCCACGCGCAGGCTCACCAGCTCGCTCACGCGCAGGCCGCAGGCGTAAAGCAGCTCCAGCATGGCGGCGTCGCGCAGGGCCTCGGGCGTGTCGCCGGCCGGCGCGGCCAGCAGGCGCTCGACATCGTCCTCGGTGAGCGTCTTGGGCAGCGGCCGGCCCAGGCGCGGGGCTTCGATGCGCGCTGTCGGGTCTTCCTGCGCCAGGCCTTCGCGGACCAGATAGCGGTAAAAACCGCGCAGCGCCGACAGGCGGCGGCCGATCGAGCGCGGGGCAAGACCGGCTTGTGTCGGGGCGCCCAGATACGAGAGCAGGTCGGCCCGGCTGGCCGCGGTCAGGGTCACGCCGCGCATGGCGGCGTGCGCGGCAAAGCTGCGCAGGTCGGTGCGGTAGGCGGCGAGCGTCAGCCGGCTGGCGCCGCGCTCCAGCCACAGGCTGTCGAGGAATTGTTCCAGCAGGGGGTCGACCGGCGCTTTGGGCGCACTGGCCCTGGGCGAGGGCGCCGTGGCGCGCTGATCCTCAGGCGCGAAAGTGGCTTTGTTCATGCGCCAGCAGCTGCTGCTTGCGGCGCGGCCAGTCACCGTCCGACGCGCCCATGAAGCCGCCGTCACCGGTGCTCGCCACCACCCGGTGGCAGGGCACGATCAGCAACAGCGGATTGGCGCGACAGGCGCCACCGATGGCACGGGCGGCGGTATCGAGCTGCGCCGCCAGCTCGCCGTAGCGGCGGGTATGGCCAGCCGGGATGGCCCGCAGCGCGGACCAGACGCGGTGCTGAAAGGGCGTGCCCTCAGGCGCCAGCGGCAGATCGGAGAAATCCGCCGTGGCGCCGGCGAAGTAGGCTTCCAGCCGCAGCATGGTTTCCAGCAGCAGCGGGTCGGTGGGCTTTTGCGCCGGCGCGTCGGGCGGCAGAACGGCCACCTCGCACAGGCCGTTCAGGTTGCAGCGCAGGCCGAGCATGCCAAGCGGACTTGGCATGCTGGCGGCAAATTCGGCTGGCTGGGCGGCCGGCCGCATCAGGTTGGCGGCGGTCAGCCGGCCTGGGTGCGCGAGGCGAGCTTCTCGCGGATGCGCGCCGCCTTGCCCTGCAGGCCGCGCAGGTAGTACAGCTTGGCGCTGCGCACCAGACCGCGGCGCTTGACCTCGATGCTCTGGATCTGCGGGCTGTAGGTCTGGAACACGCGCTCCACGCCCTCGCCGTGCGACATCTTGCGCACCGTGAAGGACGAGTGCAGTCCGCGGTTGCGACGGGCGATGACTACGCCCTCGTAGGCCTGCAGGCGCTCGCGGTTGCCTTCCTTGACCTTGACCTGCACCAGCACCGTGTCGCCGGCCCGAAAATCCGGCACGGTCTGCGTCATCTGCTCGGCGTTCAGCTGGTCGATGATGTTCATGGTCCTTACTCCTGATTGTCCAAGGCCGGGCAGTGGCCGTCAGCGTCTGCCATTGTCCGGTATTCATCCAGCAGCCGCTGCTGCTCGTGCGTCAAATCCAATCCGGCCAGCAAGTCCGGCCGCCGCCGCCACGTGCGCGCCAGCGCCTGCTGCATGCGCCAGCGGGCCACCCGGGCGTGGTCCCCGCCCAGCAGCACCGGCGGCACCGCGCGCCCGGCCAGCAGCTGCGGGCGCGTGTAGTGCGGATGGTCCAGCAGGCCGTGCATGAACGAGTCCTGCTGCGCCGATTCCGCATCGCCCAGCGCGCCCGGCAGCAGCCGCACCACGGCGTCGATCATCAGCATGGCCGGCAGCTCGCCGCCGCTGAGCACGTAGTCGCCGCACGACCATTCCTCGTCCACCGCCAGCTCCAGCGCCCGCTCGTCGACGCCCTCGTAGCGCCCGCACAGCAGCAGCAGGCGCTGGCGGCCGGCCAGCTCGCCGGCCGCCGCCTGATCGAAGCGCCGGCCCTGCGGGCTCAGGTACGCCACGCGCACCGGCCGCTCATCCGCTGCCCGCGCCGCGGCAATCGCCGCCAGCACCGGTTCGGCCTTGAGCACCATGCCCGGGCCGCCGCCGAACGGCGCGTCGTCCACCGTGCGGTGCCGGTCGGTCGCAAAATCGCGCAGCTGCCAGCAGTGCAGGCTGGCGATGCCGCCGGCGATGGCGCGCCCGACCACGCCGTGCTGCGCCACCGTGTCGACCAGCTCCGGAAACAGCGTGACGACGTCGATGCGCACGGCGTCAGTACTCCGCGTCCCAGTCCACCTCGATGCGGCCGGCATCCAGATCGACCTTTTTCACTATCTGCGGCAGCGCGAACGGGATCAGCCGCTCGCGCTCGCCCTGCACCACCAGCACGTCATTGACGCCGGTTTCGATCAGGTGATCGACCCGCCCCAGCGGCGTGCCCTCCACCGTGACCACGGCCAGACCGATCAGGTCGTGCCAGTACCAGCTGCCCGGCGGCGGCGGTTCGAACTCGGTCCGCGGCACGCTCAGTTCAAAGCCGGTCAGTTTGGCGGCCGCGTCGCGATCGTCCGTGCCCGCGAAGCGCACCAGCACGCGCTCGCCCTGCATCCGGCTGTCGGCGATTTCGAGCATCAGCCGCTGCCCGCGCCGCTCGGCGGCAAGCTGCGCATGACGCAGCAGGCCCTCGGGCGGATCGGTGAAGGACCAGACCTGCGACCAGCCACGTACCCCGTGCGGGGCGCCCACACGCCCCACCACGACCGGCCGCGCGGCGCCGGTCGCGGGTTCGTTGTCAGGCGGCAGCTTCGGCCTTACGGCACTGCTTGACCAGCGCCGCGACCCGGTCGCTGGCCTTGGCGCCCACGCCCAGCCAGTAGTCCACGCGCGCCAGGTCGAGCTTGGTCGGCTGCTCGGCGCTGGTGGCGATGGGGTTGAAAAAGCCGATCTGCTCGATGAACCGACCGTCGCGCGGGTTGCGGCTGTCGGTCACGACCACGCGGTAGAACGGACGCTTCTTGGCCCCGCCACGGGCAAGGCGAATGGTCACCATGGGAACTTTCCTTGGACTCTGGAAGGGTGCCGGACCGGCTCGGCCGGCAACAGCGGACCGCGAATTCTATTGACGCGTCGCCATAAACTCAACCGCGGCCGGGAAAGCCGCCGCGCATGGCGCCCATGCCGCGCATCATTTTCTTCATGCCGCCGGGGCGACCGAGCTTTTTCATCATCTTCTGGCTCTGCTCGAACTGCTTCAGCAGCCGGTTGACGTCCTGGATCTGCACGCCCGAGCCGGCGGCGATGCGCCGTTTGCGCGAGCCGTTGATCAGGTCCGGGAAGCGCCGCTCCTTGGCCGTCATGGAGTTGATGATGGCTTCGATGCGCCCGAGCTGCTTGCCGTCGGCCAGTTGCTCGCGGGCCTGGGCGTTGACGCCGCTCATGCCGGGCAGCTTGTCGAGCAGGCTGCCCAGTCCGCCCATGCCCTGCACCATCTTGAGCTGGTCGCGAAAGTCGTTGAAGTCGAAGCCCTTGCCGCGGCGCAGCTTGTCTTCCAGGCGCGCCGCCTGCGCCTGGTCGACGTTGCGCTGCACATCCTCGACCAGGCTGAGCACATCGCCCATGCCCAGAATCCGCGAGGCCACGCGCTCGGGGTGAAACGCCTCCAGGGCGCCGGTTTTCTCGCCCACGCCCAGGAACTTGATCGGCGCGCCGGTGACTTCGCGGATCGACAGCGCGGCGCCGCCGCGCGCGTCGCCGTCGGTCTTGGTCAGGATGACGCCGGTCAGCGGCAGCGCCTCGTGGAAGGCCTTGGCCGTGTTGACCGCGTCCTGGCCGGTCATCGAATCGACCACGAACAGGGTTTCGAGCGGCTTGACGGCGGCGTGGATGGCCTTGATCTCGGCCATCATCTCGGCATCGATGTGCAGCCGGCCGGCGGTGTCGACGATCACCACGTCCATGGCGCGGCGGCGCGCTTCCGCCACCGCTTCGGCGGCGATGTCGACCGGCTTCTGGGTGGTGTCGCTGGGCTGGAACTGCGCGCCGACCTGCCCGGCCAGCACGCGCAGCTGCTCGATGGCGGCCGGGCGGTAGACGTCGGCGCTGACCAGCAGCACGGATTTTTTGGTCTGCTCGCGGATCAGGCGCGCCAGCTTGGCGCTGGTGGTGGTCTTGCCCGAGCCCTGCAGGCCGGCCATCAGGATCACCACCGGCGGCGCGCCGGCCAGGTTCAGGGCCGCATTCTCGCTGCCCATCAGGCTGATCAGGCGGTCATGGACCAGCTTGACCAGTAGCTGGCCGGGGTTGAGGCTCTTGCCGATTTCGCGCCCGACGGCGTCCTGGCGCACCTGTTCGATGAAGCTGCGCACCACCGGAAGCGCCACGTCGGCTTCCAGCAGCGCCATGCGCACCTCGCGCAGCGCATCGGCGATGTTCTCGTCGTTCAGGAAGGCCTGCCCGCGCAGGCGGCGCACGGTGGCTTCGAGGCGTTCGGTGAGGCTGTTGAACATGGGGTTTGCCGGGTCCGGATCGGGCGTCGCCGGGCGCGGCGTTTACCATGCGCGCCGCCCTACGACAGAGGCCCGCATTCTAATGCAGCCGCCCGCAGCCTCCCGCGCGCCGCCCAGCGGCCCGGGCAAACACAGCAGTTACGAATTCGTCGACCGCGCGCCGGTGCTGGCGGCCCTGGCCGGTGCCCGCTGCGTGCTGGACCTGGGCTGCGGCCGGGGCGACTGGAGCCTGGCTTTGGCGCGCGCCGGCACGCCAGTGCTGGCCGTGGACCGCTGGCGCGAGGGTGTGCGGTGGCTTCGGCAGCAGGCCGGCGGCCTGCCGCTGCGGGTGATCGAGGCCGACCTTGGCGTGCCGCTGCCGCTTGCCGAGGGCGCCGCGGGCGGCGTGCTGCTGTCGCTGGTGCTGCACCACCTGGCCGCGCGCGGCCAGGCAAGCGATCTACTGAGGCAGATCGCCCGCGTGCTGGCGCCCGGTGGCGTATTGGCGATCATCGAATTCCTGCCCGTGCCGCCGCCACCCGGCCCGCCGCTCGCGGTACGACTGACCCCGGTGCAGGTGGGCGAGCAGGTGCGGGATGCCGGCCTGGTGGGCGCGCCGCCGCAGTCGATTGCCGAGCACGTTGGGCTTTATCTGGCGCGCAAGCCGGCATGAGCACGGACGTGCTGCGCCTGGCGGACATCGACCCGGCGGACCTGCAGGCGCTGTTGGCCGGGCATGGCCTGTCGCTCGAATGGCTGGCGCGGGACGCCGACGTCCCCGGCAGCTACTGGGGCGAAAGCGAGGCCGGGCTGGTCGGCGACCGGCTCTACGTGCGGCCCGACACGCCGCTGCATTCGGCGTTGCACGAGGCCTGCCACTGGCTGTGCATGGACGCCAGCCGGCGCGCCGGCCTGCACACCGACGCCGGCGGCGACGACATCGAGGAGTGCGCGGTGTGCTACTTGCAGATCCTGCTCGCCGATTGCCTGCCGGGCGTCGGCCGGGCCCGCCTGCTGCGGGACATGGACGCCTGGGGCTACAGCTTTCGTCTGGGTTCGGCGGCGGCGTGGTTCGAGACCGACGCCGAGGACGCGCGCGCCTGGTTGGCCGCGCGCGGGCTCATGCCGCGCTTACTGCCTCGCTACAAATAGACGCCCTGCGTGCTGTTGCCGTCCACGGTGATGACGCTGCCGCAGATGTAGCTGGCGCGCGCCGAGGCGGCAAAGCAGATGGCGTCGGCCACGTCCTGCGGGTAGGCCATGCGGCCCAGCGGCAGCGCAGCGTCGATCTCGGCCTGCAGCTTCTCGGGCGTCTTGCCTTCGGCCGGGGCGCGGGCGGCGACCAGACGGGTCCAGCGGTCCGTGGTCACGCCCGACGGCGCCACGCCGACCACCCGGATGCCCTGCGGCGCGCACAGGTCGGCAAAGCTCTTGGTGAAGTTGTACAGGGCCGCGTTGCTGATGCCGACCGGCATGTACGAGGCCTTGGGGTTGCGCGCGGCGGTGCCGAGCACGTTCACGATGACGCCGCCTTTTTGCGCCTGCATGATCGGGTACGCCGCCCGGCAGGCGCGGATGTGGCATTGCAGTTTCTGGTTCCAGCCCGCCAGCCACGCGTCGTTGCCGATGTCGGCAAAGTCGCCGGCCGGCAGCTTGCCGGCGGCGTTGTTGACCAGCACGTCGATGCGCCCGTAGCGCTCGACCGTGGCCGCCATCAGGCGCTCGACGTCGGCATCCGCGGTCACGTCGCACAGCTGCGTGGCGACTGCGTCGGCGCCCTTGTCGCTGGCCGCCGCGGCGGCCGCCGTGAGACCATCCGCGCCCCGCGCCGCCAGCATCAGCCGGGCGCCTTCGCCGGCGAAGGTGAGGGCGCAGGCCAGGCCGATGCCCTGGCTGGCGCCACTGACGACGACCACTTTTCCGGCCAGTTCAAGATCCATGACTGCACTCCTGCGGCGTGTCTGTTCAGCCTGCCCGGCACTATACCGGAGCGGTTTGTCAGGCCGGTTGCCCAGCATTCGGGATGCCGCCGGCCGTGTCTGAGGTGGAGCGCACGTCGCGCCCCGGGCTGCTGGCCGGACCGGCGCTGTTCGGGCTGCTGCTGGCAATTCCGGCACCGGCCGGTTTCCCGCCTGCCGCCTGGCAGGTGGCCGCCCTCACCCTGTGGATGGGTGCCTGGTGGTTGACCGAGGCGCTGCCGCTGGCGGTCACGGCGCTGCTGCCGCTGCTGGTGTTGCCGGCGCTGGGCGTGCTGCAGTTCGAGCCGGTCGCCGCGCAGTTCGCGCACCCGGTGGTGTGGCTGTTCTTCGGTGGCTTTGCCCTGAGTCTGGCCATCGAGCGGCACGGCCTGCACCAGCGGCTGGTGGCGGCGGTGCTGCGCGTCAGCGGCCAGGGGCCGCGCGCGGCGCTGGGCGGGGTAATGCTCGCCACGGCGGCGCTGAGCATGTGGGTCAACAACACCTCGGCGGCCCTGGCCATGCTGCCGGCCGGCCGCGCCCTGATCGATCGCTGGCCACAGCACGACGCCGGCGCGCCGCGCTTCGCCCGGGCCGTGCTGCTGGGCGTTGCCTACGCAGCCACGCTGGGCGGGCTGGGCACGCTGGTCGGCACGGCGCCCAACGCGTTCCTGGCCGCCTTCCTTGAGAGCCGTTACGGCATCGAGATCGGCTTTGCGCGCTGGATGCTGATCGGCGTGCCGCTGGCCGGCACGCTGCTGCTGGCCAGCTGGTGGCTGCTGATTCGTCAACACCGGCTGCCGGCCAGCGGGCCGCCGCTCGGCCTGGCGTTGGCACCGGGCCCATGGAGCAGCGGCGAGCGGCGCCTGGCGGTGGTGTTCGGCCTGGTGGTGGCGGCCTGGCTGGCGCGGCCGCTCGCGCCGTGGCCGTGGGCCGAGCAGCTTGGCGATGCCGGGGTGGCAGTGGCCGGGGCGCTGGTGCTGTTTCTGATGCCGATCGGCGGCGGCGATCGCGAACCGCTGCTGGCCTGGCGGGACGTCGAGCGCATGCCCTGGGGCGTGCTGGTGATGTTCGGCGGCGGTCTCGCGCTGGCCGAAGCGGTCAGCGCCAGCGGCCTGGCGCAGGCCCTGGGCGGCGCGCTCGGGCCGCTTGCCAATGGGCCGGCCTGGGTGATCCTGGCGGTGGTGGTGGCGAGCATCATTCTGATGAGTGAATTTGCCAGCAACGTCGCGGTGGCGGCCGCCTTTCTGCCGGTCGTCGGCGCCCTGGCCGCGGCAAGTGGCGGCGACATCGTGGCGCTCGTCATCCCGGCCGGACTTGCCGCAAGCTGCGCCTTCATGCTGCCGGTTGGCACGCCGCCCAACGCGCTGGCCTTCTCGCAGGGAGTGCTGCGGGTGCGCGACATGGCGCGCGCCGGGCTGTATCTGAATCTCCTGGCCTGGGCCTTGCTTTCTCTCACCATGCCGCCGCTGCTGCGGGCCCTGTTCTGAACATGGACTATCTGCCGATATTTCTGGATGTTCGCGACCGGCCATGCCTGGTGGTCGGCGGCGGACCGGTGGCGGCGCGCAAGCTGTCGCTGCTGCTGCGCGCCGGCGCGCGCGGCGTGGTGGTGGCGCCGCATTTCACCGACGAGCTGCGCGCCGCGGATGGCGACATCGAGCTGCGCGAGCGGCCGTTTGCCGACACGGACCTGGACGGCATGACGCTGGTGATCGCCGCCACCGACGATGCGCCGCTGAATGCCCGCGTGGCGGCGCTGGCCACCGCCCGCGGCCTGCCGGTGAACGTGGTGGACACGCCGGCGCTGTGCAGTTTCATCATGCCGGCGGTGGTGGATCGCTCGCCGGTGATCGCGGCGGTCAGTTCCGGTGGCCGGGCACCGGTGCTGACGCGCCTGCTGCGGGCGCGGCTGGAAACGCTGATCCCGGCCGCTTACGGCAGGTTGGCGGAGCTGGCCGGAAGTGTGCGGGGCAAGGTGCGCGAGCGCATCGCCGACCCGGTCGCCCGGCGCCGCTTCTGGGACGAGGCCCTGCAAGGCCCGGTGGCGGAGCTGGCGCTATCCGGGCAGGACCGGCGTGCCCGGCAGTTGCTCGATCAACTGCTCGAACGCGGCGCGGCCGCGGGCGTCGGTGAGGTGTACCTGGTCGGTGCCGGCCCCGGCGATCCGGACCTGCTTACCTTTCGGGCCCTGCGTCTGCTGCAGCAGGCCGACGTGGTGGTCTACGACCGGCTGGTGGCGCCGGAAATCCTGGACATGGCCCGGCGCGAGGCCGAGCGCATCGACGCCGGCAAGCGGGCCAGCCAGCACACGCTGCCGCAGGAGGACATCAACGCGCTGCTGGTGCGCCTGGCGCGCGAGGGCAAGCGGGTGCTGCGCCTCAAGGGCGGCGATCCGTTCCTGTTCGGGCGCGGTGGCGAGGAAATCGCCACGCTGGCAGCGCAGGGCATTCCGTTTCAGGTGGTGCCCGGTGTTACGGCCGCCAGCGGCTGCGCCGCCTATGCCGGCATTCCGCTGACGCACCGCGACCACGCGCAGCTGTGCGTGTTCGTGACCGGCCACTTGCAGGACGGTAGCGTGGACCTGCCCTGGCCGCAGCTTGTGGCGCTCGGCGGCACGCTGGTGGTGTACATGGGCCTGGGCGCTCTGGCCGACATCTGCGCGGCGCTGATCGCGCATGGCAAGGATCCGGCCACCCCGGCGGCCGTGGTGGCCGAAGGCACCACCTTGCGCCAGCAGGTCGTCACCGCGCCGTTGGGCGATCTGGCCCTGGCCGCTCAGGGCTTGCCGGGCCCAGCGCTGATCATCGTCGGCGGCGTGGTGGGACTGCATGAAACGCTGGCATGGTTCAACCCGCAGGTGGCCGATGCAGCAGAGTGAGGCCGTTGGCCGAATGGTTCTCGCCGTATGAAGGGTGTTTCGCCGCTGCGCACGCGCCTGTTCTGGGTCGGCCTGCTGTATTTCGCGCAGGGTTTGCCGCTGGGTATTTTTCTGGACCTGTTGCCGGTGTATTTCCGCCAGCACGGTGTGGATTTGCGCCAGATAGGTGTGCTCGGGCTGCTCGGCCTGGCCTGGACCTTGAAGTTCCTGTGGGCGCCGGCGGTGGACGCCTGGCGCCATCATCGACGCTGGATGCAGGTCGCCAACCTGCTGATGGCGCTGTGCATGGTGGCGCTGGTCGGCATGGACCCGGGGCAGCCCGAATTGTGGCTGGTGCTTGGCGTGTTTGCCGTGCTGTCGGCCACCAGCGACATCGCGATTGACGGCTACACGGTCGAGAAAGTGCCGCGCGAGGAGCTGGGTCTGGCCAACGGCGTGCGCATTGCGCTGTACCGGGTCGGCATGCTGGCCGCCGGTGGGCTGCTGATGCTCAGCGACCGCATCGGCTGGGCCGGCACCTATCTTGCCGCCGCCGGCCTGCTCGCTGTACTGGCCATGGTGTGCCGGATGGCGCCGGCGGAAGCGCCGCGCCGCGCGCCGCGGCCGCGCATGGCCGACATGCGGCGACTGCTGCGCCAGCCGCGGGTGATGTTCGCCGGGGTGGCGGTGCTGCTGGTGCTGGCGTGGCTGGTGGGGCGGCAGATGGGATGGATCAGCGGGCGCGGCGAGGCCGCGTTGGCCACGGTTGCGGCGGGTCTGCTGCTGCTGGCGGCGCTGCAACCGGCGCGGGCCGGATCGACTGCGCTTGCGGCCCCCTTCGCGTCGCTGCTGGCGCGCCCGTACATGCTGGCGGTGCTGGCCTTCGCCCTCACCTTCAAGCTCGGCGATGCGGCCATGGGCTTCATGGTCAAACCGTTCTGGGTCGATGCCGGTTTCGGCGCGAGTGAAATAGGGCTCATCTCAGTCAACGTGGGGCTGATACTGTCTGTTGCCGGCGGAGTGCTCGGCGGCCTGGTGACGCACCGCCTGGGCATTTTCACTGCCTTGTGGTCGTTGGGACTAATGCAGGCCTTGTCCAATTTGGGTTATGTCTACGTGGCAAACCTGGAGCAGGCGGGGGATATATCGACGGCCGCCTTGTACGGGGCCAGCATGGCCGAGTCGTTCACCGGGGGACTTGGGACGGGCGCGTTTCTGGCCTTTCTGATGGCGGTGGTGGACAGCCGTCAGGCGGCCAGCGAGTACGCGCTGTTGTCGTCCCTGTTCGCGCTCAGTCGCTCACTGGCCGGATTTGCCAGCGGCTTTGGGGCCGAGCTCATGGGTTATCGGGACTATTTTTTGTTGACATTCTTTTTATGTTTTCCGGCCTATGCCCTGCTGCCGGCCATACGCCGGGCCCTGCTGGCCGGTGACCCGGCCGCCCGCACGGAGGGTGCGCAATGATCACGGCGTTCGTGCTGATTCGGGCCGAGCGGGGCCAGGTGGGCGCCCTGGCGCAGACCCTGGCCGAGCTGCCTGGCGTGGCCGAGGTGTACTCGGTCAGCGGCGAGCATGACCTGATCGCCATTGCGCGCGTGGCTGCGCCCGAGGACCTCGCGACACTGGTCACGGAGCGCCTGGCGGTGCTGCGGGGCATCGTAAGCACGCAGACCGTGCTCGCGTTTCGCGCCTATTCGCGCCATGACCTGGACAGTCTGTTCGATGTCGGCCTGGGCACCCCGGGAAGCGTGAGATGAGTGCCACGCGGACCGCCGGCCAGCGCCAACCCGTCCGCGCGCCCGGTGGCGGCGCGTTGCCGGCGGCGGGCGAGGGCCCTCCCGACACCAACCACGCCGGCTATCAGCGCCGGCTGCTGGTCGATCTGTACCGCCGCGGCGCCGTCCCACCGTTGCTGAGCCTGCTGTGTGCCTGCGGGCTACTCGGGCTGATCTGGCCGAGTCTGTCCTGGCAGGCAGCTGGCGTGTGGCTGACCGTGCATGGCCTGATATCGGTTGGCCGGCTGATGCTGGTGTGGCGCTTCAATCGCGAGCGTGTGGTGGAGGCCCGGCTCGCGCAGTGGCGCGGCTATTACGTGAATGCGGCTCTGGTGGCCGGGCTGGCGTGGGGTATCGGCAGCGTGCTGCTGGTGGCGGCGGCCTCGCACGTGCAGCAACTGCTGACCTGGGTAGTGCTGTGCGCAGCCGTGCTGGTCGAATTCGCCGCGCTGGCGCGGCTGGGTCGGGCCTTTGCCTGGCTGTTGATCGCCGCGCTGGTTGGCCCGCTGGCACTGAGCCTGCTCGGCCCACAGCCGTTGCCCGCCGCCGCCGGAGGCTTGTTGCTGCTGGCATTGAGCAGCGCCCTGGCGGGCGCGCAGCTGCACCGGACGTACATTGACGGTTTGCAGTTGCAGCTGGAGTTCGCGCGGCTGGCGCGTTTTGACCAGCTCACCGGCCTGGCCAACCGCCGCCATTTCGACGAAACCCTGGCCGGCGAGTGGCAGCGCGCGCTGCGCCTGCGCAGTGAGGTCGCTCTGGTCATTTTTGATGTGGACGAGTTCAAGCGTTACAACGATCACTATGGCCACCCCGGTGGCGACGCGTGCCTGCGCCGCTTGGCCAGCGCCGCGCGTGAGCTGGTTCACCGCCACGGTGATCTGGTGGTGCGCCTGGGCGGGGAGGAGTTTGGCGTGCTGCTGCCGCTGACCCCGGCCAGCGGCGCCAGCGCAGTGGCCGACCTGCTGCGGCAGGCGATCGAGGGCTTGCGGCTGCCGCACGCGCCGGGCGCTACGCATCCGGTGGTCACCATCAGCGCCGGCGTTGTCAGCCTCCGACCGGACAGCGGCGTGCATCCGGAAGAACTGGTCAAGGCGGCTGACGCGGCGCTGTATCAAGCCAAAGGTGCGGGTCGCAACTGCGTAATCACGGCGCCGGCAGTCGAGCAGGCGTCCCCGGTGGCCAGGCGCCTGCGCGAGGTGCTCAGTTGAGCGTCTGGGCAAGCTGGATTCTGCCGCCAGTGATCGGCGCCATCATCGGTGGCGTGACCAACGACGTTGCCATCCGCATGCTGTTTCGGCCGTATGCGCCGTGGCGCGTGCTCGGCTGGCGGGTGCCGCTGACGCCGGGCCTGATTCCGCGCGAGCGGGCGCAGATCGCCCAGGCGATCGCACAGACCTTCACCGAGCACGTGCTCGACACCGATCAGGTCGCCGACCTGCTGTTGACGGATCGGGTGCGCGCGGCCCTGCGCGACAAGGCGGCCGGCATGGTTGACCAGCTGGGCGGCTTGCTGGGCGCCAATCCAGCCATGCTGACGATGGCCAAAGGCATGGCCGGCGACCTGCTGCTGCGCGAAATCGACGCCCTGGCCCGCGCCGACGGCCCCACCGGCGAGCACATCCGCGAGCGCATTCGCGAGCGCATCGATGCACTCGACGTGGCCCGGCTGGAGGCCCTGGTGCTGGGCTTCTCGCGCAAGCAGTTTCGGGCCATCACCTGGTTTGGCGTGCTGCTCGGTGGCTTGATTGGCGTAGCGCAGGTGCTGCTGACGCAGGTATTGCCGGCCGCTGGTTGAGGCGCCCGATCCGGGGCGGCGGCGTTACCATGCCGCGGCGTGCAACCCCAGATCGAGGAGAAACATCATGGACGTCGCCAGCAGCCGCGTATCGACCGGCGGATTCGAGACCTTCTATCACCACTGCGGGGCGGCGGATGCCCAGCCGGTGATCCTGCTGCACGGCTCTGGGCCGGGCGCGAACGCCATGTCCAACTGGGTCCATGCGCTGCCGTTTCTGGGCCAAAGCTATCGCGCCATTGCACCGGACATCGCCGGCTTTGGCGACAGCCAGCACCACGCCCCGCCCACCGGCGCGGCGGCCTGGATCGAGGTATGGACGGCCCAGATCATCGCCCTGCTGGATGGCCTTGGCATCGAAAAGGCGCACCTGGTCGGCAATTCGATGGGCGGCGGCGTCACCCTGCAACTGCTGCGCCGGCATCCGCAGCGCTTCGAGCGCATCGTGCTCATGGGCGCCGTAGGTGCGCCCTTTACCGCCACGCCGGGCCTGCAACGCGGCTGGGGCTACTACCGCACCGCCACCGAGGAAGAACTGGCCTACCTGGTGCGCAAGTTCCTGCACAACCCGGGCGTGCTGGGGGCGGACGTGGATGCCATCGCCAAGCAGCGCTTCGGGCTGGTCATGCAGGACCGCATCCGTCGGCAGTTCGAAGCCATGTTCCCCGGCGACGCGCAGGAGCACGTGGACGCCTTCGTGGTGCCCGAACATGAACTGCGGGCCATGGCCCACCCGACGCTGGTGACCCACGGCCGCGAAGATTTCTTCATCCCGACCAGCACCAGCCTGTACGTGGCCGAACGCATGCCGAACGCCCAGTTGCACATGTTCCACCACTGCGGCCACTGGATTCAGATCGAGCAGCGGCAGGCCTTCAACCAGCTGGTGCGGGACTTCCTGGACGGCCGCTTCGGCTGACGCACGGCGCGAACCGGAATCTCTGCGCGCCCCGTTCGGGCGCAAGGAGATTCCGCCGCCCACACGTGCCGGTCGATCACATCACTCGGATCCCCATTCCGGCACTGTGCGAGGCGCGGCTTTCAGACCTCGCCGCTACCGGAGAAGGGCGACCGGGCCATGGACATTTCTTCATTACCTTTCACGGATGCTCCTTTTTTCTGTCTGCGACGGCATGAGCCGCCGCGTCCAGGCAGCCAGCGCATCGAGCAACTTGGCCATGAACTCTCGCGTGGGCTCATGAGTCAGCCGGCCCTGCGCATCGAAGCGCTCGTGGGCAGAAGCAATCATCACTTCCGGCGCATTCAGGACATGTACGTTCAGAAATACGAGGCTCTGGCGCAGGTGATACTGCGCCCGGGCCGTACCCAGCGCGCCCGGACTGGCACCCATCACAGCCGCCGGCTTGTCGGCGAATGGCTGCTCGGGGGGGCGTGAAGCCCAGTCGATCGCGTTCTTGAGCACGCCCGGAATCGAATAGTTGTATTCCGGCGTCACGAATAACAAGCCATCGGCCTCACGAATCTGCTTGCGCAACCGCTCGACCGGCGGTGGAAAGCCCTGTGCCCGAATGTCCTCGTTATATAGCGGCAAATCGGAGATATCGGCGCTTTCAATAGTCATCCCGGCCGCCGGCGCCAGTTCCTGCGCGGCCCGCAATGCGGCCTGGTTATAAGACCCCTGCCGCAAGCTGCCGCACAGGCCGAGAATTTTCAATGGGGTGGTCATGAGAGTTCTCCTGTCGAAGGCGAAACTGCCAGCGTGCTACGCCCCGACGGCTACATGCCCGAGCAGGGTCGTAAACAATCGCTTTCGGTACGGCTTCGACAAGACAACGCCAGCCAAGGTTCCCCCGTGCGCTACCGGCTTGACGGCGCTCCTGCGCCGCCGTCGTCCTGCGCCAGGTCGAAACGCCCTCGTTGAACCAAGAAAACCGGACCGATTCCCGCTTACCCAAGGGAGACGAAAAGGGGTCAGACACGATTATTCCGTATTCCTCAGCCTGCCCACGCCCTTTGACGAAGCCTGGCGATTAGTCAGCGCTTCAACCCGCTTTTTAAAGCGCTCGCCTCCCAGCGCTCGCCCCTTGTGGGTCGAGTCGCGGATGGCATTCAGATTCTGCCCCGATATAAAGGCTTGGAACAACTACTGATAGGCACTTTGCCGCTCGCTCTGACTGCGCCCCAGACGGGTGTATTCCATGTGAGGCGTCAGCCAAGCGTCTCTGACCCCGGGTTCGCACATCGCATTGCCCTGCATAATTTGACCACGGATAATCGGTAGGGTGCGCCACCATGTTCGCTCGAACCGGGTTAAGGAAGCGCTGATGTATTCGCGAATCGTCATTCCGGCGGAAGCCGGAATCCAGAGAAGTCAACAACCTGGACCCCGCCTTTCGCCGGGGTGACGAATAAATCAGCGTCTCCTTAAGCCCGATATAGCGCATCAACGTCAGCAAATATTGCTCGCCAATCCACCACCGTCGCACGGTAGCGACCCTCCCACAGCGTACCGCTGCGCTGATAGGTGTAATTGAAATACTGCACAAAGCGCGTGCCCACCGACTGAAACACCTTGCTGATGCTTTCTTCCTTGCCTGGCGTGGCGAGCAGGTGGATGTGATTGATCATCCAGACGTAGGGGTGAATAGCCAGACCGTGCTTGCGGGCGGCTTCCACCAGCGCATCGCGAAAGAACCGATAGTCCGCCTCCGCGGCAAAAATAGCCTGCCGGTCGTTACCGCGCTGGAGCACTGTAACCGGAGAAGTGGGCAGTGTAGCGCTAATATTGTGTCTGACCCAATTCGTCGCCTCCCTCCGCCCGATTTACTCTCCGATTTATCCTACTGTATCTGCACCTCGTGAAAGCGAAGCTCATCCCTATAGACCATGTACTATGTGGGTTATTCGTCGCTCGCTGCCAGAGATCGTTTCAGTACGAGCAATTGATATAGGTCGACGGTCAAAGTTGTTCTTGTATCTTCGATACGCCCGGCAGTAGAAGTTGCGAACGATGAACATGCCAAACGAACTTGGGCCCATCGGTCCCGCAACGGGAATCCTGCAACTCTCGTACTGACCGAGCGTCAGGTGGCACGCCGGATGAACAACGTCTAGGTGTTGATTGGGAGCGTAGTCAAACCGAACTGGAAAGCGAACCAGCCGACGCGCTGTAATGTCCCCATACAACTCGTCGTGCTCATACAAGGCTGGTGCATCCTCAATCGTCGGCAAGCTCGGGTTCGGGAAGTACGCCAGCCTGTGTTGTGCCAACGTTCCGTCGGGTTTAAACGAATACTGGAAGAGTAACAACCCCCCATCGATCAGCTTTACGTGGTAAGCGTCGTGCGCATCCAACTCACGATAGACATCCTCATAGGGCAAATCACGAAGAGCAATCGTGGTTCCAGTTTTCCCCCCAATTCGAACTGCACCGCCGTCCCCCATCTGAATCGAAGGATAAAACTGCTTCACGGAGATACTGGCGATAAGAAGGCGATTGATAAGGTCCGTGATCTGCTCTCGAACGCCGTCCGGAGTCATTTCTTCCCCGAGGTCCGCTTGATGTTCTCCAGTTCGAGGATGAGCTGATCAACGTCGACTTCACCCTTTTCCGCCGCCTGCAGTAGCTGGTCTCGCTGCGCGCGAACTGCCTTTCTGCGCCGCCGTCCTTTGCCTTGCATTTCTTTGTTGATCACGCGAAGGAGCTTCTTCTCATCATCGGTCGGGTACCTGAACCGTAGCTTGTACTCGTTCTGTTCAAGCGTGTTCCACTCCTGCATCAGCAGATCCATGTTCGGTCCGATGCCGAGTATGCGAACCCAGGCCTTTGAGCGAGTAATTGCCGTAAACAGGCGATTGCGATTCAGCGCAGTAGCCGTCTTGTCCCAGCCTGAAGCGCAGTCCTGCGCGTTCATGATGTAAATCATGCCGGCTTCATTCCCCTTCGCGCGGAAGACGCCGGTGAAGGTGACACACCCAGCCTTGCTAAAGATGTCGGCGGACGTGCTTACCCCAGCCAACTCGCTGTTGATGTCGACCGCGAAAAGCTGCTGCCGGGCAGGCCCAACCTCCTTCTGTGTAGTGAGGGGATTGGGATTAATGACAACTATGTCCTCGGGCCGCAGCTCCTGCTCGCGGATATCGCTCTGAATTGCCTGCAAAAGCCAAGCGGTCTGGTCTGCCGAACCTTCGAACTTATGAAACTGGATCAGGTCGTCGACGCTTGAGTGGTTCTCCAGGAACGCTGGAGAGGTGTCAGGCGTCCGGGCCAAAGTGACTTGGTGCCCACCGGCTAGTTCCCCCTCTTCAACGATATATCCGACATCGGTCCACAGCGTGTCCTGATCAAAGATTTGAACCAAGCCCTTTTCCCGATAGATGCCGAACCCGAGGGCATGCGCCGTCGCCAGAAGCGGGCGGGAGTTTCGGTAGCACTTCTCCAAGATGATGTCTTGGCGCGGCCCGCCCTCTTCTTGATTCAGGCGCACCAGCGGCAGGCCATCTGGGCCATTACCAAACAGCTCTTCGGGTGGGGGAACGGACGAGCCCGTGAGTGACTGCAATTCGTCATACGCATACACAAGGCGGCCAGGAGGCGACAGAGACCGATAGCAAAGACGAAGAAACTCGGTCGGTAGGTCCTGGGCCTCGTCAATCAGCATCAAGTCATACATTGCCACGGGCTGCTTCGCCGCCGAGAGGGCTTCCAAACATGCTCCCGCGAACTCCTTCCCGTCGCCAAACTTGCGCTTCGCTGCGCCGAAGTCGAGGAAGGGCACTTCGTTCACGCGGCAGAACCTGTGATAGATCCCGTCGCGCTCCCGATCGCCTGGGCCGCCCCACGCATTGATGATGTCGATGCACTCCCAATCGGGTTCGGTGCCGGTCTGCTCGATGGTGAAGTTGTTGATCAGCCGCCGAAACTGTTCCTTGAGAGAGCGGGTGTTGAAGGTGACCGCGATTCGCCAGGATGGGTTCTGGGAATGCAGGTAAGCCACCTTCAGTGCAAGAACGATCGTCTTGCCTGAGCCAGCGAGTCCACGGATTCGCTGAACACCTTCAACGGTTTCGATGACTGCCTGTGACTGGTGCTGATCGAGGTTAGCGATCGACTCCTCGACTCGCTTTAGTCTCGCACCTCGGGAGTCAGCTTTCTTGGGCTCCCGTTTCTGTTTGCCCGCTCGGATGGATGTGACCACCTGGACAGCGGCCACGAGGTTCTGGAAAACGCCGGGCTCTGCACCCCAAGTGAACCCCTGCACCTTCGCACCGACGTTCGTACGATTCGCGACGAAGTAGGGCGGATCGGCGTCAGGCAGGTGCGCCTTGGCCGGCGCATAAGTAACCACGTTGATATCGAACTTCAAGGATCGCCCGGTCTTGAGCCCTGCATGCGGCTTCAGTCGAACCTCAAGCATGGAAGCAATATCGTCCTGACGCGCGCCGAAGTCGGTCAGGTCCGTTCCCTCAACCAAGTCAAAGGCAACCAGCCCGAATGTGGGGGACAACAGCAGCGCGTCCAGCTTCATCGGGCCAGTCGGCGAGCCGATGATGGGGTAGCCAAGATAGAGGTAGCCGTCACCAGGCAGGTTGGCAGTCAGGTCATCCGCGAGGGATCTCGACGAAATCGGCTTCTCCTTCGCCGAACCCCATATGACCTCAATCATCGCACATGTACCTCTCCCAGCATGCGCACTACTGGGCTGAGGTGTTCTTCACCTGGCCTCAGCTTTCAACGCCCGTCTCGGTGCCCCCAAGGGTGGCGCCGACCACACCCAATCGGGTGGTCCATGCCAAAGCGCCTGAGCGAATATGGCCGGCGATCAACTACGTCGCGCCGCCTCTTGGAAGATGGTAGCAGAGGGCTCCTCCAGCGGTGTTCGCAGCTGCGTTGCCCCGTGGTTATTGCGGCCTGCTGCGCTCGATTGACGGGAGGCACTGCCTCACCAGGCACGAGCGACCGTCTTGTGGCAGGCCACAGATGCCCTGGCGCAGCCATCAGGCCGGCGTCAGGCCCGCCATGTCCAGCATTAACCATTTGCTGCCGGCGCCGGCGAACTTGACCTGCACGCGGGTGCGCGGGCCTTGGCCTTCGAGGTCGGTGATCACGCCTTCGCCGAATTTGCCGTGTCGGACGCGCTGGCCTACCCACAGGCCGCTGTCGCTTTCGGGCGCGGCTTTGGGCGGATCGTTCCAGGCGCTGGCGCGGCGCGGGGGTGGCTGCAGGTCGGTGCGTCCGGCGCCGTCGCGGCGGCCGGGGCTCCAGTCGGAACGCGATGCGCCGGGGCCGTAGTTGCGCCGTTCGAAGCCGCCGGCCGGGCGGGCGCTCAGCGGCCGGTCGACCGTGCCGCGCAGGCGCACTTCGGTCAGGTGTTCGGCCGGGATTTCCTCGATGAAGCGGGAGGCCATGGCCGGCCGGGTCTCGCCGTGGATGCGCCGGCTCTCGGCGTAGCTCACGCACAGCCGCTCGCGGGCGCGGGTGAGGCCGACGTAGCACAGGCGCCGTTCTTCCTCCAGGCGGGCCGGGTCGTCGATGGAGCGCTGGCTCGGGAACAGGCCCTCTTCCACGCCGACCAGGAACACCTGGCGAAATTCCAGTCCCTTGGCCGAGTGCAGGGTCATCAGTTGCACGCAGTCGGCGCCGGCCTCGCCCTGGGCGTCGCCGGCTTCGAGCGCGGCGTGGCTCAGGAACGCCGTCAGGTCGTCGAGGTTTTCCTCCTCGTTCACGAACAGGCTGGCGGCGTTGACCAGTTCGTCGAGGTTCTCGACCCGGCCCTCGCCGCGGCCGTCCACGTCCTTGGCGTGGTGGTCCTTGAGGCCACTGTCGCGGATGGCCATCAGCGCCTGGTCCATCAGTGGCTGGCCCTGGCAGGCGGCGCGCAGGTTCCCAATCAATTGCGCGAAGCCGCCCAGCGCCGCGGCCGTGCGACCGGGCAGGCCGCCGCCCTGCAGCAGCCGGGTCAGGACCTCCCACATCGGCAGCCCGGCGGCGCGGGCTTCGCCGCGCAGGGTGTCGAGGGTCTTGTCGCCGATGCCGCGCGGCGGCTGGTTGATGACGCGCTCGAAGGCGGTGTCGTCGGCCGGGTTGGCGATAAGGCGAAGGTACGCCAGCGCGTCGCGGATCTCGGCCCGGTCGAAGAAGCGCTGGCCGCCGTACACGCGGTATTTGATGCGCCGCACCATGAGCGCTTCCTCGAAGGCGCGCGACTGGGCGTTGGAGCGGTACAGGATGGCCACTTCCGAGCGCGGGTTGCCGGCGGCGGCCCAGGCCTCGATCTGCTCGACCACGAAGCGCGCCTCGTCCTGCTCGTTGTAGGCGGCGTAGAGGCGGATCGGCTCGCCGCTGCCGGCGTCGGACCACAGGTTCTTGCCCAGGCGCTCGCGGTTGTGGGCGATCAGGGCGTTGGCGGCGGCCAGGATGGTGCCGGTGGAGCGGTAGTTCTGTTCCAGGCGCACGACCTTGACGTTCGGGAACTGCCGCTCGAACTCGCGCATGTTCTCCACCTTGGCGCCGCGCCAGCCGTAGATGGCCTGGTCGTCGTCGCCAACGGCGAACAGGCTGGTGTCCGGCCCGGCGAGGTTGCGCAGCCAGGCGTACTGCAGGGCGTTGGTGTCCTGGAACTCGTCGACCAGGATGTGCCGAAAGCGCCGCTGGTAGTGATCGCGCAGCGCCGGCTGCTGCACCCACAGATCGTTGCTGCGCAGCAGCAGTTCGCCAAAGTCCACCATGCCGCCGCGCTCGCAGGCGGCCTCGTAGCGCCGGTACAGCTCGGCCAACACGGCGCGGTCGGCGAAGCCCTGCGTGTCCACGTGGCGGGCGCGCTGGCCCTCGTCCTTGCGGGCGTTGATGAAGGCCGCCACCTGGGCCGGCTTGAGCGTCTCGTCGCCCAGTTCCCGCAACAGGCGCTTGATCAGGCGCTGCTGATCGTCCGAGTCCAGAATCTGGAAGGTTTCCGGCAGGCCCGCCTCGCGCCAGTGGGCGCGCAGCAGGCGATGGGCGATGCCGTGGAAGGTGCCCACCCACATGCCGCGCGGCGGCAGCGGCACCAGCTGGCCGATGCGCTCGCGCATCTCGGCCGCCGCCTTGTTGGTGAAGGTGACGGCCAGGATCTCCAGCGGCGCGGCGCGCTCGACCTCGATCAGCCACGCGATGCGGTGCGTCAGCACGCGCGTCTTGCCGCTGCCGGCGCCGGCCAGCACCAGGGCGGTCTGGCCGGGCTCGGTGACGGCCTCGCGCTGCGGTGGGTTCAAGCGGTCGATCTGGCGTTCGAGACTCATGCTCACTTCAAGCTGTTGGACGATACGGCACGGCGCGGGGCGGGCATTCTATCCAAGGCCCCGCCGCCGGTCTGGCCGACGGTGACAGTGAACCCGATTTCCCGTCGCGCCGAAGGAGGCATCCGCTGAATACCCTGCATCAGGAACATCTGCAGATCTCCGGCGAAGGCCCCGGCCTGCACGACCTCACCGGCGCCGTGCAGGCGGTGGTGGCGCGCAGCGGCGTCGTGGCCGGCCTGTGCCATTTGTTTCTGCACCACACCAGCGCCGGCCTGGTCATCACCGAAAACGCCGACCCGGCGGTCCACCGCGATCTGCTGCGCTGGCTGGACCGGCTGGCGCCGGCGGACCGCCACGCCTACGAGCACGATACCGAAGGTCCGGACGACATGCCGGCGCACCTAAAGGCGGTGTTGGGCGGCTGCACGCTGACCGTGCCGGTGGCGGCCGGCCGTTGCGATCTGGGCGCCTGGCAGGGCATTTATCTGGCCGAATTTCGCCGCGCCCCGCAGCGCCGGCGCATCACCGTGAGCGTCTGGGGCAGCGCGGCCTGATGGCGACTACCCCGGGGATTCGTCAGCGGCCGCGCCCGGCGCGGGGCGGGAACCGCCACCAGGCCCAGGCCACCAGTAGGCCAAACACGGTATAGGCCACCGCGAACACCCACATTGGCGCCTCGTAATAGAGGAACCGAGCCATCCAGTACCCGATGAAACTGCTGTCGTACGGCGCCTGTCCCGCCTGCCGGCGCAACCATGATTCCAGCACGGTGAGCCCGCAGTAGCGCCCCAGCCAGGCCTGCAGCACCACCACGGCTATCACAAGAACGTGCAGCAGCCGGAACCGGCGATTGTTCACCCACGCCCAACCGGCGGCGTTGCCGATCGGGACGGCGACCAGGCCGAGCACGACGAACCCGACGATCGCCACGTGGATTGCCAGCACCGCATCGGCCAGCGCCGGGTATGACGGCAAGATGTCCATGTGCAGTGCCTGCCACACCGAATAGCGAACCGGGCGTTCGCGATGCCTGCGGGCGCTTTGCTTGCCCCGTTGGGCGACTCGGACCGGCCGGCTACGCGGGCGTCACTTCACGCGCTTGATTACCTGCCCAGCCACCGGCTCGCCGCTCGGGTAGGCACCGTTCAGCAGCCGCAGCTGCGCTTCGGCATCGCCAGTCAGGCGCGAAGTTCGCCCCAGTTCGGCGTAGCTGTCGCCCGGCTTCGCGGTATACAGCTGCAGACGCAGCGGCTCGGCCAGCGGCTTCTCGTCCTCGCGCAGCGGATGGAAGCTCAGCGCCGTCTGGCGCATGGCCTCGCCGACCGACTGGCTGTCCGCCCCATCCAGCGCGATGCTCGCCAGGATGTAGGCCTGGTTGCGGTGAAAGATGACGCTGACGCGGCCCGGCCGGCCCTGGATTTTCAGCGGCGCGCTGTAGCCGGGCAGTCCGGCCGGGCTGATGTCCTCGCCGGGCGGGTTCCTGATCCCCAGGCGGCGGATCATGAACTCGCGCGGTGTTTCACGCTGGTTCAGGTCCTGGCTGGTCAGCTGCGCCTGCGCCTTGCCGCCGGGTGCGATGGCGAGCAGCCGATCGGGCCGGTTCTCCAGCCGCCAGCCGGGCGGAAATTCGAGCGCGAAGTCCAGATCGCGGTGATAGAAGCGGTTGCCACGGCGGATGCCCTGCGCCGCGCTGTCGCCAAACACCATGCCGTCGATGTGCTTCAGAAACGCATCGCGACCCTTGTCGGCCGGCTTGTCGGGCGCCAGGAACGACGCCTTCGTGAGCACTTCCTTCAGGCGCGTGTCCTCGTCCGGATGGCTGGCGAACAGGCCGTGGTAGGACTGCGGCTGGCGGCCCTCGGCCTTGGCCTGCGCGGCGGCGTAATCGCCCTGCGCCTTGAGCGTGCGCAGCACGCCCAGGATGGCCTGCGGGTCGTAGCCGGCGCGGGCCAGGTACTCGGCGCCCAGACCGTCGGATTCGAGTTCGTGCTCGCGCCCGTAGCCGCTGAGCAGGGCCTGCCCGAGCACGCCCATGACGTTCTGGCCCAGATTGCTGCCCATGCCCGGCACGAAGATGCTGCCGAGCGTCATGCCCAACTGAGCGGCGGTGGCGGCGGTGTACTGGCGCACGGCGTGGCGGGCGGTGACATGACCGATTTCGTGCCCGAGCACGCCGGCCATCTCGGCCTCGCTGCCCATGTAGGCCAGCAGGCCGCGGGTGATGTAGATGTAGCCGCCGGGCAGCGCGAAGGCGTTGATGTCGGTGGTATCGACCACCGTGAAGCGGTAGATCAGGTTGCTGCGGTGGCTGTGGGCGGCGAGCTTGTCGCCCACGCGCTGCACGTAGGCTCGCAGCGCCGGATCGTCGTACTGACCGTACTGCGCCAGCACCTTCGGGTGCATGTCCCGGCCGATGGCGATTTCCTGCGCCTCGGACATCAGCGCCATCTCGCGCCGGCCACTGACCGGGTTGGTGGCACAGGCGGCGAGCGTCAGGCACAAACCGACGACGGTGAGGAAGGTGCGCATGGTGACTAGTTGGACCATTCGATCTGCGCCGGGTGCCACACACGCAGGTGCGCGGTGCCGTTTCGGGACTGGATTTTGCCCCGCGCGATCACGTCCCGGCCACGCCAGGCCAGGTGGTCGGCCGGCACGAAGCCGGCCCAGTCGGCGCGCGCGATGCGCAGCTGCACGCGCTGGTCGAGCTTCAGCAGTACCCAGTTGCCACTCCGCAGGGCACTGGTGACCTGGCCGCGCATCACCCGATAGCGGCCGTCGGCCGGGACCTTGCCGGCCGCCTGGGGCTGGTAGTCGGGCAAGGCCCACACGCCACGGCGGGCCAGCCGGGCCTGCCGCTCGGCCGCCAGCAGGCAGTCCGCCAAAGCGACGTTCGGCCGCATGATGAAGCTCACCGCGAGTCCCTCGCGCAGCAGGGTTTCCTCGACGCTGACGCCGCTTGGGGTATAGGCATGCGCCAGCAGCCGGCCGTAGCGGTCCTGTGCCTGCCGGTCGCGCGCCAGACGCACCGGGCCACCCCTGGGCAGCAGGGTTTGCATGCGCCGCAGGGCGCGCTGCGCCAGCGGCTGCGGCGTGCCCTTGCGGTAATTCATTTCGGGCGTGTCGATGCCGAGCAGGCGCACGCGGCGGTCGTCAGCCAGGCGCAGCGTGTCCCCGTCGTAATGCCGGGCCACAGTGGCCTGCTCCACAGGCCCCGGGGGCCGGCAGGCTGCCGGCGAGTTGCCCGCAGACAGAACGCCGGCCAGAAACACAAAGGGCGCCAGCAGGCGCCCTTTGCGAACGAGGCCGGCGAACCGGCCCGGCATCACGCCATGCCGTAGCGGCGCTTGAAGCGCTCGACCCGGCCGCGGCGGTCGCCGACCTTCTGCTTGCCGGTGTAGAACGGATGGCAGCTCGAACACACGTCGATGGCCAGCTGCGGCTTGGCCAGCGCGGAACGGGTCTGGAAGGTGTTGCCGCAGCTACAGGTGATGGTGACTTCTTCGTACTTGGGGTGAATATCGGGTTTCATGGCGCGGTCTGGGTTGAAAGGGCACGGCGCGGCGGGCCGCGTAGGGTAGAAGAAAGCGGCCCGCCGGGCAAGTTGCGGCACGTCACAGCAGGTGCTGGACGGCCTCGCGTTCTTCCAGCAGCTCCTTGGCGGTGGCGTCCATGCGGGCGCGGCTGAAGGCGCTGACGGGAAGGTTCTGCACGATTTCGTAGCGGCCGTCGCGGCAGGTCACCGGATAGGAATAGATGATGCCCTCCGGGATGCCGTAGCTGCCGTCGCTGGGGATGGCCATGCTGGCCCAGTCGCCGTCGGCGGTGCCCAGCGCCCAGGTGCGCATGTGATCGATGGCAGCCGAGGCGGCCGAGGCGGCGCTCGACGCGCCGCGGGCGGCGATGATGGCGGCCCCGCGCTGCTGCACGGTGGGAATGAAGTCGTTTTCCAGCCAGGTCTGATCGACCAGTTCCGGTGCCGGGCGGCCGTCGACCAATGCGTGCGAGATGTCCGGATACTGCGTGGACGAGTGGTTGCCCCACACGGTCATGCGGCGGATGGCCGGCACGGACGAGCCGGTCTTGGCGGCCAGCTGGCTGATGGCGCGGTTGTGGTCCAGGCGCGTCATGGCGGTGAACTGGCGCGGGTCCAGGTCCGGCGCGCTGCGGCTGGCGATCAGCGCGTTGGTGTTGGCCGGGTTGCCGACCACCAGCACCTTGACGCCGCGGCTGGCGTGGTCGTTCAGCGCCTTGCCCTGCACGGTGAAGATGGCGCCGTTGGCCTCCAGCAAATCCTTGCGCTCCATGCCCGGGCCGCGCGGACGGGCGCCGACCAGGATGGCGTAGTCGGCGTCCTTGAAGCCGCGGTTCGCATCATCCGTGGCGACGATGTCCACCAGCAGCGGGAAGGCGCAGTCGCGCAGTTCCATGACGACGCCTTCCAGGGTCTTCATGGCCGGCGTGACCTCCAGCAGGTGCAGGATCACCGGCTGGTCGGGGCCGAGCATGTCGCCGGCGGCGATGCGAAACAGCAGCGCGTAGCCGATCTGGCCGGCGCAGCCGGTGACAGCGATGCGGACGGGGGTCTTCACGGGGCAGGTCCTCGGGCAGTACGGAAACGGGTCAGGCCTTCATGGAGGCGAAGAACTCGCCATTGCTCTTGGTGTTCTTGAGCCTTTCGAGCAGGAATTCCATGGCCGCCACCTCGTCCATGGAGGCCAGCAGGCGGCGCAGGATCCAGACTTTTTGCACTTCGTCCGGCTTCATCAGCAGCTCCTCGCGGCGGGTGCCGGAGCGGTTGATGTTGATGGCCGGGAAAATCCGCCGCTCGGCGATCTTGCGCTCGAGGTGGATTTCCATGTTGCCGGTGCCCTTGAACTCCTCGTAGATCACGTCGTCCATGCGCGAGCCGGTCTCGACCAGCGTGGTGGCGATGATGGTCAGGCTGCCGCCTTCCTCGATGTTGCGAGCGGCGCCGAAGAATTTCTTGGGCTTGTCGAGCGCGTGCGCGTCGACGCCGCCGGTCAGCACCTTGCCCGAGGACGGGATGACGGTGTTGTAGGCGCGCGCCAGGCGGGTGATGGAATCGAGCAGGATGACCACGTCGCGCTTGTGTTCGACCAGCCGCTTGGCCTTCTCGATCACCATGTCGGCCACCTGCACGTGGCGCGTGGCGGCCTCGTCGAAGGTGCTGGCGATGACTTCGCCGCGTACCGTGCGGCGCATTTCGGTGACTTCCTCGGGCCGCTCGTCGATCAGCAGCACCATGAGATAGATCTCAGGGTGGTTGGCGGTCAGCGAGTGGGCGATCGACTGCAGCATCATGGTCTTGCCGGCCTTGGGCGGCGACACGATCAGGCCGCGCTGGCCTTTGCCGATCGGCGCCACCATGTCGATGATGCGCGGGGTGATGTCCTCGGTGGTGCCGTTGCCGCGCTCGAGCGTGAAGCGCTCGTCGGCGAACAGGGGCGTCAGGTTCTCGAACAGGATCTTGTTGCGGGCGGCTTCCAGCGGCTCGAAGTTCAGCTCGTCGATCTTGAGCAGCGCGAAGTAGCGCTCGCCATCCTTGGGCGGGCGAATCTTGCCGGAGATGGTGTCGCCGGTGCGCAGGCCGAAGCGGCGAATCTGGCTCGGCGAGACGTAGATGTCGTCCAGGCTGGCCAGGTAGGAATTGGTGTTCGAGCGCAGGAAGCCGTAGCCGTCCGGCAGCATTTCCATCACGCCTTCGCCGAAGATGTCCTCGCCCTTGCGGGCGTGGGCCTTGAGCAGGGCGAAGATGATTTCTTCCTTGCGCTGGCGGGAGGCACCCTCCAGGCGGGATTCCTGGGCCATGGCCACCAGTTCGGCCACCGGCGTTTGTTTCAGCGCGGTCAGATTCATATGTGTTTGCGGATTTGACGGGGAGCGCCGCGAAAGCGAAGGGCGGCGCAGTTGAAGAGGCAGTCCGGGAGACGGACCGGGAATGAAAACCTGCGAAAAAATTGTTGTTGTTGGCGTGTCGCGGCAGCAACCGGACACCCTGAACTTTCAGAACGTTTGCCGGGAATCGTCTACGGCTGGGCGGTGGGAATGAAGATGGGAACCTGCCCTGCCGATCGAGCTATCGGCGCCAGCGATGGGCGCCTTGAGACGAAGCCGGAATCAAAGGTTGCTGTCTAGCCACGCGGCGAGCTGCGATTTCGACAGGGCGCCGACCTTGGTGGCTTCCACGTTACCACCCTTGAACAGCATCAGGGTCGGAATGCCGCGAATGCCATAGCGCGGCGGGGTCTTGGGATTCTCGTCCACGTTCAGCTTGGCCACCGTCAAGCGCCCGGCGTATTCCTTGCCGACCTCGTCAAGCACCGGCGCGATCATCTTGCATGGCCCGCACCACTCGGCCCAGTAGTCCACCAGCACCGGTCCGGGGGCCTGCAGGACATCCTGCTCGAAGGAGTCGTCAGAAATGTGCTTGACGTGTTCGCTCATGGGCTTTGGTTATGGATCGACAGTGACAGGGTGCAGGACGGGCCTGCGTGGGCGGTGGCATTGCGCCGGGCCGACGGGAAACAAAGGCTTGTCGGCATTCTAGTCGCAGTCGGACGCAAGTCAACAACCTGTCAATACGCGCTGTGGGGCCGCCGATCGAGCAATCGGTACTGCAGCGCCTCGGCCAGGTGAGGCATGTCGAGCGCTTCGCTGGCCGCAAGATCGGCGCAGGTGCGGGCAATGCGCAGCACCCGGTGTGTGGCACGCGCGGACAGGCCGAGCGTGCCGATGGCGCGCGCCAGGAACTGCTGCTGTGTCTCGCTCAGCCGCGCATGGCGGCGCAGGCCGGTCGGGTCCAGCCGCGCATTCAGGCAACCACTGCGGGCAAGCTGACGCTGCTGCGCCGCCTGCACGCGCTCGCGCACCGCGGCCGACGGTTCGGCGCCGGCATGCTCCTGCGCCAGCAGCAGTTCGTGGGCGACCGGCGGCAGCTCCACGTGCAGGTCGATGCGGTCCAGCAGCGGCCCGGACAAGCGGCCGCGGTAACGGCGCACCTGCTCCGGCGTGCAGCGACAGCGGCCGCCGGCATCGCCCAGATACCCGCAGGGACACGGATTCATGGCCGCCACGAGCTGGAAACGGGCCGGGAATTCGGCTTTCAGCGCCGCCCGGGCAATGCTGATGTGGCCAGACTCCAGCGGCTCGCGCAGCACTTCGAGCACCTGCCGGTCGAACTCCGGCAGTTCGTCCAGGAACAGCACGCCGTGATGCGCGAGCGAGATCTCGCCCGGCCGCGGCGTGGTTCCGCCACCGGCCAGCGCTGCCGCGGAGGCCGTGTGGTGCGGCGCGCGCACCGGCCGCTGGCCCCACTGACGCACATCGAACCCGCCGGCGCTGATCGACTGCACGGTGGCCGTCTCGAGCGCTTCTTGCTGCGTCAGCGGCGGCAGGATGCCCGGCAGGCGGGTAGCCAACATGGTCTTGCCGGCGCCGGGCGGGCCCAGCATCAGCAGGCTGTGACCCCCGGCGGCGGCGATTTCGAGCGCCCGGCGCGCCGCCGGCTGGCCACGCACGTCGGCAAGATCGGGCACGCCGGCGCCGTCCTGCTGCAACGCGCGCTGCGCTGGCGCAAGCGGCGCATTGCCGGTCAGGTGGCCGCACACCGCCAGCAAATGTTCGGCACCGTAGGCGCTCAGGTCCGGGGCCAGGGCAGCCTCGGCCGCATTGGCCTGCGGCAGCACCAGTCGCGCGCCGGCGCGCTGCGCCTGCAAGGCCACCGGCAGCACGCCGCGGACCGGGCGCAGTTCGCCGCCCAGGCCCAGTTCACCGACGAACTCATAACCTTCCAGACAGGCCGCGGGCAACTGGCCAGAGGCAGCCAGGATAGCCAGCGCGATGCCAAGATCGAAACGCCCGCCTTCCTTGGGCAGGTCGGCCGGAGCGAGGTTGATGGTGACCCGCCGGGCCGGGAACTCGAAGCCGCTGTTCAGCAGCGCGCTGCGCACGCGGTCCCTGGCCTCGCGCACGGCGGTTTCCGGCAGGCCGACGATGGCCAGCGCCGGCAGGCCGCCGGTCAGGTGTGCCTCGATGGTGACGGGCGGCGCGTCGATGCCGAACTGGGCGCGGCTGCGCAGGGTCGCCAGCGACATGCGATTGCGCCCCTGGAGCGGGTCAGGAATCGCCGTTCAGGCGGGCAGTCAGTGCCTCGAGTTGTTCCTGCAGGCGGGCCAGACGCTGATTGGCGTCGTCGAGCAGCGCGCGCTGCACCTCGAACTCCTCCCGGCTGGGCAGGCCCAATCGCTCACTCAGCCGCTGCACTGCCACGGTGCGCAGGCCGTCCAACTCGCTGGCCACGCCCTGTAGCCACTGCAACGGCGAACCCGAAGTCGCATCGGTCATGGAACTCTCCGGAAGCACGGCTCATGAGGCAGGATGCCTCGTTCTAGATCAGCTGCCATATTCGATTGCACTGATATGGTGCGTGGAGCCCGCTCAGGACGCTGGGGAATGGCATCGGCTGGTCTGGTCCGACTATACGCCATGGCCCGCCCGCACCTTGGCACAGGCCGTGCTTTATGGGCCCTACTGGTACACGCCGGTTAAGTCCGCAGCGGTCAGGCTCCTGTCCGGGGCCACCTTCGCTGCGCCTGATGTTGCGGTGCCGCGGAGCAGTCGTCCGATGGCTGTTTCTGTCGCGTCGCGTTGCCCGAGGAGTACTGCAATGAAGATGGTCTGTGCGGTGATCAAGCCGTTCAAGCTTGACGATGTGCGCGAGGCGTTGTCCGGGATCGGGGTGCAAGGCATCACTGTGACCGAGGTGAAGGGGTTCGGGCGGCAGAAGGGTCATACCGAGCTCTATCGCGGCGCCGAGTACGTGGTCGATTTTCTGCCCAAGGTGAAGATTGAGGTGGCCGTCGATGAAACCGAAGTCGATCGGGTCATCGAGGCGATAACCAACTCTGCCAACACCGGCAAGATCGGAGACGGCAAGATTTTCGTTTACGACCTGGGCCAGGTTATCCGTATCCGTACCGGCGAGACCGGGGCCGATGCGTTGTAGGGCGGCCCCGAATGATGACTGAAGAATCCTCAACCCCAGGGAGTGAATCGATGAAAAGCCTGCTACGACGCGGTCTCGCCGCGCTGGCCACTGTGGGACTTTGCTTGCCGGGCGCGGTCCTGGCACAAGAAGCCCCGACACTGAACTCCGGCGACACGGCGTGGATGCTCACCTCGACAGCGTTGGTGCTGTTCATGACCATTCCCGGCCTGGCGCTGTTCTACGGCGGTTTGGTCCGCAGCAAGAACGTGTTGTCCGTGTTGATGCAGTGTTTTGCGATCACGGCGCTGATCACGGTTCTGTGGACGATTTACGGCTACAGCATGGCGTTTGATACCACCGGCATGGAGCAGGGGGTGGTCAACCTGAACAGCTTCGTCGGCGGGCTGGGCAAGGCCTTCCTGAGTGGCCTCACGGTCGACAGTCTGACCATGACCATCCCCGAATCGGTGTTCATGTGCTTCCAGCTGACGTTCGCCATCATCACGCCGGCGCTCATCGTCGGCGCCTTTGCCGAGCGCATGAAGTTCTCGGCCATGATGTGGTTCATGGCGCTGTGGTTCACCATCGTCTATGTTCCGACCGCGCACATGGTGTGGAGCGGCAACGGCGGCCTGATGTGGGACTGGGGCGTGCTGGACTTCGCCGGCGGTACCGTGGTGCACATCAACGCCGGCATCGCCGGGCTGGTGGCGTGCCTGGTGCTGGGCCCGCGCAAGGGCTTTCCGACCACCGCCATGCCGCCGCATAACCTGGGCTACACGCTGATCGGCGCCTCCATGCTGTGGGTAGGCTGGTTCGGCTTCAACGCCGGCAGCGCGGTGGCGGCCAACGGGACGGCCGGCATGGCCATGGCAGTGACGCAGATCGCCACCGCCGCGGCGGCGCTGGGCTGGATGTTCATCGAGTGGATCAGTCACGGCAAGCCGAGCGTGCTGGGCATTGCCTCGGGCGCGGTCGCCGGTCTGGTCGCCATCACCCCGGCGTCCGGCTTCGTCGGCCCGATGGGCGCGCTGGTAATTGGCGCCACGGCCGGCGTGCTGTGCTTCCTGGCCGCCACCAAGATGAAGCGTGCCTTCGGCTACGACGACTCGCTCGACGTATTCGGCGTGCATGGCATCGGCGGCATCATCGGTGCCCTGTTGACCGGCGTGTTCGCGGCGGCCAGCCTGGGTGGCGTCAAGACCGAGTTCGACATGGCGGCCCAGCTGTGGATTCAGCTCAAGGGCGTGCTGGTGACGGTCGGCTTCAGCGGCATCGCGACCTTCATCATCCTGAAGGCGATCGATCTGGTGATCGGCCTGCGCGCCACGCCTGAGCAGGAAACCGAGGGTCTGGACCTGGCCCTGCACGACGAGCGCGGCTACAACCTCTGAGGCGTTTCGACTAAAAAAGGGCCGGGAGGACGCACAGTCCTCCCGGCCCTTTTTTACACGTCCAGCGGCCCGAGCCGATTGGCGTCCGGCGTGTAAAATCGCTGCCCCGCGCTGGCGTAGCTCAGTTGGTAGAGCAGCTGATTTGTAATCAGCAGGCCGCGGGTTCGATCCCTGCCGCCAGCACCATTTGAACAATAGGTTGTATCGGAATGTCGCCAACGATGTTGGCGAGCCGACCAATCTAGGCACTATGTAAGGCAACAGGGCCGCTTCGGGCCGCGTGCGACGCCACGTTGCTCGAGCGCGGCGAGCAATCGCCGCCCTCGAGTTGCATCGCCCCGCCTTGCTCGCAGTGTTTGGGGCATGTTGCGCGTGGCCGTGCCCTCGGCCTGGTCGGCCTTCCGGGTTCCACTCCGGGCGAGGAGCGCCGCTCGCGGGGCTGTGAACGGTCCAACAGGCGTGAGTCGCAGTGTGACCCCTGCGACGCGCCGCATGGGACCGATTATCCGCGTCTTACAACTGGCGCATGAAGGCGACGAGATCCTGTTTGTCCTGCGCGTTGAGCTTCAGCTGCAGTACAAGGTTGAAGAACTCGACAGTGTCCTCCAGCGTCAGCGCCCGTCCATCGTGCAGATACGGTGGGGAATCCTTGATACCGCGCAAGGTAAAGGTTTTTATCGGACCGTCGCCCGGCTCGTCTTTCAGGAACCGCTCCAGATGCAGATCGTGCATCTGGTGATCCAGGTAGCTCGGGGGGACATGACAACTCGCGCATTGGCCCTTGCCGAAGAACACCTTTTCACCTCGCAACTCGCTCGGCGTCGCCAGCTTCGGATCGAGTCGTCCAGTGATCACATCAAGCTTTGGCGCCGGCGGGAAATCGAGCATGTTCTGCATTTGTGCCATGTGAGAGACCTGGACCCGATCAAGGATAACGACTCCCTTCTTGAAGGCGTGTATGTGGTCGCCATTGAAGTACGCGGTGCGGAACTCGAACTCGCTGAAATCCTCGACCGAGCGCAGGCTGCGCTTGGATCCATGGATCTGCTGATTAAACAGCCCGCGCAGGCTCGTCGTATCGAGGCGCATGCGCCGTTCCTCGGGCCGCGTATCCGGGTTCAAATGGAACTGTCCCGTCGTATGGCCGTTCACGTGGCAGTCCAGGCAGGTGACGCCCAAGCTGGCCTGACGGGTCTTGCGATCGTCGGTAGGGTTGAATTCCTCTTGCGGAAACGGCGTCAACAGCATTCTCAAGCCATCGAGCTGAACGGGGGTCAGGAGATCCTTGAACAGGCGATAATAATTGTTGATGGAAATGACTTCCCCACGTGAGACGTCGCCGAGTTCAGGGCGATTTTGCAGGAAGATGGCCGGCGGAAACTCGGGCAAGAAAGCCTCGGGCAGATCGAACTCCACATCGAAACGTTCCAGCCGCGGGAACATCTCGATCTGCACCTGCGGAAACACCTGGCCGCCGTTGGTTTGCAGTGGGTGGGGCAGGGAGGGATAAGGAAAAAGCCCACGACCCTTGATGTCGTCAGGACTCATGTCGGCGAGTCGCTCCCACGTCATACCGTCGCCCAGACGGGCGGTGGGTCCGACCGCCAGCGGTTTCCCTCGCGACATCTTGGCCTCGGGGTCAAGCCGCGGTTGCAGATTGTAGCGCTGCTCCAACAGCTGCCGCTGCGTCGCCATTACTTCGGGCTTGGCGGCGGTCTCGCGCTTCATGATCGCCGCTGGATCTTGGTACGGCTCGTCCGCGTTCAACGGATCCCGATAAAAATCGAATCCGGAAATCTTGCCGTCCTTGGGCTGCTGAGTGAAAGCCGGCGACGACGGTTGGGCGCTGCCTGCGTCGAAGATACTGGAGCGATCGTGCTCGGTCATCCGCTGCTCGGGCCGTTCGACGGGCACCGATCGGGGCGTTTGCGCATCGGTTACCGCGTCGTAGGGCGGCCGCTTATGAGAATCATCCTGCGCCCAGGCGAACGGCAAACCACCCGCCAGTATTATTCCCGGCAATATCCATGCGGCAGGTACGAAGGGCGAAACGGATAAGGGTTTTTGGGACACGTGGCTCTCCTTTTCTGACTAGTGATGATGCCGCGGCGAATCTGCATCGTGCCTGCGCATTCGGACCCGTGCGTCATGTCCCGCCAACTGCTCTGGGCAGACGCGGAAAAGGTCTGGCCCTCTCAACCGCTGCATGGCGGCCCGCGAATCGATCAGCGCTCCCCTGATGGGCGAGTAAATCGGGATCCCATGCATGAGCCGCGCTTGCCTAGCGGTCGACCGCGTCGAGGGCGGCCCGTACGCGCGTGGCGTGCTCGCCGCTGCCCGGCGCAGGAACAGCGTCGAAGTCGCCGCGCAGCGCCTTGATGGCGTAGCGTTCGCGTTGAATCTCGCGCATCGTGCGAACACCGCGCCGGCGCAAGATCGGCACGGGCGGGCACCAGCCCTGCAGGGCGTGTTGCGCGAAGAAGCTGAACACCGCGGCCGGAAGAAGAAGGAAGCGCCGATCGACCGCGTAGCCGAGCGCCACGCCCAACATCACCAGCGTCGAGGCGTTGGCCTGCAACACACGCTCGATGTCCCACTCGCGGTCCAGTTCCTGAAGACGCGCTTCCAGCTGGACCGGCTTGGCTCCTTGCAGGCTCGCCACCCGCGCATCCGTGGCGGTCCGAATGCGCTCGTTCAGTTCGGCTTTGGTGGCGCGCTGCACGCGGGTGCTCGTTGCCGGAAGGATCCTTGAGGTCATTGGCCAGATCTGCCTGTCAGTGGACCGTTTTGCCGAAAGCGCTTCACGCCACCGGCGTGGGCCGCGCAGGCGATGCAGCTTCGGTTCCGCCGTCTGCGCTGTGGCCGGCGGCCATACCGTGGAAGTCGCCCCGCAGGGCCTTCAGCGCATAGCGTTCGCGTGCGATTTCGCCCGATGTGCGCAGACCCATGCGGCGGAACAGCGGCAGAAGCGGATACCAGCCGACGGTGGCATGCAGGAAGACCGCTGCTCCAACGACGGCCGGCGCAGCGAGAAAAGCCGGTCGGACCAGCGCGCCCAGAACGAGCCCCCCCAAACCCATGAGCGATGATTCGAGCTCGATCGCCCGGTCGGTGTCCCATTCGCGGTCGAGCGCGTCGAGGCGGGCTGCGATGTGGTCGGGCCCGGCTGCCTCGCACGCGTGCAAATTCGCGTGTGTTTCCTCGTCGATACGCCGCAGCACGGTTGCGGCGGTGTGCCGGCGGTCGCGGTCGTTTTCGAGGCTCATAAGCGCTCCGGGTCCGGTTGCAGGTCATGCCCCGTTGGTCTGGGCAATGGCAAGGGGCGTGCCCGAAAGGGCGGCGGCCAGCGCCCAATCTCAGCCCTGTGGGCTTTGCGCCATCTGCGGGCAGTACTGCTGCAGCTGCTCGGGCAGGTCCTGCGGACATACGCCGCACTGCCGATTGCCCGGTACTGCGTAATCGATGAACTTCGGATATGCCAGGTTCAGTCCAGCCATGATCTGCTCGAATTCGGCGAGCGTTTTGTCCGCGCCAAGGCGCGGGTTGCGCGCCCTTTCCTGCCCCACCGAGGACACGCGGCGCCCTGCGTAGTCATGCGCCGGGTATACGAGGGTTTCGTCGGCCAGCGTGAACAGTTTTTGGGTGACGCTGCGATACAGCGTCTGCGCGTCGCCATTCTGGAAGTCGGTGCGCCCACAGCCGTCGATCAGCAGCGCGTCCCCTGTAAAGACGCGGTCGCCCATCAGGTAAGCGAAGTGGCCGTCGGTATGGCCGGGTGTGTGCAGCCCATTGAGTGTGACGGAGCCGAACCGCACCGGCTTGCCTTCCTCGATGGGCAGATCCACGCACGGCAGGCGGTCGATCGCCGGGGCGGCGATGCTGCTGCCCGTGCGCGTCTTCATCTCCAAGGCGGCGGTGATGTGGTCGGCGTGGATGTGCGTGTCGATCGTGCACACGAGCCGCATGCCCAGCTCGTGCAGGACCTGGAGGTCACGGTCGATCGCAATGATCACCGGGTCGATCAACACTGCCTGGCCGGTCTGCTCACAGCCGAGCAGATAGGTATAGGTGCTGGAAACCGGCTCGAACAGCTGCCTGAACAACATGAGACCTCCGGTTCAAGGCGATGCATGAGTCTTGCATCCGTCGTCTGCTTGGACTGTGGTGGCCGGGAATCGGTTCCGTCCGGAAGCCATCCGGATACTGCCGCGTCGAACCGGTCGAGGAGGGTCCGAGGTCATGCCGCTCGCTACGGCTGAAGCCGCACCCGTTGCGGCTTTCGGATTGGTGGTGCTGACCGAGGAGCTTCAGAGGTGGCATCGGCTGGGTGAGCTCGGGCGGGCTCGTGGCGAGCGCCAAGCCGTTCAGTTCGGCCGGTCAAGTAAACTGCCGTGCGCCCCGGATTCGGGCCGGCGACCATTCTTTTGGCCCCTGGCCGGCCGCGCGCGACTGGATCCTTCACCTGACATCGGGTAGCGCCATGGAACACGACACTACGGATTTCGGTTTCAGTGAGGTGCCGCTTGCCGACAAGGCGAGCCGGGTGCGTGAGGTGTTCGATTCGGTCGCGCCGCGCTACGACCTGATGAACGACCTCATGTCGCTGGGCCTGCACCGGGTATGGAAACGTTTTGCGGTGGAACTGGCGGCGGCCCGCCCGGGCGAGCGGATTCTCGACCTGGCCGGCGGCACTGGCGATCTGGCCCGTCTTCTGGCGCCGCGGGTCGGAGCGCATGGCCGTGTGCTGCTCGCCGACATCAACCGGGCCATGCTGACGCGCGGCCGCGACCGCCTGCTGGACGCCGGCATCGCCGGCAATTTGGACTATCTGCAACTGGACGCCGAGCGTCTGCCGCTGGCGAGCCAAAGCCTGGATGCCGTGATCATCGGTTTTGGCCTGCGCAACGTCACCGACAAGCTGGCCGCGCTGACCGAAATGCGGCGCGTGCTCAGGCCCGGCGGGCGGGTGCTGGTGCTGGAGTTCTCGCGGCCGGTGCTGGCGCCGCTGCGGCCCCTGTACGACGCTTACAGTTTTCAGGTGCTGCCGCGCATCGGCCGGCTCGTGGCGGGGGATGCGGGCAGCTACCGGTATCTGGCCGAATCCATCCGCCGCCACCCGGACCAGGACACGCTGCTGGGCATGCTGCACGCGGCGGGCTTCAGCCGCTGCCAGTATTTCAATCTCACCGGCGGCATCGTTGCCGTGCATCGAGGCTATCGGCTGTGACGGACGCACGAGCGGGCGCCGGCACGGGCCTGCCGCTGGCGGCGCTGGAAATCGCCCTGAACCGCCTGCTGGCGCTCGATCCGCTGACGCTGGAACGCCTGGCGGCGCTGGACGGGCGGGTGATCCGGCTCGAGCTGCCGGCGCTGGGTTTGCAGTTCACGTTCGCGCCGCACGGCGGCGGTCTGCAGTGGCTGTCGCCCGCACCGGAGGCAGTCGACGCGCACATCAGCGGCAGCCTGGCGGACCTGTTGCGCGCCCAGGCCGGCGGCGGGTTGGGTGGCTTGCAGATCGAAGGCGACAGGCACCTTGCCAGTGCCTTTGCCGGTGCGCTGCGCGAGGCCCGCATCGACTGGCCGGAGCTGCTTGCGCCCTGGCTGGGCGACGTGGCCACGCAGCGCGGCGCACAGGCGCTCGGATCGCTGGCCGGCGCGCTGCGCGAGGGCGCCGATTCGCTGCTGCGCAGCGGCGCGGAGTTTCTGCAGTACGAGCGCCCGGTGCTGGTCAGCGCTGCCGAGTGGGACAGCTTCAAGGCCGAAGTCCGTGAGCTTCACGAGGCGGTCGGCGCGCTCGAACGACGCATCGCCCTGCTGGCGCTGCGCCAGCAATGAGCAGCCTGCCGGGTCTGCTGCGCCTGTGGTGGGTGCTGTTCGTGCTGGCGCGCGCCGGCGGCGACGAGATCATCCTGGGTCACCCGCGCCTGCCGGGCGGACGCCTGCTGCTGCGCCTGCTGCCCTGGCGGTGGGGTGCGCGCCCCCCGCGCGGCGTGCGCCTGCGCGAGGCGCTCGAAAAACTCGGGCCGATCTTCGTCAAGTTCGGGCAGATTCTGTCCACCCGGCGCGACCTGCTGCCGCCGGACATTGCCGACGAGCTGGTGCGCCTGCAGGACCAGGTGCCGCCGTTTCCGGGCGAGCAGGCGCGGCGGCTGATCGAGGCCGCCTATGGCCAGCCGCTGAGCACGGTGCTGGCCGAATTCGACGACGTGCCCCTGGCGTCGGCCTCGATTGCCCAGGTGCACGCCGGGCGCCTGCCTGACGGGCGCGAGATCGTCATCAAGGTGGTGCGACCGGGCATTACCCCGCGTATCCGGCGCGACATCCGCCTGCTGTACATGCTGGCGCGGTTCGCGCACCGGGTGGTGCGCGAGACCCGCCGCCTGCGGCCGGTGGAAGTGGTGCGCGAGTTCGAGCTGACGCTGATCGACGAGCTCGATCTGATGCGCGAGGCCGGCAACGCCAGCCAGCTGCGCCGCCACTGGCTGGATTCGCCCGACCTGTACATCCCGGAGGTGTACTGGGACTACGTGCGCCCGAACGTGATGATGATGGAGCGCATCCGCGGCATCGGCATCGACCACATTGCTGACATGCACGCCGCCGGGGTGGACTTCCAGCGCCTGGCCGAGCGCGGCGTGGAGATCTTTTTCCGGCAGGTGTTCGAGCACAATTTCTTTCATGCCGACATGCACGCCGGCAACATCTTCGTCGGCCCGAACGAGCAGTACATCGCGGTCGATTTCGGCATCGTCGGCAGTTTGCGACCGGAAGACCAGCGCTACCTGGCCGAGAATTTCGTCGCCTTCTTCAATCGCGACTACGCCACCGTGGCCAAGGCCCACCTGCGCGCCGGCTGGGTGCCGGCCGACCTGCGCGTCGATCAGTTCGAGGGCGCCATCCGCGCCGTGTGCGAACCGATCTTCGACCGACCGCTCAAGGACATCTCGTTCGGGGTGCTGCTGCTGCGCCTGTTCCAGGTGGCCCGACGCTTCGACATGCAGGTGCAGCCGCAGCTGGTGCTGCTGCAAAAGACCTTGCTCAACATCGAGGGGCTGGGCCGGCGGCTGTACCCGGAGCTCGATTTGTGGCGGACTGCCAAGCCGTTCCTGGAGCGCTGGATGGCCGACCGGATCGGCTGGCGAGCGCTGCGCAAGACCTTGCGTGAAGAGGCGCCGCTGTGGGCAGAAACCCTGCCGCGGCTGCCCAATCTGGTCTACAACCTGGTCGAACAGTCCCAGTGGCGCGCAGTGCCGCTGCCGCCACCGCGCCGACGCGGACCGAGCCGGCTGGAGCTTGTGCTGGGCGGCGCAGGGCTGACTGCGGCGGTCGGGTGGATCTGGCACCTGTCCGGGTCCCTCCCGCCGACGTGGCTGGGGGTGCCGGCTCTGGCCTGGCCGCTGGGTGTGCTGGCGCTGCTGTTGGTATGGCCGCGGCGCAGGTAGGAGCCGGGCCTCAGATGATCGGCGGCAACAATGGCACCAGGCCGTCGCTGTTGAGCAGGGCCACTTTCTTGTAGGCGATGCACCACCGGTCGCCGTGCCGCTGCAGTCGGTATTCGCACTGCGCCGGCAGGATTTCCAGCGCCTGGTCCCGCCGCTGGTCGTTCTCGCGGTACAGATAAATCACCTGGTTACAGACGATCTGGACGCTGTCGTTGTCGGCGCCTTCCAGCAGCACGTTGCTGACCGCATGCACGCTGCGGATGGGCGGGTCGCCTACCCAGTAGAACGGGCTTTCGGCGCGCTCCAGGCGGTCGTCGACCATGGACGGCGTGGCGTAGACGATGGAGCAATGAACCTGTGGGTCGCCGTCGGGGTCGCCGCTGGGCACCCAGTAGATTGCATCGTCGGTGAGCAGGCGCCGCCAGTCCCGAAACTGGCGCCGGTCCAGCAGACGCACCTCGCGGAACAAGAACGCTTCGGCCTGGCTCTGGTTCATGGCCGCCCTCCCGCGCCCGCGGCCGTCAGGCGAGCTGGCGGCGGGCCTTCCATGAGGCGCCGGTATTCGTAGTAGGGCGCGCGCTGTTGCGTTTCCTGCGTGTGGTGGCCGCTGCGCAGGCCGTCCGGCGAAGTCTGCTCCGACTTCAAGCCCCGGTTGAACAGCACCCACGGCGCCGTGTACGCCTCCATACCCTGCTGGATGCGGTCGAAGGTGGCTAAATCGTCCGGCCCGCCGAAGCCGCCCGGGCCATAGAAAAACTCGTGCTCGCGTACCCGGCGCAGGTTCATGTCGGCGGGCAGCCCGACCATGGACGTGTGGTACTGGCGCACCTCGGTCAGGTCCGCCGCCAGCGGGCGGATGACCCGCACGTGGTATTCCAGAATCGCCATGTTCGGGAACAGCACCACGTTGAAGCGGTGGCGAAGGGCATCCATGGCGCGCTCGCGGCCATGGGCGGCGGTCAGCTGCTCGATCAGCTCGGCTGGCCAGCGCTCGTGCACCTGGGCGTCGGTGAGGGTGTAGTTCTCGATGACGTTGTGGCCCAGGCCAAGGTCATAGGCCCGCATGGGCAGGTTCTGGTACTGCTTCATGATCGGCACCCACTTGGACATGATGTCGATGGCGGTGCGGTGGTTGTGCCACACGTGATAGCCCTCGACGCTGCCTTCCAGCTGCGCCTTCCAGTTGCCGCGGTAGCGGTGCTTGTAGATGCCGGTGCGCCCGACGCTAATCTGGCCGGTGGGGGACAGGTCGCAGTAGTAGTCGATGTACTGCCGCGCGCGAGCGATGTGGGTGTCGAAGTCGTGCACGTCCGGATTCAGGCTCGCAAACACGAAGCCCCGATAGCTGCCCACGCGCGGCGCCGCCGGCAGGCCGAGCGCGGCAAAGTCGAGCTCACCGTCGTTGTAGCCGCGCGGCAGGCCGACCGCTTCCAGGCTGCCGTCCAGCCGGTAGGTCCAGGCGTGGTAGGGACAGGTGAAGCTTTCCGCGTGACCGAACTCGCGCCCGCATACGGTGGCACCGCGGTGCGTGCAGCGGTTGGCGATGACGTGGATGCGGCCGGCCTGATCGCGCGACATGATCACCGGCACGCGACCGATGAAGCTGGTCTTGTAATCGCCGGGCGCGGGGACCTCGCTGTCGTGGCCCACGTACACCCAGGTCGCGTGGAATATCTTGTCCATCTCCTCATCGAAGATGGCCGGATCACGGTAAAGCTCCGCATGATTGGCCTGCGGGCGGGACAAATCGCTGGTGTAGCGCGGCACGGTGTTTCTCCTCGATCTGTACTTGACGACAGTTTGGATCGATCGCCTGGTTGTCGGACGGTTGGCGGCCCCGCCACGCAAACTTTATTGCGGCCGGAAACGGCGGTCGACCCGGCCAAGCTGGAAGTGGGCTCTGGCTAGCGACCCATCCCGAACGTCGGACGGTTCAGTGAAATCGAGTACCGGCGCAACGTTGGAATCCGGTGCGCCGCTGCTTTTTTGGCTGCGCTGCCCCTCGCGCTGGTCCACGGCGCTCATCCGGTCCGGCCCAGCGCAGCGGCGCGGCCGGCGTCAACGGTTGGCTCTGCCTGATCCGTTCGCAGCAGGCCGGCCGGGGCGTGCGCTACTCGTCGATCGATGCCTGGCCCTGCGCCTGACCGGCGCTGCGTTTTTCCAGTCGATACGCGAGCTGGCGGCGGCTGATGCCCAGCTGCCGGGCGGCCTGGGCGAGGTTGCCGTCTGCGTGTTCGATTGCCAGATCAATCAGGGTCTGCTCGGCGGCATCCAGCGGGCCGCTGTGCGTGTCCAGCAGCGGCGCCAGCCGCTCGCGCAGATCCTCGGTGCCGTCGTGGGCCTGTGTGGCCCTGAATCGTTCCGCCAACTGCCCGCCGGCGTCGATGCCGAAGGTGGCCGGCAGCGCACCCTGCTGCGCGGTAAACAGGTGTGAGATGCCGATCGGCTCGCCGGCGTCCGCCAGCAGCACCCCGCGCTCGATCATGTTCTCAAGTTCCCGGATGTTGCCCGGAAAGGCGTAGCTCAGGAGCGCTTCCACGGCTTCCGGCGCGAAGCTGCCCACGGTCTTGCCGTGGCGTTGGCTGAACCGATGCAGAAAGTGGCGCATCAGAAGCGGAATGTCGTCGCGCCGCTCGCGCAGCGGCGGGATGCGCACCGGAAACGTGGTCAGGCGAAAGTACAGATCCTCCCGGAACGTGCCCCGCGCGACCGCGTCCTTGAGGTCGACATTGGTGGCGGCCAGCAGGCGCACGTCGACCTTGCGCGTCTGGCTGTCGCCGACGCGCTCGATCTCGCCCTCCTGCAGCGCGCGCAGCAGCTTGGCCTGCGCGCTCAAGGTCAGGGTGCCGATTTCGTCCAGAAACAGCGTGCCGCCGTGGGCGCGCTCGAAGCGGCCGGGGCGTGAATCCGTGGCGCCGGTATAGGCGCCCTTGACCACGCCGAACAGCTCGGCCTCGATCAGGTTCTCCGGCAGGGCGGCGCAGTTGACCGCCACGAAAGGCTGCTCGCTGCGCCGGCCCATGCGGTGCAACATGCGCGCGAAGATCTCCTTGCCGACGCCGGTTTCGCCGAGAAACAACACCGTCACGTCAGTCGGCGCCGCCTTGCCCAGAAGGTGTATGGCGGCACCGAAGCCGGCCGAAATGCCCACCACGTCCACGGCCGGACCGGTCGCGGCAGGCGCCTGCTGCGCGTCGTCGGGCGGCTTGCCGAAGCGGTTGACGAACTCCTGCGGGCGAAAGTACGGCGCCTTGCGGCGGCGGCGGTCCCATTCCTCGACCGTGCGGCCGATCAGTCGGCAGTGATCGTGGCCCATGGCACGGCATTCGACTTCGTCCACGATGATCGGCCGGCCGGCGAAGGCACTGCTGTAGCCGCTGCCGTAACCGACGGCAGTCCAGCAGACCGGCTCGGCGCTGACGCCCAGCGTGTTCACGTGGGTGTCCGCCTCGATCGAATCCCGCAGCAGAAACGCGCCATAAAACGCATTGGTAACCGGATCGACGCGCAGTTCCTGCACCTCCAGCCAACCGAAACCGCTCAGCGCGTGAACCTGCGGGCCAACGGCGAAGGCGTCGAACAGGTCGCCTTCGGGCCGCACCCGACGCGCCAGCGCGGCGTCTCGCGTGCCCTCGGCATAGCCGACACGCTTGAGCACGGTGCGTGCGCGCGTGAAGCCGATCGACTCGATCAATTCCCGCCGCAGGGAGCCGAAGGCGCTGTCGCGCATCAGGATCGACCGCTGGTCGTCGAGCCAGATCCGGCCCTCGGCGGGCGCAAAACGCAGGCGCCGGGCCAGATCCTCGATGTCCGGGAAGTGTTTGGTGTCGCCCTCCCATTGGTAAACGAGGCTGGCGGAACTCGGGGCGAGGTCGGATACGGGCTTGCTCATCGATGTCGACAAATTTGTTAACAGGCGGCTTGAAGTCTAGATCGGGGTGACAATTTCGTCCACGACAAGCGGCCGGGCCTTGCAAAGGGCTTGCCTCCACCGGACCGGGAGATGAATGAAACGGCTTGGATACGGGCTTTTTTGAGATCCGGCACGTTGTCTGCTATTGCGGTTGTGCCTGAGCGGTCGTCGGGCTGTCGTCATGATGGCGGCAGCGCGCGGTCGCCAGGACATGCCTCGGCGGGCGTGTCCTGGCGGGTCAGCGCAGCCAGCCACGGATGGCATGGTTGCCGGCGCTGCTCATCGGCGAATCGACGGTCGGTCCGACCACCTGGCTTCCCCCTTGCACAGGGAGTCGGCCGACAACCGGTTTGCCCAATCGGCGTTACCGGGCCGCGGGATTACCCCGGCCCGGTTTTTTCCACCGCCGCCTGTCGATTTCCCGCTTCCTGCCCGTGCTACGGAGGGCAAAGTCGCCAAGGACGGCGACGTGGCGGGCCTCATCCGCCATCGCCCTTCATGGCACGCACGGTAGGCTCTGTGTTAGGCCAGCCGCGGCGCCCTGTGGAATAATGCCCGCCGACTCATTGCATCCGCCTGCACGGCACTGGAGCGGCATGGACGACAACAAGCAGAAGGCGCTGACGGCTGCGCTGGGGCAGATCGAGCGGCAGTTCGGCAAGGGTGCCGTCATGCGTCTGGGCGATCCGGGCTCGGTCCGTGACGTGGAGGCGGTGTCGACCGGTTCGCTGAATCTGGACATCGCGCTGGGTGTCGGCGGCCTGCCGCGCGGGCGCGTGATTGAAATTTTTGGACCCGAGTCGTCCGGCAAGACCACCATCGCCCTGCAGACCGTCGCCCAGATGCAGCGCATCGGCGGCACGGCGGCCTTCGTGGACGCCGAGCACGCGCTCGATCCGGCCTACGCCGAGAAGCTGGGCATCAACATCGCCGACCTGCTGATATCGCAGCCGGACACCGGCGAGCAGGCGCTCGAAATCGTCGACATGCTGGTGCGCTCCGGCGCGGTCGACATCGTGGTGGTCGACTCGGTCGCCGCGCTGACGCCGCGCGCCGAGATCGAAGGCGAGATGGGCGACTCGCACGTCGGCCTGCAGGCGCGTCTGATGTCGCAGGCGCTGCGCAAGCTGACCGCCAGCATCAGCCGCTCGAACACCACGGTCATCTTCATCAACCAGATCCGCATGAAGATCGGTGTGATGTTCGGCAGCCCGGAGACCACCACCGGCGGCAACGCGCTCAAGTTCTACGCCTCGGTGCGGCTGGACATCCGCCGCATCGGCTCGATCAAGAAGGGCGAAGAGGTGATCGGCAACGAAACCCGCGTCAAGGTGGTCAAGAACAAGGTCTCGCCGCCGTTCAAGACCGCCGAGTTCGACATCCTGTACGGCACGGGCGTGTCCCGCGAGGGCGAGATTCTGGATCTGGGCGTGAACCTGGGCCTGATCGAGAAATCCGGCGCCTGGTATTCCTACAACGGCGAGCGCATCGGCCAGGGCCGCGACAATGTGCGTGATTTCCTGCGCGCCAATGCCGAGTTGGCCCAGGGCATAGAGGCGCAGATTCGTGCCCGCATGCTGCCGGCGCGCAAGGCTCAGGCCGAGGCGGCCAGCCCGGCCTGAGCCTTCGTGACGGGGCGTGGACGATCCGGTTGAAGCGGCCTGCGCGCAGGCGCTGAAGTTGCTCGCCCGGCGCGAGCACACCCGCAGTGAACTGGCTCGCAAGCTCGCCCAGCGGGGCATCGACCGGCAGCACGCCGACAGCGCCCTGCAGCGGCTCGTGGATGCCGGTCACCTGTCCGATGCACGTTACGCGCAAGCGCGGGTGACCGAACTGCTGCGGCGCCGCTACGGACCGCTGCGGGCGCAGGCCGACTTGCGCAGCCACGGCGTGGACGGTGAGGTGATCGACCGTGTGGTCGACGCCGAGCATCCTGACTGGTATGCGGCGTGCCGCGTGGCGCATGCGCGCAGTGCCGGCCGGAATGCGGCGCCGACCCTGGCACAACGGGCCCGCCAGCAGCGCCACCTGCAAGCCCGCGGCTTCACCGCCGCCCAGATTCGCGCCGCCCTAGCCACTGACGACAGCGACGACGCATGAAAAGCACCGACATCCGCCGCAGTTTTCTGGATTTCTTCGCCAGCCACGGGCATCAGGAAGTGCCTTCCAGTTCCCTGGTGCCGCACGGCGACGCGACGCTGCTGTTCACCAACGCCGGCATGGTGCAGTTCAAGGATGTATTTCTGGGTCTCGAACAGCGCCCGTACCGGCGCGCCGCCTCGGCCCAGCGCTGCGTGCGCGCCGGCGGCAAGCACAACGATCTGGACAACGTCGGCTACACGGCGCGGCATCACACCTTCTTCGAGATGCTGGGCAATTTCAGCTTCGGCGATTACTTCAAGCGCGAGGCCATCGGCTTCGCCTGGAGCTTTCTGACCGAGGTGCTGCGCCTGCCGGCCGAGCGGCTGTGGGTCACCATCCACCCCGAGGATGACGAAGCCGCCGACATCTGGCTGGGCGAGATCGGTGTTCCGGAAAGCCGCTTCCGGCGCATTCCGGGCGACGACAACTTCTGGTCCATGGGCGACATCGGCCCCTGCGGGCCGTGCACCGAAATCTTCTACGACCACGGTCCGGGCATTGCCGGCGGTCCGCCGGGGTCGCCGGACGCCGACGGCGACCGCTACATCGAGATCTGGAACCTGGTCTTCATGCAGTACGAGCGTCTGGCCGACGGCAGCCTGAAGCCGCTGCCCAAGCCCTCGGTCGATACCGGCATGGGCCTGGAGCGCCTGGCGGCGGTGCTGCAGGGCGTGCACGACAACTACGACACGGACATCTTTCGCGGCCTGATCGAGGCGGCGGCGCAGGTGATCGGCACTGACGACCTGGCCTCGCGCTCGCTGCGGGTGATCGCCGACCACATCCGCTCGTGCGCGTTCCTGATCGCCGACGGTGTGCTGCCCAGCAACGAGGGCCGCGGCTACGTGCTGCGGCGCATCATCCGCCGCGCCGTGCGCCATGGCGCACGCCTCGGCGCGAGCGGGCCGTTCTTCCACCGCCTGGTGGCGCCGCTGGTGCAGGCCATGGGCGAGGCCTACCCGGAACTGCCCGCCGCGCAGGGCGCGGTCGAGGCTGCGCTGCGCGATGAAGAAGAACGCTTCGCGCAGACCCTGGCGCACGGCCTGGCCATCCTGGAACGGGACATGCAGGGCCTGGAGGGCCGGCGCATTCCGGGCGAGACCGTGTTTCGCCTGTACGACACCTACGGTTTTCCGGTCGACCTGACGGCGGACATTGCCCGCGAGCGGGGCCTGGAGATCGACCTGGACGGCTTCGAGCAGGCCATGGCGCAGCAGCGCGAGCGGGCGCGGGCGGCCAGCCAGTTTCGTGCCGACGAGGATTTGCGCCTCGGCGAGGTGCTGGATGCAGCCACGCTGGCGGCGCATCGCTTCACCGGCTATGAGCGCGAGCAGGACAGCGCCCGCGTGGTGGCCTTGCTGCGCGACGGGGCGCCGGTCGAGCGCATCGAGACCGGCCAGCAGGCCGGCATCGTGCTCGACCACACGCCGTTCTATGCCGAATCCGGCGGGCAGGTGGGCGACACCGGCCGCCTCGAAGGCCCGGCCGGCCTGTTTCGCGTCACCGACACGCGCAAGGAAGGCGCCGTGCACGTGCACAGCGGCGTACTGGAAAGCGGCAGTCTGTCGGTCGGGGAGGAGGTCGCGGCGGTCGTCGACGTTGCCCGGCGCACGCGCATCCGCGCCAACCATTCCGCGACGCACCTGCTGCACGCCGCGCTGCGTCAGGTGCTCGGGCCACACGTGACGCAAAAGGGCTCGCTGGTCGACGCCGAACGCCTGCGCTTCGATTTCTCCCACGGCAAGCCGCTGAGCGCCGCGCAACTGGGCGCCATCGAGGAGCTGGTCAACGCCCAGGTGCGCGCCAACGACGAAGCGCAGATACAGGAAATGGCGCTGGCCGAGGCCCAGCAGGTCGGCGCGATGGCGCTGTTCGGCGAGAAATACGGCGAGCGGGTGCGCGTGCTGCGCCTGGGGGATTTCTCGGTCGAGCTGTGCGGCGGCACCCACGTGCGGCGCGCCGGTGACATCGGTCTGGTCAAGATCATCGCCGAGTCGGCAGTGGCGGCCGGGGTGCGGCGCATCGAGGCGGTGGCCGGCGAGGGCGCCATCGACTGGCTGCACCAGGCGGATCAACGGCTCAAGCGCATCGCCACCACGCTGCAGGCGGGCGAGGCCGATGTGCTCGACAAACTGGACCAGCTGCTCCAGCGCCAGCGCGAGCAGGACAAGGAACTCGAGCGCCTGCGCGGCAAGCTTGCCAGCCAGGCCGGCGACAGCCTGACCGGGCAGGCGGTGACGGTGGCCGGCGTTCAGGTGCTCGCGACGCACGTCGATGTCGCGGACGCCAAGGCGCTGCGCGATCTGGCCGACCAGTTGCGTCAGAAGCTCGGCAGCGCCGTGTTGCTGCTGGCCAGCGTCGATGGCGGCAAGGTCGGCCTGGTGGCGGCCGTGACGGCCGATCTGACGGACCGCATCAAGGCCGGCGAGCTGGTCAACGCGGTCGCCGCACAGGTGGGCGGCAAAGGCGGCGGCCGGCCGGACCTGGCCATGGCCGGCGGTGACCGGCCGGATGCGCTGCCACAGGCGCTGGCCGGCGTGGTGGACTGGGTCCGCCAGCGCCTCGCCTGACGCGGTCTTTTCTTTCAACCCATTCCGAGGAGCAAGACAGGCAATGGCCCTGATCGTGCAAAAGTACGGCGGGACGTCCATGGGCAGCCCCGAGCGCATCGGCGCCGTGGCGGAGCGCGTCGGGCGCGCGCGTGCCGAAGGCCACCAGGTGGTGGTGGTGGTGTCCGCCATGTCCGGCGAGACCGACCGGCTGATCAAGCTCGCCCGGTCGGTCAACCCGCAGCCGCCGGTGCGCGAGATGGACGTGCTGCTGGCCACCGGCGAGCAGGCGTCGATCGCGCTGCTGGCCATGGCGCTGGCCGGGCGCGGCGTGCCGGCGCGCTCGTTCACCGGCGGGCAGGTGCACATCCTGACCGACAGCGCGCACAGCAAGGCGCGCATCCTGGACATCGACGACCGCCGCCTGCGCGCCAGCCTCAGTGCCGGCGAGGTGGCGGTGGTGGCCGGCTTTCAGGGCGTGGATCAGGACGGCAGCATCACCACGCTCGGCCGCGGCGGTTCGGACACCACGGCCGTCGCGCTGGCGGCGGCGCTCAAGGCTGATGAGTGCCAGATCTACACTGACGTCGACGGCGTCTACACCACCGACCCGCGGGTCGAGCCGCGCGCCCGGCGCCTGGACCGCATCACCTTCGAGGAAATGCTCGAAATGGCGAGCCTGGGCGCCAAGGTGCTGCAGATTCGTTCGGTCGAATTCGCCGGCAAGTACAAGGTTCCGCTGCGCGTGCTGTCGAGCTTCGTGGACGGCCCCGGCACCCTGATCACCCTGGAGGACCACGGCGTGGAAGACCCGCTCATTTCCGGCATCGCCTTCAACCGCGACGAGGCGCAGATCACCGTGGCCGGCATTCCGGACCGCCCGGGCGTCGCCTCGGCCATCTTCGGTCCGATCGCCAAGGCCAACATCGAGATCGACGTCATCGTGCAGAGCATCGGTCAGGACGGCCTGACCACGATGAGCTTCACCGTGCACCGCAACGACTACCCGGCGGCCATGGCGCTGCTGGCCGGCGTGGCGGCGGAATTGGGCGCGCGCAGCGTCGGCGGCGACGACCAGATTGCCAAGATTTCGCTGGTCGGCGTCGGCATGCGCTCGCACGCCGGCGTGGCGGCGGCCATGTTTGACGCGCTGGCCGCCGAGGGCATCAACATCCGCATGATCTCGACTTCGGAGATCAAGATCTCGGTCATCGTCGACGAGAAATACGTCGAGCTGGCCGTGCGCACCCTGCACGAGGCGTTTAGCCTCGCCGGCGCCGGAGTTTGAAAAAACGATCGTTTGTGTTGCAATGCCGCCAGGTGGGGCTGCCTGCGCCGAACACGGGCAGCGGGTCGATCGGACGACCCATGACCGCCAACATGGCTCGGGGGTAAACATGTTGATTCTGACGCGCCGCGCCGGCGAGACACTGGTCATCGGCGACGGCATCGAGATTACGGTCTTGGGTACCAAGGGCAATCAGGTGCGCCTGGGGGTCAAGGCGCCGCGCGACGTGCCGGTGCACCGGGCGGAAATCGCCGAACGCATCCGGCAGGAGCAGGCGGCGGCGGTGGAGCTGCCCGTCGAGGGCTGAGTGCTTTGCGTGGCGTGCCCGAAGCGGGTATTCTGCGCGCCCTCCCGGAGAGATGGCCGAGTCGGCTGAAGGCGCTCCCCTGCTAAGGGAGTATGGGGTCAAAAGCCCCATCGAGGGTTCGAATCCCTCTCTCTCCGCCACCGTTTCCGATTGACAGCGCAGGCTGTAAATCCAGATAATTACAGGCTTCGCGCGCCCGTAGCTCAGTTGGATAGAGTACCTGGCTACGAACCAGGCGGTCGGGAGTTCGAATCTCTCCGGGCGCGCCATTTCATGAAACCAAAAAGCCCGGACGGTTCCCCGCCCGGGCTTTTTGGTTTTTGGCTCTTTCGCCGTCTTTGACCGGCGCCTACACCGGCCGTCCTTCCGGAGCGGCCGGCGGCGCGTGATGCCGGCCCCGCCGGCCCGGGTTCAGTCTTCCTTGTACTTGTCGTGGCAGTCCTTGCAGGCCTGACCGACCTTGCCGAACTGCGGCTTGAGCGCATCGATGGCGGACGCGGTCTTGGCCGCCTCGGCCAGCTTGCCGGCCTCGGTCTGGAAGGTTTCCATCTTGGCCTTGAAGTCGTCCATGTTTTCCCAGATCTCGGCCTTGGCGTCGGTCTTGCCGACCCGGCTGTCCGGGATGAAGCCTTCCAGCGGCAGGGTGCTCAGGAAGGCCACGCGCTCGGCGCGCAGGGCGAAGGCCTTGGCGTCGAAGGGGATCTCGCCCTTGACCATGCCGGCCATGGGGCCGAAGTTGCCGGCAATCACATGGAATACGCTCTGGCGGTAGCCCACGGCGCGCTCGGCAGGCGTGGGCTCTTCTGCACCGTGGGCCACGGCGGTGACGGCGAACAGAACGGCGGCGCAGGACAGGGCGGTTTGACGCTTCATCGGCAACGACTCCTCGGTCTGTGAAAGGGCGAAATGTGCTGGGCTCGGACTCTAGCATGGGCCATCCGGCGTGCTTTCGCGTGCCATTGGGGCGCCGTGGCGGATGGTAGTATGCCGCCTGTTACCGGTCGTTCAACTCACTCACCGGCGGGGGCTGGCGGTGGCATTCGACGTGCATCTGGATGAAGAACTCGACCTGCTGCGCGACACCGTGGCGCGCTTCGCGCGCGACGAGGTGGCGCCGCTGGCCGAGCAGATCGACCGCAGCAACGAATTCCCCATGCACCTGTGGCCGCGCATGGGCGAGCTTGGCCTGCTGGGCATGACGGTGCCGGAGGAATTCGGCGGCAGCGGCATGAGTTACCTCGCGCACCTGGTGGCGATCGAGGAACTGTCGCGCGCCAGCGCGTCGGTGGGCATGTCCTATGGCGCCCATTCCAATCTGTGCGTAAACAACCTGTACCTGAACGGTACCGACGCGCAGCGGCGCAAATACCTGCCGAAGCTGTGCTCGGGTGAGCACATCGGCGCGCTGGCCATGTCCGAGCCCGGGTCCGGGTCGGACGTGGTCGGCTCCATGCGCTGCACGGCGGTGCAGCGCGGCGACGTGTGGATCGCCAACGGCAGCAAGATGTGGATCACCAACGGCCCGGATGCCGACGTGCTGGTGGTCTACATGCGCACCGACGACGCCGCCAAGGGCTCGCGCACCATCACCGCCTTCATCATCGAGAAGGGCATGCCCGGCTTCAGCACGGCGCAGAAGCTCGACAAGCTCGGCATGCGCGGCAGCAACACCTGCGAGCTGGTGTTCCGGGACTGCGAAATCCCGGCCGAGAACGTGCTCGGCGCCGTCAACCAGGGCGTCAAGGTGCTGATGCGGGGCCTGGATTCGGAGCGCGTGACCCTGTGCGGCGGACCGCTTGGCATCATGCAGGCGGCCATGGACGTGGCGCTGCCCTACGTGCACGAGCGCCGCCAGTTCGGGCAGGCCATAGGCACCTTCCAGCTGATGCAGGGCAAGCTCGCCGACATGTACGTGGCCCTGCAGTCGGCGCGGGCCTTCGCCTACCGCGTGGCCGAGGCCGTGGACACTGGCCGGCCGTCGCGCAAGGACGCCGCCGCCTGCCTTTTGTACGCCTCCGAAAGCGCCGTGCGCGTTGCATTGGAGGCCATCCAGTGCCTGGGCGGCAACGGCTACATAAACGACTACCCCACCGGTCGGCTGCTGCGCGATGCCAAGCTGTACGACATCGGCGCCGGCACCAACGAAATCCGCCGCATGCTGATCGGCCGCGAGCTGTTCGACCAGACCGCCTGAGCGGTCGCGTCCTTCGATCAGGGACATCCATAACGAGCGCACCGCCGTGAGCGGTGCGTCGCGCAAGCACTTCACCTGCATCAGGAGCACATCACCATGACAACCGACGTCGTCATCGTTGCCGCCCGGCGTACCGCCATGGGCAGTTTTCAGGGCCAGTTCGCCAGCCTGTCGGCGTCGGATCTGGGCGCCGCCGCGATTGCCGCCGTGGTCGCCGACGCCGGCGTGGACGGGGCGCAGATCGAGGACGCCCACATCGGCTGCGTGCTGCCGGCCGGCCAGGGCCAGGCGCCCGGTCGCCAGGCGGTGCTCAAGGCCGGCCTGTCGCTGGGCGTGCCGGTCACCACCGTCAACAAGATGTGCGGCTCGGCCATGAAGGCGACCATGTACGCCGTCGACCAGATTCGCAGCGGGGACGTGAAAATCGCCCTGGCCGGCGGTATGGAGTCCATGAGCAACGCGCCCTACATCCTGCCCAAGGTGCGCCAGGGCCTGCGCATGGGCCACGGCCAGGTACTCGACCACATGTTCTGCGACGGCCTGCAGGACGTGCGCGAGGGCCTGCTGATGGGCGCCTTCGCCGAGCGCTGCGCCGACAAGCAGGGCTTCAGCCGCGAGCAGCAGGACGCCTTTGCCATGGAGTCCCTGCGCCGCGCCCAGCGCGCCACCAACGAGGGCGACTCGGCGGCCGAGATCGTGCCGGTGACGGTCCGCACCAAGACCGGCGAGGTGGTGTACGACAAGGACGAGCAGCCGCTGACGGCCAAGCTCGACAAGATTCCGACCCTCAAGCCCGCCTTCAAGGCGGACGGCACGGTCACCGCGGCCAACTCCTCGTCCATTTCCGATGGCGCCGCAGCGCTGGTGCTGATGGCCGCAGAAGAAGCCGCCCGCCGCGGCCTGAAGCCGCTGGCGCGGGTGCTGGCGCACGCCACGCACGCCCAGGACCCGGCCTGGTTCACCACCGCGCCGGTGGGTGCCATCGAGGTGCTGCTGCGCAAGCTCGGCTGGACGCCGGACACGCCCGACCTGTACGAAGTGAACGAAGCCTTCGCCGTGGTGCCGATGACGGTGATGCAGGAGCTGCGCATCCCGCACGAGAAAATGAACGTGCTCGGCGGCGCCTGCGCGCTCGGGCATCCGGTTGGCGCGTCGGGCGCGCGCATCGTGGTCACGCTGCTGAACGCGCTGCGCCTGCGCGGTGGCAAGTACGGCGTGGCCGGCATTTGTCTGGCCGGCGGCGAGGCGACTGCGCTGGCGGTGGAGCTGCTGTAAGGCCCCTTGAATCCACCCCACGCCGCGCCAGGCGTGTGTGTGGAGCGGGCCATGCCCGCGACCGTGACAGCACCGCCGGTCGCGAGCATGGCCCGCTCCTGCGTGAATGAATGGCCCTTCGCCCTGTGCCCCTCAACCGAGCGCCCCCGCGCATGAAAGCAATTGCCATCAACGACTTCGGCGGACCTGAGCAACTGCAACCGGTCGAGCGGCCAATGCCGCCGATCACCGACGAGCAGGTGCTGGTGGCCGTCCACGTCGCCGCCGTCAATCCCATCGACTGGCGCATCCGGCAGGGGCAGTTGAAGCAATTCGTGCCGTACGAATTCCCTGTCATCCTGGGTCGCGAGGTATCGGGCACGGTGGCGCAGGTCGGCGCCGCGGTGCGCGGCTTCGCGGTCGGCGATGCGGTGTTTGGCTTTCTGCAGCAGCGGCTGATGCACTGGGGCGGCTATGCCGAATATGTGCCGATCGAGGCCGCCAAGCTGGCGCACAAGCCGGCCAGCCTGAGCTTCGAGCAGGCGGCGGCGCTGCCGGTGGCCGGCCACACGGCCTGGCAGAGCCTGTTCGAAGTCGCGAAGTTGCAGCCGGGCGAGGTGGTGCTGATCACCGGCGCGGCCGGCGGCGTCGGCAGCCTGGCCGTGCAGTTGGCCTGCCATGCCGGGGCCACGGTCATCGCCAGCGCCAGCCCGGCCAATCACGATTTCGTGCGCAGCCTGGGCGCTGCCCTGGTCGTGGACTATCAGGCGCCGGATTTCGCCGCCACCATCGCGGCGCGGTTTCCGGCCGGGGTGGACGTGATCCTGGCCGCCTTTGCCGGCGTGTCCTTGCAGGGCGCCCGGCCGCTGGTGCACCCCGGCACGCGCATCGTGCTGCTCAGTCCGGTGGCCACCGAACAGGACATGCAGATCGGGCCGGTGAGCTCGCAGATTCTGATCGCCCGCGCGGACGGCGCGCAGCTCGAGCAGATCGCGCAGCTGGCGGTGCAGGGCCGGTTGCGGCCGCAGATCGCCGCGGTCCTGCCGCTGGAGGAAGCCGCCCGTGCGCACGCGATGAGCGAAAGTCACCACACGCGGGGCAAAATCCTGCTGCGGGTGGCGCCGGACGATCCGGCCTAACCCGGCCGCACAACGAACCGAGGAGGCCCGCGTGCCGGTACTGGACAGCAAGCTGAATCCCGCCACGGCGCAGTTCCAGGCCGATGCCGCGCACAACCGGGCGCTGGTGGCGGACCTGAAGGCCAAGCTGGCGCAGTACGCCCAGGGTGGCCCCGAGCACGCCAAGGCCAAGCACGCCGCGCGCGGCAAGCTGCTGCCGCGCGAACGGGTGGAAGCGCTGCTCGATCCGGGCACGCCGTTTCTGGAACTCTCGCCGCTGGCGGCGCTGGGTCTTTACGACGACGAGGCGCCCTCGGCCGGCATCGTCACCGGCATCGGTCGGGTGTGCGGGCAGGAAGTCGTCATCGTCGCCAACGACGCCACCGTCAAGGGCGGCACCTACTACCCGCTGACGGTCAAGAAACACCTGCGCGCGCAGCAGATCGCGCTCGAGAACCGCCTGCCCTGCATCTACCTGGTCGATTCCGGCGGCGGCTTCCTGCCGCTGCAGGACGAGGTGTTTCCGGACCAGCACCATTTCGGGCGCATCTTCTACAACCAGTCGGTGATGTCGGCGGCCGGCATCCCGCAGCTGGCGATCGTGATGGGCTCCTGCACGGCCGGCGGCGCCTACGTGCCGGCGCTGTGCGACGAGACCGTCATCGTCAAAAACCAGGGCACGATCTTCCTGGGCGGCCCGCCGTTGGTGAAGGCGGCCACCGGCGAGGTGGTGACGGCCGAGGAACTCGGCGGCGGCGACGTGCACAGCCGCACATCGGGCGTTACCGATTACCTGGCGCGCAACGATCATCACGCGCTGGCCATCTGCCGCGACATCGTGGCCACGCTGAACCGCCACAAGACGGTCGACATTCCGCTGCGCGAACCGCAGCCGCCGCGCTACGACGCCCACGACCTGTACGGCCTGGTGCCGGCTGACGCCCGCCAGCCGTTCGAGGTGCGCGAGCTCATTGCGCGTCTGGTGGACGGCTCGGAATTCCAGGAATTCAAGCAACTGTACGGCACCACGCTGGTGTGCGGTTTCGCGCACGTGTGGGGCTACCCGGTCGGCATCATCGCCAACAACGGCATCCTGTTCTCGGAGTCCGCGCTCAAGGGCGCGCATTTCATCGAGCTGTGCTGCCAGCGCAAGATCCCGCTGGTGTTTTTGCAGAACATCACCGGCTTCATGGTCGGGCGCGAGTACGAGAGCCGCGGCATCGCCAAGGACGGCGCCAAGCTGGTGCACGCCGTGGCCAACGCGCAGGTGCCCAAGTTCACGGTCATCATCGGCGGCTCGTTCGGGGCCGGCAACTACGGCATGTGCGGGCGCGCCTACGGGCCGCGTTTTCTGTGGATGTGGCCGAACGCGCGCATCTCGGTGATGGGCGGCGAGCAGGCCGCCAGCGTGCTGGCTACCGTGCGCCGCGACAATATCGAGGCGCGCGGCGACAGCTGGTCCGCCGAGGCCGAAGACACCTTCAAGGCGCCGATCCGCGAGCAGTACGAGCGCCAGGGCCATCCCTACTACGCCACCGCCCGGCTATGGGACGACGGCGTCATCGACCCGGCCGACACGCGCACGGTGCTGGGTCTTGCGCTGTCGGCATCGCTGAACGCGCCGATCCCCGAGCCGCGCTTTGGCGTGTTTCGGATGTAGCGGAGGGGACATGGACGCCCTGCAAACGCTCACCAGCCACCTCGACCATCGCGGCGTGGCCACCGTCACCCTGAACCGCCCGCAGGTCCACAACGCCTTCGACGACGTGGTGATCGCCGAACTCACGCACCTGCTCGGCCGCCTGGGCGCCGATCCTGCGGTGCGCGTGGTGGTGCTGACCGGCGCCGGCGAGACCTTCTCGGCCGGCGGGGATCTGCACTGGATGCGCTCGATGGTGAAGTTCAGCGCCGCCCAGAACGAGGCCGACGCGCTGTGCCTGGCGCAGTTGCTGGACACGCTCGACCGGCTGCCCAAGCCCACCGTGGCGCGCGTCAACGGCGGCGCCTTCGGCGGCGGCGTGGGGCTGATCGCCTGCTGCGACATCGCCGTCGGTGTCCACGCGGCCCGGTTTGGCCTGACCGAGGTACGCCTGGGGCTGGCGCCGGCCACCATCGCGCCGTACGTCATCCGCGCCATCGGCCCGCGCCAGGCACGGCGCTACTTCCTGACCGGCGAGCGCTTTGACGCGGGCCACGCGCTGCGCGCCGGCCTGCTGCATGAGGTGGTGGAGCCGGAGGCCCTCGACGGCACCGTGCACCAACTGATCGACTATCTGCTGCACGGCGGCCCGCTGGCGCTGAGCGCCTGCAAGCAGCTGGTGGATGAGGTCCGCGCCGCCACCGACCGCGACGCGCTCAAGCGCGATACCGCCGCCCTGATCGCGCGCCTGCGCGTGTCCGACGAGGGCCAGGAGGGCCTCGCCGCCTTTTTCGACCGGCGCGCGCCGGCCTGGATGCGCTGATGTTCCACACCCTGCTGATCGCCAACCGCGGCGAGATCGCCTGCCGCATCATCGCCACCGCCCGCCGGCTGGGCATCCACACCGTGGCGGTGTACTCGGACGCCGACGCCGACGCCGGCGCCCGCCACGTGCGCCTGGCCGACCGGGCGATGCGCCTGGGGCCGGCGCCGGCGGCGCAGTCGTACCTGAACATCGAGGCCGTGATCGGCGCCGCGCTCGCCAGCGGCGCGCAGGCCATCCACCCCGGCTACGGCTTTCTGGCGGAGAACGCCCAGTTCGCGCGCCGCTGCGGTCAGGCCGGGATGGTCTTCGTCGGCCCGCCGCCGGAGGCCATCGAGGCGATGGGCGCCAAGGACGCCGCCAAGCGCCTGGTGGTGCAGGCCGAGGTGCCGGTGGTGCCCGGCTTCGACGCGCCGGGCGCGGACGATGCGCAGTTGATCGAAGCCGCCCGCGCCGTCGGCTATCCGCTGCTGGTCAAGGCCGCGGCCGGCGGCGGCGGGCGCGGCATGCGCCGCGTGGATGGCGCGGACGGTCTTGCCGAGGCCATCGCCTCGGCCCGGCGCGAGTCGCTGGCCGCCTTCGGCGACGACACGCTGCTGCTGGAGCGCTACGTCACCGGTGCCCGGCATGTCGAGGTGCAGGTGTTCGCCGATGCGCACGGCGCGGCGCTGCACCTGTTCGAGCGCGATTGTTCCGTGCAGCGCCGGCACCAGAAGGTGGTCGAGGAAGCCCCGGCGCCGGGCCTGCCCGAGGCGCTCCGCGCCAACATGGGCGCCGCCGCGGTGCGCGCCGCGCAGGCGGTCGGCTACCGCGGCGCCGGCACGGTGGAATTCCTGCTGGCGCCGGACGGCGCCTTCTATTTCCTGGAAATGAACACCCGCCTGCAGGTGGAGCACCCGGTCACCGAGCTGATCACCGGCCTTGATCTTGTGGAGTGGCAGCTGCGCGTGGCGGCCGGCGAGCCGCTGCCGCTGGCGCAGGCCGACATCCCGCGCCGCGGCCACGCCATCGAGGTGCGCCTGTGCGCAGAAGACCCGGCGCGCGGCTTCCTGCCCGGCGTCGGCCGCCTCGACACGCTCGCGCTGCCGGCCGCCGGGCCGGGGCGACGCGTCGATACGGGCTTCGAGACGGGCGACAGCGTGCCGCCCCATTACGACTCGCTGCTGGCCAAGCTGATCGCCTGGGGCGAGGACCGCGAGCAGGCCCGCGCGCGGCTGCTGGCCATGCTGGCCGAGACCGCCACGGTAGGCGTGGCCAGCAACGTGGCGCTGCTGGAGCGCATTCTGGCCAGCGACGATTTCGCGACCGTGAAACACCACACCGGCTGGCTGGAAGGCGTGCTGGACGGGCTGGTCGCACCCACGCCGCCATCGACCGACGCACTTGTGGCCGCCACCTGGCGCCTGACCAGCGACGAACAAGCCGCGGCTTCGACGCAGCCCGGCAACGACCGCGCCTCGCCGTGGTCGCTGGTCGGACCGTTTCGGGTCGGCGTGCCGGCCACACGCACCGTGCGCTGGCTGGCGACCGACGACACCGAGCACACACTCATCCTCACTGGCCGCAACGACGGCGCTTACGACTGGCAGTGCGGCGACCTGGACGGGCCGTTGACCGGCCGCCCGGATGGCGGCGCACTCGCCATCGACGGTCCGCTCGGCCGGCAAAGTTGGCGTGTCTGGCGCAGCGGCGACCGCTTCGAACTGTCCGGGCCGCAGCGCCTCAGCCTGCATTACCTGGACCCGCTGGCAGCCGAGGCCGGCGAGGAAGAGGCCGAACTGCGCCTGACCGCGCCCCTGCCCGGCAAGCTGGTGCAGGTGGCCGTGGCGCCCGGTCAGGTGGTGGCCAAGGGCGACCTGCTGCTGGTGCTCGAAGCGATGAAGATGGAGCACCGCATCGTCGCCCCGCATGACGGCGTGATCGAGAGCGTCGGCGGGGCGACGGGCGATTTCGTGCCGGCCGCCGCGGTGCTGGTCAGCTTCGTGCCGCAGGACGCCTGACATGCTGCCCGGCAGCCTGCCGCCGCGCATCCGCATCTGCGAGATGGGGCCCCGCGACGGCCTGCAGAACATCCCCGAAACCGTGCCGCCGGAAGTCAAACTCGGCCTGATCGACCGCCTGCAGGCGGCCGGCCTGAGCTACATCGAAGTCGCCGCCTTCGTGAGTCCGAAGGCCGTGCCGCAGATGGCCGACGCCCAGGCCGTGTGCGCGGGTCTGAAGCGCCGGTCGGGCGTCAGCTACGCCGCCCTGGCGCCCAACGTGCAGGGCCTCGAGCGGGCTCTGGCCTGCGGCATCGACGAAGTGGGGCTGTTCACCGCCGCGTCCGAGACCTTCTCGCAGCACAACACCCGCTGCACGATCGACGAGTCCCTCAAGCGCGCCGCCGCCATCGCCGCGCCGGCCCGCGCCGCCGGCGTGCGCCTGCGCGGCTACGTATCCTGCGTGCTGGGCTGTCCCTACGAGGGCGCGACCGAGCCCGCAAAAGTCGCCGAGCTGGCCGCGGCGCTGTTCGATCTGGGCTGCTACGAAGTCTCGCTGGGCGACACCATCGGCGTCGGCACGCCGGGCAAGGCGCACGCGCTGCTGGCGCGCGTCCGCCAGGCGGTGCCAAGCGCACCGCTGGCGCTGCATTTTCACGACACCTACGGCCAGGCCCTGGCCAACATCCTGGCCTGCCTGGACCACGGCATCGCCAGCATCGACAGCTCCGTGGCCGGCCTTGGCGGCTGCCCCTACGCGCCCGGCGCCAGCGGCAACGTGGCCAGCGAGGACGTGGTCTACATGCTGCACGGCCTCCGCATCGCCACCGGCGTGGATCTGGACGCGCTGTGCGCCGCCGGCGCCTACATCAGCGAGGCGCTCGGCCGGCCCTCGGCCAGCAAGGCGGGACGGGCGCTGGCGGCCAAGGCGCGGCGGGCGGAAACCGCCGGCTGACAGCTACTGTCACGTCCGGGCCCCGGCGCCGCCGGCGTCCAGGGATCGGGGGAAGGCGATCGAGCAATCCTCGGGGACGCGGGGCGGGGACATGGGATTCTCCTTGCGAAATGGACGGCCAGGGTCGCCGGAATTCAGGCCGCCGCCAGCAACGCGTCGCGGATCGCCGCGATGTGCCGGCAGTCAGTTCCGCAGCAGCCGCCCACGACTGCGAGCTGCGGAAGACGGGCCGCAATCCGCCGGTAGCCCTGGGCGAGTTCGGCAATGTCGCCGCTGTCGAGTTCGGTCGCTTCGTCGAGTTCAGCGTGGCTGCGCTTGGACGCATTGGCGCGCACGCCGCGCAGCCGCACCTGCCAGTCGCCGCCGTCGAAGACGTGCTCGAAATGGCTGGGGTGGGCGCAGTTGAGCATGTAGTACGCGGGAGCGCCGCCGGTCGCGTCGTCGGTCGCGCGGATCGCGTCGGCGAGCGTCATGCCCGACGGCAGGCGGCCATCGGTCTCGACTGTGAACGAGACGACCATGGGCATGTCCGCATCGCGCGCGGCCAATGCCACACCGATGGCCTCTTCCACGTAATTCATGGTGTAGACCGAGACGAGATCGGCGGCGGTGGACGCGAACGTTTCGATCTGGGGCGCGTGGTAGGCGCGGGCTTCCTCGATCGACTGGCGGGCATCGATCTGATAGCCGTCCCCACGCGGGCCAAGATTGCCGGAGATCACGATCGGGCTCGCCGGCGTCTGCATGGCGGTGCGCAGTTCGACCAGTTGCGCGATTGCTGCGCGATTGATGGCGGCGAGTTCGTCGGCACCGTAACCGAGCTTTGCGCCCCAGTCGGGGTTGGCCCGCCAGGTCGGCGTTTCCAGCACGATGCCGGTGCCGGCTTCGCGCGCGAGCCGGATGTGCTCGGCGAAGTAGCGGGCGAGGCGTTCGCGGCCCGCTTCTGAATCGAGCAGCGTGAAGGACGCGAAATGCGGCAGGTCCAGGCCGTCGTGAAAGATGAGCGTGGTTTCGAGCCCGCTGTCGGCGAGGAAGGGGCGTCCGGCGAGTTGCGGCAGGGTCGGGCGAAGCGTTTTCATGGCGGTTCTCCAGATTTGCGGGCCGGTCTTTGTCCGGCTTCAGGGTGACGCAACAATAGCCGTCATGCTCAAGAATCCGCGCAGCCATTCCGGCAACGAAGCTGACGATTCGGCCATGACCCCGCGCATCGCCTTTCTGGTCTTCCCGGAGACCTCGGCGTCGGTGGTTTACGGCATGGTCGACCTGATCGCCAGCGCCGGGCGCGACTGGGGCCTGATCGTCGACGGCGTGCCAGGGCCGCAGCTCCTGCGCACGCTGCTGGTCGCACGCGAAGCCGGCACGGTCGTCGTCTGCAACGACGTGCCGGTGGTGGCCGGCATGTCGCTCGCGGACTGCCCGCCGGTCGAAGTGGTGTGCGTGTCGGAGGTGAACCTGCCGCCGGGCACGCCGCTGGCCGAACGGTTTGCCCCCGAGATCGCCTGGCTGCGCGAACGCTACGCGGCCGGAGCGACGATCGCTACGGCCTGTTCGGGCGCGATGCTGCTCGCCGAGGCGGGGCTGCTCGCGGGCTGCGAAGCGACCACGCACTGGGCGTGGTGCGAGGTGCTGGCGCGCGACTACCCGGGCGTGAAGGTGCAGGGCCATCGCGCGCTGGTGGTCGCCGGCGAGGGCGGCCGGCTGGTGATGGCCGGCGGCGGCAGCACCTGGCTCGACCTGGCGCTGTACCTGATCGCCCGGCTCGCTGGGGTCGAGGCCGCGATGCAGGTGGCAAAACTCAACCTCATCGACTGGCACAGCGCCGGCCAGCAGCCCTACGCGCGGCTCGCGCGCACCCGGCAGGTCGAGGACGCGCAGATCGCGCGCTGCCAGACCTGGATCGCCGAGCACTACATGGAGCCCGCGCCGGTCGCGGCGATGGTGAAGTTGTCCGGCCTGGCCGAGCGCACGTTCAAGCGGCGCTTCCAGCAGGCCACCGGTATGACGCCGCTCGATTACGTGCACACGCTGCGCATGGAGGAAGCGAAGCAGATGCTCGAAACGAGCGATGCCCCGGTGGAGGCGATCGCCCAGGAAGTCGGCTACGAGGACGCCGCGTTCTTTGGCCGGCTGTTCCGACGTGCGGTGCAGTTGACGCCCGGGCAGTACCGGCGGCGGTTTCGGGTGATGCGGCAGGTGCTCGGCTGACCGGAGCCCCCGGTCAGGCGCCGGCCTGCGCGGCGCCGGCATGGAACCGGCGGTGCACGTCGATGTTGCCCGGCTCCAGCGCGAACGCCGTCTGGTAGCTCACGTTGTGCTTTGCATGCTCGTCGTAGCGCAGGTACCACACCTTGTGCATCTTGTAGAACGGCACCGTCGGGTACAGGTGATGGACCAGGTGGTAGTTCTGATACACCAGCAGCGGCGTGAGCAGCCATTCCCAGCCCATGCGCATGGTGGTGGCCAGGTACGGGTCCTCCTTCTGGCTGACCAGCGCCGGGTGGTGCGGCAGGATTACGAACACCACGGCGATCAGGAACAGCGCGATGCGGGTCGGAATGAACCACAGCATGAACAGCTCGTAGCCGTAGCCGAGCGCGATCAGCGTGCCGACCGCCAGCGCCAGGCAGCTGTAGAACACGATCAGTTCGGTCTTGTGCTTCTTGACCAAGTGCTGGCCGCGGGTGAAGAAGTACCAGATGTACCACCCGTCGAACAGCGCCCAGCGCAGCGGCGCCTGCCAGCGCGGCGCGTCGTGCTCGAAGCGGTCCGGGTCCTCGACGCCGTTGGCGTGGATGTGATGCTGGTTGTGCAGCCAGCGCAGCGCCACCATCGGCGCATACGGGAACAGGAACAGCAAGGACACATCGGCGATGGTCTCGTTCAGCCAGCCGATGCGCGAGATGGCGCGGTGGGCGCCGTCATGGATGGGGCTGAACAGGCCGTAGCTGAGCAGGCCGTTGGCCAGCGCGCCGGCCCAGAAACTCATCCGGCCGGTCAGGCACAAGTACCAGACGGTCGCCATGCCGCCGAGCATGAAGATCGCCAGCAGGGTGGTGGGCAGCGCCAGCGTCGGGGCGCGCATGTAGTCCCGCAGCAGGGTTTCACTCGGGGCGTTCGATTGCAGGGCCATCTGTTCTCAGCTCCTTTGAGAGATGTCATCCCGATCGGGGGATCCGGCCTCCGGTCGATTTCAACCGGATTCCTTGGCGAGCCATCGCCGTTGTGCAGGTGCGAATATCTGCCCGCACCGGGCGCGGCAGCGAATGATCCGGACTGCGCCGGTGAGTCTCTTGATCGGCGTCAACGGCCGAGCGGTGTCGGCCGATCGCCTTTTCGACGTTGCACGTGCGCGGCGTTGGAGTCCGCTGCGGCGGTATGCGCCCTGGGCCCGAGGCGGCCGATGTGGTCAGTCCGGCGGCGACGTCAGCGGCGGTGACCGCATGGCCGTTACCGGCGGCGGGTCGTCACAGCGCGTCGCCTCAACCAGCGTGGTCTGCGAGATGGGCGCCTGCGCCAGCGCAGAGCTGCCTATGTCCAGCGTCAGCGCGTTCGGGTTGCCGTGCTTGCACAGGCTGGCGGGGTTGCCGGGCTCGGCCGGGTCGTACCAGGCGCCGGTGGCGATCTGCACCACGCCGGGGCGGATCAGGTCGGTGACATGCAGGCCGGCCAGGCAGGCGCCGCGGGCGTTGTGCAAACGCACGACATCGCCTTCGCGCAGGCCGCGCGCGGCGGCGTCGGCCGGATGCATCCACACCGGTTCGCGGCCGGCGATCTTGCTGGCCTGACTGACCCGGCCCATGTCGAGCTGGCTGTGCAGGCGCGTGCGCGGCTGGTTGGTGACCAGATGCAGCGGATACTGCGCCGCCAGCGGGCTGCCCAGCCACTCGGCCGGTTCCAGCCAGGCGGGGTGCGGCGGGCAGTCGTCGTAGGCGAAACCGGCGATGGTTTCCGAGTACAGCTCGATGCGTCCGGACGGTGTGCCCAGGCGGTGCGCGTCCGGATCGGCGCGAAAGCCGGCCAGCATGACGTGCGGTTCCGGCTTGGCTGGCACTTCCACATGGCCGGCCTGCCAGAAGCTGTCGAAGTCCGGCAACTCAACCTGCATGCGCGCGGCGCCGCTGCGGGCTTCCTCGTACACGTGGCGCAGCCAGCCGGTGGCGTCGCGGCCCTCCGTGAAGGCGGCGCCGACGCCGCTGCGCTCGGCCAGCGCGGCGAAGATGTCGAACTCCGGACGGGCCTGGCCGATCGGCGCGATGGCGGCGCGGTTGGCCACGATGTAGCGGTCGCTGAGCAGCATGGCGCTCGACAGATCGTCCCGCTCCAGCGCCGTCGTGCACGGCAGCACGATGTCGGCATGGCGGGCGATCGGCGTCCACCAGGCGTCGTGCACCACCACCGTGTCCGGCCGTTGCCAGCCCCGCAGCAGCTTGCCCAGGTCCTGGTGGTGGTGAAACGGGTTGCCGCCCACCCAGTAGACGAGGCGCGTGTCGGGGTAGCGAAGGGTTTGCCCGTTGAACCGGCACTCGCCGCCCGGTTCCAGCAGCATGTCCGAGATGCGCGCCACCGGGATGTAGGCCCCGGTCGGGTTGCGCCCGGCCGGCAGCTTCGGAACCGGAAAATGCCGCCGTGGCACACCGGCGCCGCCAGTGCCGTAACCGCAGCCGAAGCCACCGCCCGGCAGGCCGATCTGACCGACCATCGCAGCCAGCATCACCAGCGCCCAGTACGCCTGCTCGCCGTGATGCTGGCGCTGCACGGACAGCGAGCAGTTGATCAGCGTGCGCCTGGCCACCATGCGCCGGGCCAGCGCCCGGATTTCATCCGCGGGCACCTCGGTGATGGCCGCCGCCCAGTCGGCGTCCTTGGCCTGACCGTCGCTGGCGCCGGTCAGGTACGGCAGGAATTTGTCGAAACCCACACAGTAACGGGCGACGAAGTCGCGATCCCAGAGATTCTCCGCGTACAGCGTGTGCGCCAGGGCAAGCATGAGGGCGGTGTCGGTGTTCGGTCGCGCCGCCAGCCAGTGTGCCTTGAAGTCCGCGCTCATGTCGTCGCGCAGCGGGCCGATCAGCACGCACTCCACGCCGCGCCGGGCCAGCTCGGCCAGGTACATGGGCGTCTCGTGCACCGCCGCGCCACCAAGATCCGCCTGCGAATTCTTCGGCGGCAGGCCGCCGAAGGCCACCAGCAACTGCGTGTGCTGCACGATCGAGCGCCAGTCGGTCGGCATGACGATGGATTCGAGACTGCCCACCACGTGCGGCAGGATGTAGAAGGCCGCCCCGGCGCTGTAGTTGCCGACCCCGTCGGTGAATCCACCCAGCAGGTTCAGGTACCGGTGCAGCAGCTGGCGCGGGTTGTGCACGGTCGAGGCGCTGCCCCAGCCGTAGGAACCGGCGTAGATGCTGGTGTTGCCATGCTCGGCGCGGACCCGTTCCACCTCGCCGGCCACCAGGTCGAGCGCGTGCTCCCAGCTCACCGGCACGAAGGCCTCGCCGCCACGCCGCCCCGGTCCCGGGCCGCCGTTCAGCCAGCCCTCACGCACCATCGGCTGGCTGATGCGCAGCGGGCTGTGCACGGCATCGATCAGCGATTGCCCGAAAGCGACCGGGTGCGGATCGGCGGCGAAAGGATCCAGGCCGACAACGCGGCCGCTTTCCACTTTGGGGTGGAACAAGCCCCAATGCGTAAAGGCGAGTGGTGGAATTGGATGGTTCATGAAAGCCCTCTGCCAGGGTTGTTTCCAGGTCACGCAAGGGTAGGGCGTGGTGGGTGACGTTCGCGAGCCGATCTATCGAAAACCCCGCCGTCTGTTCGCAGGCGCGGCACTCAACGCGCCGCCCTGCTCAGAGCTTCGACTGTGACGTCGTCCGGATCGATCTCCGCCGGAACGACATCCCAGCCTACCGCAACGGTCGCATGCTCGCGCTGCACATCGATCAGATGTATCGCGTAGCGGGTTATCCAGCTGCGCCCCTGGGCGTCCTGGGCGGCGCCAGGCGCCAGCATGTCTACTTTCCACAGCTTGCCGGCTTTGTCATAGGCTTCCATGTACCGGGCAAAGCCCGGGTAATCGACTGACAGGTAGTACATCTTCTTGCTATACGGGTGATGGTCGGGCGGAATCGCTTCCACCATGTCGATCGGCACCGGCCCCCATTCCTGAATCGGATTCCAGTGCGGCCAGTTTTTCAGGTCGACATAGGGGAACTCAGACGCCTTGTCGCTCGCGCCGCGGACGGTCTGCGGCACTTCAAGTTGCATTCCCAAAACGTATTTTCGCCCCAAGTACCTGAAGTCCTTGTACCAGACCGGGTTGGCATTGAATGCGTTGATATCGTCGTAGAGCAGATCGCTTCCGCCTACCGGGTCCATCCATGTCCCTGAAGAAAAGCGCCGCACTCGACGAATTGCCTTGATGTATCCCCACGTGTCGTCAAGGCGTCCGTCTGTGTAGCGGTGTGTGAGTAAGGCGAACCCCTTGGCATCGTAGGGTGCCTTTACATAAACCATCTCTTTTTTTGCAATCTTGCCATCGCCGATCAAGTGGGGCTCGAGCGTTCGTCCAACCATCGGGAGGTTGGTGAAATGCCAGGTCTGGTGCTGGTCCAGCCCCTTTTTGCCATCGATCAACAACTGATCGTAATCGCCATCCAGCGAGGGGCCAGAGACAGCGTAATAGTAGAAGCTATTCCACATGGCCATGTAGCCAGCGAGCGGATTGGCCGGATCGATGGCTGGGAAAGGTGTGCCAGCCACGTAATTGGTCAATAACTTGGTCGAGGGATCAATCTGCACCTGTCCAGCGTACTTTTGGGTTGCTTCATAGTAGCTGGGGTCAATTGCCTGCTTGGTTATTTTTTTCAGTTTGATCTGCAGCGCGTAGTTGCGAACCATGAACTGCATGGACTGCGGCATCACATCGGCGATGACGTGCCCATCGAAAGATTCCTGCAACATGGTGTCTATGTTGCCGGAATTTATGACGGTCCCCGGTGGCAGATCCGCTGCGACCGCAGATTTCAGCCACAGACCGAGGACTATGAAAAGCGTTTTGAACGTGCGTGTCATTTCCCGTTTCTCCTGGGCGGGGCCGATGCCCCGGCGTTTCAGTTTGTCGGAACCAATGCGCCTTGCGGTCGCGTCAGAACTGGTACGTGGCCCGTAACAGCAGCTGACTGTTGTTGCCGCCGAGGCCCAGCAAGTGCGTATCGTTCTCTACTTCTGATTGCCTTTTCTTTACCCCGTGGGCCGGTAAATTTATGGTGGCCTCTGCATAGAAGCGCCAATGATCGCCGAACTTTATGTCGATTGCCGGAATGAGAATCGCATCGCCAAAATTCATGTCGTATAGCATGGCAATGCTGGGGTTGATATGGTCGTGATCGTAATTTAGCGTCAGGGTGGTGGTGAAAATTGGCTGGTGTTCTCGTGCGGCGGCACCGTAACCGAATACTTCTACTATGTCGTCATCCCGGTCATAGTTCAGTATCCATTGGTCAAACACTTCGACTGTCCACAGGCTCGGCCGCTGGGTTCTCAGGACGTTTTGGGTCCAACGGATGGTCTTGTCAAAACCCAGCATGGGGCGCAGCGTCGCCTTCTCAACGATTCCCCCCAGCCCGGGGACATTGCCTAAAGGCACTGCCGAGCCCGGCGGGCCGCCAAAAAAGATGCCGGGTAATGCCAGGTTGAAATTTGTGCCAACGTTATAAGGTTGGTTGGGAACGTAAGCCACCTCGCCACGCAGCACCAGAGCCTGGCTGGAGATGTCCGAGGTAAATGTCAAGCCGAAGATATCGATCTTTGGATAGATGATGTCGGATATGCCATTCTCAGGCATTTCCCCGACGGGCCGCACCGGCGTGCCCAGGGGGTTGACGGCGCTGATCGTGGAGGCCTCGATGCCGGAAGAATTGACAATAGCCTCGCGGTTGAGGCCGCGGTAATAAAGCAGCGAATAATCCAGGGTGTGGTCGAACAAACTGTGCGTCCAGCGGGCGCCGTAGTTCGCGTCGTCTGTGTCACCGGCAGGATTATGGAAATTGTTCGGGGCACTGCCGAGGCTGTTGACGCCTCTGTAGCCGGCTCCCGCGTCGCGACCGCCAAACAGGTCCCGCTGCGTAACCACGTCGCGGGAGCGATCCCAGCCCGGCCTGAAAATCAGCTGCAGCTGGCCTTCGGTGTGCGGTACGGATAGTGTCAGGTTGGCCATCCACAGTGGACTGCGCGTTTCCTCGTTTTCGCGCTCAATGGCGCGCCAGCGCAGGTCGTAGCCGTTGATCACATCGGTGGCACGAAAAAAATCCGACTCGCCCCACACTACTTGCTGTTTGCCGAGGACTACGTGGGCCGACGGGCCAAGGTCGAATCCAACGTACAACTCGCGCAGCGCGTCCTCGTTGTATTTGTTTTTGACGATCGATCCGCCGGGAAATGGCCCCGCTTGCGCCGTTTTTTCCAGTTCTTCGAGGTAGGGGGTGCGGTTTTCCCGGCTGAAGCGTCCTACGGCCTTCACGTAGAAGGAGTCGAACTTGGCATCAGCGTCGAGTTTGAAGACGGTCCGCGCCATCGCCAGTTGTCCGGCACCGCCAATCGCCTCGCCGTGAGCATTGGGCTCGGGCTTGTCCTCCAAATTGACTGAAAGATATTCGCGAACATAGCCGTGCAAGGCGTACTCCGCCGCTGCCGTGGTCCGGCCGGTGCCCAGCACCAACACGCAGATCCAGCCAGCACGCCAGGCCCGTTTCTGGGTGATCGCCATCTCCTCCCCCCTCCGTTGCTTGAGAAGTCGGTGCTTGCGCACTCTGGATGTGTCGACCGAGCGATGAGGTCATCACGGATCGGTCGGCAACTCTATAACGGACTGCAGTCTGTATGCCAATCCCGAGATACTTTTAAGTATTTGTTATTAAGATTAAAAGTTTTTAACCAGTAGGCACTGACGCGCTCATGGTCTAAAAATTCCTACTTTCATCCGCTGGCTGTGTGTAAATTGCTTACATTCGTCCAACCGGTAGAGGAAAGCATGAAAAGGTCGTCCACAGACCACAAACCGCATCTGGCACGCCCGGGTGGTGATGCAGCGTCAAGGATGTGCGACATCAGCGACATGCTGTGGATTCCCGATGGTGGTGGCGGTGCCTGGCTGGGGGACCAGCGGGTACTGCTGTTCTATCCGTCGAGCTATCAGGTCCTTGCGCGTGCCCTGCTGGAGGATGCGGGTCCGGAGGCGGCGCGGCGCGCGATCATGCGGGTGGGCTATACGGCGGGAAGCAACTCCGCGGCGTTGCTGCTCAACCGCGGCAATGCAGAGGTCGACGCGGACAGCTTTGCCAAAGCCTTGTCCATGTTGAGCATCGTCGGTGTGGCACAGACCGGCCAGATCGATGTGGACATCGACGCGGCGCGGGGGCGGTTTAGGGCGACGATCAGTTGGACGCAGTCGCTGGACGCCGATTTTCATTTATCCAACCTGGGCTTGTCTGCCGAGCCGGTCTGCCACAGCCTGGTTGGCTACTTGAATGCCTATGCATCCGCGTTGGTCGGCGTGCCTGTGGCGTTCCGCGAAGTTGAATGTCAGGCGTGTGGTCATGAGGTGTGCCGCGTGATCGGCCGTACGGTTGCGGACTGGGGAGACGAGGCGGCTGGGCTTCACTACACCCGGCCGCATGAGCTCATCAACCGATTCGCGGCCGGCGCCGGGGCGGCTAACGCCAACGACGATCCGGACCTGGTGGGTGCCTCGCCGGGGTTCACCGCTGCCTTTCAACTGGTCGAACAGGTGGCGCCCACCAGTGTCGATGTGCTGTTCCTGGGCGAAACCGGGGTGGGAAAGGAGCTTTTCGCGCGCGCCCTGCATCGGATCAGCCGGCGCCGCGACGGGCCCTTCGTGGCGGTCAATTGCGCTGCACTGCCAGACAACCTGGTCGAGGCGGAGCTGTTCGGCGTCGAGCGAGGTGCTTATACCGGTGCGACGCGTTCGCGCGCCGGACGCTTCGAGCGGGCTGATGGCGGGACGCTGTTTTTGGACGAGATCGGGACGCTTTCCTATGCGTCGCAAAGCAAACTGCTGCGCGCTTTGCAGACACGCGAAATCGAGCGCGTAGGCGGCGAGCGCACGCAGCGTGTCGACGTGCGGGTGGTCGGCGCGACCAACGAGGAGCTGGAAGCGGCGGTTCGCGAAGGCCGTTTCAGAAAGGACCTGTATTTTCGGCTGTCCACGTTCCCGGTGCGTATCCCACCACTGCGGGAGCGGCGCGATGACATTCCGCTGCTAATCGGCCATTTTCTGAATCGCTACAAGCACATGCACGGTCGCGAAGTGTCTGGTTTGACCACCGCGGCGCTGAGTTCTCTCTTGCGCCACTCGTACCCCGGTAACGTGCGTGAACTGGAGCAGTTGATCGAGCGCGCGGTAATCCTGACGCCCGATCAACAACCTATCGATGCCGCGCAGTTGTTCTTCAGGCCGCTGGCAGATCCCAGGCAGGGCGGGGACCTGGAGCACAGGGACGCGCAGGCTACGGCCACCGCCGGCGCGGCTCCCGAGGTCCTGAGCACGCTTCTCGACGAAAATTGGTCGCTGGCGCAGCTCAGCGAGGCGTTCGTCGGTCTTGCCCTCAAGCGTTCAGAGGGAAACGTGGCACAGGCAGCCCGGCAGCTGGGTGTCAGCCGAGCGCAGATCGACTACCGGCTACGTCGTCGCCGCTCGCGCGAGGCTGCCCGCTGACTTACAGCCGGGTCACGACCTCATCCAGCCGCCGACGCGGCGTCGGAGCCGGCAGCTCGGCCGGGTAGCCGATGCTGATGATGGCCACCGGGTCGAAACGCGCGGCTAGCCCGAGTTGGGCGCAGACCAGATTTTGGTCATAGCGGCCGACCCAGGCCGAGGCCAAACCGGCGGCCACGGCGGCCAGCTGCGCATAGGCGGCGGCGATGGTGGCGTCCTGGGTGGCGAACAGGTCGCTGCCGCGGCTGCCGAAGCGCTCGCGCGGGCGTTCGCGGTCGGCGCAGAACACCAGCGCCAGCGGCGCCTCGCCGATGAAGGTCTGGTCCGGCGCGGCCTCCTGCAGACGGCCGCGAGCCTCGGCTGCGGTCAGGACGAACACGTGGTAGGACTGCAGGTCGCCGGCCGACGGGGCGGTCGAGACCGCCTCCAGGATGGCGTGCAGCTTTTCCGGCTCCACCGGCATGTCCGGCTGGTAGCGACGCACCGAGTGGCGGTGGCGTACGGTCTGGAAGAAGTCCCACATGGCGGCTTGCTCCTCGCCGCGCCGGGCGGCGTTACTGTGCGCTGGCCAGTTTGCCGGCCCGTTCGGTGGCCGGATGGCTTGGGTAGTTCAGGTTCAGCACGCGCAGGGCGTCGTTGGCCTGCGTCTCCAGCCCAAGGATACGGTACGCGCTGACCATCAGTTCCAGCGCTTCGGGCGTGAAGGCGCTGCGCGGGTAGGTCTCGACCACGTGGCGGGCGCGGGCGGCCACCGCCAGATAGGCGCCACGCTTCATGTAATAGCGCGCCACCAGGATGTCCTGCTCGGCCAGCTGGTTGCGCAGGTAGACCATGCGCTGGCGGGCGTCCGGGGCGTAGCGGCTGTCCGGGAAGCTGCGCAGCAGCTGGCCGAAGTTGTCGAAGGCCTGGCGCGCGTTGTTCATGTCGCGCGCGGCGAGGTTCTGCGGCAGCCACTTTTCCAGGATCGACACCTCGCGCCTGAAGTGCACCAAGCCTTTCAGATAGTAGGCGTACTCGACGTTCGGGTGCAGCGGATACAGGCGCACGAAGCGGTCGGCGGCCTCGATGGCCAGTTCCGAATCGCCGTTCTTGTAATAGGCGTAGGCAACGTCGATCAGGGACTGCTGCGCGTAGACGCCGTAGGGGTAGCGGGCTTCGAGCTTCTCGTACAGGTCGATGGCTTCCTGGTAGCCGCCGTCCAGGGCGGCCTTGCGGGCTTCGGTGTACAGCTTCTCGACCGACCAGCCTTCGGTGCGGTCTTCGGTTCTCTTGGTGCCCGGCTCGCCGCCGCAGGCGGCCAGCAGTGCCAGCAGGGCAAGGCAGCACAGACGCAGGCCGGCACGGGGTGACAGGGACACGGGCGATTCTCGGGGGCAGGTCCGCGGCGCGCCTTAGAATGGCGCTCGACGCGGCAAGGGACACACATGGAAGCGCGCGAACTATATCAAACGCCCCCCGAGATGGCCGGTCAGCGGCTGGACCAGGTGCTGGCCCTGCTGCTGCCGGAATACTCGCGCAGCCGCCTGCAGGCGTGGATACGCGACGGGCGGGTGGCGGTGGACGGCGCGCAGCTGGCGGCCAGTGGCCGGCTGCGCGGTGGCGAGGAAATCTGCGTGCAGGTGCCGCAGCGCAGCAGCGATGCGGCGCCGGCGGGGGAGGCCCTGGCGCTCGACATCATTCATGAGGACGCCGACCTGCTGGTGGTGAACAAGTCGGCGGGCCTGGTGGTGCATCCGGGCGCCGGCAATCCGGCCGGCACGCTGATGAACGCGCTGCTGCATCACGATCCCGGGCTGGCCGACGTGCCGCGGGCCGGCATCGTGCATCGCCTGGACAAGGACACCACCGGCCTGCTGCTGGTGGCCCGCACGCTGCCGGCCCACAAGCGCCTGGTGGAGCAGCTGGCGGCGCGCGAGGTGCACCGCGAGTATCTGGCGCTGGTGCAGGGGCAGATCATCGCCGGCGGCACGGTGGACGCGCCGATCGGTCGGCACCGCCAGGATCGCACGCGCATGGCGGTCAGCCAGGGCGGCCGCGAGGCGGTGACGCACTACCGCGTGGCGCAGCGCTTTGCCCAGCACACGCTGCTGCGGGTGATGCTGGAGACCGGCCGCACGCACCAGATTCGCGTGCATCTGGCGAGCATCGGTCACGCCGTGGTGGGGGATCCGACCTACAGCCGTCTGCGCCTGCCGGCCGGCGCCAGCGCCGACTGCGTGGCGGCGCTGGGCGCATTCCGCAGGCAGGCGCTGCACGCGGCGCGCTTGGAACTGGCCCATCCGATCAGCGACGAGCCGCTGGAATTCTCGGCCCCGCTGCCGGCCGACATGGCCGAGCTGCTGGACGTGCTCGGACGGGATGCGGAGGCGAGTGGTGCCTGAGGTCGGCCTGTTCACCCCCGACTGGCCCTTGCCGGCCGGCGTGCGTGCGGCCAGCACGACGCGCCTGGGCGGCGTCAGCCGCGGCGCCTACGGGGGCTTCAACCTCGGTGATCACGTCGGTGACGACGCGCCCGCCGTGGCCGCCAACCGCGCCGCCCTGATGCAGACGCTCGCGCTGCCGGCGCCACCGCTGTGGCTGTCGCAGGTGCACGGTATCGCAGTCGCGGGCGCCGACGATCCGGCGGGCATCGCGGCCGATGCCCGCTACGCGGATCGCCCGGGCGTGGTGTGCGCGGTGCTCACTGCCGATTGTCTGCCGCTGCTGCTGTGCAGCGACGATGGCCGGCAGATCGCCGCCGTGCACTGTGGCTGGCGGGGGCTGGCGGCCGGCATCGTCGGCCGCGCCGTGGCGCGATTTGCGGCGTCGGCCGCCGTCAGTGCCTGGCTGGGCCCGGCCATCGGTCCTGCCGCCTTCGAGGTCGGCGCCGAGGTGCGCGAGCTTTTCGTGCGGCGTGATCCGGGCGCGGCGAGCTGTTTTTGCGCGGGCGCGGCCGGGCGCTGGCTGGCGGACCTGTACGCCCTGGCGCGGCGTGATCTGGCCGCGGCCGGCGTGCGGCGCGTCCACGGCGGCGACCTGTGCACGGTCGCTGACCGCGAGCGGTTTTATTCCTACCGTCGCGACGGCGTCACCGGACGCATGGCCAGCCTGGTCTGGCGCGACGCCTGAGCCGTGAGGGTGCACCCATGAAATGGCTGCGTCGCCTGCTGTTGACCGTCGCGCTGCTGGTGGCCGCGCTGGTCGCAGCCGCGCTGCTGCTGCCGCGCCTGGTGGACGGCGAAACCCTGCGCAACATGCTGATCATCGCCGCCCGCACGCATACGGGCCGCGAGCTGACGGTCGAAGGCGAGGTGCGTTTCGCGCTGCTGCCACGCCCGGCGGTGGTCCTGCCGCGCCTGCAACTTGCCAATGCCGAAGGCCTTGGCGCCGAGCCGTTTGCCAGCCTGGACGGCGCGCGCGCGAACCTGCGTCTGTGGCCGCTGCTGCGGGGGCGCCTGCAGGTGGCCAGCGTCCAGATCGAGCGCCCGCAACTGCGCCTGATGGTGGACGCCCGCGGCCGCAGCAACTGGGCAGACCTGTTGCCGCAGCCGCGGCCCGCGTCGCAGGCCCGCGGTCCGTCGACATCGGACAGCTTCATGGCAGGTCTTGCCGGACGGGTGGGCATCGGCCAATTGACGCTGCGCGAGGCCGATATCCTGTGGACCGATCAGGCGAGCGGGCGCTGGGCGCGGCTGCACGATCTGGACATTGCGCTCGGCGCGCTCGACCCGGGCGGCCCGTTGCCGCTGAGCGCCAGCGGTGTGCTCGATACCGGCGATCCGCAGCGCAGCGCGCAGCTCGACCTGACTGCCACCGCGCAGCGCGCCGCGAACGGCACCTGGCGTGCAGCGGACCTTCGGCTGGAAGCGATCCTGGGCGGTGCGCCGCTGCGCGAGGCGCTGACGCTGCGCCTGAGCGCGGATGCCGGCTTCGATCCGGCGCAGGCCCGTCTGCGGCTGCGCCGCCTGCTGCTCGAAGGCGATCCCGTGCAGCTGCGCGGCGATCTGACACTGGCGCGGGGCGACGATGCGGCCCCGGTGCTGGGCGCGCAGCTGCGCCTGGAGCGGCTCGACGCGCGGGCGCTGGCGACACTGTTGGGGCACACCCTGACGACGGGCGATCCGCAAGCGCTGACGCGCATCGAGGGCGACCTCGACATCGGCGCCAACACGCGCGAAATCAACCTGGCGCGCATCGATTTGGCGGTCGATGACAGCCGCTGGCGCGGCACTGCGCGGGTGGGCGATTTTGCCGATCCGGCCCTGCGCTTCGCGCTCGAGGTCGATCGGCTCGACCTGAATCGCTACTTGCCCGGCGAGCCGGCACCGGCGCAGCCCACGCAGGCAGCCGGCACCGAACCCGGGCCCGCGGCGCCGCCCGGCTCGCCGGCCGAAGCGCTGCGTCGTCTGGCGCGGCTGGACCTGGACGGCACGCTCAATCTGGCGACCCTGACCGTGCGCGGGCTGAGCTTCGAGCGCGTCGCGCTGCGCGCGCGTTTCGGCGACGGGCAGATGGCGCTGCAACCGGTGAGCGCCGGCCTGTCCGGCGGCAGCGCCGAGGCCAGTGTGCAGGTCGACGTGCGGCGCAGCGAGCCCGCGCTGCGCCTGAAACTGGCCGCCACCGATGTTGCGGCCGGCCCGCTGCTGGTGGCCCTGACCGGGAAGGACACCGTACACGGACGCATCGCGCTGGATAGCGAACTGACCGGCGTGGCCGCCGCCGGCGATGCCCTGCTGCGCAGCCTGAACGGCACGGCGCGCCTGAGCGGCAGCGATGGCGTGCTCAAGGGCATCAACGTCGACCGCAGCATCTGCCAGGCGCGCGCTGTGGTGGCCAAGGTGCGCGGCAAGGATGCCGAAGAATGTGATCCGAGTCCCGACACGCGATTCTCGACGGCGCAGCTGAGCGGCCCGATCGCGGCCGGCGTATGGCGCACGGACGAGCTCATGATCGAGCAGGTGCGTTACCGGCCCGGCCGCTTCTATCGCATCACCGGCACCGGCACGCTGGATCTGGCCGGCGGCGAGATCGACTATCGACTCAAGGCGGCGTCGGTACGCCGCGGCGCGGATGGCGCGGCCGCCGAGGATGTTCGCGAGACGCCGGTGCCGCTGCGCGTGCGCGGCCGACCCGGCGCCTTCAATGTGCAGCCGGAATTGAAGGACGCCCTGCGCGACGAGGCCGTGCGCCGCCTGCAGGAGAAGCTCGGGCCGAAGCCGGCAGGAGAGCGCGAGTCCTCGGGCAAGACCATGCTGCGCGGTTTGCTCGGGCGTTGACTGCGGGCCCGCCATCGCGGCGGATGGTAACGGCGGCACGCAGGGCGAAGGCTCCATTTGCGGCTGCGCCGCTTGCCGGTGATGAAAGCCGGTGGCTAGAATGCCGGTCCGCGCGGGTGTAGTTCAATGGTAGAACGGGAGCTTCCCAAGCTCTCAGCGAGGGTTCGATTCCCTTCACCCGCTCCAGTTTCCCCGGTGGCGAGCAGTTTCGTGGCCCGCGCGAGCGCCGACGGTCTTGAGCGGCTCCCTGCCGGGAGCCGGGGCGGCGACGCGCGCCAGGCCACCCGTTGACGGCACTGTCGATGGCCCAGATAATGCGCGGCTATTTCCCTGGAGGGGTTCCCGAGCGGTCAAAGGGATCAGACTGTAAATCTGACGGCTCAGCCTTCGGAGGTTCGAATCCTCCCCCCTCCACCATTTGGATCATCCCGTCAATCGCCGTCATGGCGGCGGTTTTCGGTGCCGGTAAGGTGCCGGCGCGGGTGTAGTTCAATGGTAGAACTTCAGCCTTCCAAGCTGATAGCGTGGGTTCGATTCCCATCACCCGCTCCATTATTTGTACCGGGGACGAACGCGCTCACGTAGCTCAGTCGGTAGAGCACTTCCTTGGTAAGGAAGAGGTCGCTGGTTCGATTCCAGTCGTGAGCACCAGTTGTGTTTCATTTCAACGCCGCAGGGTCGGCACCCGTCAGTTCCAGCAGAGGTTTAGGGCATGTCCAAGGCCAAATTTGAGCGAACCAAGCCGCACGTGAACGTGGGCACGATCGGTCACGTGGATCACGGTAAGACGACGCTGACGGCGGCGCTGAC